>JAESGX010000356.1_pt1 | contig 19474 bp, 21 predicted proteins | sample 9269801 | NCBI WGS metagenome assembly JAESGX01 (sample SAMN16773122, study PRJNA677054) | algae metagenome | isolation source: Pleurocapsa minor GSE-CHR-MK-17-07R and co-occurring heterotrophs from wet... | place: USA: Lower Calf Creek Falls, Grand Staircase Escalante National Monument, UT ... | reverse complement strand
CTAAGAGCGGGCACAGCCTGCTCCCCTTCCCCCGAGCGTCTCGGGAACGATACCCGCTAGGACACCGTCGAGGTACAAGGAGCGGGCCTTGCCCGCGATGCTGTTTGCTCGGTGATGGAAAAAGCATCGCGGGCAAGGCCCGCTCCTACAAGAGGTCATGCGAATCTCGATGCCGGCAACCCCAGCCATTCCAGCGCGGTGCCGTGGTACAGGCGCGCCCGGCAGGCCGGATCGAGCTCCAACGCGGCGATGCCCGCGCCCGGTTCCTGTTCGCCCAGCGGAAACGGATAATCGGTGCCCAGCATCACGCGCTCGGTGCCCACCGTGTCCAGCAGGTACTGCAGCGCGCGCGGATCGGCCACCCAGGAGTCGAAATAAAGCCGCTTGATGTAGTTGCGCGGGTTACCGGGATTGTCGGTTGCCACCAGGTCGGGGCGCATGTTGAAGCCGTGTTCGATACGGCCGATCGTGTACGGAAAACTGCCGCCGCCGTGCGCCAGGCAGATCTTCAGCGTCGGTAACCGCTCCAGCACGCCGCCGAAGATCAGGCAGCAGGCCGCGCGAGACTGTTCGGCCGGCATGCCCACCAGCCACGGCAGCCAGTACTTGGGCATGGTCGCCGCGCCCATCATGTCCCACGGATGCACCAGCACGGCGGCTTCCAGTTCTGCCGCCGCCTGGAAGAACTCGAACAATTCCGGCGCGTCCAGGTTCCAGTGTTGATCGGGCGTGATGCCCACATGGCTGCCGATCTGCACGCCCTGCAGGCCCAGCTGATCCATGCAGCGTTCCAGTTCCTGCACCGCCAGGCGCGGCGACTGCATCGGTACGGTGCCTAGACCGGCGTAATGCCGCGGAAACTGGCGACAGGCGTCGGCGGTGTGGTCGTTCAACGCCTGATGCAGCTCCAGCGCCTGGTTGGGTTTGGCCCAGTAGCTGAACATCACCGGCACCGTGCTCAGCACCTGCACCTGCACGCCGAAGCGCGCGTAGTCGTCGATGCGCACCTGCGGGTCCCAGGTCTTGGGCCAGATTTCGCGGAAGAACTTGCCGTCCTTGTAGATCCGCGCGCGCCCGTCGTCGCCGTGGTGGATCACCGGAAAACGCTCATCCCCGTATTTTTTCGCCAGATCCGGCCAGGTGTGCGGCAGGTAATGGGCGTGGGTATCGATCTTGAGCATGGCCGACATTCTAGACCGGCCAAGGGATCTGCCCGCCTCCCCTCCACCATTGCGCGAAAGCGGCATACGCCGGGATGCCCAGGGCAAGATTGAACGGAAAGGTGATGCCCAGCGCCGCGGTGATGCAACGCCCGGCGTCGGCGCCGGGCAGGGAGGCGCGTACCGACGCCGGCGCGGCGATGTACGACGCACTGGCCAACATGGTGGCGAATACGACCGCGCCGGATGCATTCAGTCCAATGGCCTGTCCGATCACGACGCCGGTCAAGCCGTGCGCCAGCGGCAGCAAGGTCCCGAACAGGAGCAGGCGCAGCGCGCCTTCGCGCAGCTGCCGCAGCTGCGCCGCCGCCACCAGGCCCATGTCCAGCATGAACAGCATCAACATTCCCTGGAACAGCTGGAAATACATGGCATCCACCGCCTGCACGCCCTGCTTGCCGGCGATGGCGCCGATGGCCAGACCGCCGAGCAGCAGAATGGCGGTACGGCCGGTCAGCACTTCACGCACCTGGTGCCAGGAAGGCCGGCCGCCGCCGCGCGCCAGACCGATGCCGAGCAGAATCGCCGGAATTTCCAGCGCCACCAGCAGCGCCACCAGCACCGGTTCGGAGGCCAGGCCGGAGCGTTCGGTGAACTGCTGCGCGGCGATGAAGGTCACCGCCGAGACCGATCCGTAATGCGCCGCCATGGCGCCGGCCTGCAGCGCATCGTCGCGAAGCCATCGGCGCGCCACCCAGTACGAAGTGGCCGCGGTGGCGGCGCCGGCCAACACCGTGGCCGCGAGCAGCAGCGCCAGGTTGTCCGGCGTGTCCTGCCGCAGCGCCACGCCGCCTTTCAAGCCGATCGCCAGCAGCAGGAAGATCGACAGATAACTCTGGATGGCGGCCGGGATTTCCAGGTCGCTGCGCAGCAGCCGCGCCAGCATTCCCAGCGCGAAAGCCAGCACCACCGGCGAAAGCAGGTTCGCGGTCAGCAGCTCGGCCGAAGACATGTCAGGTGTCGGCCATTACGTATTTGTCCGGCGCAGGATTCAGGTGTCCGCACCGCCTGCAGGTGCGGCGCTCGGCCGAGGAATAGAACCGCGCGAACACCGGCGGGAAATCCCGTTCGATGTCGTGCAGGTGGAAATACTCCTCGTAGAGCTTGTGGTTGCACTTTTCGCAGAACCACAGCAGGCCGTCGTCCTCGTGCGGCAGGCGCTTGCGCTCGATCACCAGGCCGATGGAATCGGGCATGCGCTGCGGCGAATGCGGGGTGCGCGGCGGCAGCAGGAAGATTTCGCCGGCGCGGATCGGGATGTCGCGCACCGTGCCGCCGCTTGCGCCGTAATCCTCCTGGATGCGCAGCAGCATTTCGCCTTCGAGCTGGTAGAACCATTCCGGGCCTTCGTCCCAGTGGTAATCGGTGCGGGCATTGGGGCCGCCGACGATCATCACGATGAAGTCGCCGTCGTACACGCACTTGTTGCCCACGGGCGGCTTGAGCAGGTGGCGGTGTTCCTCGATCCAGGCGTGCAGGTTGAGCGGGGAGGGCAGCATGGGTTACTCCTTGATCGCCGCCACGCACTTCAATTCGATCGCGATGGGCGTGGGCAGGGCGCTGATGCCCAGCGTGGTGCGGCACGGCGCGCTGGAGGGGTCGGGGAAGTATTCGGCCCAGATCCGGTTGTAGGCCTTGAAATCGCGCGCCATGTCGGTGAGGTAAACGGTCACGTCGACCAGGTCTTCCCACCCCGCGCCGCTGGCCTGCAGCACCGCGCGCACATTGGCGAACACGGCGCGGGTCTGCGAATCGATGTCGTAGCTGATCAAGCGGCCCTCGGCGTCGTGCACGTTGCCCGGAATGGCGTCGGTAGCGGCGTCGCGCGGGCCTATGCCGGAAAGGAACAGCAGAACCTGCCCCGAACCTGATCCCGGGATGCCCACGCGGCGCGCGTGCGGGTAGCTGCCCACCGGCTTCGGCGCGGCGTCGCTGCGCACCGCCTTACTCATTGCGCATGCTCTTGGGCGACACCGCGGCGATCGCCTGCCGGTAGGCCGGCATCAGCTGCGCGCTCGTTTCCACGTCCATGTCCAGCTGGCGCACGCGGCCGTCGAACAGGCTATAGACCCAGCCGTGCACCGCGACTTTCTGGCCATTGGCCCATGCGTCCTGCACCACCGTGGTCTGGCAAACGTTGAAGACCTGCTCGATGACATTCAACTCGCACAGGCGCGCATGGCGCAGGGATTCGGTGTCGGCCTGCTCCAGCAGCGCGGCATGCTTCTGCGCCACATCGCCGACATGGCGCAGCCAGTTGTCGGCCAGGCCCACGCGCGCTCCGGTCATGGCCGCATGCACGCCGCCGCAGCCGTAGTGGCCGACCAGCAGGATGTGCTCGACTTTGAGGATATCCACGGCGAACTGCACCACCGACAGGCAATTGAGGTCGCCATGCGACATCACGTTGGCGATGTTGCGGTGGACGAACACCTCGCCCGGGTCCAGCCCCAGGATCTGGTTGGCCGGCACGCGCGAATCGGAGCAGCCGATCCACAGATAGCGCGGCGACTGCTGCTGCGAAATGCGTTTGAAGAAACCCGGATCCTCATGCTTGATCCGTTCGGCCCATTCGCGGTTGTTGCGCAGCAGATGCTCTAGGTCGGTCATGCGCGCATTATTCCAGACTCAGGCAGACATTCTTGGTTTCGGTGAAGAAGCGCATCGCCTCCACACCTCCCTCGCGGCCCAGACCCGACGCGCCCACGCCGCCGAACGGCGTGCGCAGGTCGCGTATCAGCCAGGTATTGATCCAGACCACGCCGGCGCGCAGCTGCGCGGCCAGCCGGTGCGCGCGCTGCAGATCGCGCGTCCACAGCATCGCGGCCAGGCCGTAGTCGCTGGCGTTGGCGAGCATCAGGGCTTGTTCATCCGTATCGAACGCCTGCAGGGTCGCAACCGGGCCGAAAATCTCCTCGCGGTTGGTGGCGCATTCCGGCCCCAGGCCTTCGATTACGGTGGGCGCGACGAACCACCCCGCGCGTTCGATGCGCTCGCCGCCGCACAGGACCACGCCGCCTTCCGCGCGCGCGCGGCGCAGGCAGGCCATCACTTTGTCGAAATGCGCCTGCGACACCAGCGGCCCCAGCGTGGTGCCGTCGGCCATCGGGTCGCCCGCGTGCAGGATGCGCACGCGTTGGACGAAAGCGTCGCGGAACTCCGCGTAGATCGAACGCTCGACCAGCAGCCGCGAACCGCACAGGCAGATCTGCCCGGAATTCTGGAACGCCGAACGCACCAGCGTATCCAGATGGCCGCGCCAGTCGCTGTCGGCGAACACCAGCGTCGGGTTCTTGCCGCCCAACTCCAGCGAAAGCTTTTTCAGCAAGGGCGCGGCCACACCGGCGATGCGTCGCCCGACCGCGGTGCTGCCGGTGAACGAAATCGCCTTGACCTGCGCATGCATGACCAGCGCTTCGCCGATTTCCGGTCCCAGGCCGTGGACGATGTTCAGCACACCCTTGGGCAAACCTATTTCCGCCGCCAGTTCGCCCAGCATCGTTGCGGTCAGCGGCGTCGCTTCCGAGGGTTTGGCGACCACGGTGTTACCCGCGGCCAGCGCCGGCGCGATTTTCCAGGTGAGCAGATACAGCGGCAGATTCCACGGCGAGATGGCGGCCACCACGCCCAGCGGCGCGCGCAGCGTGTAGTTCAATCCGGCTTCGCCGTGATGCGATTCGCTGGCGAACTGGGTAGCGGCATGCGCGAAGAAACGCAGATTGGACACCGCGCGCGGGATTTCGGCGTCGCGCGCCAACGCGAACGGCTTGCCGCCGTCCAGCGATTCGGCGCGGGCGAAGTCGTCGATGCGCGATTCCAGCGCGGCGGCGAGTTTTTCCAGCCAGGCGGCGCGTTGGCTGTTGCGCAGGGTCGACCAAGCGGGAAACGCTTCGCTGGCGGCGGCGATTGCGCTTTCCAGATCGGCCGCGTCGCCGCGCGCCACCTGCGCGTGCGCCTGGCCGGTATTAGGATCGAACACGTCCAACCACCGCCCGCCTTGCGGGGCGTGCGCGGTATTGCTTATCCAGTGGCCGAGCTTGCGCATGGGCGCAGCTTAACCGCACGCGCCCACACCGTCATCGCTGGCAGTGCGGGCAGTGGTAGAGCCGCCGGCCGGCCAGGCGTTCCATCACTATGTCGCCGCCGCAGGACGGGCAGGGACTGCCTTCGCGTTTGAACACGTCGAAGCGAAAGGTCTTCGCCGTCCGCGCCAGATAATCCTTGCCCGAAGCCGGCAGCGCGCCCTTGAATTTGGAACGGTAGCTACGGCGCGGCAGCGCGAGCAGCGCTTCCGCAAGCTGCTGCGCTTGCTGTGCGCTCAGCGTGGCCGCGATCCGGTACGGCGACAGTCGCGCGGCGTACAGCACCTCCGAACGCAGGTAATTGCCCATGCCGGCCGCGAATTCCTGCTGCAGCAGCAGCGTGGCCAGACTGCGCTTGAAAAACGGGATCTGCTTCAGCCGCGCGACGTAATCGGCCGCGGTCACGCCGGGATCGAGCACGTCCGGCCCGAGTTTGGCCAGGAACGGATGGGTTTCGATATCGTCGCTGGGCCACAGCTCCACCTTTGGCGCGATGTACAGCGCGGCCCAGTCGGTGGCCGTTTCCAGCGACACCCGCGGCGATCCCGGTGGACGCTGCCGCGCGTCGCCGAATGCCCAATAGCCCAGCAGCTGACTGTGCGTGTACAGGGTGATGCCGTTGTCGAAGCGGGTCAGCAGCGCCTTGCCGCGTGCATTCGCCGACAGCACGCACTGGCCACGCAAAGATCGTTCGTGGGGCTTGAGTTCCTCGAGCGCGAAGCCGACGCGGACCAGCGGTTTGCCGACCAGCGCCTGCGCCACGCGGTCGGCGATGTGGTGGGTTTCGGGGCCTTCGGGCATGCCGGGATTGCAGCAAGCGCGGCGTTGCCAGGGCGTGAGCGCGCGCGTTGGCTCAGTGCTGGCAGCGTGGGCAGAGATACAGGCGGCGCGCGCCGGTTTCCCTGCGCACGATGGGTTTGACGCAGACCGGGCAGGGCAGGCCTTCGCGATCGAACACCGCGAACGCGAATCCATGCGGCGTATCGGTCAGATAGTCGGCGCGCATGCCTGCGGCCGGTTCGATGCCGCGCGTGGCGTAGCTGCGTCGCGGTATCGCCAACAGTTCGCGCGCCAGCGCGGCGATTTGCTTCGAATCGAGATCGCTCGGACGCCGTTCCGGCAGGACGCGCGCGGCGAACAGCACTTCCGAGCGCAGGTAATTGCCCATGCCGGCCAGAAACGACTGATCCAGCAGCAGTGCGCCCAGCGAACGTCCGCGGAACGGCACGGACCGCAACCGCGCCGCCACCGTCTTCGCATCCAATGCCGGGTCCAGCACATCCGGGCCCAATTTGGCCAGGAACGGATGTCGATGCACTTCGTCGCTGCGCCACATCGAGATGTCGGACGCCGAATACAGCAGGATCGCGCTGCGCTCGGTTTCCAGCGCAAGGCGAAGGCTGCGGCTGTTCTGCGGGCGCTCGCCCGCTGCGGCCACCTGCCACACGCCATAAAGCTGATTGTGGCTGTACAGCGTCCAGCCGTTGTCGAAATGCGTAAGCAGGGCCTTGCCATGCGGCACGACGGCGGTGATGCGGCAGCCGCGCTGCAGGCGCTCGAAGCGCTTCAGCGCAGGAAACGCGAACCAGGCCAAGGTCAGCGGTTCGCCCACCACCGCGGCGGCCAGGCGGTCGGCGGCGCGACGGATTTCGGGGCCTTCGGGCATGGCGTCAGCCGGGCAGCGAACGCGGCTGGAGGTATTCGAATCCCACGTGATCTTCGCTGGTCCACACCACTTTGGCCTCGGCGCTGACCGCGTGGCGCAGATCGACCAACAGGAACAGCCGCACCAGGGCGCCATCGTCCAGTGACCAATCCTCAGGGCGGGTTACCCGGCAACCGGAGACGGACACGTCTTCGATATGGCCGACGAAGCCGCTGCCGCCATGGTCGATCAGCACCACGCAGTCGTAGTCGGTGCGCGGCGATCTGCGGCGTTCTTGATTCGACATGCAAGTGTGATTCCGATGGGAGCGACAAGAACCATAGCCGTTGCCGGCGGTTACAGCGAGTGCATGCGCCCACCGTCGACCGGAAAGTTGACGCCGTTCACGTAGGCCGCCGCCGGCGAGCAAAGGAAAGCGACCGTTGCCGCGATCTCGGCGGGCTCGGCGAAGCGCCCCAGCGGTACCGTTCGCTTCATGGCTTCGACGACCGCTGCGGCGCTGTCTCCCGACGCTTGCGCCCGATCGCTCACGATCTGCGCCAGGCGGCCCGTTTCCGTATAGCCGGGGAGCACGCTGTTGACGGTGATGCGGTGGACCGCGAGTTCGCGCGAAAGCGTCTTCGCCCAACTGGCTACCGCGCCGCGGATGCTGTTGGACACGCCCAGATTGGCGATGGGTTCCTTCACCGAGGTGGAGATGATGTTGACGATGCGCCCCCACTGCGCGGTCTGCATGCCGGGTAGCACCGCCTGCACTAGGATCTGATTGGCGAGCAGGTGTTTGTGGAAGGCGTCCAGATAGGCGGCCGCGTCGGCGTCGATCGCCCGCCCGCCGGGTGGGCCGCCGGTGTTGTTGATCAGGATATGCACGGGATGGGCGCTGGCGAGCGACTCTACCTTTGCCGACAGCGCGTCGTGCTGCGCGACATCGGCGGCGATCCAGTCGTGACGCTGGCCGGTCGCGGTGCGGGGCAGGGCGGCGGCGGCGGCCTGCAGCGCCTCGGCGCGGCGCGCGAGCAGGGTGACATCGGCGCCCAGCAGGGCCAGCTCATGCGCGACCGCGCGGCCGATGCCTTCCGAGGCGCCGCAGACCAGCGCGTGCTTGCCGGTGAGGTTCAGATCCATGGGCAGGCTCCGATGATGATGTCCGCATTGTCCCCCAAGGGGGCTTCCTTCGGATCTAGAAAGTTGGGGTGCGTTCGCGCATCAACGCGGCGATGGCGTTCGCATCATCGCCGTCCTGCGCCGACAGCGCATTCGCCACCGCCTGGATATTCGCCCGCGGGTGATTCTGGTTGAGCTTGAACTTCATCTCGATGGCGGTCGGCGCGAAGCGGAAGCCGACGATACCGCACAGCTGCGAACGCTGGTCCTCGCGTTCGGGCTCGAACCGCCAATCGCTGCCGGCGCGGGTCTCGAAACGGTCGGTCAGCCGTTCGATCAGATCCGCCAAACCCGCTTCGTCGGTGAAGACTTCGGGCGTGCCGTGCAGATGCGCGACCGCGTAGTTCCAGGTCGGTACGCGCGCCGCGGCTTCCTTGTCCGGATACCAGCTTGGCGACACGTACGCATGCGGGCCGTGCGCGATCATCAGCATGCCGCCCGCATGCCGGGCCTGCGGGTTCGGTTTGGCCCAGTGGCCTTCGATCCATGCCCGATCGCCGCTGCGCGAGTACAGCACCGGCAGATGGCTGACGAACGGCGCGCCGTCGCTGTGGCTGATCAGGGTGACGAATGGATCGTGCGCGAGCAGCGCGTCTAGCGCCGTCAGATCGGTTTCGGAAAAAGCGCGCGGCGTGTACATGCGCTGGGTCAGGCCCGTGCGCCGAGCGACTGGACCATCAGGCTGCGCAGCGCGGCGTCGCTGTCGGCGTGCGGCGGCGCAACTTCGCGCAGCGAAAACCCGCGTGCCAGCGCATCGTCTTCGTCCAGGCCATCGAAAGCCACGAATTCGGCGTCGAACAAAGCCGCACGGGCCGCGTCTTCGCTGTCGTAGGTCAGGGTATTACCGTCGCTGTCGAAGACTTCAGCGGTGCCCGCTTCGCGCAGGCCCAGGCGCGCCCAGATCAGGGTGCGGCCCAGCGAAGCCACGTACCACTCGTGCTGGATCGCCCCGCTCATGCCGTCACCGCCGAGAACAGCCACAGCAGTCCCGCGAATCCAAGCCCGCCGAAAATAGTCAGCAGCGACAGACGCGCCGGCGTGGCCAAGCCGGTCAGCGAGGCGTCGCGGGTCTCGCGGTAGCGTCCGCTCAGCAGCCAGCCCAGCGCCATCGGTTTGAGAAACGCACCCACGCCGAACTCGGCAGCGATGGCCGCATGCCGGTCGCGCACATGCACCAAGGTCAGCGGCCAGAAGATCACGAACGCGCAGAAGCCGGCGATGGCGACGGCGAAACACAGCAGGGCGAAGAACAGGATCACGGCTTGGATTTTCCCATCGAGAGTGGCGTGGTTTAATCTGCCAAAAGTCGGCTATTCCTTCCGACCGAATCGAGTGGTGCGGCTCAGAACTCCGCACTGCCCGGCGAGCGCGGGTAGGGGATCGAGTCGCGGATGTTGGACAGTCCGCACACGTACACCACCAGGCGTTCGAAACCCAGGCCGAAGCCCGCATGCGGCACCGTGCCGTAGCGGCGGAAATCGCGGTACCAGCCGTAGTGCGCCTGATCGAGTCCAAACTGCGCCATGCGCGAATCCAGCACTTCCAGGCGCTCCTCGCGCTGCGAGCCGCCGATGATTTCGCCGATGCCCGGGGCCAGCACGTCCATCGCGGCGACCGTCCTGCCGTCGTCGTTGAGGCGCATGTAGAACGCCTTGATGTGCTCGGGGTAGTTGGTCACCACCACCGGCCTGCCTACGTGCTGCTCGGTCAGCCAGCGCTCGTGTTCGGTCTGCAGGTCCAGGCCCCATTCCACCGGAAAATCGAACTGCTGTTTCGATTCCTGCAGCAGTTTGATCGCATCGGTGTAGTCGATGCGCTCGAATGGGGAGTTGATGAAGTTTTCCAGCTTGCTGATCGCGGTCTTGTCCACACGCTCGGCCAGGAACGCCAGGTCGTCGCCGCGTTCTTCCAGCACTGCGCGGAACAGGTACTTCAGGAAGTCCTCGGCCACCCGCGCGTCCTCGGCCAGATCGGCGAACGCGATCTCCGGCTCGATCATCCAGAACTCGGCCAGGTGACGGGTGGTATTGCTGTTCTCGGCGCGGAACGTGGGGCCGAAGGTGTAGACCTTGCTCAAGGCCAAGCAGTAGGCCTCGACGTTGAGCTGGCCGGACACGGTGAGGAAGGTTTCCTTGCCGAAGAAATCGCGGCTGAAATCCACTTCGCCGTGCCCGTCGCGCGGCAGATTGGCGGTGTCCAGCGTGGACACGCGGAACATCTGCCCGGCGCCCTCGGCGTCGGAGGTGGTGATGATGGGCGTGCTGATCCAGCAGTAGCCGTGCTGATGGAAGTAGCGGTGCACGGCCTGCGACAGGCAGTTTCGGATGCGCGTGACCGCGCCGAACAGGTTGGTGCGCGGGCGCAGATGCGCGACTTCGCGCAGGAATTCCAGCGAATGCGCCTTGGGCTGGATCGGATAGGTTTCCGGATCTTCCACCCAGCCCACCACCTGCACTGCGCTGGCCTGGATCTCGAAGCTCTGGCCTTGGCCCTGCGAGGCGACCAGCGTGCCGGTGGCGATCACCGCGCAGCCGGCGGTCAGGTGCTTCACTTCGGATTCGTAGTTGCCCAGCGTGTTCGGCGCGACCACCTGAATCGAAGCGAAGCAGGAGCCGTCGCTGACGTTGACGAAAGACAGGCCGGCCTTGGAATCGCGCCGCGTGCGCACCCAGCCGCGCACCGTGACTTCGCCGCCGGCCGGGAGTTTGCCTGCCAGCGCATGTTCGACGCTAACCACCGTCATGTCTTGAATCCTTGTGCGGCGCAACCATTAATGGAACACGGAGTTTACCGGAGCGGCGCCGGGAAAGCCGCGCTCGCGAGTCTATAATCACCGTCAGCAGGAGATCCTCATGGCCATCACCCTTACCCCGGTTGCGTTCCAGCGCGTGCAGCGTTTCGTTGCGGAGACGGGCGCGCTGGGCCTGCGCTTCGGCGTGACCCGCACCGGCTGTTCGGGCTGGGGCCATGTGGCCGATCTGGCGCGCGAGCAGCGTCCTGACGACACCGTGTTCGAGCAGGCGGATGTGAAGATTTTCGTCGATGCCGACAGTCTGTCGCTGGTCGACGGCACCGAGATCGATTTCGGCAGGCAGGGCCTCAGCGAAACCTTCCTGTTCCGCAACCCCAATGCCACCGCCGAGTGCGGCTGCGGCGAAAGCTTCACTACCGAAGCCGGTCTGGCCTGAGGCCTCTTTTTTCTTCTCCCGGCCGAAATTACGAAGAAGCGTATTAAGCTTCCGGTTCGCCGAAACCGGAGTCGCCCATGTTCCGTTGCTTCCTGCTGGTCGCGCTAGCGCTCGGCGCCACCGCATCCGCGCACGCGCAAGCGCCCGCGCGGAATCCGGACCTGCACAGACTTTTCGCCGACGAATGGGAGCGCGGCCTGCGCGACAGCCCGGAAAACGCCAGCTACCAAGGCGACCGCCGCTACAACGACCGCTGGACCGATTTGAGCCTGCCCGCCATCGCCGCGCGCGAAGCGGCAGACCGGGCCGCGCTGGACAAGCTGCGGGCGTTCGACCGCGCGGCGCTGTCGCCGGCCGACCAGCTCAACTACGACACTTTCGGGTGGCAGCTGCAGCGCAGCGTGGAGCGGCAGAAATTCCGCGAATACCTGCAGCCGGTCGGCCACCAGGGCGGCCCGCAGACCATCGACGGCCTGGCCGAGGTACTGCCTTTCGCCGACCTCCAGGATTACCGCGACTGGCTGAAACGACTGCAGGCGCTGCCCAAGGCGCTCGACCAGACCGTGGCACTGATGCAGGAAGGCGTGAAGGCCGGCAACCTGCCGCCGCGCATCCTGATGCAGCGCGTGCCGGCGCAGATCGCTGCACAGATCGTCGACGATCCTGCCAAAAGCGGCTTCTACAAGCCGTTCCTCAAGTTCCCCGACAGCGTGCCCGAGAGCGAACGCACCGCGCTGCGGACGGAGGCCGAGCGCCTGATCGCGAACGAAGTAGTGCCGGCCTTCCGCAGGCTGCAGGCTTATTTCGACGACGCTTATCTTCCCAAGACCCGCGCCACCATCGCCGCGACCGATTTGCCCGACGGCAAGGCGTACTACGATTTCCTGGCGCGCTACTACACCACTACCGATCTCACTTCCGAGCAGATCCACGCCATCGGCCTGAAGGAAGTCGCGCGAATCCGCGCCGAGATGGAGAAGGTTAAGGCCAAAACCGGGTTCAAGGGCTCGCTGGGGGAATTCTTCACCTACCTGCGCACCGACCCGAAGTTTTTCTACAAAACGCCGGAGGAACTGCTCAACGCCTACCGTGCCCTGTCCAAGCGCATGGATCCCGAGCTGGTGAAGGTGTTCAAGACCATCCCGCGCCTGCCGTACGGGGTGCGACCGATTCCAGACAGCATCGCCCCGGATACCACCACCGCCTACTACCAGCCCGGTGCCTCCGACGGCACCCGGCCCGGCTATTACTACGTGAACCTGTACAAACCGGAAGTGCGGCCCACCTGGGAAATGATGGCGCTGTCGCTGCACGAGGCCGTGCCGGGCCACCATTTCCAGTTCGCGCGCGGGCTGGAGATGCCGGACGCGCCGATGTTCCGCCGCACGGCGTATTTCGTCGCCTACGGCGAAGGCTGGGGCCTGTACGCGGAGCAGTTGGGCTTCGAAATGGGCCTGTACGAGGATCCTTACGACCATTTCGGTCAGCTGGTCTACGAAATGTGGCGTGCGGTGCGGCTGGTGGTGGACACCGGCATGCACGCCAAGGGCTGGAGCCGGGAACAGGCCATCGCCTATTTCAAGGACAACGCGGCCAAGACCGAGCAGGACATCATCAACGAGATCGACCGCTACATCGGCACGCCGGCCCAGGCCCTGGCCTACAAAATCGGGCAGATCAGGATTTCCGAGCTGCGCGCCAGAGCCCAGCGCGAACTCGGTCCGAAATTCGACCTGCGCGCCTACAACGACGCGGTGCTGGAGACCGGCTCGGTGCCGCTGGAGGCGCTGCAGAAGCACATCGAGGCGTGGATTGCGGCAGAGCAGGGCCGGGGAGCGGGTAGTCGGTAGCTTTGCCACTGTTTAAAGGGGGGCAACGGGCAATTTGCCTTCAGGCTGCAGAGTCGGGTGAGGCGCGTGCTGGCCGCGGTTCTTTGATTCGATCGCCGTCCTGAACAATGCGCCCCCGGTAAGGCGTGGACACGACCAGAGAATGGGATCGATGACCAGCAGGTTACCCGTAACGCGAGGACGGTAGGCCGCGGCACCCTCGTCCGCGCGAAACCTGGACAACGGGTCCGGTTATCGCTGTCAACCAGCCGGGTGGACAGGTTTGCATGACCGACTACAATCTGCGCTGCCAGAACGGTTGGACACCCAGTTCGTTCACGCTGGCGGGGGGTTGAATCACGCCATTAGCCGCATTTGATGCTGCAAGGCTGCTGTGATGTTGCAGGGCTGGCGTTGGCGCCAGATTGAAACGGTAATCACCCGAGCCATAGAATGGGAGATAGCATGAAGCAGGGAAGATTGGTTTTCTCGCTGTTGACGGTGTTGTTGGTGGGCGCGTGCAGCGCCAAGACATCGGAAGACTTACCCGGAAAAGAGCCGGGCAATGCCGTCGAAGCTAACGATAAGGATATTCCCGTAGTGAAAAACGACTCCCAGAAGACCGTCGTCAAACCACCTTCCCCCAGCAGCGTGCTTTATCTCATCTTCCAGAAGGATGGCGATGGCGCCTCTTCTTACGAAGTCGAGAACGGAAGCTGGGCAACCTATTGGTATGGCTACTCATTCGACCTGGGCGGCAAGCACTATTTCACCGGTTTCGCTTCGCAGACCCCGGACAAGTACGGGAAATCGGAAGAAGAAAACAATGCCGCTCCCGACGCGAAGGTCACGTTGACGCAGGCCACCCTTTTCACGACCACGCCCGATGCCGAGAAGCCCTGGACATTCCAGGGGTCCGAGCGATTCATAGGCGAATTCGGCAGTTACGAAAAGGCCAATGAAATCGACGAAACGCGCGAACCGCAAAGCCATCAGACGCCAAGCGGGAAACTGCTGCTGGCGGTGCCGACGTGGTATCTGGTCTCGGGCACGCGGGTCAGTTCGTTCGACATGTTCGTGTTCAATCCTGACGAGTTGACGAAAGTCGACGAAAGGCGCTGGACCTACCTGGGCAATGTCGTGGCTGGCGAAGACAACGGCGCGGCTTGCGACGATGAAGCCGGGGCGGTCTTGCCATGCGTTAAGAGCACGGGCGTATTGAGCTTCATCGCGCAGGAAGGCGCAGATCTGCCCCTGATCAGAATGGCAATGAGCGGTACTGAAATCGTCTCTGCGGGCAAAACCCGGTCACTGGGCCCCGAAGACAACGTCGAGTACCGTTACGATTCCACCAAGAAGCAGTACCAGTAGCAGCATCGGCAGCAAACGCAGCACCAGGTTGACCGAGAACACAGGACCCAAGGACGGGTCCGGTTGACACCACACGGCAAACACGGCCGTCACTCAACCTAAGTAGGGAAGCAGAATCATGGCGCGTGATTACAGCAGGCAGGAAGTTCTCGACATCATCGAACGCGAAGCGCAGGAGCGCGGAATTCCGCGCGACGACTTCATGAGATTCGCGTACATCGAAACCGGCGGTACGTTCGACGAACAGGTGTCCCGCGGCGAGCGGGGGGCAAAGGGCCTGTTCCAGTTCGTGCCGGACACCGCCGACGCCTATGGCATCCGCGGGCGTGAACTGGACGCGGTGGTTAATACGGACGCGGCGGCGCGCCTCTACCTGGACAACCGGCAGACCTTGGTCAATCGCCACCAGCGCGATGGCCGCGCTTATCTGTCCGGCAGCGCCGAGCCTGACGGCCTGGACATGTACATGGCGCATCAGCAGGGTGGGGCAGGCTACCGCTCCATCCAGACCGCCATCGCCACCGGGCAGTTCGGCCGTGCCGACACGCGCGCCAATATTCTCAACAACGTCAGCTCGCGGGATTTCGAAAGCGTCACCGGCATCCGATACGCCGACTTCAGGACCATGCCCGACCGCGACATGGCGACCATGTTCACGCAGTATTGGGACACGAAGTTCGACCGCGTACGCATTCCGGAAAAGGGAATCGAACCGGTCGCCAGAGCGCGGCAGACGCCTGAACCTGGGCAGGCGCCGACCCCCGCTACGCAGGCCCCCGTTCCCCCCGTACAGACTCCGGCGACCCCAGGCGCGCCTGGCGCCACGGAAGCCGCCACGCAGGGCATCGCCCTGACCGCAGCCCACGACCTGAACGTCAGGTACGACCATGTCCGGTACGCCATGAGCGGAAGGATTCCGGGCGTGGACGGCAAGCATCCGGACCAGGGTTACGTGGATTGCTCGGGCTGGGTGGCGACGATGCAGAACGCGACCATGGCCGAAATCAATGCCAAGGCCGGGCGTGAGGTGTTCAGCAGGGACGAGCTGTTCAATCTCGGCAACGACGGCGCCGCGATGATCGTCGACCGGGCGCGGCAGCGTTCCGGCGTGTTGATCGAAGGCAGTGCGGTCACCCGCGATGTGCTGCAGGAAGGCATGATCATCGGCGAGGACAATGGCCCGACCAGTTGGGATGCAGGCCGGTACAAGGGCATCGACCACATCACCATGGTGGTGCGCGACCCGGCGAGCGGCGAACTGATGATCAGCCAGTCGCGCGGCGGCGAAGGCGTGGAACTGAGTTCGTTGGACAGTTATCTGGAGCGCAAGCAGGCCAGCGGCGTGAAGCTCTACGCCACAGACCCGCTGGCCGAAGCGCGCAGCCTGCTGCAGGACAACCAGCGGACCCAGACCCAGGATCAGACGCAGGCTCCGGGTCAAAGCCCGCCCCCAGGCCGACAGCAACCCATTGTCCCGCCAGCGCAACCTGCTGACGCCACTCTGCGCAGCGGCGCGAATGGCGAGAATGTCCGCCAGCTGCAGAGCGCGCTGAACTACTTCGGTTACCGCGATCGCGAAGGGCGACCGTTGCGCGAGGATGCCGACTTCGGCGACCGCACCCAGGAAGCGGTGCGGGCCTACCAGCGGGCGCACGGCCTGGAGGCCGATGGCGTGGTCGGTCCGCAGACCCTGGCGGCGTTGGCCAAGTCCAAGGAGGCGCCGCTGCTCTCGGATCCGCGGCATCCCGACAATGCGCTGTACCAGCAGGCGGTGAAGGGGCTGGAGCAGCTGGCTTCTACCGGCTTCAAGGATCGGCAGGCGCTGGAAAACGCGGCGGGCGCCATGGTGTTCGAAGCCAAGGCCAGCGGCCTGACGCGGATCGATCATGTCGTGCAGAGCAACAATGGCACCGGCCTGTTCGCGGTGCAGGGCGCGCTCAACGATCCGGCGCACGCACGCGTGCACCTGGACAAGGCGCAGGCGGCGGCCGAGCCGATCGAGAAGAGCACGGCGCAGCTCCAGCAGGAAATCCAGGTGCAAGCGCCGGCCCCGGCGCAGCAGGAACGCGAGCAGCGGCGCATGGTGTAAAGCCCCGGAATCGCCGTTCGCAAAGCTGAAAGCCCTCGCCTGGTGCGAGGGCTTTTTTGTTCCAGTCGTCGCATGCCAGCTGGCGACCGCGCAACCCGCCCACGCCGCCGTTCCGTCACGGCGGCTCCAAACCCAAGCGGCATGTGAAATGCCAGGAGCGGCAAGAGCAGGATTAACAGGAGCGGGGCTAAGGTGGCGAGCCTTCTCATAAGCGTTGTTTAGGCCTACTTCCCTTCCAAGGGGGGAGAAGGCAAGACCGAGCTGTACGACCGTGGTCGTTTACCAACAGCCAGAGCAAATCCCCCTCAATCCCCCTTTTGCAAAGGGGGAGGCATCACGCTCAATCCGACTCCCGACTCCCGACTCCCGACTCCCGGCTCCCGGCTCCCGGCTCCCGGCTCCCGGCTCCCGGCTCCAAGCGTCACACATTTGCACCTAACTCCTTGACCTGACATAATTTCCGGCTTCCTGCGGGGTAGCGATCTGCAGGAATTCTTGCCCCACCGCGTCCTTCATCCTCATTTCGGGGACGGTCGGGGGGCTGTCCGGCCCATCAGGGCCACATCCGAAAGGGTTAAAACGATGCGTCACTATGAAGTCGTGTTCCTGGTCCATCCGGACCAGAGCGAGCAAGTCCCCGCCATGATCGAGCGCTACAAGACGCTGGTCGAGAACGGCGGCGGCAAGATTCACCGTCTGGAAGACTGGGGTCGCCGCCAGCTGGCTTACCCGGTGCAAAACCTGGTCAAGGCCCACTATGTGCTGTTCAACATCGAAGTCGAACAGGCCGTGCTGGCCGAGTTGACCGAGAGCTTCCGCTTCAACGATGCGGTGCTGCGCCACCTGATCATGAAGCGCGATGAGGCCGACACCGAGATGTCGATCATCATGAAGAGCAAGGACGAGAAGGGCGACAAGCCCGAGCGCGGCGAACGTCGCCGTCGCGACGACGACGAGGCTGTGGAAGCCGTCGTCGACGCCGATTCCGACTCTGCCGAAGCCGCTTAAGGAGCACTCCCATGTCTAAATTCTTCCGTCGCCGCAAGTTCTGCAAGTTCACCGCCGAGGGCGTGAAAGAGATCGACTACAAGGATCTCAACACCCTGCGCCAGTACCTGACCGAAACCGGCAAGATCGTCCCCAGCCGCGTGACCGGCACCAAGTCGCGCTACCAGCGCCAGCTGTCCACGGCGGTCAAGCGCGCGCGTTTCCTGGCGCTGATCCCGTATACGGACAACCACGACGCGTAATACCGCGCCTTCCCCCTCGAAGGGAAGGCAACGGACACTGTCATTCGGACAGCCACCGCTGCGGGACAAGCCCGCTAACGAATACGGAGCAATGCAATGCAACTGATCCTCCTGCAGAAAGTCACCAACCTGGGCGTGCTCGGCGACAAGGTCGACGTGAAGCCCGGCTACGGCCGCAACTACCTGGTGCCGCAGGGCAAGGCCGTGCCGGCGACCGCCGCCAACGTGGCCGAGTTCGAAGCCAAGCGCGCCGACTACGAAGCCAAGGCCAAGTCGATTCATGGCGACGCCGAAGCGCGCCGCACCCAGCTGGAAGGCGCCAGCGTGACCATCAGCGCCAATGCCGCCACCGAAGGCAAGCTGTTCGGTTCGGTCGGTCCGCGCGACATCGCCGAGGCGTTCACCAAGGCGGGTTTCCCGCTGGAAAAGAGCGAAGTCATCCTGGGCGAAGGCGCGTTCCGCCACATCGGCGAATACGAGGTGCTGGTGCACCTGCACGCCGACGTGGAAACCAAGGTCAAGGTCGTCGTCATCGCCGAAGCCTGATCCGCGATCGACTCAATGCCGCGACGGGCGCCGAAAGGCGCCCGTTTCGTTTTCAGTTGCAGAGTCGCAGTGCCTGAGACCCGGAAGGTTTATTCCGCAATCGCACTTATCCACAGGTTGTGCCGTCGCGTGCACACAAGCGGAGCACCTACGATGACCAGCTGGCACCGCCAGGCGATTCTCGCCGCGCACATCGGTCTCGTCGCAACACCCGCACAGGAATTCAAGACCACCATGTCCGCACGCCCCGGCTTCCGCTACGACCAGCACGACGCGCGCATCGAACAGCTGCGCGTGCCGCCGCACTCCATCGAAGCGGAGCAGGCGGTGCTGGGCGGGCTGATGCTGGCGCCGGAAGCCTACGACCGCATCAACGACAAGCTCAACGACGTCGACTTCTACCGTCGCGACCACCAGCTGATCTACCGCGCCATCAGCGAGCTCGCTGAAAAGAGCCGCCCCTACGACGCAGTGACCCTGGGCGAGTGGTTCGAGTCGCAGGGCCAGATCGAGCAGGTCGCCGGCGGCGCCTACCTGGTGGAGCTGGCCAGCACCACGCCGTCTGCCGCCAACATCGTGGCCTATGCGGAAATCGTGCGCGACAAGGCGGTGATGCGGCAGCTGATCGAGGTCGGCACGCAGATCATCAACGACGGCTTCCAGCCCGATGGCCGCGACAGCGCCGAACTGCTGGCCAAGGCCGAACAGGAAGTGTTCGCCATCGCCGAGGCCGGCGCGCGCGGGCGCACCGATTTCACCGCGGTCAACACCGCGCTGAAGGACGCCTTCGAAGTGCTGCAAAGCCGCTTCGAGAGCGGCGGCAGCATCACCGGCCTGCCCACCGGCTATCACGAATTCGACGAAATGACCGCCGGCCTGCAGCCCACCGACCTGCTGATCCTGGCGGCGCGCCCGGCCATGGGCAAGACCACGCTGGCGCTGAACATCGCCGAGTACGCGGCGATCAAATCGAAAAAAGCCGTGGCGGTGTTTTCGATGGAAATGTCGGCTTCGCAGCTCGCGCTGCGCCTGATTTCCTCCAACGGCCGGGTCAACGCCACGCGCCTGC
>JAESGX010000355.1_pt1 | contig 19589 bp, 16 predicted proteins | sample 9269801 | NCBI WGS metagenome assembly JAESGX01 (sample SAMN16773122, study PRJNA677054) | algae metagenome | isolation source: Pleurocapsa minor GSE-CHR-MK-17-07R and co-occurring heterotrophs from wet... | place: USA: Lower Calf Creek Falls, Grand Staircase Escalante National Monument, UT ... | reverse complement strand
GGATGTCGCCCAGCCGGTGGCGGGCGTTGGCGGCCCGGGGGTCAGGGATGTCGTCGAAGATCGTGATCGAGGAAGCCATCGGCGGCGCCTCCCAAACGCCGCCCACCAATCGAATCCTAATGAGCTGAATCGACAATCCTCAAATGCGATTCCCCTGCCTGCCAGGGGGAGGGACAGACCGCGAAGCGGTCAGGGTGGGGCCCGTGAATTCGAACTCAGGTTCGCGTTGGGTTTGACGGGCCCCCACCTGCCGGCTGCGCCGGCTGTCCTCCCCCCTGGCAGGGGGAGGACGTGCCACCAGTCGGCGAGGGACGCATCACGGCCGCAACCCCCCCAGCAGGATCGTCAACAGCGAAGCGAGCGTGCGCCGGTGGAAGTCGTCGTCGGACAGGTCGGAGCCCGCCACCGCCCGCACCTGCACGGCGAAGTCGGCATAGTGCTGCGTTGTCGCCCAGATCGAGAACAGCAGCTGGCGCGGGTCGACGGGCGCCATCCGCCCCTCGGCGATCCAGCCCTCGATGATCGCCGCCTTGTTGTCGACGAGGCACTTGAGGCGCCCGGCCAGCACCGGCGACAGATGCGGCGCGCCCTGGATGATCTCCATCGCGAACAGGCGCGAGGCGGCAGGGTCCCGCCGGGACGCATCGAGCTTGACGGCGATGTACTCGCCGAGCGCGTCGAAGGGGTCGCGCCCGGCGTCGAGCCCGCGCAGCGGCTCCAGCCACATGTCGAGGGTGCGCTCCAGGACGGCGACGTAGAGCGCGTCTTTCGAGCGAAAGTAATAGAGCAGGTTCGGCTTCGACATGCCGGCGCTGGCGGCGATCTGCTCGACGCGGGCGCCGTGGTAGCCGTAGGCCGAGAACACCGTCAGCGCCGCATCGAGGATGCGCGCGGCGTTCGCCTCGCCGATGCGCGTCTTGCGCGGGCCGGCGGGCGATTCGCGGTCGGCCGTCTCGACGACACTCACCGCGACGGCATTCGTCGCGCCCTGCGCCTTGACTTCGTGCCCCTCCATCCCGCCCTCTCGTCGCGACATGCTCGCTTGCGGCGCGATGGTGCCCAAGATTTGCCCAGCCGGTCAAATCGCCGCTGGCCACGCGCGTCGCACCGCTCGCCTCCTCCCGCCCGATCACGCTATCTTAGCGTCGGTGGCACACGCTTTGCGAGCTTCGACCGGTCCTCGGACCGATGCGGGCACCAAGGGTGCCGAGTCCGGGACAGCGGGGCAAACGGACGGTGAAGGAAGCGATGCGGACCGAGACGAGCGGCGGCAACGGCGGCGCGGCGGCGCCCGCGCAGGTGGGGCGGCCGGTGATCGAGGCGCGCGGGCTGTCGCTCACCTTCGAGACCGCCGACGGCCCGGTGTTTGCGCTCTCTGACGTCGACCTCGACGTGCAGGCCGGCGAGTTCGTCTCCTTCATCGGCCCGTCTGGCTGCGGCAAGACCACCTTCCTGCGCGTCGTCGCCGATCTCGAGCAGCCGAGCGCCGGCACGGTGCTGGTCAATGGCCTGACGCCGGAGGCCGCCCGCCTCGCCCGCCAGTATGGCTACGTCTTCCAGGCGCCGGCGCTCTATCCGTGGCGGACGATCGAGAAGAACGTCATGCTGCCGCTCGAGATCATCGGCCTGCCGGCGGCCGAGCGGGCCGAGCGGGCGCGCCAGCAGCTTGCCCTCGTCGATCTCACCGGCTTCGAGCGCAAGTTCCCCTGGCAGCTCTCCGGCGGCATGCAGCAGCGCGCCTCGATCGCCCGCGCGCTCTCCTTTGACCCAGCCTTGATGCTGATGGACGAGCCGTTCGGCGCGCTCGACGAGATCGTCCGCGACCACCTGAACGAGCGCCTGCTGCGGCTCTGGGACAAGACGGGCAAGACGGTGCTGTTCGTCACCCACTCGATCCAGGAGGCGGTGTTCCTGTCGACCAGGATCGTGGTGATGTCGCCGCGACCGGGGCGCATCATCGACGTCATCGCCTGCGATTTTCCGCGCGACCGCACGCTGGACATCCGCGAGACGCCGGAGTTCCTCGAGGTCGCCCACCGCGTCCGCGCGGGCCTGAGGGCAGGGCACGCCTATGGCGACTGAGGCGGCGGCCCCCCCGGTGCGCAGGCGGCGCCAGGCCGGGCGGGCGGCGGCCGATGGCGTGCTGCCGGTCGCCGTCATCGTCGCGGTCCTCGTCGTGCTCTGGTACATCGCCGCCGTGGCGCTGAATGCCGCCATCGTTCGCGACGGCTTCGAGCGCGCCGGCACCGCCTACACCACCGAGGACCTCGTCAGCGCGACGCTGTCGCACGCCCGGCCGCTCTTGCCGGCGCCGCACCAGATCCTCGTCGAGCTGAAGAAGACCGTCCTCGACGTCGACCCGACCTCCAAGCGCAGCCTCGTCTACCACGGCTGGGTGACGCTCTCCTCGACGCTGCTCGGCTTCGTCATGGGCACGATCCTCGGCATCGTGCTCGCCGTGCTGATCGTCCACATGCGCTCGCTCGACAAGAGCCTGATGCCGTGGATCATCTCGTCCCAGACGATCCCGATCCTGGCGATCGCGCCGATCGTCATCGTCGTGCTCGGCTCGATCGGCCTCAGGGGCCTCGTGCCGAAGGCGATCATCTCGACCTATCTGTGCTTCTTCCCGGTCACCATCGGCATGGTGAAGGGGCTGACCTCGCCGGACGTGCTGTCGCTCGACCTGATGCGCACCTATTCGGCCTCGAAGGTGCAGACCTTCTGGAAATTGCGGCTGCCGGCCTCGGTGCCGTTCCTGTTTGCGAGCCTGAAGGTGGCGATTGCCATCGCCATCGTCGGCGCGATCGTCGCCGAACTGCCGACCGGCGCCCAGGCCGGCATCGGCGCGCGGCTGCTGTCGGGCTCCTATTACGGCCAGACCGTGCAGATCTGGGCGGCGCTGTTCGTCGCCGCGGCGCTCGCGGCGAGCCTCGTGGCGCTCGTCGGCCTCGCCGAGCGGATGACGCTGAAGGCGATGGGGGCGCAGCGATGATCGTCACGCGCGGCCGCGCCATCGCCTGGATCGCCGCCGGCGCACTTTTGGCGCTCTCGGCCTTCCTGCCGACGGGTGTCGAGGTCGCCGGCACGCCGCTTCTGATGTTCGCGGTGCTGCGGCTCGCCATCGGCGGGCTCTTGTGCGCCATCGGTGCGACACGGCGGCTCGACGGGCCGCGGCTCGCGATCGTCTTCGCGCTTCTCGTCGCCGGCTGCGCCGCCGCCCTCTTCGCCGTTCACCTGCCGGTGATGGCGGGCCACGCCGATCTCGGCTTCTGGCTCGGCGTTGTTGGCCTATGGATCGCCGCCTGGGTGGCGAACGACGCGCTCGCCGCCCACCGCTTCGCCTCGCCGGGCAAGCAGCGGGCGGCGTCGATCGCCGTGCCGGCGGTGTTCGGCCTGTTTCTGTTGTTCCTGTGGGAGGTGGTGGTCGTCGGCTTCGGTGTCTCGCCGGTGCTGATGCCGCCGCCGAGCGCCGTCGGCACCCGCATCGCGGCGTCGCTGCCGATCCTCGCCGACGACTTCGTCCAGACTTTCGTGCGCGGCGTCCTGTCGGGCTACGTCATCGGCTGCACCGCCGGCTTCCTCGTCGCCATCCTCGCCGACCGCGTGCCGTTCCTGCGTAAGGGGCTCCTGCCGCTCGGCAACTTCGTCTCGGCGCTGCCGATCATCGGCATCGCGCCGATCATGGTGATGTGGTTCGGCTTCGACTGGCACTCGAAGGCCGCCGTCGTCGTGGTGATGACCTTCTTCCCGATGCTGGTGAACACGGTGGCCGGCCTGTCGGCGAGCGGCACGCTGGAGCGCGACCTGATGCGCTCCTACGCCGCCTCCTGGTGGACCACCCTCGTCAAGCTCCGGCTGCCGGCGGCGTTGCCGTTCATCTTCAACGCCTTGAAGATCAACTCGACCTTGGCGCTGATCGGCGCCATCGTCGCCGAGTTCTTCGGCACGCCGACGGTCGGCATGGGTTTCCGCATCTCGATCGAGGCTGGCCGCATGGCGCTCGACATGGTGTGGGCCGAGATCGCGGTCGCCGCGGTCGCCGGCACCGCCTTCTACGGTCTCGTGGCGCTCATCGAGCGCCGGGTGACCTTCTGGCATCCCTCGTACCGGCGATAGAGGGCGCCGGCCGGGGGATTTTGGCTTCTCTTGGTGGAGGACGTGGACATGACGACGAGAACGGCCATCGCAGCAGGCATCGCGCTCGCGCTCGGCATCGGGACGGCGCAGGCCGCCGATCCGGTGACGCTGCAGCTGAAGTGGGTCACCCAGGCGCAGTTCGCCGGGTACTATGTGGCGGAAGAGAAGGGCTTCTATGACGAGGAAGGCCTCGACGTCACCATCAACCCGGGCGGCCCCGACGTCGCCCCGCCGCAGGTGATCGCCGGCGGTGGCGCCGACGTCGTCATCGACTGGATGCCGTCCGCGCTCGCCTCCCGCGAGAAGGGCGTGCCGCTCGTCAACATCTCGCAGCCGTTCAAGAAGTCCGGCCTGATGCTGACCTGCCGAAAGGACACCGGCATCACCTCGCCGGCCGACTTCAAGGGCAAGACGCTCGGCGTCTGGTTCGGCGGCAACGAGTATCCGTTCCTGTCGTGGATGTCGAAGCTCGGCCTCAAGACCGACGGCGGCCCCGATGGCGTCACGGTGATCAAGCAGGGCTTCAACGTCGACCCGCTGATCCAGAAGCAGGCCGACTGCGTCTCGACGATGACCTACAACGAGTACTGGCAGGTCATCGACGCCGGCTTCAAGCCCGAGGACCTCGTCGTCTTCAAGTATGACGAGCAGGGCGAAGGCACGATGGAGGACGGCCTCTATGTGATGGAGGCGAACCTGCAGGACCCGGCCTTCGTCGAGAAGATGGCGAAGTTCGTCAAGGCCTCGATGAAGGGCTGGGACTACGCGCGCGCCAATCCCGACGAGGCGGCGATGATCGTGCTCGAGAACGACGCGTCGGGTGCCCAGACCGAGGCCCACCAGAAGCGCATGATGGGCGAGATCGCCAAGCTCCTCGACACCTCGGCGAACGGCAAGCTCGACCCGGCCGACTTCGACCGCACCGTGGCGATCCTGATGTCGGGCGGCTCCGACCCGGTGATCACCAAGAAGCCGGAGGGGGCGACCTCGACGGCGGTGTATGACGCGATGAAGTGAGGGGGGCGGGGGGCGTCGGATTGACGGGCCCCCACCTGCCGCGCCTCCGGCGCGGCTGTCCTCCCCCCTGGCAGGGGGAGGACAGGACAGCGGTTGTCGAATACTGCCATTTCAAAACTCGCGACGCGTCCCTCCCCTGCCAGGGGGAGGGACAGACCGCCGAAGGCGGTCAGGGTGGGGCCCGTCAATCAAGAGCGATTGGTCCGATGGTCGTCGAACGTCCCCGTCGCGACACCGCCCGCCGTCTCCGTCGCCAGCCGACGGAGGCGGAGACGACACTCTGGAACGCCCTGCGGCGCCTTCCGCTGGACGGCTCCCACTTCCGCCGCCAGGTGCCGATCGGTGCCTTCGTCGCCGACTTCGCCTGTCAGGCGGCGAGGCTCGTCGTCGAACTCGATGGCGGCCAGCACACCGAGCAGGCGGGTGCGGACTACGATGCCCGTCGGTCGGCGTGGCTGGAGCGGGCGGGCTACCGGGTGTTGAGGTTCCAGAACGCCGACGTGTTCCTGCGGATCGACGATGTTCTGGAGACGATCCGGGCGGCGGTGTTCGGGGGCGTGGATGTGGAGGGGCGGAAGCTGGTGCACGAGCGAACACGCCGTCGCGGCCCGGATCGACAGGCCCCACCCTGACCGCTTCGCGGTCTGTCCCTCCCCCTGGCAGGGGAGGGACGCGTCGCGGGTATTGAAACGCCAAGGTCAACACGACCGATGCCCCGTCCTCCCCCTGCCAGGGGGGAGGACAGCCTTCGCGGAGCGAAGGCAGGTGGGGGCCTGTCAATCACGACCGAAGCGTCCTCATTTCCATCGAACCGATCTCGGAGCTCCCCATGACCACTCTCATCCACGGCGGCACCGTCGTGAACCATGACGCCTCGCAGAAGGCCGACGTGCTCGTCGAAGGCGGCAAGATCGTCGCCATCGGGCGCGATCTCGAGGCGCCCGCGGGCGCCACCGTCATCGACGCCGGCGGGGCCTATGTCATGCCCGGCGGCATCGATCCGCACACCCACCTCGAGTTCATGTTCATGGGCTCGGTGTCGGCCGACGACTTCGAGTGGGGCACCAAGGCGGCGCTGTCGGGCGGCACCACGATGGTGGTCGACTTCTGCATCCCGGCCCCCGGCCAGTCGATGCTCGCCGCCTACCAGGACTGGCGGCGCAAATCGGAGGCCGCGGCCTGCGACTACGGCTTCCACATGGCGGTGACCTGGTGGGACGAGCCGGTCTTCGATGAGATGGAAACCGTCGTGAAGACCTACGGCATCAACACCTTCAAGCACTTCATGGCCTACAAGGGCGCCTTGATGGTGAACGACGACGAGCTGTTCCACTCGTTCCGCCGCTGCGCCGCCCTCGGCGCCCTGCCGCTCGTCCACGCCGAGAACGGCGACGTCGTCTTCCGCCTGCAGCAGCAGCTGATGGAGCAGGGCATTACCGGGCCGGAGGGTCACGCCTACTCGCGGCCGCCGGAAGTGGAAGGCGAGGCGACCAACCGGGCGATCATGATCGCCGACATGGCCGGCTGCCCGCTCTATGTCGTCCACACCTCCTGCAAGCCCGCCCACGAGGCGATCGCGCGGGCGCGGGCCGCCGGCAAGCGCGTCTATGGCGAGCCGCTGATCCAGCACCTCGTGCTCGACGAGGACGAGTACCGCAACGCCGACTGGACCTATGCCGCGCGCCGCGTGATGTCGCCGCCGTTCCGGCCGAAGGAGCACCAGGCGAGCCTGTGGGCCGGGCTGCAGTCGGGCTCGCTGCAGGTGGTGGCGACCGACCACTGCGCCTTCACCAGCGAACAGAAGCGCCTCGGCTTCGGCGATTTCACCAAGATCCCGAACGGCACCGGCGGCCTGGAAGACCGCCTGCCGGTGCTGTGGACGGCCGGCGTCGGCACCGGCCGGCTGACCAAGGAGGAGTTCGTCGGCGCCACCTCCGCCAACATCGCCCGCATCCTCAACGTCTATCCGAGGAAGGGCCGCATCGCGGTGGGGTCGGATGCCGACATCATCGTCTGGGACCCGTCGGCGACCAAGACGATCTCGCCGAAGACCCAGGTGAGCCGCATCGACTACAACGTCTTCGAGGGTTTCGAGTGCGTCGGCCTGCCGGCGGTGGTGATGTCCCGCGGCAAGGTCGCCTGGCAGGACGGCCGGCTGCGGGCCGAGCGCGGCGACGGCGCCTATGTGGCGCGCGATCCGTTCCCCGCCGTCCACGTCGCCAACGCCAAGTGGCGGGCGCTGACCGCGCCGCGCGCAGTCGAGCGGGCGGAGGTGACGCCTTAGGTGGATTGGCGGCAATCGCCGAGGTCCGCTATAGTAGTGACGTTCACTACAATGGGAATGAGCGCGTGAAGACGGTTTCAGCGGCGGATGCCAATCGCCACTTCTCGAAGCTCCTCGGCGAGGTGGAGCGGGGCGAGACGGTGCAAGTCACGTCGCGTGGCCGCCCCGTGGCGCGCCTCGCGCCCGAGCCCGAAGCCGATGCCGCGGAACGCGAGACGGCCTTTCGCGAACTCATCGCGCGGCTGAAGAGTCAGCCGGCTCTCAATCTCGGCCGCGTCACCCGCGACGAAGCCTACGACGACGCGGATGATCCTGCTTGAAAGTGGCGATCGACACCAACGTCCTCGCCTATGCCGAGGGTGTCGATGATCTCGGCCGACAGCAAACAGCCACCCTCACGATCGAGAGGCTTGGAGTCGCACGGATCGTCCTGCCGGCGCAGGTTCTCGGTGAACTGCAACGCGTTCTGGGACGGCGAGGTCGGATGACTCGAGCCGCATCCTGCGAGCGCGTACGGTTATGGCGTAACACTTGTGTTGTCGCTGGAACGTCAACCGCAGCGTTTGATGCGGCTCTCGATCTCACCGAGCGCCACGACCTGCAGATATGGGATGCCGTGATCCTGGCCGTCGCGGTAGAGGCAGGGTGCCGCCTGCTGCTGTCGGAGGACATGCAGGAAGGCTTCTCATGGGCCGGGCTCACGATCGCCAATCCCTTTGCCGACGTCCTTCACCCCTTGCTCCGTCAGGCATTCCAGTCTGCCTGACGATCGGAATGTCCGACCGACGAGGCCTTCATGACCACCACCACCACGAACCTCTCCATCGACCCGCAGCGTCTGTGGGACACGCTGATGGAAACGGCGAAGATCGGCGGCACCGACAAGGGCGGCGTGCGGCGGCTGACGCTGACCGACCTCGACCGGCAGGTGCGCGACTGGTTCAAGGCCGCCTGCGAGGGCCTGGGCTGCACCGTCACGGTCGACGAGGTCGGCAACATGTTCGCCGTCCGCCCCGGCAAGCGTGATGACGTCCCGCCGATCGCCATGGGCAGCCACCTCGACACCCAGCCGACCGGCGGCAAGTTCGACGGCATCCTCGGCGTACTCGCCGGCCTCGAGGCACTGCGCACCCTCGTCGACCTCGGCTACGAGACCAATGCGCCGGTGATGCTCGTCAACTGGACCAACGAGGAAGGCTCCCGCTTCGCCCCGGCGATGCTCGGCTCCGGCGTCTTCGCCGGCGTCTTCGACCGCGCCTATGCCGACAGCCGCGAGGACCGCCAGGGCGAGACCTTCGGCGCCGCCCTCGACGCCATCGGCTACCGCGGCGAAGTGAAGGCCGGCGCCGTGCCGATGAGCGCGATGTTCGAGCTCCACATCGAGCAGGGCCCGATCCTGGAGGCCGAGGGCAAGACCATCGGCATCGTCGAGGGCGTGCAGGGCATGCGCTGGTACGACGTCACCGTCACCGGCAAGGAGGCGCACACCGGCTCGACGCCGATGATGCTGCGCAGGAACGCGCTCCTCGGCGCGGCGAAGCTCTTCGAGGCGGTCGACCGCATCGCCAAGGCGCGGCTGCCGGCGGTCGGCACCGTCGGCCTCGTCGAGGTGAGGCCGAACTCGCGCAACGTCATCCCGGGCGAGGTCTTCTTCAGCGTCGACTTCCGCAACCCCGACGGCGCCGTGCTGGCGGAGATGGAGACGGAGTTCGGCCAGGCGGTCGCCGCCGTTGTGGCGGAGACCGGGCTCGAGATCGTCTGGAAGCGGATCTGGGATTCGCCGCCGGTGGTGTTCGACGCCGATTGCGTGGCGAGCGTCGCGGACGGGGCGGCGGCGGCTGGATATCCGGCGCGCGCGCTCGTCTCCGGTCCTGGCCACGACGCCGCCTACATCGCCCGGATCTGCCCGACTGCGATGATCTTCGTGCCCTGCAAGGACGGCATCAGCCACAACGAGGCCGAGGAAACCTCGTTCGATGAGTGCGCCGCCGGCGCGCAGGTGCTGCTCAACGCCGTGCTCGCCTACGATCGCCGCTTCGCCCACTGAGGGGCGCGCCGCTCAGCCGTTGCGGCTGCCACCGGGGGCAGGGCCGGCGGTGAGCAGCGTCGCGAGGGCCGAGAACGGCATCGGCCTGGCGATATGATAGCCCTGCGCCACTTCGCAACCGATAGCGCGCAGCATGGCGAGCTGGCGCGCCGTCTCGACGCCCTCCGCCACCACCTCGATCGCCCGCGCCCGGCTCACCTCGACGACGCCGCGCACCACCGCCTGGCTCACCGGGTCGGTGACGATCTCGGCAATGAAGCGCTTGTCGATCTTCACCTGGTGCACCGGATAGGAGGCGAGGTGGATGAGCGAGGCGTAACCGGTGCCGAAATCGTCGAAGGCGACGCGGATGCCGCCATGGGCGAGCTCGTCGAGAGCCTCGTGCACCTCGTCCTGGTCGCGCCCGAGCAGTACGTCCTCGGTGATCTCGACCAGGACGTCGCTCGCCGCGATGCCGTGGGCCTCGAGTTGCGCCAGGAGATTGCGCGTATAGTCGGGATAGCAGATCTCCATCGGCGCGACGTTGATCGACAGCCGCGGCGGCAGGATGCCCCGGCGTCGGAGTTCGCCGAGGTCGCGGCAGGCGGTGGCCAGGATGACGCGGCCGATCGAGACGGCGAGGGCGCCGTCGGCGAAGGCCGTGGCGAAATCGGCCGCCGTCGTCACCTCGCCGTCGAGCACCTGCCGCGCCAGCACCTCGACGCCGACCACCGCCCCCGTCGTGACGTCGATTTGGGGCTGGTAGTAGGGGACGATGCCGCCGCGATCGAGCGCGGCGCGCACCGCCATCAGCGTCTGGTCGCGACGGATCAGCTCGTCGCCGAAGCGTGGCTCGTAGAAGGCGACCTCCCGCCGCCCGCGCCGCTTGGCGTGGATGAGGGCGATGTCGGCGCTGCGCAGCGCCTCGGCACAGTCGCACGTCTTGCCGCTGAGCACGCACGCTCCCGCCGTGGCGGTGATCGGCACCAGCCGGGCCGCGTGGGCGAAGTCGAAGGCGAGGTCGCGAATGATGCGCCGGGCGGCGTGCTGCGCCTCCTGTCGGGTCGCGAAACCGGTCACCACCAGGCCGAACTCATCGCCGCCGACGCGGCCCACCACCGGCGCTGCCGCATGCAGCCGCTGCGCCACCGCCGCCAGCACGCGGTCACCGACCTCGTGGCCGTGCACGTCGTTGATGACCTTGAAGCTGTCGAGATCGGCGATGATCACCACGCCATATTGGCCACTGAAGCTCGCTTCATCGCACGCGGCGGCGAGGCGCTCGGCAAACAGCTGGCGGTTCGGCAGACGCGTCAGCGGGTCGTGGTTGGCCGTCCACCAGAGCTCCTTCTCGCGCAGCGCCTGCGATGTGACGTCCTGAAAGACGCCGAAGACGCTGCTCGCCCGCCGACCGGCACCGTCATCGCTGGCGCCGATCGCGCGCACCACGCGCCGCTGGCCGTCAGCCCGGTCGATCGGGACCGTCAGATCGAAACCTTCGCCGTGTGCGAGCAGCCGCTCGAGGCGCTCCCGCAGCGCCGAGCGCCCGGGCTCGGGATAGAAGCCGAGAGCGGTCTCCATGTCCGGCTCCCGTCCCGGGGACAGGCCATGCAGACGGTAGATCTCGTCCGACCACTGCAGGCGGCGGGAGGCCGGGTCCACCTGCCAGACGCCGACCTTGGCGAGCGATTCCACCGTCGTGAGCATGTGCCGGAGCCGCGACAGCGTCGCCTGCGTGGCGCAGTGCTCCTGGACGTGCGTCCTGATCGTGTGCAGCAGCTCCGACAGGGTGCGGGACAGGGTCTCGCGGTTCTCCTGCGACGGCGTGGTGTGGCCGAGGGCCATCAGGCTGGCACTGCCGACGCCCGACGGATCGGCGTCGGCATGCAGCGTCATCGCCGCCTCCACCGGCGTGAAGCGGGCCGCTGTGCGCTCGTCGACCCGGTGAGCGGGTGCCACGGCGACGTCGGGGCCGATACGATCGTGCAGGCTGTCCCAGTCGGCGATGGAGAAGGCGCGAAAGTGTGCGCTGCGCCCCTGCACGAGGCCGTGGTGGCCATTGAGAGCGATGCTGACGCCGCGAAGGGCGTGGCGGCCGGTGGCGAGATCGCAGAAGGAATCGAGGAGCTCCGACAGCGAGCTCCTCGACACCGTCGCAATCAGATCGCTCAAGAGCATCGTTCGTTTCCGATCAGGCGGCGGCGACCGCGATCCACGGTGGCAGGGCGGCGCATTTAAGTGCAAGGCGAGCCGTGACACGCTGACAACAGAAGCGTGTCGTTTCTTTCCAAGGCGTTACGCTGGGGGGGGCGAAAGGACTTTGGTGGTCGGCGGTGCGGGTACGACCCTAGCGCGAACCAGTGAGCGAACCATTTCGGCCGCGCGTGCGCCGGTACCGCCCCGTCCCCCACCGGCCTGACGCCGGCGTTGGGTCGTCGACAGCGCAGGCGATCGCGGGCCGGCCGAGACGGCGTTCGAGACGATGGCGCGGGGTCCGGCGGCGACGGGCTGTTCGCTGTAGGCCGCTCAGGCTTTCAGAGCACCCGGCCGGGATTGAGGATGCCGTTCGGGTCGAACGCCGTCTTGATGCGACGCATCATGTCGAGTTCCAGCGCCGACTTCACCCCCGGCAGCAGGTGGCGTTTCAGCCGGCCGATGCCGTGTTCGGCCGAGATCGAACCGTCGAGTTCGGCGACGATGCCGTGCACCACTGTGCCCATCGCGTCCCAGTCGGCGAGGTAGGCGGCCTTGTCTGCGCCGACCGGCTGCGAGACGTTGAAGTGGATGTTGCCGTCGCCCATGTGGCCAAACGGTACCGGCCGGCAGCCCGGCACCAGCGCCTCCACGGCCGCCGTCGCCCGAGCGAGGAAGGCCGGCACCGCCGCTACCGGCACCGCGATGTCGTGCTTGATCGAGCCGCCCTCGTGGGCCTGCACCTCCGACAGCCCATGGCGCAGGTGCCAGAAGGCGTCCGCCTGCGCGAGGCTCTCGGCGATCGCCGCGTCGGTGACGACGCCGTCCTCGAAGGCGCTTGCCAGCACCTCCTCGAAGAGCGCCCGCACATCCAGCGCCTTGCTGCCTGCCGAAACCTCCGCGAGCACGTACCAGGGCTGCGGCGCCGACAGCGGGTCGCGCGCGCCGGCAAGGTGGCGGAAGGCGAACTCCAGGGCGCCGCGCGCGATCAGCTCGAAGCCGGTGAGAGACGATCCCGCGGCGCCGCGCAGGCGGTTGAACAGGTCGAGCGCCGCCTCCGGGGTCTCGACACCGATGAAGGCGACTTCCCGCGCCACCGGCTTCGGCAACAGCTTCAGCACTGCCGCGGTGATGACGCCGAGCGTGCCCTCGGCGCCGATGAACAGCTGCTTCAGGTCGTAGCCGGTGTTGTCCTTGCGCAGCTTGCGCAGGCCCTCCCAGACCTCGCCGGTCGGCAGCACCACCTCGAGGCCGAGCACGAGGTCGCGGGCGTTTCCGTAGGCGAGCACGGCGGTGCCGCCGGCGTTGGTCGACAGGTTGCCGCCGATGCGGCACGAGCCCTGGGCGCCGAGCGTCAGCGGGAACATCCGGTCGACGGCGTCGGCTTCGGCATGGATGCGCTCGAGGATGCAGCCGGCCTCCACGGTCATCGTGCCGCCGGCGGCGTCGACCTCGCGCACGCGGTCGAGGCGGGCGAGCGACAGCACCACCTCGCGACCGCTCTCGTCGGGCACCTGGCCGCCGACAAGGCCGGTGTTGCCGCCCTGCACGACGACCGGCGTGCGCGTCTCGTTGGCGAGCGCCAGGATCGCCGCCACCTCCGCGGTCGAGCCCGGCCGCAGCACCGCCGGCGTGCGCCCGTGATAGAGCCCGCGCCACTCGACGAGATAGGGCGCCATGTCGCTATCGGCGGTCAGCACGTTGCGGGCGCCGACGATGGCGGCGAAGCGCTCCACCAGCGCGGTGGCGGTAGCGACGGAGGTCTCGGCAGAGGCGAGGGGGGATGCGGTCACGGGGCGCTCGCGGCTCTCGGTTCAGGCGATCCGCTTCTAGAGCGCTTTCCGATCGGATGGAATCATCCGATCGATCAGAATTCGCCCCGGAGACAGCACTTGAACCTTGCCGTGGCGCCCGGAGCGGGTTCGATCCGGGCGGGATGGTATCGCGCGGAGCGCTTCGCCGTGGTCCTAGCCGAGCCTCGCTCAGGAGGCGGGCTCCAGCGTTTCGGCGGCGGGCGCGTGACGGCGGCGCTTCTGTCCCGACAGCACCGCTTCGAGGCCGTCGTCCCAATAGGGGGCCGAGCCGTAGAGCCCGGCGAGGTGGTCGATGAAGACGCGCACCTTCAGGGGCAGGAAGCGGCGGCTCGGATAGACGGCGTGCACCGCCACCCCGCGGGCGCCGCGATACTCCGGCAGCACCACCTCGAGGCGGCCGGAGGAGAGCTCCGGCCCGACGTCCCAGGTCGAGCGCAGCGCGATGCCGAAGCCGGCCACCACCGCCTCGCGCACCACTTCGCTCGAGTTGGTGCGGATCGGCGCCGACGGGCGGATCACCACCGGCCCATCCGGCCCGTCGAGACGCCAGCCGTCCTGCTGCTGCGGCGACAGGCAGGCGTGCTTCTCGAGGTCGGCGAGCGTCTCCGGCCGGCCCTGGCGGGCGAGGTACTGCGGCGAGGCGCACAGCACCCGGTGGACGGGTGCGAGCCGGCGCGCGACGTGGCTGGAGGCGGTCAGCTCGGCAATGCGGATGGCGACGTCGAAGCCATCGCCGACGATGTCGACGAACTCGTCACTGAGCTGCAGATTGAGCGTCAGCTCCGGGTTGGCGGCGAGGAACGGACCGAGATGCGGGGCGACATGCATGCGGCCGAACGAGGTCGGCGCCGTCACCTTGAGGGTGCCGCGCGCCGTCGTCGAGCGGCGGGTGACGAAGGATTCCGCCTCCTCGATCGAGGCGAGGATGGCGACGACGCGCTCATAGAAGCCCTGGCCTGCCTCGGTCAGCGCGATCTGCCGCGTCGTCCGCTGCAGCAGGCGCGTGCCGAGCCGGTCCTCCAGCCGCCGCATCCGCTTGGAGACGACGGCGGGCGACAGCCCCATCTCGCGGCCGGCCGCCGACATGCTCTCCGCCGTGACGACGCGGGCGAAGATTTCGAGGTCGACCAGACTGCTCATGCGTTCCTTCCGCGCCACCTGCGCCATCAAGCCCCGTTTGAACTAATGCGTCGAGTGGCGTAGTCCAGAGGTGGTCGAAACAAGAAGCGGCACCATATGCCGACGGGCGCCGCGGACCGCCCGCCGCAGGAGGAAACGGGAGCGATGTCCAGCCTGAAGATGCCGGAAATCGACCACTCGGTTTTGGCGCGCCGCGTCGAGATCGCGCGCGCCCTCGCCGAGCGCACTGCGCCCGACCGTGTCATCGTCGAACCGACCTCGCTCGCCGTCTACGAATCCGACGGCCTTACCGCCTATCGCCAGCCGCCGATGCTGGTCGTGCTGCCCGACACCGTGGAAGAAGTGAGCGCCGTGCTCTCCTACTGCCACGAGAACGGCATCAAGGTGGTGCCGCGCGGCGCCGGCACGTCACTGTCGGGCGGCGCCCTGCCGCTCGCCGACGGCGTGCTGATGTCGATGATGCGCTTCAACCAGGTGCTCGATGTCGACTTCGACAACCGCTGCGCCGTCGTCCAGCCCGGCGTCACCAATCTCGGCGTGACACGCGCCGTCGAGCACGAGGGCTTCTATTACGCCCCCGACCCGTCCTCGCAGATCGCCTGCTCGATCGGCGGCAACATCGCCGAGAACTCCGGCGGCGTGCACAGCCTCAAATACGGCCTCACCACCAACAACGTGCTCGGCCTCGAGATGGTGCTGATCACCGGCGAGGTGATCCGCCTCGGTGGCAAGCACCTCGACAGCGAGGGCTACGACCTGCTCGGCCTCGTCGTCGGCTCCGAGGGTCTGCTCGGCGTCGTCACCGAGGTGACGGTGCGCCTCCTGCGCGCGCCCGAGACGGCGCGCGCCGCCCTCATCGGCTTCCCGACCAGCGAGGCGGCGGGTGCCTGCGTCGCCGCCATCATCGCCGCCGGCATCATCCCGGCCGGCATGGAGATGATGGACGCGCCGGCGATCGCCGCCGCCGAGGCCTTCGTCCACGCCGGCTATCCGCTCGACGTCGAGGCGCTCCTGATCGTCGAGCTCGACGGCCCGCCGGTCGAGGTCGACGAGCTGCTCGCCCGGGTGGAGGCGATCGCGCGGGAAAACCACGCCACCGAGTGCCGGGTCTCGACCAGCGAGGCCGAGCGGATGAATTTCTGGGCCGGGCGCAAGGCGGCCTTCCCGGCGGTCGGCCGGCTCTCCCCCGACTATCTCTGCATGGACGGCACGATCCCGCGCAAGGCGCTGCCTCTCGTGCTCACCCGCATGCGCGAGCTCTCGGAGCACTACGGCCTCGCCGTCGCCAATGTCTTTCATGCCGGCGACGGCAACCTGCATCCGCTCATCCTCTATGACGCCAACAAGCCGGGCGAACTCGTGGCCGCGGAGGACTTCGGCTCCGACATCCTGCGGCTCTGCGTCGAGGTCGGCGGCGTGCTGACCGGCGAGCACGGCGTCGGTGTCGAGAAGCGCGACCTGATGCCGACGATGTTCAATGAGACCGACCTCGACCACCAGATGCGCGTGAAGTGCGCCTTCGACGCGGACGGACTGCTCAATCCCGGCAAGGTGTTCCCGCAGCTGCGCCGATGCGCCGAGCTCGGCCGCCTGCACGTCCACGCCGGCGCCATCCCGTTCCCCGACATCCCGCGGTTCTGAGGGCAGGGGCCGTTGTTGCTGTCTGCCCTCTCTCCGTCGCCGAACCCGCGGCGCTCCCGCTCCCTACCCTCCTCCGCGAGGGGGGAGGGTTTGCGCAGTGTTTGTCTCGACGGTTCACCAAAAATCGAAACGCGAACCCTCCCCCCTCGCGGGGGAGGTGGCCGGCGAAGCCGGTCGGAGGGGGGGCGCCGCGAGTCCGGAACTCGCGATGGACCTCCGCCGACCCGCCCACCCGTCATGCCCATCGGAGCGCCCGCGTGACGCCGACTGAGACCCTCGCCCCCACCGGCATCCTGACGCCGCGTGACGACGACGACGTCGCCGACATCGTCGCCTCGGCGGTCGCCGCCAGCGCGCCGATCGAGATCGTCGGCCACGGCTCCAAGCGCCTGATCGGCCGGCCGGTGCAGGTGGCGGCGACGCTCGACCTGTCGGCCCTCTCGGGCGTGACGCTCTACGAGCCGGAGGAGCTCGTGCTGTCGGCCAGGGCCGGCACACCGGTCGCCGAGATCGAGGCTCTGCTCGCCAGCCACGGCCAGGAACTCGCCTTCGAGCCGATCGACTACGGCCCGCTGTTCGGGCTGCCTGCCGGTCGCGGCACGCTGGGCGGCCTGCTCGCGGCCAACCTCGCCGGGCCGCGCCGCATCAAGGCGGGGGCGGCGCGCGACCACACCCTCGGCATCCACGCCGTCTCCGGCCGCGCCGAGGCCTTCAAGGCCGGCGGTCGCGTCGTCAAGAATGTCACCGGCTACGACCTGTCGCGCGGCCTCTCCGGCTCCTGGGGCACGCTCGCCGTGTTCACCGAGATCACCCTGAAGGTGCTGCCGGCGGCGGAAACGGAGACGACGCTGGCGCTTTCCGGCCTCGACACCGCTGCGGCGGTGCGCGCGATGACGGCGGCGCTCGGCTCGTCGGCCGACGTCTCGGCCGCCGCCCACCTGCCGGCCACCGTCGCCGCCGCATTGCCCGGCGCGCCCCTCGGCGCCGGCGCCGTGACGCTCCTGCGCCTGGAAGGCATCGCCCCGTCGGTGGACGCCCGCGCGATCTCGCTCGCGGCGCTGCTCGCGCCGCTGCCATGCACGCCGATCGGCGCCGACGCCTCGCGGCCGCTGTGGCGGGCGATCCGCGACGTCGTCCCGCTCGCCGCCCGCGGCGACCCGCTCGTCTGGCGCGTCTCGGTGGCGCCGAACGCCGGGCCGGTGATCGCCGCGGCGGCCGAGCGCCTCGGCGGCACCTGGATGTTCGACTGGGCCGGCGGCCTCGTCTGGGTGTCGCTGCCGGAAGCGTTGCCGGATGCCGGCGCGCCGATGCTGCGTGCCGCCGTCGCCACCGCCGGCGGCGGCCACGCGACCCTGATCAAGGCGCCGCGTGCGGTGCGCGGCCTCGTCGACCCGTTCGAGCCGCAGCCGCCGCCCCTCGCCGCGCTGACGCGCCGGCTCAAGGAGGTCTTCGACCCGCGCGGCGTGCTCGAACCGGGGCGCATGTATGCCGGTCTCTGACGCCAAACGCGCCGCCGAACCCGACGGGAGGAAGCCCACGATGACCGATGCCCCGCCGAACGCCGCCCCGCCGAATGCCCCGGAGCCGGGCCTGTTCGATCCCGGCCCCGGCAACGTGCAGGTGATCTACGTCCTCTACCTCGTCGGCTTCGTCGTCGCGATCACCAGCCTCGTCGCGGTGGTGATGGCCTATATCAGCCGCGGCAAGGGCGAGGCCTGGCTCGACAGCCACTACACCTACCAGATCCGCACCTTCTGGATCGGCCTCCTCTACGGCCTGATCGGCGCCGTTCTCGCCTTCGTCTTCATCGGCTTCCTCGTCTGGCTGGCGGTCGTCGTCTGGGTGGTCGTGCGCTGCATCAAGGGCCTGCAGGCTTCCTCGCGGCGCGAGCCGATTGCCAATCCGACGACCTGGATGGTCTGACCCCATGCAGACGAGCTTCACCGACGAGCAGCGCGCCGATCCGAAGATCGCCGAGGCCGAGACCATTCTGCGCAAGTGCGTGCACTGCGGCTTCTGCACCTCGACCTGCCCGACCTTCGTGCTGCTCGGCGACGAGCGCGACAGCCCGCGCGGCCGCATCTACATGATCAAGGAGATGCTCGAGAACGACCGCCCGGCCGATGCCGAGGTGACGCGCCACGTCGATCGCTGCCTGTCGTGCCTGTCGTGCATGACGACCTGCCCCTCCGGCGTCGATTACATGCACCTCGTCGACCGCGCCCGCGCCCACATCAACGAGACCTACGACCGCCCCTGGCACGACCGGCTGCTGCGGTCGGTGCTCGCGGCCATCGTGCCGAACCCGGGCCGCTTCCGGCTGGCGCTCGCCGGGGCCCGGCTGGCGCGACCCTTCGCCGGTCTCGCGGCGAGGCTACCGGTGGTCGGCGGCCGCGCCGCCGCCATGCTGGCACTGGCGCCGGGAAAGCTGCCCGCCGCCCGCCCGCCGGCCGCTGCCGCCGCCACCGGGCCGCGGCGCGGCCGTGTCGCGCTCCTGAACGGCTGCGCCCAGGCGGTGCTCGCCCCCTCGATCAACGCCGCTGCCGCCCGCCTGCTCGCCCGCGCCGGATACGACGTCGTCGCCGCGCCCGGCGAACAGTGCTGCGGCTCGCTCGTGCTCCACATGGGCAAGGAGGAGGCGGCGAAGGCGGCGGCGCGCATCAACGTCGACGCCTGGACGGCCGTCCTCGAGAACGGTGGCCTCGACGCCGTCGTCATCACCACGTCGGGCTGCGGCACCACCATCAAGGACTATGGCCACCTTCTCGCCGACAACCCGGCCTATGCGGCGAAGGCCGCGCGGGTCTCGGCGCTGGCCAAGGACGTCAGCGAGGTGCTGGCCTCCGCCGACCTCGGCGTGCCGGCGCGCCGCTCGGCCACCATCGTCGCCTACCATTCCGCCTGCTCGATGCAGCACGGCCAGAAGATCCGCCTCGAGCCGAAGGCGCTGCTCGCCCGCGCCGGCTTCGCCGTCAAGGACGTGCCGGAAGGCCATCTCTGCTGCGGCTCGGCCGGCGTCTACAACATCCTGCAGCCGGAGATCGCCGGGCAGCTGCGCGAGCGCAAGCGTGGCAATCTGGCGAAGACCAAAGCTGAGATCGTCGCCTCCGGCAACATCGGCTGCATCATCCAGCTCGCCGACCGCCCCGGCGAGACCGGCCGCCCGGTCGCCCACACCGTGGAACTGCTCGACTGGGCCTATGGCGGCCCCGAGCCGGCGAGCCTCGCCGGCCGGCTGTAGACGACTCTGCCGGCGAGCCTCGCCGGCCGGCTGTAGACGACTCTGCCGGCGAGCCTCGCCGGCCGGCTGTAGACGACTCTGCCGGCGAGCCTC
>JAESGX010000354.1_pt1 | contig 19596 bp, 15 predicted proteins | sample 9269801 | NCBI WGS metagenome assembly JAESGX01 (sample SAMN16773122, study PRJNA677054) | algae metagenome | isolation source: Pleurocapsa minor GSE-CHR-MK-17-07R and co-occurring heterotrophs from wet... | place: USA: Lower Calf Creek Falls, Grand Staircase Escalante National Monument, UT ... | reverse complement strand
CGACTACAACACCGAAAGGCCCCACTCGGCCCTCGGCTACCAGACCCCTGCAGGCTTCGCTCTGCACCTGACCACCGCAATCGCCCGTCCCGCTGCACGCAACGAGGGTTCCGCGAGCCGGGCGAGTGCTCAACACGCGCCGAAAGGCGTAAATCAGCCACCGGCTCCGATCGCGGCTGGATGAATGTTCAGGGGCAGGTCACCGGCCCCCCTGGTCGCAGCCTTCATTCTACCGCGCCTAGCCGACAGTAACGCAGAAGAGCGTGACCCTGGCTGCGGTCGCTGCATTGGTAAGCCAACCCAGAATTTGGCTCGAACGCGTACCTTTTCGATGCCGGCGCCGCCTGTGGCGCGCGCCACGTTCAGGTCTATGGGATCAATGTCAAACTTCCACGTGGCATCAGCGCTTCCATATAACGGTCTAATACGCGCGGCGCGTCTGGCACTTGGTGGGTTCGCTGCCCAGCGAGTGACCGCGGCACCACTAATTCATTCAGCTAGGAATGTTGAGCTTGTCAATTCAATGACTTCTGGAGGGTCTGCTATAGCGGCTTAGTCAAGTGCTGATCTCGATCAGTAAAAGAAAGTCCATGATCTGGCACGGTCCAGGCTCATTCATGCAAGGTACAATGCCATGTCGCGCGCTCTGATTTTGGCGTTTTGCCTACTTGCTGCTCCCGTAACAGCCGAAACCTCGACACTGACCATCGCCCAAGACCGCTACGAGGCAGGAGCTTCCGTGCGTTTCGATGGTCCGGAAGTGGTTGATCTGTTCATGGCGGGCAACAGGGTATCGATCGCGGCGCCGGTCGCAGGGTCGGCGCATCTGGCTGGACGGAGGGTGGCTGTGGAGGCGGCCGTTGCGGGGGATCTCTTTGCCGCGGGCTTCAGCGTCGCCGTGAGTGCCCCTATTGGTGGCGATGCCACAGTCACCGGTTACGAGATCACCGTCGGGCCGGTCACTGGCAACCTGCGCGCTGCGGGATCAGAGGTCGCCGTTGGTCCCGTTGGCGGCTATGCGCTGATCACCGGGGCCGAAGTCATTCTGAACGGTACGTTCACAGGCGACGTGGTGCTGGTGTCGGATGAGATCACTTTTGCGCCGGGCGCAACCGTTGCCGGTCCACTGACGATCTACGCGGAAGACCCAGCAAGTATCAGCGTTCCCCCTTCGGTGGCACCGGCTGAGAGGGTGCGGGTCGAGGCGCTCAAGGATTATGTCGCAGAAAACTGGACGGACCGCATACCAGTCAAGGTATCTGTCTGGCAGGTGATCACCGGTTTTCTGTCCGGTGTCGTCATCTCCGGCCTGATCTCGTCACTGGTCATAGCAGTCGCACCTCAGGCGGTGCAGAATTGGCGGACGCTGGCACTGACGCATCCCGGTCGCGCGATCTGGTCGGGCTTTCTGGTGACCTCGGCGCTGGCCGGGTCGGGTTTTGTGCTGATGCTGACGATTGTTGGCGTGTTCCTGCTGCCGGTCATGCTGATGATCACGGTTGTCGCCATCTTTGCTGGCTATGCGCTCGGCTCGTATGTGTTGGGCGTCGGGCTCTGGCTTGGTGTCGGGCGGGCCATGCCGGAAGGAATTCTGGGCAAATTCGGGCTGGCCTGTCTCGGGGCTTTTGTGGCCGGACTGGCTTGGCTGATCCCGATTGCAGGATGGTTCTTCGTGCTGGCCCTGACCCTGCTTGGGATCGGAACACTGGCTGCCTTTGCTCTGCCCCGCGGACTGCTGTTGCGGCGCGGCGCCGAGGTGGTCTGACCACCAACCCCCCAGATTAAAAGGATCCTGCCCCATGGTAAGCCGACGCAATCTGTTGATCGGTGGGGCCGTGATAATCGCGGGTGCAGGCGCCGCCGGGGCCGAAATCTGGCGGATGGGCACAATAGAGGACTACGGCGCCAGCATAGCGCCCCTTCGCATGGCATTGCCCGCCACTCCGGATGCGCGTGATCTGATCCGCTTTGCCACGTTAGCGGCCAACAGCCACAATGCTCAAGCTTGGCAGTTTCGTCTGGACGGTGACAGCATCGGTATCCTGCCCGACCTGTCGCGCGCCACGCCGATCGTGGACCCCGACAACCACCATCTGTTCACCAGTCTGGGCTGCGCCGCCGAAAACCTGTCTATCGCCGCCGCATCGCTGGGGACGCCGGGCGAGGTGCGCTTTGATCCCGCCAGTGGCGAGATCAGCTTTGCGCGCACCTCAGGTGCTGTCACGGACACTGCCCTGTCGGATGCCATCCCGGTCCGCCAATCTACGCGAGGTCTGTTCGATGGCTCTACCCTGAACACTGCCGACCTCGGCACATTGGCAAGCACAGTGCGCGGTTCGGGTGTCGATCTCGTTCTGGTGACGGACCCTGCCCTGATGGGCCAGGTCGCCGATCTGATCGCGACTGCAAACACCGCACAGATAGCCGACCCCGCCTTCATGGCCGAATTGAAACACTGGATGCGGTTCAGCCCGCGCCGTGCGATGGCGACCGGTGACGGGTTGTTCAGTGCGACCCGCGGCAACCCGGCAATGCCTGAATGGCTCGGGCCGAGGGTTCTGGACTGGGCCTATACAGCAGAAACCGAAAACAAGCAGAATACCGCCAAGATCACCTCATCGGCCGGGCTGGCCATATTCGTTGGTGCCGACGAAACGGCGGCAAGTTGGGTGCAGGTCGGTGGCGCCTGTCAGCGTTTCGCCCTGCAGGCCACCGCGATGGACCTGAAACATGCGTATCTGAACCAGCCGGTCGAAGTTGCCAGCCTGCGACTTGACCTCGCCACGCTGATCGGAATGCCGGGGCGCAGACCGGATCTGGTGATACGATTTGGGCGAGGTGCTGCGCTGCCCTATTCGGCCCGAAGGCCGGTCGCGGCAGTCATGACATGACCGGCAATTGGGTCAGCCGACACCCACTTACGGCGACTGTGGGCATGATCGTGGTGGCCGGAACGCTGGTCGTCTGGTGGCAATTCCGAACCGATATCGCGGCTGCGCGCAATAGGATCGCGACGTGCAGCACCGTCATGCAGGCCCCGTGCGGCGCGATCGAATATGCCGATACCGGGACGGGCATGCCGCTGTTGGCCGTGCATGGCAGCGGCGGTGGCTACGATCACGGCATGGCTTTTGCAGCGCCCCTGACCGCACGGGGCATTCGGGTGATTGCAGTCTCACGCTTTGGCTATCTGCAATCCCCAATGCCGGGCAATGGGTCGGCCGAGGCGCAGGCCGATGCGTTTGCCTGCCTCTTTGACGGGCTGGGGATCGACAAGGTCGCGATCATGGGTGGCTCGGCAGGTGCCCCTTCAGCGCTGGCCATGACGATCAACCACCCGGACAGGGTCAGCGCGCTCATTCTTGTGGCCCCCTTAGCCTACAAGCCGCCGACCGAGACAAACTCTGCGGCCCCCATGGCCCCGTGGGTCGAGACTACGATGATGACCGTACTCGGGTCGGATTTCCTGTTCTGGTCCGCCGCTCACCTCTTTCGCAATCAGGTGATGGCCAAAGTCCTGGCCACCCCGCCCGCCTTGATGGACACCGTAAGTGGGGCAGAACAAGCCCGGGCGAACGCTATGCTCGACAGCATCCTGCCGATCTCGGCGCGGATTGCGGGGCTGAGTGCCGACACCGCCGCCAGCAAAAGCCTTAGCCCCTCCCAGCTGGATCTGATCACAGCACCCACCCTGATCATCAGCGCCCGCGACGATGGATACGGGACCTATGCCTCGGCAGAGTATAACGCCGCCGGGATCGCGGGCGCGCATTTCATGGGGTTCGATACCGGGGGTCATGTCTGGCTTGGACACAACGATGCGGTGATGGACGCCATTGCCGATCTGCTCCTGACACCAGAGCAGGCGGCCGAGCGATGACGATATCTGTCGGCATGCCTGATCTGACACGCCACACCCTCATGGCTGATCGGGTTCGATCCTGGCAGATCAAGGCTTTGATCGCCTTCGTGGTGCTCACCTTTGGCTGGACATGGGGTTTGTTGTGGGTTGGAGCTACGTTCACCTTGCAGCCCAGGTGGATTGGTACGGCGACCATCATCGCATCAGCTTTTGGGCCCAGCCTCGCCGGAATGACCACTGTGGTCCTTTTCGACGGGCTGCCCGGCGTAAAACGATGGTTAAACCGGTGCTTGTTCTGGCGCGTTGGTTGGGGTTGGTATGCCATCGCTGCCCTTGTTCCCTTGGGTTTGATGGTCTTTGCACTCGCGCTCCATGCTGCGATGAGCGGGGCCGTACCACCTTCGCCTGCCGTCGAGAGTTTGTGGCTGTCCGCTCTGATCCTTGGGCAGATTCTGCTGCTGGGTGGCCCTTTGGGCGAGGAATTCGGCTGGCGTGGTTATGCCCTGCCTGCCCTGACGCACCGTATCGGCTGGCGATGGGCCAGCTTGACTGTCGGCAGCATCTGGGCGCTGTGGCACCTGCCGCTGTTCTTCATCCCCGGTATGGCGCAGGCCAACATGCCGATGGCGCTGTTTATGGCGTCTACCGTGGCGCTTTCGGTCGTCTTTGCGCGGCTGTCTGTAAATACACGCTTCAGCGTGTTGCCCACGATTGTGCTGCATTGGTCAGTTAATGCGGGATCATGGGCGATCCCGGTGACCCCACAAAACGGTGTGATGCAGCCCCATTATCTGGTGATGGGATTGTTGTTTACGGTTGCCATCTTCGTGTTTTTCAAACCGGGGCCAGAGGCCAGAGCACCCTAACAGATGGAGAAAAGTATGTATGTTTTAACATGGCTTGGGGTCATCGCTCTGGGCCTTGCGGCGGCCTATGCCACAGCCTTCGCCTTTGGCGCATGGCGTTGGTCGGGTGCCACCCGCGATCTGGTGGCGAAATTGAATGCAGGAACCATTGCGCCTACCACGACCCTCTACCACGAGACCGAACTGGCGGGCCTGCCCGCCCCGGTCCAGCGCTATTTTCGCGCAGTCCTGACCGATGGCCAGCCGATCGTCACCGCCGTAACGCTGACCCAAAGCGGCACGTTCAACATGAGCGCCACCGGCGATCAGTGGAAACCGTTTACCGCGACGCAAGCCTTTACGACCCAACGCCCCGGCTTTGTGTGGAATGCAAATATCACCCTGTTCCCCGGCATGCCCGTCCATGTGGTCGATGCTTTCATCGCAGGCGAAGGCCTGCTACGGCCCGCGATCCTTGGCCTTTATTCAATGGGAACGATGCAAGGTACGGGCGAGATCGCGCGGGGCGAGCTGTTGCGCCATTTCGCCGAAAGCGTGTGGTTTCCGACCGCACTGCTGCCCAGCCAGGGTGTTGTATGGCAAGACATAGACGACAAATCGGCCAAGGCCACGATGACCGATGGCCCGATCAGCGTGACAATGCTGTTCCACTTTGGCACCGATGGATTGATCAGCACCATCCACGTCGAGGAACGCGCGACGACCGTGGGCACAGCGACCGTCATGATGCCATGGGAATGCCGGATGTCCAATTATCAAACCCGCGACGGCATGCGCGTGCCCCTGACGGGCGAGGCTTTGTACATCACGCCTCAAGGCGAACGGTCTTATTTCAGGGGAACGATCGAGACGATAAACTACGTCTTTGCGCCATGAGCGACGTTGCGAGAATCGTGAGAAATGGTTTCTGGCTTACCCTGCCGCCGTTGCTTTTAAGCCTGGGCCTTATGGCAATCGCGCCGTCGGCTTTGACATCCGCTGGATTCAACGCAGGCATCCCAAATTTTTTGGTGACGAGCGAAATCATTGGCAGAATTGTTGTCTTTGCGATGCCTGCCTTCTTCTCCGTCGGACTTTCGACCGCCTCCCAAAGACGCGGGCTGATCCTGTATTTGGTCGGAGTCGCGTCGTATTGCACCGTTTACGGAATTCAGAACTTCGCTCCCGAAAGCAGCTGGAGCACGAGCATGATCGGTTTCACTGCCTCAGCGTATACCAATCTGATCTGGATGACCGGACTCGGGCTTCTTGGCGACAGATTCCAATTCAGCACGTCGTGGCGGTATCGCCCTGTTTTTTACATCGTGCCAGCAACCATTTTCATAATCCTCCACACGACGCACTCGATCATCTATTTTCAATCGCACTTTTGATCGGGAGCGAGTCAGGAAAGCTGGTCGGTGCCTGATCGTGCACGACGGCAGACGCGATGAAAACCCGAGATCAATCAAGCTTTCGGCTTCAACTTACAAAAGGATCTGCGCATGAAACTTGCACCGAAGGCAATCGCAGCAGCGGTCGTATCCCTGCTTTGCGGGCCGACATGGGCGCAGGATGCCACGCTGCTTACGAATGTCACAATTGTTGATATCGAAGGGGGAACCGTGTCCGCCGGGCAATCAGCTCTAATCGAAAGCGGCTTGATTGCCGAGGTCGGGCCGGACGTCACATCGGGCGTAGAAGGTGTCACGCAATTCGATGCGAACGGTGCGTTTCTGATCCCAGGCCTCTGGGACAGCCATGTGCACATCTTCACCTCCGCCACTGAACCCGACACGGCCCTGCGGCTCTATCTCATCAACGGAGTGACCGGCATCCGTGACATGGGCGCGCTCTGGCCCATCGCCGATCAGATGGCACTGCAGGCGCGGATCGAGAATGCCGAGGTTCTGGGGCCGCGACTGGTGCTGTCGGGTGCGTGGGTCGATGCCTCTCCGGGGTCCTGGCCCGGCATGTTCTTGGCCGACACCCCCGATCAGGCCCGCGCGGTGGTCGACCAGATTGCCCGTGAAGGCTGGGCGGCGGTCAAGTCCTATTCGATGCTGGACGAGGCGAGCTATCTTGCGCTGGCCGATGCTGCAGCAGCGGAAGGTCTGCCGCTGGTTGGCCATATTCCGGAACGGGTCGCGCTTGGCACCGCTATTGCAGCCGGTCAGGACGGGATGGAGCATTTCGGCCGCATCCCGATGGCCTGTTCCACCGATGAGACCCGCATGCTGGACGATCTGCGCGCGGTGATGGCCGAAGCGGCACCGTTGGAGCGCATCTTCGGGATCATGGCGGCGCGAAACCGGATCATCCTTGAGACGTGGGACGAAAGCCTTTGCCAGACCTTGCTGGCGCGAATGGCCGATGCCGGGATTCATGTCAGTCCCACGCTGGTCGTCGCCGATTTCTACATCGGCAATCGGCCAACCCCGGATGCACCGCGCATGCGGATGCTGCCGGCCGATGTCCGCGAGGCCTGGGGTCGCCCGGATTTCCGGCTTGAAGCGATGACGGACGAGGTCCTGGCGCTTGCCGACCAGACCATCGCACTCGACCGGCGGACCTTCCTCATGGCGCATGCTGCGGGCGTGCCGATCCTGGCCTCCACCGATGCCTCCTTCGCAAACCCCTTTCTTTTCCATGGCTTCTCGCTTTTGGACGAGCTTGATCTCTACGTCGAAATCGGCCTGACCCCGCGCGAAGCGCTTTACACCGCAACCGTGGCCCCGCCCCGCTTCTTCGGGCTGGCAGATCAGGACGGCACCATCGCGGTGGGGCGGCGGGCCGATTTGGTGCTGCTTGATGACAATCCGTTGGAGGGTCTCGCGACGCTGCGCCACCCTCGGGCCGTCATTGTCGGCGGGCGCGTGCTGGACCGGCAGGCACTTGACGACATCGAAGCGCAGCTTCTGGAACGGGGAAAATAGAGATGCTGCTGCAAGAGATCGGAGGGAGAACATGGCACCTGAAAACAAGAACCTGCCCCGAGCGGCCGGCAGCTGGCAATCAAGGACCAAACGTACAATGACCGCGGCCGTTCTACTCCTTGCAGCGGTGCTCCTGGTCGGGGTGGGCTATCTGTTCGCGATCAGTCCCGGCCGACCAGCCCCGCTTCGCGATGACGACGGAAATGTCATTCAGGGGAGCTTGTCCGAACGCGTGACGGTCGAGATCGGCGGCATCCCGCAAAGCATGATCATCCAAAGTGTTGATCCCACAAACCCGGTCCTTCTGTTCCTTCATGGCGGCCCCGGCATGACCGAATTCTTTATGGAACAAGACTATCCCACCGGGCTTGAGCGCCGTTTCACCATGGTCTGGTGGGAACAGCGCGGCGCTGGCATGTCGTTCTCGACCGATACCCCGCCCGAGACCATGACCATGGACCGGATGATCTCGGATACGGTTGAGGTCGCCGATTATCTGCGCGAGCGCTTTGGTCAGGACCGCATTCTTCTTCTCGGCCATTCCTGGGGCAGCTATCTTGGTATCCAGGTCGCTGCCGAGGCACCGGACCGCTTCCTTGCCTACGTCGGTATGGGCCAGATCGTCCACCAGTTGCGCTCTGAGGTCATGGCACATGACTACCTGCTGGGCGTCTATCAGGCGCGCGGCGACGCGGCGATGGTCCGCAGGATCGAGGCCGCGCCGGTCAGCATGCAGGCCGGTCTCTCGTCCGCCTGGATGCGTCTGCGCGATGCCGCGATGCACCGGGCTGGTGTCGGCCAGACGCATGACATGCGTTCGATCATCACCGGCATCTTCCTGCCGGTCTGGCGGGTGCGTGCCTACACTGTCATGGACAAGATCAACGTTTGGCGCGGCAAGATTTGGTCGCAGCCCTTCTTCTGGGACGACATGCTCAGAGACGACCTTGGCGCGCGGCTGACCGAGTTCAAGCTTCCAATCTATTTCTTTGTCGGAAGCTACGATCATACCGTCAATATGGATCTCTCGCACGCCTATTTCGGCCAGATCGATGCGCCCTTAAAAGGGTACTATGTGTTCCAAAACTCGGCGCACAGCCCGCTGTTCGAAGAGCCGCGGCGCGCGACCGAGATCCTGTTGCAGGATGTGCTCAATCGGAAGAACGCACTTGCGGAGGCACCAGGGCAGGCAATCGGTGGCGACGAGTGATAACGTCGAGTTGGCGACATCAATAACTGGTCTGATTTCTCACTCTCCACCTTTTCTACCGACCCCTGGGGAGGCGCGCTGCGAACATCGACGCGTCAATAGTCCGTCTCCACAAAGACCCCCGGAGCAGTCGAAAGCGACCGCCGCTACTGTTGTTCCATTGCTCATGAACAGCCGGGGCGACAGGAACTGGGTATTGGTAGGTAGGTCCACTGTGATCTCCTGCTCGAACACCGCGTCTGATACCTCATCCACCACCGGCACCCATACTGAGGTTCCGTTCCGCGGTACCGCGCTGAAGATCTTCAGCACCCCATCCGTTGCGATGCCGAAACTCGCCCCATCTCGGTCAGCGCCGGTGCGCCGACGTCGTCTTTCGTGACTGCCAGCGAGTGTGCGTGCCTCGCTGGAAGCCTATGCCGATGCGACTCACGACGGTGCCCAGCGTCTACGTCGTCGGCAGCGCGACGGTGGAACCGTGGAGTCGCAAGACAGCCAGCCCGTTTCGTGTAGATGGTCTAAGAAACACTCGTCGTAAGGTCTAGTCGCTAGAGAACCGAATGACCGCTTGCGGAAAGGCCTAGCAACAGGTCGACAGGCAGCAATGGGCCGGGTGCGTCGATCCCTTCCCAAAAGTGCAAAGGGCGGAAAGCGGACATTCGCCAAGAGTGTAACAAAGGTCCGAACCAGAAGTCTTCCGCTACCTGATCCAAGCTCGTCACAGCCATTCTTAGCAAATCACTACCGCTTCGCCCTCATGTTCCTGGAACGAACGGAAGGTTGAGGCGGACGAGAAGGCCAGCTGACGGCGTCTCCAGAAGCTCGATACTGCCACCATGGGCTGAGACGGCGCGAGCGGCGATGGCAAGGCCCAGACCCGTGCCCGCTTTCGCTGAAGGTCCGGGCAGCTTGTAGAACGGCTCGAAAAGGCGCGACCTGTCGGGCTGCGGCACGCCGGGGCCCTGATCAGCGATGTCGAGGGTCAGGATGGCCCCGCTGACGCGCGCCGACACAGCGACTTCGGCACCTTTCGGGGAATGGGCCAAGGCGTTGCGGATCACGTTCTCGATGGCCCGGTGCAAAAGTTCGGCGCTGCCGGTCAGGGGCAGGCGGGCAGGGCCGGTGAAGCTGACCCCGATCCCGCGCGGTTCGCCTTCGAAATTCGCGTCTGACAGGATCGGTTCCAGGATCTCGATCAGGTCAAGCGGTTCAAAGGCTTGCCGGGTGTCGACGCTGCCATAGCGGGCCAGCGTCAGGATATCGCGCACCAACCGGTCAAGGCGCACGATGTCGGTCTCGATCTGGCCCAGCATCTCCTCCAGCCGGTCGGGGCTGACCTCCAGAAGGCCCACCGCCGCCCGCAATCGCGCAAGGGGAGAGCGGATTTCGTGCGACAGGTCGTTGAAGAGGCGGCGTTGCCCCTCGGACAGCGATTGCAGCCGGTCGGCGGCGTGGTCAAAGGCGGTGCCCAGCCGGGCAAGCTCGCCGCCGGAATTGTCCAGCACTGTGCCGATGCGGGTATCCAGATCGCCCGAGGCCAGCCGTTGCAGGGCGGCGTTCACCGTGCGGATCGGTCGGGTCAGGTGTTGCGACAGCAGCAGGGCGGCGGCGGCGCTGACGGCCACCCCCACCAGAAGCGGCAGGCTGAGGATCTGCAGACCCTCCAGAAACTGGCTTTGTTGGGCGGTCTTCGTCAGGACCAGACAGGGACCATCGGCCGAAACCACGGCGGTTAGTGGGGCGCAGGCGGGGTCAAGCGCAACCGTCAGGTCGGGATGGGCGGGGGAAACCTCTTCCCAGAACCGCATCGCCCCGGCGCTGCCATCGCGGGCGGCGACAAGGCCAAGCTGGCGCTCCAGCACCTTCGCTTCCGCCACCGCCAGTGCCCCTTTCGGCGGGGTTGGGTCCAGCGCCGCGACCAGCATCCCAAACAGCAGAAGCGTCAGGACCAGCGCGCCCCAGATCACGATGAAGACGCGAAGGGTCATCGCCCGGTCACTCCTCGATGAACTGATAGCCGATGCCGCGCAGGTTCAGGATCGGACTGCGGCCGTCCGCATGCGTGCCAAGCTTCTGCCGGATCGTCGAGACATGCACGTCGATTGCCCGGTCGAACGCCGCCAGCGGACGCCCGAGGCCCTGCAGCGACAGATCGGCGCGCGACACGGGGCGGCCAGCTTGCGCGGCAAGGACCTCGAGGATGTTGAACTCGGCCCCGGTCAGCCGCAAAGGTTCGCCCCGCCAGACCGCCACCCGGCGCTGGGTGTCCAGTTGCAGCGGGCCGGAATGCGCCTCTAGCGCAATGCTTTCGCCCGGTTGCGCGCGCCGGAGGATGGCGCGGATGCGCGACACCAGCTCTCGCGGGGAACAGGGTTTCGCCAGGTAATCGTCGGCCCCAAGGTCAAGGCCGGTGATGCGGTCCTCCTCATCGCCGCGGGCGGTCAGCATCAGGACGGGCACGGCGGTTTCCGCGCGGATGCGGCGCAGAACCTCCAGCCCGTCCGGCCCTGGCATCATGATGTCGAGGACGACGATATCGGCGCGCGTCTCGATGATCCGGCCAAGCGCCTTGGTCCCGTCGGACGCGGTGGCGACGGTAAAGCCTTCGCGCGTCAGGTAGTCGCTGACCAGCCGGGTCAGTTCTGCGTCATCGTCGATCAGCAAGACGGTCGCCATCAGGTTGGTCCTTCCCTTTGGCCCACCATATCGCTTGCGACGGCCAACGGGCCGACTTTTTCCTTTCTTTGCTGAATCTTGACACTTCTTGACGCGGCGTTCTGGCATCTCTGCGACAGTGAAGGAGACCAGGATGACCCGCCCCCTGATTGCCGCCCTTGTCCTTTTGACCGGGTGCAGCGTCCCGACCCTCACGCCCGATGCCAGTCAGGCACCCTCGGCGCGGTTTTCGTCCGCTGTGCCACAGGCGCAGGCGGGGCTGGAGATCGACTGGTGGTCGCGGATCAATGATGCGCAACTGACCGAGCTTCTGGTGCTGGCGCAGACCGGCAGCCCGGACCTGCGGACGGCTGCGGCGCAGGTCATGGCGGCACGGGCACGGGCCGGTCAGGATGCCGCCGCCCAATGGCCTAATCTGACAGGGCAGGCTTCGCTGACCGAGACGGATAGCAATGCGGGTTCGCGGACCCGGACCAAGGCGGCGGGCCTTGACGCCAGCTGGGAGCTTGACCTGTTCGGTCGCGCCTCGAAGGCGGCGAAGGCGGAACGGTTGCGGGCCAAGGCCGAAGACTATGCCTATGCCGGGGCCTATGTGTCGCTGTCGGCCGAAGTTGCCGACACTTACGTGCAGTATCGCGCTTGCCGGATGATCGAAGCGGTGCATCTCGACGCGGTCGCCTCGCAGGCCGAAACGATTGCCGCGACCGAGCGTCTTGTCAGTGCCGGTCTCCGGGCCGAGTCCGATCTGGCCTTGGCGCGGGCAAGCCGGGCCAGCGCCCTGATTTCACTGGACAGTCAGGTGGCCGACTGCCGGGTGCTGGCGCAGACGCTGGCGGTTCTCACTGCATCTCCACAGGACCGGGTCGATGCGATCCTTGCCAAGGGCTACGGGCTGCCGCCGGTAAAAGGCTTCCGCGTGGCCGAGGTTCCGGCCGACATGCTGCGCCAGCGGCCCGACATTGCCGGGGCGGAATTGACCTTTGCCGCCGCCCTGCTGGACCTTGGGGTCGCGAAGGCCGACCTTTACCCCGCGCTGACCCTGGGCGGCAGCGTCAGCCTGGCCGAACCGACCGGCTGGAGTTTCGGCCCCGCGCTGACCCTGCCGATCCTGGACGGTGGCCAGCGCCGTGCCGCTGTCCGCACGGCCAATGCCGGCGCGATCACCGCAGCCGAGGCCTATCGCAGTGCCGTTCTGGCCGCGGTGGCCGAGGCCGAGGGTGCGCTTACCCGCCTGAATGCGGCGTCCCGCAACCTTGGCAGCGCGCGCACATTGGTCACGGAATATGACGCCTACTTTGCCGCCATTGACGCGGACTGGCGGGCAGGTCGTGTCTCGCTTCTGGAACGCGAGGATGCACGGCGTCAGGTGCAGACGGCACGGATCACGCAGATTTCGCAGCAGCTGGCCCTGAGCCGCCAGTGGATTGCGCTATATAAAGCCATGGGCGGCGGCTGGCAGCGCCCCCCCACCTCCTCGAACAAGGGTTGAAGCCATGCGGAAACGGAATCTAGTCATCGCGGCCCTTGTCCTTGTGGTGGTCGGCGGCGCGGCCTTCCTGATGTTCAGGCCTTCGGCCAGCAATGCCCCAGCCGAAGCTGTCGCCGGACCCGCCCCGGCGGCCCTGACGGTCGAGGCGACGACGCCGTTGGTCGAAACCTGGCCGGTCGAAGTGCAAGCCAGCGGCTGGCTGGCCCCCTGGGCCGAAGCGGTGATCGCGTCCGAGCTGGGGGGCGAGCGGATCACGGCGGTCAATGTTGAAGTCGGCGACGAGGTGAAGGCCGGGGATGTCCTGGCCGAACTGTCGCGCGCGTCGGTCGAAAACCGCATCGCCGAACTGGAGGCCACGCTGGAATCGGCCCGCGCCGGGTTGGAGACGGCGACCGAAGACGCAGACCGTGCCCGCCAGCTATCGGGGGGCGGCGCGATCTCGCGGCAGGAAATCGCCAGCTATCTGGCTGTTGAGCGTCAGGCGCAGGCCAGCGTGACAGTGGCCGAGGCGCAGCTTGCGACGCAAGAGCTGGCGCTGGCCAACACCCGCATCATCGCGGCCAGTGATGGCGTCGTGTCCGATGTCAGTGCTGCCCTTGGGCAGGTGGTCAGTCAGGGGCAAGAACTGTTCCGGCTGATCCGCGACAGCCGGATCGAGTGGCAGGCCGAGGTGCCTCTCTTCCAGCTGCGCGGGATCACGACGGGGACTCGGGTGGTGATCCCGTCACCCATCGGCGACATCGGCGGCACTGTCCGGCGCGTGTCGCCCGAGGCATCGCAGACCAACGGGCGGGTGCTGGTCTATGTCGACCCCGAACCCCCGGAAGGCATGCCGATGCCGAAGACCGGCATTCTGGTCAGCGGCGCTTTCATCGTGGATGAGACCACGGCAGTGACGCTGCCCTCGACCGCGATCACGCTGCAGGATGGGTTTTCCTATGTCTTCGTGATCAAGGCCGGGGAAATGACAACCGTCCTGCGCGAACGGGTCGAGACCGGACGCCGCAAGGGGGACCGAGTGGAAATCCTGGGCGACTTCCCGGTCGATGCAAGCGTGGTCCTGTCGGGCGGGGCCTTCCTGTCGGACGGGTCGGTCGTGCGCGTGGTGGAGGGTCAGCCATGAACTTTTCCGCCTGGGCGATCAAGAACCCTGTCCCGCCCATCCTTGCCTTCATCTTGATGACGATCACCGGGCTGATGGCCTTCAACCGTCTGGAAGTGCAGAACTTTCCCGACATGTCGCTGCCGACGATCAGCATCTCGGCCAGTCTGGATGGCGCCGCGGCGGCGCAGCTGGAAACCGAGGTGGCCCGCAAGATCGAGGATCGGCTGACCGGGCTTGCCATGCTGGACTCGGTGAACACGACGATTACCGATGGGTCGGTGTCGATCTCGGTCGCGTTCCAGATTGGCAAGGACGTGCAGGAGGCGCAGGACGACGTGCAGAACGCTGTCGATCAGGCGCGGGGCGACCTGCCCTCGGGGATGAATGCGCCGACGGTGTCGAAAAGCAGCCTTGGCGGGTCGCCCCTGGTAACCTTCGTGCTCAGTTCCGACCGGCTGGACGACACCGAGCTCAGCTGGTTCATCGACAACGACCTGGCCCGCGCGATCATGGCGGTCGATGGCGTGGGCGAGGTCGGGCGTCTGGGTGGGGTGGACCGGGAAATCCGGGTCGAGTTGAACGCGAACCTGCTGGCGGGCCTTGGCCTTTCGGCAGAAGACGTGAACACCCGCCTGCGCGAGGTGCAACGCGACCTCTCTGGCGGGGCGGCGGACCTTGCCGATGCCTCGCAAAGCTTCCGGGTCGGGGCGGCGGTCGCCGGCATCGAGGATCTGCGCGCCCTGCCGATCCCCTTGCCGAACGGCGCCTGGGTCCGGCTGGACGAGCTTGGCACCGTCACCGACACCCATGCCGCCCTGTCCTCGCTGGCCTATCAGGACGGCAAGCCGGTGATTGCGGCGCAGATCAAGCGGCTGACCGGCTATTCCGATCTTGCGGTCGTCGAAGATGTCCGCGTGGCGATGGCGGCCTTCGCTGCCGACAACCCCCAGGTGCAGATCGAGGAAGCCTACAACACCATCCTGCCGACCGAGCAGAACTACCGCGCCTCGATGACGATGCTCTACGAAGGCGGGATCATCGCGGTGATCATCGTGTTCCTGTTCCTTCTGGACTGGCGCGCGACCCTGCTGGCGGCAGTGGCCTTGCCGCTGTCGGTGATCCCGACCTTTCTGGTGATGGATTACCTTGGCTATTCCCTCAACACCGTCACCCTTCTTGCCCTGTCGCTGGTGGTCGGAATCCTCGTCGACGACGCCATTGTCGAGGTCGAGAATATCGAGCGTCACATCCAGATGGGCAAACCCGCCTATGAGGCCTCGATGGAGGCGGCGGACGAGATCGGCCTTGCGGTCATCGCCACGACCTTCACCCTGATCGCGGTGTTCCTGCCCACCGCCTTCATGGACGGGGTGGTCGGCATCATCTTCAAGCAGTTCGGCATCACGGCGTCGGTCGCGGTCTTCTGCTCGCTGCTGGTTGCGCGCCTGCTGACGCCGATGATGGCGGCCTACCTGATGCAAAGCAAAGCCGCGGGGCACCCAGAAGATGGCTGGATCATGCGCAGCTATCTGACGGCAATCCGGGGGGCCTTGCAGCACCGCTGGATCCCGGTGATGGGGGTCATCGCCTTCATGGGGCTGACCTATGTGCTGGTCACCCAGCTGTCGACCGGCTTCTTCCCGGCGCAGGATGACAGCCAGACCCGGATCAGCATCACCTTGCCGCCCGGATCGACGATAGAGGATACCGACGCAATCGCCCGCCGCGCCAGCGAGGCGGTTGTGGGGGTGGAACATGTCACCGGCGTCTTCCAGGCCACGGGCAGCGCGTCTACCGGCGGCGGCGGGCCGGGGGGTGGCGGGGTCAGTGCCTCGGTCACCTCGGCCAGCATCGTGATCAGCCTGACCAACATCGACGACCGCGACGTGAGCCAGACCGAGATCGACGGGAATATCCGCGCCGCCGTCGCCGACATTCCCGGCGCGCGGATCGAGGTCGGGTCCGGCAGCAGCGGCACCGAGTTGCAGATCACGCTGGCGGGCGACAGCTCGCTTGCGCTGGAACAGGCCTCGGCAGCGCTGGAGGCCGAGATTCGTGCGAACATCGCCGGGATCGGCACCGTGACCTCTTCGGCCGCGCTGCAATCGCCCGAGATCGTTATCACCCCCGACCTGGAACGTGCGGCATCCTACGGGGTCACCTCGCAAGCCATTGCCGACACGATCCGGGTGGCAACTTCGGGGGCCTACGATTCCGCCCTGTCGAAGCTGAACCTAGACACCCGCCAGATCGCGATCCGGGTGACGCTGGACGCCTCGGTGCGGCAATCCATCGAGAAGATCGCCATGATCCCGGTGCCCGCGACCGGCGGCACGGTGACCCTTGGCGCCATTGCCGACATTACGCTGGGGTCTGCGCCGTCCCGGATCAGCCGGCTTGACCGGTCGCGCAATGTCTCGTTGTCGATCGAGCTGAAAGGGCGGAACCTGTCGGACGTCAACGCCGAAGTACAGGCACTGCCGGCCTACCAGAACCTGCCGGACGGCGTCAGCTTTGCCGAACAGGGCGATCTAAAGCGGCAGGCCGAGTTGTTCACCAGCTTTGCCTCGGCGATGGCGATCGGCATCTTCTGCGTCTACGCGGTGCTTGTGCTTCTGTTCCACGACTTCCTGCAGCCGATCACCATCCTGACGGCCCTTCCCCTTGCGCTGGGTGGAGCGCTTTTCCCGCTTGTCGTCACCGGCACCAGCTTTTCGATGCCCTCGGTGATCGGGCTTCTGTTGCTAATGGGGATCGTGTCGAAGAACTCGATCCTCTTGGTCGACTACGTGATCGAAGCCCGACGAAAAGGCATGCCCCGGTTCGAGGCCCTTGTCGACGCCTGCCACAAACGCGCGCGGCCCATCATAATGACCACCATCGCGATGTCCGCCGGAATGCTGCCCGCCGCAATCGGCCTGGTTGAGGGCGACCCCTCGTTCCGCCAGCCGATGGCGACTGTGGTGATCGGGGGGCTGATCACGTCGACCTTCCTCAGCCTATTGGTCATTCCGGTGATCTACAGCTTCGTTGATGGGCTGGAGGTAACGATCAAGGGTCTCTGGCGGCGCGTCAGCCCGGCAAAGGCCGTGGCAAGCGCGGAGTGATCGGGCTGCCTTGAGGCCACTGGCCCAAAAGGGGGCGCGTAGCGCACTCAGTTCCCGACCCACCAGATATCGCAAGCGCAGACGCTCGCGATCGCGGCTCCGATCGTCCGCTATAGGCCGAGGGTGTGTCAAAACCCCCTGCCGTGGTAGACTTCTGCAGGTCAGCAGGGGTTTAGGATGGCAGGTTTCATTGAAGGAATTGAGCGTGGCCAGACCGTTTTTTTCCCAGAGCGGCTTGACGACTGGATTGGCGAGGAAGGCCTGGTCCGCGTGGTCGATCTCTTTGTCGATGAGCTTGATCGACACTGCCTTGGCTGCGTGCGCTCGGCCCTGGCACGGACTGGCCGCCCAGGCTATCACCCGGCGGTGCTGTTGAAGCTGTTCATCTATGAGTATCTCAACCGGGTCCCGTCCAACCGCAGGCTGGAGCGCGAGGCGGGGCGGAATGTCGAGGCGATGTGGCTTCCCGGCAGGCTGGTGCCCGACCACAAGACCATCGCCAATTTCCGTCGAGACAATGGCCCGGCCATCTGCATGACCTTTGCGCAGTCCGTCGAGCTTTGCCGCGGGATCGGCACTCTGAAGGGCGATTGCGTCGCCATTGATGGCAGCAAGTTCAAGGCCATCAACAACCGCGACCGCAACTTCACCAAGGGCAAGATCGCCAGCCGCGTCGTCCATCTGAAGACCGATGTGGAGCGCTACATCAATGAGACGGTCCGCATCTACCGCCAGGAGGAATGCGAGACCCGGGTTGCTGAGGTGGCCCATCTCGCCCGTAGCTATGGCCGCATCCGGCAGGAGATCGTGCGACTGAAGGCGATGTATGACGGCCTGGCCGACGTGCCTGATGGCCAGGTATCCCTGACTGATCCGGACGCCCGCGCCATGGCAACCGGCGCACGGTACAGCGGGCTCGTCGGCTACAATGTGCAAAACGCGATGGATACCGAAACCCACATCATCGTCACCCATGACGTCATGAACCATGGCTTCGACCGTGACCAACTGAGCCCGATGGCGACGTCGGCCAAGGAGGCGCTCGGTCGGGATGACTGCATTCCACTGCCGACAAGGGCTACTTCAGCGGTACCGAGATCATCGCCTGCCATCAGGAAGGCATCACCACGACCGTCCCGCGGCCTGCCACCTCGGGCAACGAAGGCAAAGGCCTGTTCGTGAAGGCGGACTTTCTCTACGAGCCGGAACGCAACGTCTATCGCTGCCCGGCGGGAGAGGAGCTGACCTATCGGTACAGCCGCGAAGAGGGCGACCTGACAGTGCGGCGATACTGGATCAACGAATGCCAACACTGCCCGCTGCAACCCCGATGCTCCAGTGGCAAGGAGCGCCGGATCACCCGGTGGGAACACGAACATCTGGTCGACCACATGCGCGAACGCCTGAAGCGCGATCCAGACCCGATGACGCTCCGGCGCTGCACGGTCGAGCATCTCTTCGGCACGATCAGGGCTTGGATCGGAGCCACCCACTTCCTGACCCGCCGCCTGCGGGGGGTCAGAACCGAGATGGCGTTGAACGTCCTAGCCTACAACATCAAGCGCATGGTCTCACTGATTGGCGTCCGCCGCCTCATGGCAGAGATCCCGGGCTGAGGGGCGGCACTTGCGTCCTGATATCGGCACAGAACCCGCCGATGGCGCGCAGCGGGCACGATAAACGCCTACAGCCCGACCTAGCCCGGAGTTTTGACACACCCTCGGCCGATCGCGTTACCGCACCTGCATGTGGTTCGACCGCGCAATGCTCTGATAGAATGATCGCTCAAGTATCGACCGGAGTTAAGGACGAGGCTGGAAGATGGATAGCCCATACCCTCGACCGGAGCCCGGACTACCCGATGCCCGAGGTAAACGACATGCTCCTTGGCAGTGATCAGGATAGCAGTCAGGACGATGGTTATGGCTGAGAGATTTCAATAATTTTTTCGGTTTTTTTGTCGGCAGCTTCGTTCGGCTATTCGTGCGTTGCGATGCCGACCCGGCCGCTTGAGCGGAACAGCGTGTAGCCGCTGCCAGAGGAGGTAATCAATAGCCGGGGTGTGGGGACCCGGTGGGGTCGAGGAAAGCGTCGTTTACGCGAAGGAGGGGGCTGGCCTCAGGCAGATCCAACCGCCACGCTCGGCGAACGCGGCAACGAATGCGGCATTGCCTGATCGCCACATACGAGAAAGCCTCCCGCGAGGGAGGCGTAAGGTGCTGATCTACATGGAAGAAAGTTTGGTTGCGGGGGCAGGATTTGAACCTGCGGCCTTCAGGTTATGAGCCTGACGAGCTACCGGGCTGCTCCACCCCGCGACTGTTCCCGAGGGCTGGCGTGCGATCGGGGTGTTGGTTGATATCGTA
>JAESGX010000353.1_pt1 | contig 19658 bp, 17 predicted proteins | sample 9269801 | NCBI WGS metagenome assembly JAESGX01 (sample SAMN16773122, study PRJNA677054) | algae metagenome | isolation source: Pleurocapsa minor GSE-CHR-MK-17-07R and co-occurring heterotrophs from wet... | place: USA: Lower Calf Creek Falls, Grand Staircase Escalante National Monument, UT ... | reverse complement strand
GAAGGCGGTGAGGCCCTTGGCGCCCGGCGCCTCGCCCGTGCGGGCGAAGACGACATGGCTGCCGGCGATGCCGCCATTGCTGATCCAGGTCTTCTCGCCGTTGATGCGCCAATGCGCGTTGCCGTCGCGTGACGCCGTCGTGGCGAGTGCGGCGACATCGCTGCCCGCCTCAGGCTCGGAGAGGGCGAAGGCGGCGAGGGTGGTGCCGGCACGCACGCCGGGCAGCACCAGCCGCTTCAACTCCTCGCTGCCGAACAGGTTGATCGGCCCGGTGCCGAGGCCCTGCATGGCGAAGGCGAAATCCGCGAGGCCCGAATGCCGCGCCAGTATCTCGCGCGCGATGCATAGGGTGCGCACGTCGAGCGCGCCCGTCTCCGGCACGGCCATGCGCAGCAGCCCGGCTTCACCCAGCCCGCGGGCCAGGGCGCGCGTGCTGCCGTCGGCATCATGGTGGTCGGTCAGGCGGGGGGCATGTGCCACGGCCCACGCCTCGACCTCGGCCGCGAAATCGCGGTGGCGCGGCTCGAAGAAGGGCCAGTCGAGGAAGCTCTGGTCCGCCATCAGTCGCCCTGGAACACCGGGGTCCGCTTCGCCGCAAAGGCCTCATAGGCGCGGCGGAAATCCTGCGTGGTCATGCAGAGCGCCTGCGCCACCGCCTCGGCCTCGATCGCCTGTTCCACGCCCATCGCCCATTCCATCGCGAGCATCCGCTTGGTCATGCCATGGGCGAAGCCGGGGCCGGCTGCGATCTCGGCCGCCAGCGCCGCCGCATCCTCGGCCAGGTTCTCGGTGAGGCGGTTGAAGAAGCCCCAGCGCTCGCCCTCCTCCGCGCGCATGGCGCGGCCGGTGAACAGCAATTCGCTGGCCCGCCCCTGGCCGATGATGCGCGGCAGGATGGCGCAGGCGCCCATGTCGCAGCCGGCCAGGCCCACGCGGTTGAACAGGAAGGCGACGCGGGCGCGCGGCGTGGCGAGGCGGATGTCACTCGCCATCGCGATGATCGCGCCGGCGCCGGCGGCCACCCCATCCACCGCGGCGATGACCGGCTGCGGGCAGGCGCGCATGGCCTTCACCAGCTCGCCCGTCATCGCCGTGAACTGCATCAGCCCCTTGGTGTCCCGCTCCAGCAGCGGGCCGATGATCTCATGCACATCGCCGCCCGAGCAGAAATTGCCGCCGGCGCCGGTCACGATGAAGACTTTGGCCGCATCATCCTGCGCACCCGCTCGGAAGATGGCGGAGAGCTCGGCATAGCTCTCGAAGGTCAGCGGATTCTTGCGCTCGGGGCGGTTGAGCGTGAGGGTGATGACGCCCGCGGCCTCGCTGAGTTGCAGATGCTGCGGCTGATAGCGGGCGAGGGGGATCATGGCGTGTCGAGGCTCTCGCGGATGGAGGTTTTGGCGCGGCCGAGCAGGCTGTGCAGCCCCGCGCGCTCGGTTTCGGTGAGGCTACCCAGGAGTTCGGCGATCCAGCCCTCATGCGCGCGGGATTGCCGGGCGAATTCGCGCGCCCCCTTGGCGGTGAGGCGCAGGCGGAAGGCGCGGCGATCCTCGGCATCCAGGCGCCGTTCGATCAGCCCCTCGGCTTCCAGACGGGTCGCGAGGCCGGTGACATTGCCGTTGCTCACCATCATCCGGCGCGAGACATCGCCCAGCGTCAGCCCCTCGCCATTGCGGTCGAGGGCGGCCAGCAGGTCGAAGCGGGGGAGGGTGGTGTTGAATTCCTCGCGCAGGCGGCGGCGGATCTCGGTTTCGATCAGCGTCGCGCAGGTGAGCAGGCGGAGCCAGAGGCGCAGCGAATCCTTGGTGCCGGGGGGTGCATCGGCCAGCTGCGTCTCGGCATCCATCAGTTCTCGCCCCCGCTGACGGGCAGCGCCGCGCCATGAATGCCGGGCGCTGTGCAGAGGAAGACGGCGAGGGCCGCGATCTCCTCCGGCTGGAGCAGGCGGCCCTGGGGGTTGTGCTTCGCCAGCTCGGCCCGCGCCGTCGCCTCGTCCATGCCGGTTTTCCCGGTAATGCGGGCGATGCTCTCGGCCAGCAGCGGCGTCTCGGTGAAGCCGGGGCAGATGGCGTTCACGGTGACGCCTTTGGCCGCGACCTCCAGCGCCAGGGCGCGGGTGAAGCCGAGCAGCGCGTGCTTCGCCGCCACATAGGGCACCACATAGGGGTAGCCCTTCAGCGCCGCGGTGGAGGCGATGTTGATGATACGCCCATGGCCGCCCGCCAGCATGCCGGGCAGCGCCGCGCGGGTCAGCGCGACGGCCGACATCAGGTTGGCGTCGAGGGCCGCGCGGAAGTCGGCGTCCGTGGTCTTGAGGAAAGGCGCGCTGACGGCAGCGCCCGCGGCATTCACAAGGATGGTGATCGGCGGGAGGGAAGGCGGCTCCGTCGCATCGCCCACCAGCACGGCATCTGCCTCGCCGCGCGCGACGGCGGCCTCCAGCGGTGCGGCGCGCCGGCCCAGGATCGTGACATGCGCGCCGGCCGCCTTGAGCGCGCGGGCACAGGCGAGGCCGATGCCCGTGCCCCCGCCGCTCACAAGCGCAAACTCTCCTGCCAGCTCCTGCATATTTTAAGCTTAAAGCATTGCGGGATGCCTTCCTTCAAGCATATTTTGGCGATGCAGCCTCATGGAGTGACAGATGCGCATCGCGGTGATCGGCGGCGGCCCCGCCGGCCTGTATTTCGCCATCCTGATGAAGCGCGACCGGCCCGAGGCCCAGATCACGGTCGTCGAACGCAACCAGGCGGATGACACCTTCGGCTTCGGCGTGGTGTTCTCGGATGCGACGCTGGATGCCTTCCGTGGTGCGGATGAACCCTCCTACCGCGCGATCGTTCAGAGTTTTGCCTATTGGGACGACATCGCGATCATCGCGCGCGGGCATGAGCATCGCGTGGGGGGCAATGGTTTCTGCGGCTGCTCGCGACGGACGCTGCTGACGCTGTTGCAGGCGCGGGCGCGCGAATTGGGCGTGGTGCTGGAATTCCGCCGCGAGGTGAGCCCCGAGGATTTCCCCGACGCCGATCTCATCATCGCCGCCGATGGCGTGAACAGCGCCATCCGCACCCGCCACGCCGATCACTTCCAGCCCGAGGTGGATCTTCGCCCCAATCGCTTCGCCTGGATGGGCAGCACGCGCCCGCTCGACGCCTTCAGCTTCTTCTTCCAGGAGCGGCCCGAGGGCATCTTCATCGCCCATGCCTACCAGTATGAGGCCGGCGCCAGCACCTGGGTGCTGGAGACCGACCCCGAGACCTTCGCCCGCGCCGGCCTCGACCAGATGAACGAGGCCGAGAGCGCCGCCTACCTGGAAGACGTCTTCGCCGAGGCGCTGCAGGGCCATAAACTCATCACCAATCGCAGCCTGTGGCGGCAATTCCCGATGATCCGGTGCAAGCGCTGGGTGAAGGGCAACATCGTCCTGCTGGGCGATGCCAAGGCGTCGGCGCATTTCTCCATCGGCTCCGGCACCAAGCTCGCCATGGAGGATGCGATCGCGTTGCATGCGGCCTTCATGGCGGGCGGCGACGTTGCCGCCTCTCTGCATCGCTTCGAGACCGGGCGGCGCGAGGAAGTCGAGAAGATCCAGCATGCGGCGGATGTCTCGCTCGTCTGGTTCGAGCATGTGAAGCGCTTCTGGAACTTCCACCCCGCCCGCTTCGCCTTTGGCGTGATGACGCGCAGCAAGGCCATCACCTGGGACAACCTTCTGCTTCGCGCTCCCGAATTCGTGGGCGAGGTGCAGGATGTGGTGGCGATGGAGACGCCCGGCGGCGATGCGCGCAACCCGCCGATGTTCCAGCCCTTCCAGCTGCGCGGGATGACCCTGCCCAACCGCGTCGTCGTCTCGCCCATGTGCATGTATTCGGCGGAGGACGGGTTGCCCAACGACTTCCACCTGATCCATTACGGCGCCCGCGCCATGGGGGGCGCCGGCCTCGTCTTCACCGAGATGACCTGCCCCGCGCCCGATGCGCGCATCACGCCGGGTTGCGCCGGCCTCTGGAACGACGCGCAGCAGGCGGCCTGGACGCGCATCGTCGGCAATGCGCATGCGGCGGGGGCCAGCATGTGCCTCCAGCTCGGCCATGCCGGGCGGAAGGGCGCGACCAAGCTGATGTGGGACGGGATGGACCAGCCGCTGGAGGCCGGCGCCTGGCCGATCCTCTCGGCCAGCGCCATTCCCTATTACCCGAACAGCCAGGTCCCGCGCGCCATGGACCGCGCCGACATGGACCGCGTCAAGGCCGAGTTCCTGGCCGCGACCGAGCGCGCCATCGCCTGCGGCTTCGACATGCTGGAGCTGCATTGCGCCCATGGCTATCTGCTCGGCAGCTTCCTCTCGCCGCTGACCAACCGGCGCAGCGACGACTATGGCGGTTCGGTCCACAACCGCCTGCGCTTCCCGCTGGAGGTCTTCACCGTGATGCGCGCCATCTGGCCCGCGGGTCGCCCCATGTCGGTGCGCGTCTCCGCCACCGACTGGGCCGAGGGCGGCATCACCGATGATGACATGCTCGCCATCGCCCGCGCCTTCCGTGACGCGGGATGCGACCTGCTGGATGTCTCGACCGGCCAGACCGTGGCCGACGCCCAGCCCATGTATGGCCGCATGTTCCAGCTCCCCTGGGCCGACATGCTGCGCAACGAGGCCGGCATCGCCGTCATGTGCGTGGGGTCCATCACCACGGCCGACCAGGTGAACACCATCATCGCGGCCGGCCGGGCCGATCTTGTGGCGCTGGCGCGGCCGCATCTGACGGACCCTTCCTTCACGCTGCACGCTGCCGCAGAATACGGCGCGCGCGGCGTGAACACGCCCGTGCAATATGGCTGGGGCAAGGATGCGCTGTTCCGCAATGCGAAGCGCGCACGGGAGGATCTGATGGAACTTCGTCGCAAGGCCAGGCCCGCGAGCCATGCGCCTCATGAGTGACCATCGCCGCCACCGCAAGCCGGCCCCGCCCGCCCCCATCCTGATCGCCGGCGGTGGCATCGGCGGGCTGACGCTGGCGCTCTCGCTGCATGAGCGCGGCATCCCCTGCATCGTGCTGGAAGCGGCGAAGGAGGTGCGGCAGCTCGGCGTGGGCATCAACACCCTGACCAATGCCATCCGTGAACTCGCGGCCCTCGGCCTGCTGCCGGCCCTGGACGCCATCGCCATCCGCACGCGGGAGCTGCGCTACCTCGACCGCTTCGGCAACCGCATCTGGACCGAGGCGCGCGGGCTGCATGCGGGACATGATTCGCCGCAGCTCTCCATCCATCGCGGCCGCATGCATGGCGTGCTCTGGCAGGCGGCGCTGGAGCGGCTCGGGCCGCAGGCGATCCGCGCCGGCATGCGTCTGGTGGGCTTCGCGCAATCCGGCAGCAGCGTGACCGCCAATTTCGCCGATGGCTCCAGCATCCGCGGTTCCGCGCTGATCGGCGCCGATGGCATCCATTCCATGCTGCGCGCGGCGCTGCATCCGGAAGATCCCGGCATTCGCTGGAACGGCATCCAGATGTGGCGCGGCGCCATCGAATGGCCGGCCTATGAGACCGGCGACGTCATGTTCGTGGCCGGCGACATGAAGGAGAAGCTGGTCTTCTACCCCATCGGCCATGGCAGCACGCCCGAGACGCGCCTGACCAACTGGGTGATCTGCGCGCAGATCGGCGATGCCACGCGCCCGCCGCCGCGCCGCGAGGATTGGGCGCGGCCTGGTTTGCGGGAGGAGGTGCTGCCCCATGTGCAGCGCTTCCGCGTGCCCGGCCTGGATGTGGAAGCCATGGTGCGCGCCACGCCGGAATTCTTCGAATACCCGATGTGCGACCGCGACCCGCTGCCCTTCTGGACGCAAGGCCGCGTCACGCTGCTGGGCGATGCCGCGCATGCCATGTATCCCACCGGCTCCAACGGCGCCTCCCAGGCCATCATCGATGCGCGGCTGCTGGCGCGGCTGCTGGCCGAACAGCCGGTGGAGGAAGCGCTTCAGGCCTATGAGGCCGAGCGGCTGCCGGCCACACGCGATATCGCGCTCTCCAACCGCAAGGGCGGGCCGGAGCGGGTGGTGGATGTGGTCAGCGAACGGGCGCCGGAAGGCTTCACGGACCTCAACGCGGTGATCGCGCATGAGGAGCTGGCGGCCATCGCGCGCGGCTATGCGAAGCTGGCGGGGATGGTGCGATGAAGGTCGAGATCACCCGCACGGGCGATGTCCGCCGCGTCACCATCGCCAACCATGCCAAGCTGAACACGCTGAACTCCGAATTGCTGCTGCAACTCGCGGCCAGCTTCGACGTGGAGGATGACATCCGCGCCGTGGTGCTGACGGGCGAGGGCGATCGCGCATTCATTGGCGGCGCCGATATCCGCGAAATGGGCGCCGTCACCACGCCGGATCAGGGCCGCGCCTTCATCGAGCGCGTGCATGGTGCCTGCGCCGCGGTGCGCGCCTGCCGCGTGCCTGTCATCGCGCGCATCCAGGGCTGGTGCCTGGGCGCTGGCCTCGAGATCGCCGCCGCGTGTGATCTGCGGATCGCGGCCGATGTCGCGAAATTCGGCATGCCGGAGGTGCGCGTGGGCATTCCCTCCGTGGTCGAGGCCGCGCTGCTGCCGGGGCTGATCGGCTGGGGCCGCACCCGCCGCCTGCTGCTGCTGGCGGAGACGCTGGACGCCGCCACCATGGAATCCTGGGGTTTTCTCGAGCGCGTCGTGCCGATGGAATCGCTGGACCCGGCGGTGGAGGAGTGGCTCGCGCTGGTGCGCGAGGCCGGGCCCGTGGCCATCGCCAACCAGAAGGCGCTGATCCGCCAATGGGAGGATCTGCCGCTCAGCCAGGCCATCGCGGCGGGCATCCCGGCCTTCGCCAAGTCCTGGGAGACGGCGGAACCCAACGCGATGATGGGGCATTTCCTGAGCCGCAAGCGGTAACCCGCCGTGGCGCGAGGGCGAAGGGCAGGGAGGTCGCCATCCCGGCGGCGGGAGGCCCTGGCCCATGCTCGAAACCCGACTTCCCATCGCCTTGCTCGTCCTGCGCCTGACGCTGGGCATTTTCCTGCTGCAATGGGGCGTGGAGAAATTCGTGGTGCCCGGCACCACGCTGGCGATTTTCCGGAACTTCTACGGGTTCGATCCGGGCGCCTTCGTGCCGCCTGTGCTGGGCGTGTTCCAGGTGGCGCTGGCGCTGGCGCTGCTGGTGGGATTCCAGCCGCGCATCACCTATGGCGTGGCGCTGATCCTGCACAGCGTCACGACGCTTGTGACCATCCCGCGGCTGCTGGCGCCGTGGAATCCGGTCAGCAACCACCTCTTCATCGCGGGCGTGCCGGTGCTGGCCGCCTTCTTCGCGCTCTACCTCCTGCGCGACTGGGACCGCTGGCGGATCGGCGGCGCTACCCGCGAAGCGCCTTGATCTGCGCGGGATAGCTCGAAGGGTCCGTCCGCACGTCGATCAGCCGCGGGCCGGGTGCGGCCATCGCCTCGGCCAGCGCCGCGTCCAGCCCGTCGGCATCGCCCACGCGCCAGGCGCTGCCGCCCATGCCGCGCATCACCGCGGCGAAATCCACCATGGGCCAGTCCAGCGCACCCTCGGGCAAATCCCGCGCGCCCTTCTTGATGTCGATGAGAGAGAGCGTGGCGTCGTTGAACACCACCACCGTCAGGTTCACGCCCATGGCGGCGGCTGTCGCGAGCTCGCCGATCGCCATCAAGAGCCCGCCATCGCCGGTGAAGGCGACGGCGCCGCGTGCCGGGTCGTGCCAGGCGGCGGCGATGGCGGCGGGCAGCGCATAGCCCATCGTGGCGAGGCCGTTGGAGATCAGCAGATCACCGGGCCGCTCGGCCTGCCAGAAGGTGGTGGCGGGGAACATGTGCGCGCCCGCATCCACGCTCACGCGCGGATCCTCGCCGAGCCGCCGGCAGGCATCCTGGGTCACGCGGACGATATCCGAAGGCGCCATGCCGCGATTGCCGCCAGGCGCATTCTCCAGTGCCGCGAGCCAGGCGGAGCGCAGCGCTCCCACGCGGCCATCCCCCCAGGGGCGCCGCGGCGCGCCCTCAGCCAGGGCGGCGGCAGCGATCTCCCAGGCGCCGATGATGGCGAGCTCGGGCTTGCGATACTCCATCTCTCGCGCGGCGCAGGCGAGGTCGAGGATGGGCGCGCTGTAGCGCCAGGGCTGGCCCACGAATTCCACGGGATCGGCGCCCAGCAGGACGATCAGATCCGCCTCGCGCAGCAGCGGCGCTTCCGCCTCGCCGCCGGTGAAGACGCCGCCGAAGAGGGGGTGGCTGTCGGGCAGCACGCCCTTGGCCTTGTAGGTGACGAGGCCGGGGCAGCCCAGCGCCTCAACCAGGCGGCGGGTGGCGGCGGCGCGCGAGGGTTCGGTCGCTTCCAGGCCGATGATCAGCGCCGGGCGTTGGGCCGCCGCCAGCATCCGCCGGGCTTCGGCGATCGCGCCGGGGGAGGGTGCTGCCAGCACGGGCGGTGCGAAGGGGGCGCCGGGGGCGGCCGGCGCGCGCGCGGCATCGCCCGCGAGTTCCAGGTAGCCGGGGCCGCGCGGCGCGCCCATCGCCGCCGCCAGAACGCGCGGCGCCTCGGCAGCCCCCACGCCGCGCGCGCGTGTCACGGGCGCCATCATCCCGGCCTGGTCGAAGAGCTGGTGCGTGACGTAGCGGCTCTCCCGCGCCGCGAAGCCATCCGCCACCAGGATCACCGGCGCGCGCTCCAGCGAGGCATTCGCCATGCCGTTGGCGGCGTTGGAGACGCCAGGGCCGCGCGTCGTCAGCAGGCCGACCGGCCGGTGCGTGAGCTCGGCCAGCGCCGAGGCCATGATGCCCGCCCCATTCTCGGTTCGCGCCAGCACGAAGGGAATGCCATGCGCCTTGGCCGCGGCGATGAGGTCGAGGCTCGATCCGCCGCCCGGCACGCCGAAGATGGCGGGCATGCCGGAAGCCGCGAAGCTGTGCAGCATCGCCTCGGCGCCGGTGGTGAGATGCGGCTGGTCGTCCATGTGATTCTCCCTGGTGCGGGCAGCATAGGCGCTGCGCCGTCCGCGCCAAGCTGCCCGCGACTTGGGCAAAGCCGTGCGCCACGCCGCGCAATCCACGCTGGGCTGGCTTGTGCCCCGCGCCGGGCTGCGGCAAAGCTCATGCAATTTGCCAGGATCAGGTTGCATGACGAGCCACGCCTTCGACGAGATGGGATCGGGCCCTTCGCTCCACCCCGCCTATGCCGCCATCGCCGATTGGCTCCGGGAGACCCCGCCCGCGGATCTCGCGGCCAAGCGCGCCGAGGCGGAAGTGCTGTTCCGCCGCGTCGGCATCACCTTCGCCGTCTATGGCGAGGGCGGCGACCCCGAGCGCCTCATCCCCTTCGACATCATCCCCCGCATCCTGGCGCGGACGGAGTGGGAGACGCTCTCGGCCGGCCTCACCCAGCGGGTGCGCGCGCTCAACGCCTTCCTGGGCGACATCTACGGCCAGCAGGAGATCATCCGCGCCGGGCGCATCCCCGCCCACCTGATCCAGGGCAATGACCAGTTCCGCCCGGAGATGCAGGGCTTCCTGCCGCCGGGCGGCATCTACACGCACATCGCCGGCATCGACCTCGTCCGCACGGGGCCGGACCAGTTCTACGTGCTGGAGGACAATGCCCGCACGCCGTCCGGCGTCTCCTACATGCTGGAGAACCGGGAGGCGATGCTGCGCCTGTTCCCGCGCCTGATGGCGCGCCACCGCATCGCGCCCGTGAACCGCTACCCCGAGGATCTGCTCGCGACGCTGAAGGCCGCCGCACCCGAGCGCGCGGGGCCCGACCCTACAGTGGTGATCCTGACGCCCGGCGCCTTCAACAGCGCCTATTACGAGCATTGCTTCCTGGCGGATGAAATGGGCGTCGAGGTGCTGGAAGGCCCCGACCTCTTCGTCGAGGACGACTTCGTGTACATGCGCACCACGGCCGGCGCGAAGCGCGTGGACGTGATCTACCGCCGCATTGATGACGACTACCTCGACCCCAAGGCCTTCCGGCCCGACAGCATGCTGGGCGTGCCCGGGCTGATCGCCGCCTATCGCGCCGGCAATGTGGCGCTCTGCAACGCGCCGGGCTGCGGCATCGCCGATGACAAGGCGATCTACCCCTATGTGCCCGCGATGATCCGCTTCTACCTGGGCGAGGAGCCGCGCCTCGCCAACGTCCCCACGCTGCTCTGCGAGCGCGAGGAGGACCGCAAGGAGGTGCTGGCCAATATCCACAAGCTCGTGGTGAAGCTGGCGCAGGGCTCGGGCGGCTACGGCATGCTGATCGGCCCGCACGCGACCCAGGCCGAGCGCGAGGAATTCGCGGCGCGCATCCGCGCCCGGCCGCAGGACTATATCGCGCAGCCGACGCTGGCGCTGTCCACCGTGCCCACGCTGGTGGAGGCGGGCATCGCGCCCCGCCATGTGGACCTGCGCCCCTTCGTGCTGAGCACCAAGGATGCGGTGCGCATCGTCCCCGGCGGGCTGACCCGCGTGGCGCTGCGCGAGGGCTCGCTGGTCGTGAATTCCAGCCAGGGCGGCGGCACCAAGGACACCTGGGTGCTGGAGGCGGACCCGGTTCCCCAGCAGTTCCAATCGCAATCGCAATCGCAGTCCCAGTCCCAGTCCCAGTCCCAGTCCCAGTCCCAGTCCCAGTCGATGGGGGGTGCCGCCGGATGCTGAGCCGCACCGCCGACAGCCTGTTCTGGCTGGGCCGCTACACCGAGCGCGCGGCGAATGTCGCGCGCGGCCTTTCCGTCGCATCGCGCATGACGGGGCTGAGCGCGGCGCTCAACACGGAGGGCGATGAGTGGCGTTCCCTCCTCGTCGCCGCCGGTTGCGAGCCGGGCTTCTTCGAGAAGCACGAGACGGTGACCGAGGAAGCCGTGATCGACTTCCTCGTGCGTGACCCCGACAACCCCTCGGGCATCATCTCCTGCTTCGCAGCCGCCCGGCACAATGCGCGCACCGTCCGCACCGCGCTGACGGTGGATATGTGGAGCGCCATGTCCGACAGCTGGAACCGCCTGCGCCGCATCGGCCCCGAGGATTTCCAGGGCGAGAAGCTGCCGGGCTTCCTCGAATGGGTGCAGGAGCGGGTGCTGCTGTTCAACGGCGCCTCGATGGACACCATGCTGCGCGGCGAGGCCTGGCTCTTCGTCCAGCTCGGCACCGCGCTGGAGCGGGCGGACAACACGGCCCGCCTGCTCGATGTGAAGCACGAACTGCTGGAAAGCGAGGCCGACACCACGGTGGCCCACGGGCAGTGGCAGGCCGTGCTGCAATCCTTCTCGGCGTTGCGGGCTTATCACTGGGTCTTCCGCGACCGGATCGCGCCCGCGCGCATCGCCGAGCTGATGATCCTGCGCCCCGAGCTGCCGCGCAGCCTGGCCGCCTGCTACAACCGCGTCTGCGAGGTGCTGGACCTGATCGCCGCCCAGCAGGAGGGGCGGCGTGGCGAGCCGCATCGCCTGGCGGCCGAGATGCAGGCGCAGCTGAAGCAAGGCCGCATCGAGGACATCATGGAGGCGGGGCTGCACGAATATCTCACCGCCATGATCATCAACGCGGCAGAGCTGGGCCAGGCGGTGGAGGCCTTCTACATCCGCGCCTGATCGGGCATCCTCGCCCTCCAAGGATGGAGGGCGGGGCATGACCTATTGCGTGGGGCTTTGTGTGGATGAGGGCATCGTCATGCTCTCGGACACGCGGACCAATGCGGGCCTCGACAACATCTCCACCTTCTCGAAGATGTTCGTGGTGGAGCAGCCGGGCGACCGTGCCCTGGTGATGATGACGGCGGGCAACCTCGCCATCACCCAGGCGGTGGTGAACCATCTGCAGGCGGGTGTCTGGCACAACGGCCTGCAGCAGCGCCTGACCGATGTGCCGGACATGGTGAGCGCCGCGCAGCTGGTGGGGGCTGCGGTACGTCTGGTGTCGCAGCAGGATGGGCCCGCGCTGAGCGCCCAGGGCCTCGGCTTCGAATGCAGCCTGCTGCTGGGCGGCCAGATCATGGGCGGCCCGCCGCGGCTCTTTCTGATCTATTCGGCCGGCAACTTCATCGAAGCGACGGAGGACACGCCCTTCCTGCAGATCGGCGAGCACAAATACGGCAAGCCCATCCTGGACCGCGTGCTGACGCCGCGGACGTCGCTGGTCATGGGCGTGGCCCTCACGCTGATCAGCATGGACAGCACGCTGCGCTCCAACCTCTCGGTCGGCATGCCGCTCGATATCGCGGTGATCCGCACGGGCGAATGCGCCATCGCCTCCCGCCGGCGGATCACGGAGGATGATCCGTATTACCAGACCATCCGGAATGGGTGGTCGCAGGCGCTCCGGGACGCTTACCTCGCGCTGCCCCGGCCGGATTTCATTCCATGATCACGCCCGGCTGAGGTCCTGCCCTGACAGCGGAAGCTGGCGGATCCGCTTGCCGGTGGCCGCGAAGATCGCGTTGCAGACGGCCGGCGCCAGCGGCGGGACGCCCGGCTCGCCCACGCCACCCAGCGGCTGGCCGCTGCGGATGATGTGCGTCTCCACCACCGGCGCCTCGCTGATGCGGGCGATGCGGTAGGTGTCGAAGTTGCGCTGCTCGGCGCGGCCCTGCTTCAGCGTCACCGCCTCATGCTTCATGGCCGAGAGCGCCCAGACCACGCTGCCCTGCATCTGGGCCGCCACCGTGTCGGGGTTGATCACGTCGCCGCAGTCGTAAGCGACGGTCACCTTGTGGACGGTGAGTTCGCCGCGGGTGATGGAGATCTCCGCCACCTCGGCGCAGAGGCTGCCATAGGCCTCCATATAGGCGATGCCGCGATGGCGGCCGGCGGGCAAAGGCGTGCCCCAGCCGCCCTTCTCGGCCGCCAGGTTCAGCACGCCCAGCGCGCGCGAATCATGCGCCAGCAATTCGCGGCGCAGCGCGAGCGGGTCCTTGTTCGCGGCGGCCGCGACCTCATCGAGGAAGCTCTCGACGAAGAAGCCGTATTGCGAGGAACCGACCGAGCGCCAGAGCCAGACCTTGGGCGGCAGATCCACGCGGGCATATTCGGCGCGGAAGGCCTGGCCGAAGCGGTAGCGCGTGTCGGTGACGCTTTGCAGCGCGAAGGGGTCCACGAAATTCGGGTTGCGGAAGAGGCCGGGGCGATAGTCGAACATCACCGAGCCGCCGGCCCCGCGGATGTTGAAGCCGGTGACGCGGCCCGAGGCATCGAGCGCCGCTTCCATCTTCGCGGCGAAGGCGGGGCGGTAATAGCCCTGCGCGAATTCGTCGCCGCGCGACCAGATGAGCTGCACCGGCCGGCCCAGCGCGCGGGCGGCATGGGCGGCCTGGGCCACGACCTCCACATGCAGGCGTCGGCCGAAGCCGCCGCCGGCATAGGTGGTGTGCATGGTCACATTCGCGGGCGGGATGCTCAGTGCCGCCGCGACATCGCGCACGCACCAATCCTGGTGCTGCGTCGGGGCCCAGACTTCAGCGCGATCGCCGGTGATATGGACCGTGGCGTTCTCCGTCTCCATCGGCGCATGGGCGAGGTAGGGGACCTCGTAGATTGCGCTCACCACGCGGGCAGCGGCGGCGCGCGTCGCTTCCCAATCGCCGTCATTGCGCGGGCGCTGGGCCTGGGGCTGCTCGAGGGCGGCATGCAGCCGGGCGGAGACGGCGGCGGAATCCATCCCGTCATGTGGCGTCGCCTTCCAGCGCACCACCAGCGCCTCGGCGCCACGCATCGCGGCCCAGGTGGTGGTGGCGGCGACGGCGAGGCCGCGCGGGATGGGCACCACCTGCACCACGCCGGGGATGGCGAGAGCGGGGGCGGCGTCGAAGGAATCGAGTTCCGCGCCGAAGACCTCCGGCAGGCGGGCGACGGCGAAGAGCATGCCGGGCAGGCGCACATCCACGCCATAGGTGGCGGCCCCGCGCGTCTTGGCCGGGATGTCCTTGCGCGCGGCGTTGCTGCCGCTGATGCGGCGCTCGCTGGCCGGCTTCATCGCGGGGGTTTCGGGCAGCGGCAGGCGGGCGGCGGCCTCGGCCAGCTCGCCGAAGCTCAGCACGCGGTTGCTGGCGGCGTGGATCACGCGGCCCTCGGCCACCGTCAGCGAGTCAGCCGACACTCCGAGGCGCTCGGCGGCGGCCTGCACCAGCACGGTGCGCGCGGCGGCCGCACCCCGGCGCAGGCGCGGCGCCCATTGCCGGATGCCGAAGGAGGCGCCGGTGTACATCTCGTTCACGCCGGCGAGCCGAAGCGCGGGCTCGGGCTGGCCGACCGTGACGGTCACCGCTTCCAGCGCGCAGCCGAGTTCATCGGCGATGATCTGCGCATGGGCGGTGTGGGTGCCCTGGCCGAGCTCGCTGGTGGTGGTGAAGAGGGTCACGCGGCCATCGCTGGCGATGCGGAGGAAGCCGCTCAGCGTGCCATTGCCGCCGTTGCCGGCGATGGTCGGCGGTGGCGGTGCCGCTGGCGCCTGGGCCAGGGCGGCATCGGCCATGAGGGGGACGAGGAGGGCGGATTGCAGCAGGGTGCGGCGGTCGAGCATGGCGCGTCCCCTCTCAGCTGTTCGCGGCGGCGTGGTGCACGGCGGCGCGGATGCGTTGATAGGTGCCGCAACGGCAGATATGGCCTTCCAGCGCTTCGTCGATCTGCGCATCGGTCGGGCGGGGCGTGTCGCGCAGCAGGGCGGCGGCGGCCATGATCTGGCCGGATTGGCAATAGCCGCATTGCGGCACCTGCTCGGCCACCCAGGCGAGCTGCACGGGGTGGCGGCCCTCGGGGTGCAGGCCCTCGATGGTGGTGATGCGCTTGCCCGCCGCATCGGCCAGCGTGGTCTGGCAGGCGCGCATGGGCTGGCCGTCCAGGTGTACGGTGCAGGCGCCGCATTGCGCGATGCCGCAGCCGTATTTCGTGCCGGTCAGGTTCAGGATGTCGCGCAGCGCCCAGAGCAGGGGCATGTCGGGCGTCGCATCGAGGCGGCGCGCCTCGCCATTGATGGTCAGCTCGATCATCACGTTCTCCCTGGATGGCTGTTTGATTGCCTTGGTGAAATCTATGACGAGGAGTGGGGGGCACTGCAAGCCCCACTTGCGGGGTCGGGGATCGCGGGCGATGTAGCGGGCAGGGAGACATGTTCATGATCCATCGCCGTCCGTTCCTGCTGGCCATGCCCGCGTTGATCCTGGCGAGGGGCGCTTCGGCGCAGACCTGGCCGCAGCGCCCGGTGCGGATCATCGTGCCCTTCGGCCTCGGCGGCTCCGCCGATGTCGCCGCGCGCTTCCTGGGCGAGCCCTTGCAGCAGGCCTTCGGCCAGCCCTTCGTGATCGAAAACCGACCCGGCGCGGGTGCGACCATCGGCACGGACCAGGTGGCGAAATCCCCGCCCGATGGCCAGACGCTGCTGCTGATGAGCAACACGCACACGGCCAATGAGACGCTGCTGCCGAACCGCCCCTATGTGCTGATGCGGGACCTGGCGCCCGTCGCCGCCATCAACATCGCCTATCACGCGCTGGTCGTGCACCCCTCCATCCCGGCCACCACGGTGCCCGAGCTGATCGCGCTGCTGAAGGCCAATCCCGGCCGCTACGACTACGCCAGCAGCGGGCCGGGCACGCCCTATCACATCGCGGGCGAGGTGTTCCGCGCCATGGCCGATGTGCAGATGCAGCACATCCCCTTCCGCGGCTCCAATGAGGCGCGCACGGCCGTGATCTCCGGCCAGGTGCCCATCATGTTCGATGCCATCCCGACGATGCGCGAGCAGATCGCGGCCGGGCGCGTGCGGGGGCTGGCCACGTCAGGGCCGCAGCGCAACCCGCTGCTGCCGGAATTGCCCGCCGTGGCCGAGACGCTGCCGGGCTATGAGGCCTCGATCTGGCTCGGCCTCATGGCGCCCACCGGCACGCCGCGCGCCATCGTGGACCGCGTGAATGCCGAGGTGAACCGCGTGCTGGAACGCCCCGAGACGCGCGAGCGCCAGGCGGCCGCGGGCGCGCAGCCGCTGCCCATGTCGGTCGAGGATTTCGGGACTTTCCTCACGCGCGACATCGAGCGCCAGCGGGAATGGATCCGCATGGCACGGATCACCGCAGGTTGATCCGGAGGATCGCGGGCGAATGATCACCTTCACGCTCAACGGCGCCGAGGTCGCGCATCCCGGTGGCATGAGCCTGCTGCATGCGCTGCGCGGCGATTTCCTGCTGAACGGCCCACGCTTCGGCTGCGGCGCCGAGGCCTGCGGCGCCTGCCACGTGCTGCTGGATGGCCGCTCCATTCCCGCCTGCACCCTGCCGGTCGAGGCGGTGGCGGATCGTGGGGTGACGACGCTGGAGGGGTTGGGCACGCGCGCCGCGCCGCATCCGTTGCAGCGCGCGCTGCTGGAGGAGCAGGCGGGGCAATGCGGCTTCTGCCTCTCGGGCATCATGGTCACGGCCGCGGCCTTCCTGCGCGACCATCCCACGCCGGATGAGGACGCGCTGCGCGTGGCGCTGGATGGGCATCTCTGCCGCTGCGGCAGTCATAACCGGATCATCCGCGCGATCCTGAAGGCGGCTGAGGAGATGCGCGCATGAACCTCGCCTTCGGGGGTGGCGGGCCGGATGACCGGCCGAAGCTGCCCGGTAGCTTGCATGTGAACCGCCGGCTCGACATGTGGCTCACCTTCCACGCGGATGGGCGCGTCTCCATCCATCCGGGCAAGGTGGAGCTGGGGCAGGGGATCCTGACCGCCCTCGCGCAGATCGCCGCCGAGGAGCTGGACGTGGCCTTCGAGCGCATCCTGATCGCGCCCACCATCACCGGCGTCAGCCCGAATGAGGCCGTGACCTCCGGCAGCCTCTCCGTGCAGGAAGGCGGCATGGCGCTGCGCCATGCCTGCGCCGATGCGCGCGCGCTCTGCCTTTCCGTCGTGGCGCAGGCGAGCGGCGTGCCGGTCGAGGAATTGCGCGTCGAAAACGGCATCTTCCTCGGGCCGGAAGGGCCGCTCGGCTCCTATGCCGGCTTCGCCGAGCGTGACCTGCTGGATGCGGAGGCCTCGCCCGATGCACGCCCCAAGCCACCGGCCGCGCGCCGCGTGACCGGGGTTTCGGCACCACGGCTCGACCTGCCCGCCAAGGTCTTCGGCGAGGCCCGCTTCATCCACGACCTGCGCTTCGTGGGCATGCGTCACGCCCGGATGATCCGACCGCCCGCACCCGGCGCGCGGCTGCTGGAAGCGCCCCACGGAACGTGGCGCGACGGCGATGTGCTGGCCGTGATCGCGGACACGGAAGCCGAGGCCGAGAAGCTCGCCGATCGCGCCGCCCGTGCCGCGCGCTGGAGCGAGGGCGCGGCCCTGCCCACCGACTGGCGCGCCTGGCTGCACACCGCACCCGGCGAGGACAGCGTGGTGCAGGAGCAAGGCACGCCCGCGCCGGCCGCGCGCAGCATCACGCGCCGCTTCTTCCGCCCCTTCATCGCGCATGGCTCGGTCGGCACCTGCTGCGCCATCGCGCATTTCGACGGCACGACGATGCGCGTCTGGAGCCATTGCCAGGGGCCCTACAATCTCCGCGCCGATCTCGCCCTCGCGCTGAAGCTGCCGGCCGAGAACATCATCGTCGAGCATGTCGAGGGTTCCGGCTGCTACGGGCATAATGGCGCGGATGACGTGGCGCTGGATGCCGCCATCTGCGCGCGGCTCAGCCCCGGCGCGCCGATCCGCGTGCTCTGGTCCCGCGCGGAGGAGCTGGCGCAGGCGCCGCAATCGCCGGCCATGGCGGTGGAGATCGAGGCCGGGCTGGACGCCGGCAACAGCATCTCCGGCTGGCGCGTGCATGTGCGCTCCAACGGGCATTCCGGGCGCCCGGGGCGCATCGCCACACCCGTTCTGCTGGCGGCACCGCTGATGGAGGGCGGGGCGCCCATCCCACCCTCGATCAACCCCCCGCTCGCCGGTGGGGGCGGGGCGCAGCGCAACATGGTGCCGCTGTATCGGGTGCCCGGGCTTTCGGCGACCATGACGCGGCTGACCGAGATGCCGATCCGTACCTCCGCGCTGCGGGGCCTGGGCGCGCTCATCCATGTCTGGGCCATCGAGAGCGTGATGGAGGAATTGGCCGCGCTGGCCGGCGAGGATTCCTTGGCCTTCCGCCTGCGCCACCTCGATGATGAGCGCGCTGCCCATGTGCTGCGCGAGGCCGCGCGCATGGCCGGCTGGGGCCGCGCCCTGCCGGAGAATGAGGGCATCGGCATCGCCATGGCCCGCTACAAGAACAGCGGCGCCTGGGCCGCGGTCGCGGCGCATGTGCGCGCCGAAGAGCGCGTGCGCTGCCTCTCGCTGCACATCGCCGCCGACATGGGCGAGGTGATCAACCCCGATGGCGCGATGAACCAGCTGGAGGGCGGGGCCAGCCACGGCGTTTCCGTGGCACTTCACGAAGCCACGCGCACCGATGGCACCCGCCTCACCTCCGATTCGTGGGAGAACTACCCGGTGCTGCGCTTCCGCGACGTGCCGCGCGTGACGGTCAACCTGATCCAGCGGCCCGAGGCGCCGCCGCTGGGTGCCGGCGAAGCCAGCATGGCGCCCACCATCGCCGCCATCGCGGGCGGCATCCACCAGGCGCTGGGCGTGCGCCCCGACCGCTTGCCCTTCACGCCGGAGAACCTCGTCTGATGACCAAGCTGCGCATCACGCTGGCCTGCACCCTCTCGGACCGCACGCGGCCCGTGCTGGATGGGCGCGTGCCGATCCCCGGCGTGGAATTCGTGGCACTTCCGGGCGAGCCGGAGGACATCTTCAAGCGGGCGCTGCGCGACCGCGCTTTCGACGTGTCCGAGCTCTCCATGGGCAGCCACATCACCACCACCGCGCGCGGCGACAGCCCCTATATCGGCGTGCCCGTGTTTCTCTCCCGCGCCTTCCGGCATTCGGCCATCTACATCCGCACGGATCGCGGCATCACGCGGCCGGAAGACCTCGCCGGCCGCACCATCGCGCTGCCGGAATACCAGCAGACCGCGGCCCTCTGGGTGCGCGGCATCCTGCGCGAGACGCATGGGGTGGACACCAAGGCCATCAAATGGCGCATCGGCGCCGAGCGTATCGCCATCACCCTGCCCGATGGCTTTGACGTGGCTCCTCTGGGCGAAAGCCCGGAGCAGGCGCTGCGCGAAGGCCGCGTGGATGCGATGATCGGGCCGCGCCCGCCTGCGCCGCATCCGCAGATCGCGCGGCTTTTCCCCGACTACCCCGCGGCCGAGAAGGCCTGGTTCGCGCAGACCGGCTTCTTCCCCATCATGCATTGCCTGGCCGTGCGGCGGGACGTGGCGGAGGCCAATCCCTGGCTGCCGCTCGTCCTCTTCCGCGCCTTCGCCGAAGCGCGCCGCGTCTCGCTGGAAGAACTGCGCCTGGTGAATGTTCTCCGCGTTTCTCTCCCCTGGATCGCGGCGGCGATGGAGGAGCAGGAGCGCGCCATGGGTGGCGATGTCTGGCCCTATGGCTTCGCCAAGAACCGCGCCGAAATCGCCGCCATGATCCGCTTCGCGCGGGCCGATGGCCTCGCTGCGCGCGATGTGACGCCGGAGGAGCTGTTCCATCCCTCCGTGCTGGCGGAGATGGCGTGAACAGGAAGCGGCCTCCGGCGGGGGGGGGGGGGAGCCGCCCCAACACAACCCAC
>JAESGX010000352.1_pt1 | contig 19879 bp, 13 predicted proteins | sample 9269801 | NCBI WGS metagenome assembly JAESGX01 (sample SAMN16773122, study PRJNA677054) | algae metagenome | isolation source: Pleurocapsa minor GSE-CHR-MK-17-07R and co-occurring heterotrophs from wet... | place: USA: Lower Calf Creek Falls, Grand Staircase Escalante National Monument, UT ... | reverse complement strand
TTCCTTCATCACGTCGCGAAGGTTGCCCGTCACCGTCATCTTGCCCTTGCCGGGCATCATCAGGCCTTCGATCGTCAACAGCTCGCCGCCGACTTCCGTCCAGGCGAGACCGGTGACGACGCCGACCTGATCCTCGAGCTCGACCTCGCCATAGCGATAGCGCGGCACGCCGAGGAAGCTCTCGAGCGTCTTCTCGGTCACCTTCACCGACTTCTTCTTGCCCTTGGCCTGCACGAGCTCCCGCACCGCCTTGCGGGCGAGCGTGGCGAGCTCGCGCTCGAGGTTGCGGACGCCCGCCTCCCGCGTATAGCGGCGGATGACGGTGCGCAGCGCCGCCTCGTCGACCGAGAACTCCTTGGCCACGAGACCATGGTCGCGCTCGACCTTCGGCAGCAGGTGACGGCGGGCGATCTCGACCTTCTCGTCTTCGGTGTAGCCGGCGATGCGGATGATCTCCATCCGGTCCATCAGGGCCGGCGGGATGTTCAGCGTGTTCGCCGTCGTCACGAACATCACGTCCGAGAGGTCGTACTCGACCTCCAGGTAGTGGTCCATGAACGAGCCGTTCTGCTCGGGATCGAGCACCTCGAGCAGCGCCGACGACGGATCACCCCGGAAGTCCATGCCCATCTTGTCGATTTCGTCGAGCAGGAACAGCGGGTTGTTCTTCTTCGCCTTGCGCATCGACTGGATGACCTTGCCGGGCATCGAGCCGATGTAAGTGCGCCGGTGGCCCCGGATCTCCGCCTCGTCGCGCACGCCGCCGAGCGACATGCGCACGAACTCGCGGCCGGTCGCCTTGGCAATCGACTTGCCGAGCGAGGTCTTGCCGACGCCGGGAGGGCCGACGAGGCACAGGATCGGCCCCTTCAGCTTGTTCGCCCGGCTCTGCACGGCGAGGTACTCGACGATGCGCTCCTTCACCTTCTCCAGGCCGAAGTGGTCGGTGTCGAGCACCGTTTCGGCGAGGTTGAGGTCGTACTTCACGCGCGACTTGCGGCCCCACGGGATGCCGAGCAGCCAGTCGAGGTAGTTGCGCACCACCGTCGCCTCGGCCGACATCGGCGACATCTGCCGGAGCTTCTTCACCTCGGCGGTCGCCTTCTCGCGCGCCTCCTTGCTGAGCTTGGTCTTGCGGATGCGCTCCTCCAGCTCGGCCACCTCGTCGCGGGCTTCCTCGCCGTCGCCGAGCTCCTTCTGGATCGCCTTCATCTGCTCGTTCAGGTAGTACTCGCGCTGCGTCTTCTCCATCTGGCGCTTGACGCGCGAGCGGATGCGCTTCTCCACCTGCAGCACGGAGATCTCGCTCTCCATCAGCCCGAGCACACGCTCCAGCCGCTCGGAAACCGAAGTCAGCGCCAGCACGGCCTGCTTGTCCTGGATCTTCACGGCGAGGTTGGACGCCACCGTGTCGGACAGCTTGGCGTAGTCGTCGATCTGCGAGACCGCGCCGATCACCTCCGGCGAGACCTTCTTGTTGAGCTTCACATAGTTCTCGAACTCGGTGACGACCGAGCGGGCGAGAGCCTCGACCTCGACCTTGTCGCCCAGCTCGTCCTCGAGCCGCTCGGCATAGGCCTCGTAGAACTCGGCACGGTCGGTGAAGCGGCGCACGCTGGCGCGCGACGTGCCCTCGACCAACACCTTTACGGTGCCGTCAGGCAGCTTCAGCAGCTGCAGCACGGTCGCCAGCGTACCGATGTCGAAGATATCGGCCGGGTCGGGATCATCGTCGCCGGCGTTCTTCTGCGTGGCGAGCAGGATCAGCTTGTCGGACCGCATCACCTCCTCGAGGGCGCGGATCGACTTTTCGCGCCCGACGAACAGCGGCACGATCATATGCGGGAAAACGACGATATCGCGCAGGGGCAGAACCGGGACGAGTTCCTCGCCCGCCGGCGCGCCGGCCTTGCTGGTGTCGTTCGACGAAGTCATCGAGTCGTCCTCTCTCAGCGGAGCCGGGTCGCCTGACAAATAGCACGATCCGGGCCACGGGGGCCGCCGGCAACGGTTTCACTGGTGGTGAGGCGGGGTGGAAGGGGGGTCGCCGCAACACCGGCTTGAGCCCGATCCGAGACCGGACCGGCCGCGCCGGAGGAAGTTAGCCGATAGGTGGAGTTGCCCCCAGGGGGTGTCAAGGTTCGCCGAATCATGATGCGATCAGAGCACACGGGGCTTGCGCCACGCCTGCCCCGCGCGCCGGCTGCGTGCGCCTATTCCCGCGTCACTCCGCGCGGGCGCGACGAACGGAGAATGTGGATGCGGACGGCGCGGTGTCCGCAGCCGCTTCGGCGGAGCGATTCGCTCGCAGGCGGGCGCCGCGGACGCTGCGGTGCCCTTCCCCTGCCCTTGCGCGGCGTCGGCTGGTAGCCGCTTAGTTGTAGGCGTCGGTCCCGAACACCACGGTCGCCTTGTGGGGGGAGCCCTGGAAATACAAGTCTGCCAGACCGTCGCCGTTGACGTCCCCGAGCGATGTCACGAATGTCTCGCCGGGCTGCCGGAAGAGCGGCTTCCAGGCGAACACCAAACCCTCTCCCTCGTCGACGGCGCTCCACCGCACCTCGGATGGAAAGGCACCCGGGCGTCCGAACAGCAGCAGGCACTTGGAGTCGTAGCTCGGGTGAGAGCCGAGCCAGCAGAGCAGCGGATCGGAGAGCCCGTCTCCGTTGAAATCCCCCCCCGACGTCACGGAATATTGGAACCGGGAAACGATGTCCGGCAGGTCGTCGAATACAAAGCGTGCACCGTTCGTGCCGTCGACGCTGTCGAGCGAGAACGACGTGTCTCCCGTGACAGCGCTGGAGACGAACGCTCCGGCGACGGTCGTGGCCGTGGACGATGATGGCTGCTGCAGCGGAAACACGAACACGCTCGTCGCCTGGCCGGCCTGAAAAGGCCCGACGAGGGTGGACGTTCGCACTTCCGATCGGTTGCCACCGCCCGACTGCGTCAGGCTCAGCGTCCGGACACCGGGGGTCGGATCGGCGATGCCGATGAACAGCGGCATGTCGGCCGCCTTACCGTAGACGATGGGAAACGTCTCGCCGGGACCGAAGATCGACATGTCGGTGAACCCATCGGCGTCGAAATCCCCGGCCGGGTGGATGCCGGCGCAATCCTTGCCGTCCTGCACAAATGCAAACGACCTGCCGCTCTTGGGTTCGCGGATGTTCAGGCCGGTCACGAAGCGCTCTCGACCGTACATCACGACGCATCGCGCATCGCCGATGTTCTCCGGCCTGGGCTTCCACGGCGCAAAGAGGGTGAAGGCCACATCGTCGAAACCGTCGGCGTTGACGTCACCGACGGCCCGCCCGCTGTCGGCGAAGCGGCGCGGGAAGGATTTCAGCACGATGTAGCTGTGCGGCCCCGTCTTCTCCTTGCGGAGCACGTACCGGCGGTCGAAGTCTGCCCTGCCGAAGAAGATGAAACGGAGATCCGGGCATGGGATAGCCGCACAATCGTCGTTCACGGCGAGATCGTCGAAGCCGTCACCGTTGACGTCGCCGATGAAGGCGGCATCTAAGCCGAGCCGTTGGTCGGCTTCGGCACCCGACAGCACGAAGCCGTTGGTGCCGTCGAGGGTCGTCATGTCCACGTCGGCGGGAAAGCCCTCGTCCGTGCCGAACACGACGGCGACCCGGCCCAGGTGCGCGACACCAGCCCGCTTGTAGCGCCAGTTCAGCATGACGATGTCGGCGATGCCGTCGCCGTTGATGTCGCCCGAACCCTCCATGCCCTGGAAGGCGTTTTTATAGAGCTCCGGCGCGACCAGATTGAAGCCTTGCGGCGGGCCGATCGTATCGACCGCGATCGTCGGAGGTGGATCGGCCGATGCCGGCGCGCCGGCGACGACGAGGGCCGGCAGCACCGCCAGGGCAACCAAGAACCTGCGCCCCCTCTGCACCGCTTCCGTACGCCAGAGTTGCGGCACCGACGCCGAGTGGTGATCCATGCTCATCGCTGCATCCTAGAGGAAGCCCATCGGCATCATGGCAGCAGCCATTCTACCGGGCAGGACGACGATGCGAGCCTATACCGGGGCGCAACGGCCAGCAACTGACAGTGGTTGCTCCGCTTGCCTTCCCCCGGCTCCATTATGATTGCGAGCCGGTCCCCCCCTCGCAGGCGCCCGGGACGGAGCAGGTGTGGAGAGGCGTCTTGCCCCAACGAAAACGGGCGGCCAATCGGCCGCCAGTCGTTCGAATGGACCCCGGGCAGTTGCCCTCAGGCCGAGGCGGCCGGCGCGGCGGCCTGGCGGTCGGCGTAGATATAGAGCGGCCGGGCGGAGCCACCGACGACGTCGCCGGAGATCACCACTTCCTTGACGCCCTCGAGGCCGGGCAGCTCGTACATCGTGTCGAGCAGGATCGCCTCCATGATCGAGCGCAGGCCGCGCGCGCCGGTCTTGCGCTCGATCGCCTTGCGGGCGATCCCCGACAGCGCGTCCTCGTGGAAGGCGAGCTCGACGCCCTCCATCTCGAACAGCCGCTGGTACTGCTTGACGAGCGCGTTCTTCGGCTCCGTGAGGATCTTGACGAGCGAGGGCTCGTCGAGGTCCTCGAGCGTCGCGATCACCGGCAGGCGGCCGACGAATTCCGGGATCAGCCCGAACTTCAGCAGGTCCTCCGGCTCGACGCGGCGGAACAGTTCGCCCGTGCGCCGGTCCTCGGGCGCCAGCACCTGCGCCTTGAAGCCGATCGAGGTCTGCCGGCCGCGGTCGGCGATGATCTTCTCGAGGCCCGAGAACGCGCCGCCGCAGATGAACAGGATGTTGGTGGTGTCGACCTGCAGAAACTCCTGCTGCGGGTGCTTGCGGCCGCCCTGCGGGGGAACGCTCGCGACCGTGCCCTCCATGATCTTTAGGAGCGCCTGCTGCACGCCCTCGCCCGAGACGTCGCGGGTGATCGACGGATTGTCGGACTTGCGGGAGATCTTGTCGACCTCGTCGATGTAGACGATGCCGCGCTGCGCCCGCTCGACGTTGTAGTCGGCCGACTGCAGCAGCTTGAGAATGATGTTCTCGACGTCCTCGCCGACATAACCGGCCTCGGTCAGCGTCGTCGCATCGGCCATCGTGAACGGCACATCGAGAATGCGGGCGAGCGTCTGCGCCAGCAGCGTCTTGCCGCAACCGGTCGGGCCGATCAACAGGATGTTCGACTTCGCCAGCTCGACGTCGTTGTTCTTCGCCGCGTGGTTCAGCCGCTTGTAGTGATTGTGGACCGCGACTGACAAGACCTTCTTCGCCTGGTCCTGACCGATGACATAGTCGTCCAGCACCTTGCGAATTTCATAGGGCGTCGGGATGCCGTCGCGCGACTTCACCAGCGAGGACTTGTTCTCCTCGCGGATGATGTCCATGCACAGCTCGACGCACTCGTCGCAGATGAAGACGGTCGGCCCAGCGATCAGCTTGCGCACCTCGTGCTGGCTCTTTCCGCAGAAGGAGCAGTACAGGGTGTTCTTCGAATCGCTGCCGGTGACCTTGCTCATTCCATCGTCCTCGTGCGGCCGTCCACCGGCCCGAAGGCCAACGATGCGGCTCGGCCGGGCCTTCCCGGCGGGGTTCTCGCCGATTGATTCGGCGAGGCGCGCCGATCGCGCGTCTCCGCCCCCTTGCGGATGCAATCATCTGGGGGCGGCGAATTCAAGTCCGCACCGGCGCCGCCCTCAGCCCGATGCAAGACACGTTCCGACCGTGACAGCCTCGCGCCAGCCACGCACCGTGGCGAAACGCGCCGCTAGCCCGGTCCGGCTCCGTCAGGCCGCCGCACCTTCGAGCGACGTGCGGTCGGCGATGACGTTGTCGACCAGGCCGAACGACTTCGCCATCTCGGCCGTCATGAAGTTGTCCCGCTCGAGCGCCTTTTCAATGGCGGCGAGGTCCTGGCCGGTGTGCTTCTGGTAGATGTCGTTCAGCCGCCGCTTCAGCGCCAGAATCTCCTGCGCGTGCAGCATGATGTCGGACGCCTGGCCGCGGAAGCCGCCGGACGGCTGGTGGACCATGACGCGGGCGTTCGGCAGCGAATAGCGCATGCCCTTCTCGCCGGCGGCGAGCAGCAGCGAGCCCATCGAGGCGGCCTGGCCAATGCACAGCGTCGACACCGCCGGGCGGATGAACTGCATGGTGTCGTAGATCGCCATTCCGGAGGTCACGAGGCCTCCCGGAGAGTTGATGTAGATGGAGATCTCCTTCGAGGGGTTCTCCGCCTCGAGGAACAACAGCTGGGCGCAGACCAGCGTCGCCACCGTGTCCTCGATCGGCCCGGCGATGAAGATGATTCGCTCCTTCAGGAGCCGCGAGAAGATGTCGTATGCGCGCTCGCCGCGGTTCGTCTGCTCGACGACCATCGGGACGAGCGTGCTCATATAGGTGTCGACAGGGTCCTTCACGGAGTGTCCTCGCGGTCGAAACGGAACGGCGGCGGTCGGCCGGGAGAGCCGATTCACGCCGCCGCCGAAGCGTCATATAGGGGATGCCTCCCGCCGCAGGAAGGCCCCGGCTTGCAGAGCCGTGTCAGCCCGCCACCGCCTCGTCGTCCTCGGCGTCGGCGAACAGCTCTTCCTTCGTCACCGGCTTGCGGGTCACCTGCGCCTTGCCGAGCAGGTGGTCGACCACCTTCTCCTCATAGAGCGGGCCCTTCAGCGAGGCGATGGCGGTCGGGTTCTTGCGATAGAAGTCGATGACCTCCATCTCGCGCCCGGGGAACTGCCGCAGCCGCTCGCGGAGCGCGCCCTGGACCTCGTCGTCGGTCACCTCGACGCTGGCGTCCTCGCCGATCTTCGACAGCACCAGGCCGAGGCGGACGCGGCGGGCGGCGATGCCCTTATATTCCTCGCGCGCCTTGTCCTCCGTCGTCTCCTCGTCGGTGAAGCTGCGACCGGTGCGCTCCATGTCGGCGGCGAGCTGGCGCCAGATCGCCTCGAACTCGCTCTCGACGAGCTTTTCCGGCGTCTCGATCGGGTGCATCGCGTCGAGGGCGTCGAGCAGCGCCCGCTTCACCTTCTGGCGCGAGGCGGCGACGTAGCGCTGGCCGACCTGCTGGCGGATCGCCTCCTTCAACTCGTCGAGGGTGGTCAGCCCCACCCGCACGGCGAGCGCGTCGTCGAGCGCCATCTCGCCCGGCGCCTGCACGGCCGTCACCTTGACGTCGAAGGTCGCCGCCTTGCCGGCGAGGTGCTTGGCCGGATACTCCTCGGGGAAGGTCAGCGAGACGAGTGTCTCCTCACCCGCCGACTTGCCGATGAGCTGCTCCTCGAAGCCGGGGATGAACTGGTTGGAGCCGAGCACCAGGTCGGCGCCCTCGGCCGAGCCGTTCTCGAAGGGCTCGCCGTCGAGCTTGCCGACGAAGTCGATCGTCACCTTGTCGCCGTTCGCCGCCGCACCGTCCTTCGCCTCGAAGGGGCGCATCGAATCGGCGAGGCGCTGCACTTCGGCGTCGACCTCTTCATCGGTCACCTCGACGAAGGGCTGCTCGACCGCGATCGAGGCGACGTCGCCGACGACGATCTCCGGCAGCACCTCGTAGCGCAGCGTGAAGGCGAGATCGGTCTCGCCCTCGAGCACCTTCTCCATGCCCGGCTCGCCGACATCGATCTCCGGCTGCATCGCCGGCTTCTCCGAGCGGTCGGCGACGGCCTGGCGGATGGTGTCGCCCACCACCTCGTTGACGATATCCACCATCGCCTGGCGGCCGTACATCTTGCGCAGGTGCGCCACCGGTACTTTGCCCGGCCGGAAGCCGTTGATGCGCGCCTTGCCCGACATCTCGGCCAGATAGGTCTGGAGCTTCGCGTCGAGAACGGCGGCGGGAACGACGACGGCGAGCTCGCGCTTCAGGCCGTCGGAGAGCGTCTCGGTCACTTGCATCGGTCAGGTCTTCTTTCGTCTTGCGGCGCCCTTCCGGCCACCGGTCGCAATGAATGTCCGCACCCGGTTCGTCCGCGCCCGGCCCGTCCGAAGCCACGGCGCGAACCGGCACGCTGCCTGCCACCGGAGGCGCGAGAAGCCCGACGGAAGGACGGCCCGGTTCGCTGCGCCGACGCCGCGGGCGTTCCCGCCGCGTCGCGCCGCTCCGGCCGTGGCGCGCGGTCGGGGCATGGTGCGGGCGGAGGGATTTGAACCCCCACGGCTTGCGCCACTGGAACCTAAATCCAGCGTGTCTACCAGTTCCACCACGCCCGCAGACACGCGCCGTCGCCGGTCGCTGCCGAGGCGCAGGCTCTATAGCATCGGCTCTTTCGCCCCGAAAGCCGGAATCACGGCTCTCCGGCGGGCCGGGATCAGGAGAGCGATCTTGCCCGGATCGAACCGATCCGGGCGGCAAGGCTGGGCTCGAGCCTCTGACACCGGCGCGCTTTCCGGTCGATCGGCGGATTCCCTCCGATCGGAATTCGCTCTAGCCGGCGAACAAACCCGCCACCACCGTCTTCAGCATCGGCGCGAGGTCCTCGGCGATCAGGCCCGGACCGGCGATGGTGCCGGCCTCGCCGTGCATCCACACCCCCATCGCCGCCGCCTCGAAGCCCGCCAAGCCGCCGGCGGCGAGCCCGGCGATGGTGCCGGCGAGCACGTCGCCCGAGCCGGCGGTGGCGAGCCACGGCGGCGCGTTCTCGTTGATCGCCGCCCGCCCGTCCGGCGCCGCGATCACCGTGTCGGCGCCCTTCAGCACGACCACCGCCCCCATCTGCCGCGCCGCCGCCCGGGCCCGTTCGGTCTTCGCCCCCGTCACCGGCCCGAGGTCGGGGAAGAGCCGCGCGAATTCCCCCTCGTGCGGCGTCATCACCACCGGCCCGCCCGCGGCCGCGATCAGGGCCGCGAGCCCGGCCGGGTCGTCGCGGAAGCTCGTCAGCGCATCGGCGTCGAGCACGACCGCCCGGCGGCCGTCGAGCACCACCCGCACCAGCGCCCGCGTCCCTTCCCCGACGCCGAGGCCGGGGCCGGCGACGACCGCCGTGATGCGGCGGTCGGCAAAGAGGGCCGCGAGCCCCTCCGGCCCCGCGAAGGGATGCAGCATCACCGCCGTCAGATGGGCCGCGTTGATGGCGACGGCGTCGGGAGGCGAGGCGACGGTGACGAGCCCCGCCCCCGCCCTCAGTGCGGCGCCCGCGGCGAGCCGCGCCGCTCCCGTGGCGTGCGCCGGGCCGGAGACGGCCACCGCGTGGCCGCGGTCGAACTTGTTGCCGGCCGATCCCGGCGGCCGCCACGCGGTGCGCCAGAGCTCCGGCCCATTGGCGAACGTCTTCGGGGCGATTTCGGCGAGCACGGCCGCGGCGATGCCGATGTCGACGACGCGCACGCGGCCGCAGAGCGTCCGCCCCGGCTCCAGGAGGTGGCCGGGCTTGCGCCGAAAGAACGTCACCGTCTCGCTCGCCCGCACCGCCGTGCCGAGCACGTGGCCGCTGTCGCCCGAAACACCGCTCGGCAGGTCGACCGCCAGCACGCGCGCACCGCACCCGTTCATCGCCGCGACCAAAGCCGCCGCCGTGCCCTCGAGCGGCCGGGCGAGGCCGGCGCCGAACAAGGCGTCGACGACGACCTCGCAGTCGGCGACCGCTGCTGGGTCGGCCGGCTCGATCGGGCCGCGATAGCGCCGCGCCGCCTCGGCGGCGTCGCCCGTCAGCCGGTCGCGGTCGCCGAGCAGCATCAGCCGCACCGGGTAGCCGCGCTCCCGCAGCACCTGGGCGGCGATGAAACCGTCGCCACCATTGTTGCCGGGCCCGGCGACCACCAGCACCCGCGAGCCGAGCCGCTGTCTTGCGGCGACGGCATCGGCGACGGCGAAGCCGGCACGGTCCATCAGCTCAATGCCGGGCGTGCCGGCCTCGACGGCGAGCCGGTCGGCGCGTGTCATCTCGGCCGTCGTCAGCAGCGCCGTCATTGCATCCTCATATTGCTCAGTCATGAAGCAGGTTGACTACATTGTAGGCGCCGCCCGATTGTTTCCTAACGTCGCCTCGGCGATCCCGCGCGCAACTGCCCGTTTCGTCGCCGGTCGCTTCGGGCTGGTGTGGTGGCACGGACCATGCAAACTTCGGGGCGGGTCGGCGAGCGGAGCGTGGCCCGTGCCGAGGACTCCGGTGCGAGGGAGGCGATGAAGAAGATCGAAGCCATCATAAAGCCCTTCAAGCTCGACGAGGTGAAGGAGGCGCTGCAGGAGGTCGGCCTCCAGGGCATCACCGTCACCGAGGCGAAGGGCTTCGGTCGACAGAAGGGCCATACGGAACTCTATCGCGGCGCGGAGTACGTCGTCGACTTTCTGCCGAAGGTGAAGGTCGAGGTCGTGCTCACCGACGAGATGGTCGACAAGGCCGTCGAGGCGATCCGCAACGCCGCGGCGACCGGCCGCATCGGCGACGGCAAGATTTTCGTCTCGAACGTCGAGGAAGCGATCCGCATCCGCACCGGCGAGACGGGCAACGACGCCATCTGAGGCATCGGCCCGCCTCCCGCACAGCACACGTGGGCCGCCCGGCCCGGTCTCACACTGGATCCGCGGTCGGCCAGACCCCGGTCTCACGCTGGATTTTCGGTCGGAACGACCGCGATCCCAACAGCCAGCATCCAATCCGAGGAAACTGCGATGACGACAGCCTCTGACGTCCTCAAGATGATCAAGGACAAGGACGTTAAGTACGTCGACCTGCGCTTCACCGACCCGCGCGGCAAGCTGCAGCACGTGACGATGGACGTCGATCTGGTCGACGAGGACATGTTCGCCGACGGCGTCGCCTTCGACGGCTCGTCGATCGCCGGCTGGAAGGCGATCAACGAGTCCGACATGACGCTGATGCCGGACCCGGAGACGACCCACGTCGATCCGTTCTTCGCGCAGTCGACGATCTCGATCTTCTGCGACATCCTCGACCCGCTCTCGGGCGAGTCCTACAACCGCGACCCGCGCTCGATCGCCAAGAAGGGCGAGGCGTACATGCGCTCGCTCAACATCGGCGACACCGTCTATTTCGGCCCCGAGGCCGAGTTCTTCGTGTTCGACGACGTGCGCTTCTCGGCGACGCCCTACAACACGAGCTTCATCGTCGATTCGATGGAGCTGCCGACCAACTCCTTCACCGAGTACGAGACCGGCAACCTCGGCCACCGGATGCGCATCAAGGGCGGCTACTTCCCCGTGCCCCCGATGGATTCGCTGCAGGACTGCCGCTCCGAGATGCTCTCGGTGATGAAGGAGATGGGCGTCACGGTGGAGAAGCACCACCACGAGGTGGCCGCCGCCCAGCACGAGCTCGGCCTGAAGTTCGACACGCTCGTCCGCAACGCCGACAAGATCCAGATCTACAAGTACGTCGTCCACCAGGTCGCCAACGCCTACGGCAAGACGGCGACCTTCATGCCGAAGCCGGTGTTCGGCGACAACGGCTCGGGCATGCACGTGCACCAGTCGATCTGGAAGGACGGCAAGCCGCAGTTCGCCGGCAACCAGTACGCCGACCTGTCGGAGAGCTGCCTCTACTACATCGGCGGCATCCTGAAGCACGCCAAGGCGATCAACGCCTTCACCAACCCGTCGACCAACTCCTACAAGCGGCTCGTGCCGGGCTACGAGGCGCCGGTGCTGCTCGCCTACTCGGCGCGCAACCGCTCCGCCTCCTGCCGCATCCCCTACACGACGTCGCCGAAGGCCAAGCGCGTCGAGGTCCGCTTCCCCGACCCGCTGGCGAACCCCTACCTCGCCTTCACCGCCATGCTGATGGCCGGCCTCGATGGCATCAAGAACAAGATGCATCCGGGCGAGGCGATGGACAAGAACCTCTACGACCTGCCGCCGGAAGAGCTGAAGCAGATCCCGACGGTGTGCGGCAGCCTGCGCGAGGCCCTCGGCTGCCTCGACGCCGATCGCGACTTCCTGAAGGCCGGCGGCGTGTTCGACGACGACCAGATCAATGCCTACATCGATCTGAAGATGGAAGAGAACATGCGCTACGAGATGACGCCGCACCCGGTCGAGTACGACATGTACTACTCGGGCTGACGGTCCGATCTCACGGCCGACGATCGCGGGGCGCTTCGGCGCCCCGTTTTCGTTTGGGGGCCTTCGGGTCGTTGCACCTGATCTTGGAGAGAGTGACTTCTTTGCACTTCGATACCATGGTGCGGACAGCGAACGATTCGCGCGTATGTAGCGAAAGCGATTTCGCGCGGGTCATCCGGAGTCAGAGATGAAGGCAAAAACCAAATGGGAGGGCTTCGGCCGCTTTGGTTGCGGTTGCCTCACCGTTCTTGCGGTCCTCCTTTTGCTCTCCCCCTTTGTTTTGCTCGCGTTGATTACCCCCACAGGTGTTCGTTTTGTAATGTACCTCGAGCAAGCTTGTGCTGATGACACTCTCGGTGAGGCCGCAAAGCATGTGAATGAGGTGATGCGGAAGCGCGGAAAGGACTATGAGGTGTGCGGGATAAAGGGAATCGAGAACACACAACTCAGCGGAAAGGACGATGAATTCAGATTATCTATTTGCAGAAAGGGCGGGAATTATGCCGTGACATATGTCAATTATTTCTCTGACTGCGAAATCATGTGGCCGCCAGAATTGTACGCGGAAAGGCCTGACGGTACCCACTGATCGGGGCGTCGGCCACTGGCACTTGAAGCGGGAGCCAAGCGCTTCGGGGTGCGCTTCGCGGTCCGCTGGCCAATCCTGATCTCGACTTGACCGCGATGCTGATGGCCCCGAGGGCACCAACAAAAAGCTCCACCCGGCGAGGCGACGGACAAGAGCCCGTTCAGGAAAGATCTACCCTGCCCTCCGGGCGACCCAGCCGCGGAAGGAGAACGCGGCGTAGAACAACTGGACGTCGACGAAGCCGGCGGCGGCCATCGTCGCCTCCTCGTCGGCCGGCGACAGGATCGGCAGCCGCTCGCCGATCGCCTCCCCCGCCTTCCCGGCGTGCCCGGCCGGCACGCCTGACGCGACCGCGAACGCCGCATAGCGCGACAGCCACAGCGGCTTGTCCGCCGTCCCCTGCGGGAAGCTGTGATGCGCGACGACGAGGGGCGCGCCGGGCTTCAACCTGCGGTGGATCTCGCCGAGCGTCGCGATCCTGTCCTCGCGCGGGATGAAATGGAACGTCAGGAGCGAGGCCGCTCCATCGAACGGTCCATCCGGCGCATCCTGGATGTATCCTTCGTGAAGGCGCGCCCGCCCGGTGAGCGGGCCGAGGGTCGCAGCGGCGAGCTTCAGCATTTCCGCCGAGGGATCGACCCCGTCGAACGTCCATCCGGGCTGCATGTCGGCGAAGCACTTCAGCTCCACACCGCCCCCGGCCCCGAGCACGAGGACGCGGGCATCGTCGCCGCAGTGTTCGGCGAGCAGCAGTCCGGCCATCCGCTGCAGGTCGCGAAGGCCCGGCACCAGGCGCACTGTGTTGTCGGCATAGCGTGCGACCGCGTCGGGGTCGGAAAACGGCGGCAAGGCTCTGATCCTCCGTCCACTCAAGGGGCCGGCACCCATAGCGCCATCGCGCCCCCCACTCCACACCCCCGTCTCCCGCTCGCGCGAGAACGCCCCCACGCCCCACCTTCTCCCGCTCGCGGGAGAAGGTGCCCGAAGGGCGGATGAGGGCCGCGCCGCGCCCGCGGCGCGGAACCGCCCCCAGCCACGCTCCCTTGCCGTCCCCACTGTCACCACAGTTACATCGAACTCTTCTAAGTCGAGCCTAGAGGCCGTGGCACCGCCGCCGCCCCGCCCCTTCGACCAGGAGAGCACCGATGACCGAGCACCGCCCGCTGTCGCGCGCACAGGTAATCGAGGCGTCCGAGGACGCCGGCCGCAACACCTCCGCCAATCCGACGATGGGCGACATCATCGCCCTGCGCTTCTCGCGCCGTGGCTTCCTGCAGGGCTCGCTCGCCGTCTCCGCCATCGCCGCGACCGTCAGCCCGCTCGCACTGCTGGCCGCGAGCGAGGCCCGTGCGGCCACCCCGAGCTTCGTCTTCGAGGAGATCGAGGCGGGCGTCGACCGCGAGCACCACGTCGCGCCGGGCTATGACGCCGACGTGCTGATCCGCTGGGGTGACGCGGTCGAGGCCGACGCGCCGGCCTTCGACCCGATGAACCAGACCGCCGCCGCCCAGGCGAAGCAGTTCGGCTACAACAACGACTTCCTCGGCATCGTCGAGATCCCCGGCGTCGATCCGGCCGAGCGCGTCCTCCTCGTCGTCAACCATGAGTACACCACCGAGGAACTGATGTTCCCCGGCGTGACGACCGTGCAGGAGGAAAAGGGCGTCGACTTCAAGGACATGACGAAGGACCTCGTCGACATCGAGATGATGGCGCACGGCGGCTCCGTGCTCGAGATCGAGAAGGTCGACGGCAAGTGGCGCGTCGTGCCGGGCTCGAAGTACAATCGCCGCATCACCGGCGAGACCGCGGCGATGCTCACCGGCCCGGCCGCCGGCACCGACCGCCTGAAGACCAACGCCGACCCGACGGGCACCAAGGTGCTCGGCATGCTCAACAACTGCGCCGGCGGCATCACGCCGTGGGGCACCTGGCTGTCGGCGGAAGAGAACTTCAACGGCTACTTCTGGGGCGATCTGCCGGAGGGCAGCCCGGAGGCGGCGAACTACAAGCGACTGGGCGTGCCGTCCAACTGGTACAACTGGGGCATGTATCACGACCGCTTTGCCGTCGCGAAGGAGCCGAACGAGGCGAACCGCTTCGGCTGGATCGTCGAGATCGACCCGCTCGACCCGACCGCCGTGCCAAAGAAGCGCACCGCGCTCGGCCGCTTCAAGCACGAGGGCGCCTCTGTGGTCGTCAATGCCGACGGCCGCGTCGTCCTCTACTCCGGCGACGACGAGCGCTTCGACTATGTCTACAAGTTCGTCTCCGACGGCACCTTCAACCCGACCGATCGCGCCGCCAACATGGACCTGCTCGATAGCGGCACGCTCTATGTCGCCCGCTTCGACGCCGACGGCTCCGGCACCTGGCTGCCGCTCGTCCAGGGTGAGGGCCCGCTGACCGCCGAAAACGGCTTTGGCACCCAGGCGGACGTGATGATCTCGGCCCGCCTCGCCGCCGACGCGCTCGGCGCCACCAAGATGGACCGCCCGGAAGACGTCGAGGTCAGCGGCAAGACCGGCAAGGTCTACGTCATGCTGACCAACAACACCCGCCGCACGGCCGAGCAGGTCGACCCCGCCAACCCGCGCGAGAAGAACGCCTTCGGCCACATCATCGAGATCACCCCGGCCGGTGGCGACCAGGCGGCGACCGCCTTCAACTGGGACGTGCTGCTCAAGGCGGGTGACCCGTCCGTCGCCGAGGTTGGCTCGACCTTCCACGCCGCGACGACGAAGAACGGCTGGTTCGGCATGCCCGACAACTGCGCCGTCGACAATCAGGGCCGTCTGTGGGTGACCACCGACGGCAACAACTTCAAGTCCACCGGTCGCGCCGACGGCGTCTGGGCGGTAGAGACCGAGGGCGACGCCCGCGCCACTTCGAAGCTGTTCTACCGCGTGCCCGTCGGCGCCGAGATGTGTGGCCCCTACTTCACCAAGGCCGACGACGCGCTGTTCGTCGCCGTCCAGCACCCGGGCGAAGGCGGGGACGAGTGGCCGGAGTTCGGCAAGCTCTCCACCTTCGCCGACCCCGTGACCCGCTGGCCCGACTTCCAGGACGGCATGCCGCCGCGCCCGTCGGTCGTCGTCATCACCAAGCAGGGCGGCGGCACCATCGGGTCCTGACAGGCCTTTGACAGCACCGGGCGAACACCCGACGGGGCGGCCAAGGCCGCCCCGTTTCGATTCAAGGTTCGGCGGCCAAGGCCGCCCCGTTTCGATTCAAGGTTCGGCGGCCAAGGCCGCCCCGTTTCGATTCGCCCCCCGGCGGCTGGCAGCCGCTCGCGCCGTCTCGTTCATCTGCCGCTCAGCTTCCCTCCGGCAGGATGCGTTGAGACGCCGGCGCCGACAGCCCGGCGACAGGCCGCTCGCGTTCCCTCGGGCCGCGGGCGGCGCGGTGGCGCGCCGACGGATCGGCCTCGTCGCCGCGTACAAGAAGGAACGCGGTCCCCGGGAACGGGCCGCATCGGCGCGGCCGGGCCGCCACGCCGCACACTCGAGGAGCTGGAGCCAAGATGATACGTCGCCTTACCCTGTCGTCGCTGCTGCTGGGCGCGACCGTGCTCGCCGTCGCGCCGACCGCCGCCTGGTCGCAGGCTTCCAAGCGCCTCGACGCCCCCGTGTCCTCGCCGGACACCGTCGCCCAGTCCCGCGAAAAGGCCAGCTCGCGTCTGCCGCAGCTGCAGTCATGGACGCCACCGGCGATCAACCGGGCGAAGGCGATGGGCGCCGGCGACGACGGCTCAGAGCCGCAGTTGCGCGCCGGCGCGTCCGGCGAGAACAAGCCGGACGTGGCGAAGTCCGGCGACGGCCTCTCTGCCGGTGGCAAGCCGGTCGCCCAGTCGTCCTCCAAGGACGCCATTGAGCCGATGAACTACGGCCAGGGCAACAAGAACACCATCTACCACTTCACCGACGCCACCGTCGGCTCGTCGATCGACACCGAATATCCCTACAGCGCCGCCGGCTACTTCTATTTCAAGGGGTCGGACAACAAGTGGTACAGCTGCTCAGGGGCGCTGATCTCCAACTCGATCGTCGCGACGGCCGGTCACTGCGTCCATGACGGCGGCAACGGCAACAAGGGCTGGATCAAGGAGGGCTACTTCTACCCCTCCTACCGCGGCAGCAGCGAGCCCTACGGCTACGCCACCGCCGAATACCTCTTCACCACCGACAACTGGTTCGACAAGGGCAAAATCGGCAACGGCTATGATGTCGGCCTCATCGTCCTCTCCAACCGCCACAACAAGGGCAAGGAGATGGGCTACTATACCGGTTATCTCGGCTTCTGTTACAAAGACTGCCTGAAGAACTACTGGTTTCTGACGCAGCTCGGCTGGCCCGAAAACTATTCGAATGGTAACAAGATGGTGGCCGGACAGCACCTGGCGGAGTCCGACGGCAAGGACTTCGCCTTCGGCTCCGGCTTCCGCGGCGGCTCCAGCGGTGGCCCGCAGATCGCCAACCTCGGCTCGCTCAATCGCACCGGCGGCAGCGCCGGCGAGTTCGCCACCCGCAACACCGTCTTCGGCGTCACCTCGTGGGGCTACAGCGATTCCGCGACGATGATCCAGGGCGCCTCCTCGCTCTCGGGACCCGACAACAAGAACAGCTTCAAGTCGATGTTCAACGACGCCTGCAAGCAGGCCCGCAAGCTGCACGGCAACAACTCCTGCACGAACCTCTGAGCGAGGCCTGCGTCGGGGCCGGCCCTCCGGCCACCCCGACCCTGGCGAGATCGCGGCGGCCCTCCCGGGGGCCGCCGTTTGCGTTTTCGGACGACCATTTCGCCGCAGGGAGTTTCCTGACGGGAAATCAAATTGCCTGAGGGTTGACGCGCTCGGGGCCGCGTGCGAAGCCTTTTTCACTCCATCGACGCGCGGGTCCTCCCCATGTGCGGCATCGCCGGCCTGTTCCTGAAAGACCCCTCCCTCGAGCCGTCACTCGGCCGCCTGCTCGGCGGCATGATGATCGAGCTCGGTGATCGCGGGCCGGATTCGAGCGGCTTCGCCGTCTATGGCGCCCCGGCGCCCGGCCTGGCGAAGCTGACCATCCGGCTTCCCGACGGCGGCGGCCAGCACGCCGCCCGCGCCATCGCCGACGGCGCCTCCGCGGCGACCGGCCACCCGATCGAGGCCCGCATCCGCGGCACCCACGCCGTGCTGTCCCATCCGGAGGAGGCCCGCGACGCGCTGCGCGCCTTCCTCGCCGCCCGCCATCCGGAGGCCCACCTCGTCTCCTCCGGCGAGCGCATGGAGATCTTCAAGGACATCGGCCGGCCGGAAGTCGTCGCCGACGCCTACGACCTTGCCACCATGCACGGCAGCCACGCCATCGGCCACACCCGCATGGCGACCGAGTCGGCCGTCACCATCGACGGCGCCCACCCGTTCTCCACCGGCGACGACCAGTGCCTCGTCCACAACGGCTCGCTGTCGAACCACAACGCCGTCCGCCGCACCCTCAGGCGCGAGGGCCTCGCCTTCGAGACGGAAAATGATTCGGAGGTCGCCGCCGGCTACCTCACCTGGCGGATGCGCGAGGGCGCGAGCCTGTCCGAGGCGCTGGAACAGGCGCTGTCGGATCTCGACGGCTTCTACACCTTCGTCGTCGGCACCCGCACGGGTTTTGCCGTGCTGCGCGACCCGATCGCCTGTAAGCCGGCGGTGATGGCCGAGACCGACCGCTGGGTCGCCTTCGGTTCGGAATACCGCGCCCTCACCGGGCTGCCCGGCATCGACGGCGCCCGCGTCTTCGAGCCGGAGCCCGCCACCGTCTATGCCTGGGAGCGGTCGTGACGATGCCGGACGTCGATCTGTCTGAGACCCCGCTGCGCGAGCTCAACAAGGCGCTGCATGCGCTCGAGCCCGGCACCAACGAGACCCACTGGCACATCGCCAACCCCGCCGGCCGGCACTCGATCGCCGTCGGCCTCGACGCCGCCGTCACCGTCGAGATCGCCGGTCACGTCGGATACTATTGCGCGGGCATGAACAAGCACGCCACCGTGCACGTACGCGGCAACGCCGGCGTCGGCGTCGCCGAGAACATGATGTCCGGCGTCGTCCGCGTCGACGGCGACGCCAGCCAGGCCGCAGGCGCCACCGGCCGCGGCGGGCTCCTCGTCATCGGCGGCAACGCGTCGGGGCGCTGCGGCATCTCCATGAAGGGCATCGACATCGTCGTCGGCGGCTCGGTCGGCCCGATGAGCGCCTTCATGGCGCAGGCCGGCACGCTGGTCGTGCTCGGCGACGCCGGCGAGGCGCTCGGCGATTCGATCTACGAGGCGCGTCTGTTCGTCCGCGGCACGGTGAAGAGCCTCGGCGCCGACTGCGAGGAGAAGACGCCGACCGACGAGGACCGCTCGATCCTCGCCGACGTGCTGTCGCGCGCCGGCGTCGACGCCGATCCGGCCGACTTCCGGCTCTACGGCTCGGCCCGGCGCCTCTATCATTTCCACGTCGACAACGTCGACGCGTACTGAAGGCCACCGCCGCGATGGACGCTCCTGCCCCGAAGCCGCCCGGCACGCTCCCCCGCTTCTCCGCCACCTTCGACCCGCATTCGATCGCCGAGATCCGTCGCGCCGCCGCGACCGGCATCTACGACATCCGCGGTTTCGGCGCGAAGCGGAAGCTGCCGCACTTCGACGACCTCCTGTTCCTCGGCGCCTCGATCTCGCGCTATCCGCTCGAAGGCTACCGCGAGCGCTGCGGCACCGAGGTCGTGCTCGGCACCCGTTTCGCCAAGAAACCCGTCGTACTCAAGACCCCGGTGACGATCGCCGGCATGAGCTTCGGCGCGCTCTCCGCCCAGGCCAAGGAGGCGCTCGGCCGCGGCGCCTCGGCGATGGGCACGTCGACCACCACCGGCGACGGCGGCATGACGCCAGAGGAGCGAGGCCACTCCGACATCCTCGTCTACCAGGTGCTGCCGTCGCGCTACGGCATGAACCCGGACGACCTGCGCAAGGCGGACGCGATCGAGATCGTCGTCGGCCAGGGGGCAAAGCCCGGCGGCGGCGGCATGCTGCTCGGCCAGAAGATCTCGCCCCGCGTCGCTGCCATGCGCAATCTGCCGGAAGGCATCGACCAGCGCTCCGCCTGCCGTCACCCCGACTGGACCGGCCCGGACGACCTCGAGATCAAGATCGAGGAGATCCGCGAGATCACCGACTGGCAGAAGCCGATCTACGTCAAGGTCGGCGCGAGCCGCCCCTACTACGACACCGCGCTCGCCGTGAAGTCGGGCGCCGATGTCGTCGTCCTCGACGGCATGCAGGG
>JAESGX010000351.1_pt1 | contig 19912 bp, 11 predicted proteins | sample 9269801 | NCBI WGS metagenome assembly JAESGX01 (sample SAMN16773122, study PRJNA677054) | algae metagenome | isolation source: Pleurocapsa minor GSE-CHR-MK-17-07R and co-occurring heterotrophs from wet... | place: USA: Lower Calf Creek Falls, Grand Staircase Escalante National Monument, UT ... | reverse complement strand
ACCGCCGCTGGGGCCACAACGAGGCCGACGAACCGGCGGCCACCCAGCCGCTGATGTACCAGGTGATCCGCGCCCACAAGACCACGCGCGAGCTCTACGCCGCCCGGCTCGAGGAAAAGGGCGTGGTCAGCCCGGGCGAGGCGCAGGCGCTGGTGGACAGCTACCGCAACAAGCTGGATTCGGGCGAATTCACCACCGAGCTGGCCAAGCCCAAGCCCGATGAGCTGGCCATCGATTGGTCCAAATACCTTTCCGGCAAGGTCACCGACCCGGTCGACACCAAGGTCAAGCGCAAGTCGCTGGACCAGCTGGCCAAGATCATCAACACCATTCCCGCCGGCGTCACGCTGCATCCGCGCGTGGCCAAGATCTACGACGACCGCGTGAAAATGACCAAGGGCGAGCTGCCGGGCGACTGGGGGTTCGCCGAGAACCTGGCCTACGCCACGCTGCTGTCCGAAGGCCACAAGCTGCGTCTGGTCGGTCAGGACGCGGGCCGCGGCACCTTCTTCCATCGCCACGCGATCCTGCACGACCAGAAGACCGACAGCTACTACCTGCCGCTGCGCCAGCTGGTGGACAACCCGGAAGACGCCACCATCATCGACTCGCTGCTCAGCGAGGAAGCGGTGATGGCGTTCGAGTACGGCTACTCCACCACCGATCCCAACGCGCTGGACATCTGGGAAGCGCAGTTCGGCGATTTCGCCAACGGCGCGCAGGTAGTGATCGACCAGTTCATCGCCGCCGGCGAAGCCAAGTGGGGCCGGATCAGCGGCCTGACCCTGCTGCTGCCGCACGGTTACGAGGGCCAGGGCCCTGAGCACAGCTCGGCGCGCCTGGAGCGTTTCCTGCAGCTGTGCGCGCTGGAAAACATGCTGGTGTGCGTGCCCACCACGCCGGCGCAGTGCTTCCACATGATCCGCCGCCAACTGCGCATGACCACGCGCAAGCCGCTGATCGTGATGACGCCCAAGTCGCTGCTGCGCCACAAGCTGGCGGTGTCGAGCCTGGACGAACTGGCCAACGGCGAATTCCAGCACTTGATCCCCGACGCCGCGGCCAACCCGAAGAAGGTCAAGCGGGTGGTGCTGTGTTCGGGCAAGGTTTATTACGACCTGCTGGAAGACCAGACCAAACGTGGCCAGGACGACGCGGCGCTCCTGCGCATCGAACAGCTGTATCCGTTTCCGCGCGTCAGGCTGGCGGCCGAACTCAAGCGCTATGCCGCGGCCAAGGAAGTGGTCTGGTGCCAGGAAGAGCCGCAGAACCAGGGCGCCTGGTACCAGATCCGCCACCACCTCAAGGCCTGCACCAGCGATCGGCAGGAGCTGTACTACGCCGGACGCTCGCGTTCGCCGTCGCCGGCCGCCGGGCATTTCGCCCAGCACGTCGAGGAACAGCTGAAGCTGGTCGCGGACGCGCTGGTCAACCCGTTCGGCAACGACATCGTCGCCGAATAATCACCGCCCAATCCACCGCTTGTTCAAGCGACCAACAACACCATCCAAACAGGAAGCCTCTCCAACATGGCCACCGAAGTCAAAGTCCCGGCGCTACCCGAATCCGTTTCCGACGCCACCATCGCCGCCTGGCACAAGAAGGCCGGCGACGCGGTCAGGCGCGACGAGAACCTGGTGGACCTGGAAACCGACAAGGTCGTGCTGGAGGTGCCCTCGCCGGTCGACGGCGTGCTGAAGGAAATCAAGTTCAAGGAAGGCGATACCGTGACCAGCCAGCAGCTGCTGGCGGTGATCGAGGAAGGCGCGGCTGCGCCTGCTCCTGCCGCGGAAAAGAAAACCGAAGCCTCACCGGCCGCCGGCGCGCAGGAAGTGCAGTCGAAGGCCGCAGCCGGCAAGGCCGAAACCGCTGCGCCGACTTCCACCAAGCCGGCGCCTGTCGCCTCCACCGACGGCCTGCCGCCCGGCGCGCGCTTCACCGCGGTCAAGGAAGGCATCGATCCAGCCGACGTGGAAGGCACCGGCCGCAAGGGCGCGGTGACCAAAGAAGACCTGATCAACTACGCCAAGAGCGGCGGCGCGGGCAAGGCCGGCGGCGCGCGTCCGGAGGAGCGGGTGCCGATGACCCGCATCCGCCAGCGCATCGCCGAGCGGCTGATGCTGTCCAAGAACTCCATCGCCATGCTCACCTCTTTCAATGAGGTCAACCTGGGCAAGGTCATGGCCATGCGCAAGGAGCTGGGCGAGTCGTTCGAGAAGGCCAACGGCATCAAGCTGGGCTTCATGAGCTTCTTCGCAAAGGCCGCTGCGAACGCGTTGCAGCGCCATCCGGTGGTCAACGCCTCGGTCGACGGCACCGACATCATCTATCACGGCTATGCCGATATCTCGATCGCCGTCTCGACCGAAAAAGGCCTGGTCACCCCGGTGCTGCGCAACGTCGAGCGCCAGGGCTTCGCCGATATCGAGAAAGGCATCGCCGACTACGCCAAGAAGGCGCGCGACGGCAAGCTGACCCTGGAAGATCTGCAGGGTGGCACCTTCACCATCACCAATGGCGGCACCTTCGGTTCGCTGATGTCCACGCCCATCGTCAACCCGCCGCAGAGCGCCATCCTGGGCATGCATGCCATCAAGGAGCGCGCCATCGTCGAGAACGGCGCCGTCGTCGCTGCGCCGATGATGTACATCGCGCTGAGCTACGACCACCGCATCATCGACGGCAAGGACGCGGTGCTGTTCCTGGTCGACATCAAGAACCAGCTGGAGAATCCGAGCCGGATGCTGCTGGGGATGTAACAGCAAGAAGTGAGTAACGAGGAGTGAGGAAAGAGAGAAAACGCTCTTGCTCACTCCTCACTTCTCTCCGCTCACTCCTGCCCACCACCTCAAGCCGACAAGGAATAACCGCAATGACAGAACAATTCGACGTAGTCGTCATCGGCGCCGGTCCCGCCGGCTATCACGCCGCCATCCGCGCGGCGCAGCTGGGCCTGAAAACCGCCTGCATCGACGCTGCCCTGGGCAAGGATGGCAAGCCCGCGCTGGGCGGCACCTGCCTGCGCGTGGGCTGCATTCCGTCCAAGGCGCTGCTAGACAGCTCGCGCCAGTTCCACAATCTGCAGCACCTGTTCGGCGAACACGGCATCACCGCCAAGGATCCCAAAATCGATATCGCCACCATGATCGGCCGCAAGGACAAGATCGTGAAACAGTTCACCGGCGGTATCGGACTGCTGTTCAAGGCCAACAAGATCACGCCGTATTACGGCTTCGGCCAGCTGCAGCCCGGCAACGTGGTCAAAGTGAAGCAACACGACGGCAGCGAAGTCGAACTCAAGGGCACCAACGTGGTCCTGGCGGCCGGCTCGGATTCGATCGAATTGCCGTTCGCCAAGTTCGGCGAGCACATCGTCGACAACGTCGGCGCGCTGGATTTCACCGAAGTGCCGAAGCGCCTGGGCGTGATCGGCGCCGGCGTGATCGGCCTGGAGCTGGGCAGCGTGTGGAAGCGCCTGGGCGCCGAAGTGACCGTGCTGGAAGCGCTGCCGGATTTCCTGGCCGCGGTCGACGGCGAAATAGCCAAAGTCGCGCTGAAGGAATTCAAGAAACAGGGCCTGGACATCAGGCTCGGCGCCAAGGTCAGCAAGACCGAAATCAAGAACGGCGCCAAAAAGAACGCCGAAGTGCACGTCACCTACGCCGATGCCGAGGGCGAAAAAACCATCGTGGTCGACAAGCTGCTGGTGGCCGTGGGCCGCAAGGCCGCGTCCAAGGGCCTGTTGGCCGACGGCACCGGGGTCAGGCTCAGCGAACGCGGCGTGATCGAGGTGGACGAGCACTGCCACACCGGCGTCGACGGCGTATGGGCCATCGGCGACTGCGTGCGCGGCCCGATGCTGGCGCACAAGGGTTTCGAGGAAGGCATCGCCGTGGCCGAACTGATCGCCGGCCTGCCCGGCCACGTCAACCTCGACACCATTCCGTGGGTCATCTACACCGAGCCGGAAATCGCCTGGGTGGGCAAGAACGAGCAGGAATTGAAGGCCGAAGGCACGCCCTACCACGTCGGCACCTTCCCGTTCGCCGCGTTGGGCCGGGCCGTGGCCATGGGCGAGCCCGCCGGCATGGTCAAGCTGATCGCGCACGCCGAAACCGACCGCGTGCTGGGCATGCATCTGGTCGGCGTCAATGTGTCCGAGCTGGTCCACGAGGGCGTGCTGACCATGGAATTCAACGGCTCCGCCGACGACCTGGCGCGCATTTGCCACGCGCATCCCACCCTGTCCGAAGCGGTCCACGACGCGGCCATGTCGGTGGCCAAGCGCGCGATCCACAAGGTTAATTAGGCGGGAGGCGGAAAGCCGGAAGCCGGAAGCCGGAAGCCGGAAGCCGGAAGCCGGAAGCCGGAAGCCGGAAGCCGGAAGCCGGAAGCCGGAAAAGCATGCATTGGCTTCCCCCTTTGTAAAAGGGGGATCGAGGGGGATTTGCTTTTGCTTGCACACAAACAGGATCAAGAGAAAATCCCCCTTAGCCCCCTTTGAAAAGGGGGCAAAAGCCCATGCTTTCCCTCTTCCCTATTCCTACCCAATGAAATCCATCTGCGTCTACTGCGGCTCCAACGGCGGAAGCAAAACCATTTATTCCGAACGCGCCGCCGCGCTCGGCGACCGCATCGCCAAGGAAGGACTGCGCTTGATCTACGGCGGCGGCAACGTCGGCCTGATGGGCGTGGTGGCCAATGCCGTGCTGGAAGCCGGCGGACAGGTCACCGGGGTCATCCCCAAGCAGCTCGCCGATTGGGAAGTGGCGCATCGCGGCCTGACCGAGCTGGAAATCGTCGGCTCCATGCACGAACGCAAGGCGCGCATGTTCGACCTCGCCGACGGCTTCGTTACCCTGCCCGGCGGCTTCGGCACCATGGAGGAAATCTTCGAAATGCTGACCTGGCGCCAGCTCGGCATCGGCAACAAGCCGTGCGCGTTCCTGGATGTGGACGGCTTCTATACGCCGCTGATCGGCATGATCGACCGCATGGTCGAGGAGCGCTTCCTGCACGCCGCCCAGCGCCAGGACCTGTGGCACGGCGAAGACATCGGCATGATGCTGCAGTGGATGCGCGACTACCAGCCGGCGCAGGCTTCCAAATGGATCGACGAGAAGCGGCGGCTGGCGATGCGTTAACCTGATCCCCACTCTGATGTCGTCCCGGCGAACGCCGGGATCCAGCGCTCTTGCCTTTGCGTTTGCTATACCTGAACCAAGATCAAAAACACTGGATCCCGGCTTTCGCCGGGATGACGAGCAAGGGCAAACACCATGGTTGATCTGAATTCCTTCCCCGCCTTCCGCATCCACAGCGACGCCGCCGGCTACCGCAGCGGCATCGAATCGATTTCGCTGGACGATCTGAATCCCGGCGAAGTGGTCGTGAAGACCGCGTATTCATCGGTCAATTTCAAGGACGCGCTGGCCGGCACCGGACAGGGCAAGATCCTGCGCAAATTCCCGCTGGTGGGCGGCATCGATGTGGCCGGGCATGTCGTGGCCAGCACCGATCCTGCGTTCAAGGAAGGCGATGCGGTGCTGGCGACCGGCAGCGGGCTCAGCGAGACGCGCGACGGCGGTTATGCGCAGTACGCGCGGCTGGAAGCGCGGTGGACCGTGCCGCTGCCGCAAGGACTCAGCCTGCGCGAAAGCATGATCCTGGGCACGGCCGGTTTCACCGCGGCATTGGCGCTGTACCGGATGCGCGACAACCGGCAGACGCCCGAACTCGGCCCGCTCGCGGTCACCGGCGCGACCGGCGGCGTGGGTTCGCTGGCGGTGGATATCTTCAGCAGCGCGGGGTTCGAGGTGCATGCGGTCACCGGCAAAGCCGACCAAGCCGAATACCTGAAATCGCTCGGCGCAGCGCACGTGCTGGGCCGCGACGCGTTGAGCAGTGAACGGCCGATGGAATCGGTGCGCTTCGGCGGCGGCCTGGACAACGTCGGCGGCGGCATGCTGGTCAGCCTGCTGGCCCAGACCGCGCCTTATGGAAACGTCGCCACGGCGGGCCTGGTGGCCAGTCACTCGCTACCGGCCACGGTCATGCCTTTCATCATTCGTGGAGTCTCGCTGCTGGGCGTGGCCTCGGCCGGAACGCCCAGACACATACGCGACGATATCTGGCGGCATCTGGCCGACGACTGGAAACCGACGCACCTGGAAGCCATCTGCAGCCGCGAAATTGGCCTGGAAGGGCTTGCCGGGGCCTTCCAGACGATGCTTTCGGGGCAGTCTTTCGGTCGCATTCTGGTCAAAACCGGGTAACCGCGGGCCCATGGGCGGCTTGCGACGCGCCCGCTGTTTTCCGTTGACCCCAACACGCACTACAATCGCCGCGGGGACCACACGGGGAACACAATGGCGCGCATCCTTATCGTCGACGATTCACCTTCGCAACTGCTGGGCATCCAGCGGATCGTCGAAAAACTGGGTCACGAATCGCTGACCGCCGAAGACGGCGCCGCGGGCGTGGAAGTCGCCAAGCGCGAGCTGCCGGACATGGTGCTGATGGACGTGGTGATGCCGAACCTCAACGGGTTCCAGGCCACGCGTACGCTCAGCCGCGAAGCGACCACCAAGCATATCCCCGTGATCCTGGTGACCACCAAAGATCAGGACACCGACCGCATGTGGGGCTTGCGCCAGGGCGCGAAGGCCTATCTGACCAAGCCGTTCTCGGAAGACGAGCTGGCCGAAGTCATCGAGCGCATCTTCAACGCCGCCGAGGCGCCGCCGCCGGCCAGCGCGGCCTGACCTCATCCAGCGGAATCGGCAGGTCCGGTTCCGCGAATCCAGATTTTGCTCATTCCTCCCCGCCCTCCTCGAAGGCGCGGGCCAGCATGCCGTACAGCGCGCGCTGGCGTTCGGTGACGGCGCGCGGCGCGGTGATCTCCAGCTCCACGATCTGATCGCCCGGCGGCGTACCCGGCAAACCGCGGCCGCGCAGGCGCAGTTTGCGCCCGGCTTCGGAATCGGCCGGTATCTTCAGCTCCACCGCACCGCCCAGCGTGGGCACGCTGACCGTGGCGCCCAGCGCCGCCTGCCACGGCGTCACCGGCAGCACGTGGATGATGTTGCGTCCGTCCACCTCGAACTGGGGATGCGCGGCATATTCGATTTCCAGCAGCAGGTTGCCGCCGCCGTCGCCCTGCCCGCCCAGGCGGATCGACTGGCCCGGGCGCACACCCTTGGGCACGCGCACGTCCAGCTGCTTGCCGTTCAGCGCCAGTCGCACGTTGCCGCCGTCGTAGACCGCCTGCAGCGGCACCGAAACCTTGGCCCGGCTGTCGCGCCGCGGCTGTGGGCCGCGCGCCGCGCCGCTGCCTGCGTGCGCGCGGCGGCCGAACAAACCTTCGAAGAAGTCGCTGAAGCCGCCGTTGGCGCCATCGCTGCCGAACACTTCCTCGAAATCGAAATTCTGCCCGCCGCCCGCGCCGCCGCGCCCGAAATCCGGCGGCGGCCGGAACTCTTCGCCCGGTCGATAGCCCTGCGCGCGCAGCTGGTCGTAGGCCGCGCGCTTCTGCGGATCGCGCAGCGCTTCATAAGCCTCGTTGACCGCCTTGAATTTTTCCTCGGCGCCGGATTCCTTGCTGACGTCCGGATGGTATTTGCGCGCCAGCCGCCGGTAGGCGGTCTTCAGCTCAGCCTCGCCCGCGCCGGGTTCGACCCCGAGGATGTTGTAGTAGTCCTTGAACTGCATCGATTACCTCAAGACTCGGCCCGCAGCCCTGCGGCAGCGGGCCGAGTTTACGCTATGGGCGATGCCGGGTTTTTCCGCGGGCGGCGGCGCTTCAATGCACCGGCTTGCTGCCCACCTCGATGCGTCGCGGCGAAGCGATCGGCTTTTTCGGAATGCTGATCTCCAGCACGCCGTTGCGGCCGCTGGCGGCGATGCCCTCGGCGTCGGCGCTGTCGGGCAGGGCGAAACGGCGGTGGAAGCTGCCGTAGCGGCGTTCGACCCGTGAGAAGCGTTCGGTTTCCGTGGTGGATTCGCTGCTGCGCTGGCCCTTGATGGTCAGGATGCCCTGGTCCATCTGCACTTCGATCTGGTCCGGCTCGATGCCGGGCAGGTCCGCGAAAATGACGAAGCGCTCGGGCTCTTCCTTGATGTCCACGCGCGGCACCCATTGGCTGGTGACCACGGCGGAGGCGTCGGCGTCGGAGTTGTCGAAAAACCGGTCGAACACGTTCTTGATTTCTTCCTGCAGGGCGTACTGCCCCGGCCATTGGCGATAACGCACGATATTCATGATGTTAGTCCTCTGTCTCTGGTGACCGACGGCACGCTGGCCGTCATGGGCGGAAACGTAGGTCTTTTCCGGCGTTTTTCAAGCCGCCTTGACATCGCCTTACCACCGCCGTGCCTAAGCTTCCGTTCATCTACAGGAGCCCCCCATGACCATACAGACCGGTGAGCGCATTCCCGAAATCGTCCTGCAGCGCATCCGCGAAGGGGTGGAAAAAGTGGACACATTGAGCCTGTTCGAAGGTCACAACGCGGTCCTGTTCGCGGTTCCCGGCGCCTTCACGCCGACCTGCTCCGAACGCCATCTGCCCGGCTACGTCGAGCATTTCGACGCCTTCCGCAAGCGCGGCATCGACGTGTATTGCGTGTCGGTGAACGACCCGTTCGTGATGCAGGCCTGGGGGAAATCGCTGCAGGTGCCGGATGGGCTGGAAATGCTGGCCGACGGCAATGCCGACCTGGCGCGCGCGCTGGGCCTGGAAATGGACGCCAGCGGCTACGGCATGGGCCTGCGCTCCAGGCGCTACGCGCTGTACGCCGAAGACGGCGTGGTCAAGCAACTGTGGGTCGAATCCCCCGGCGAATTCAAGGTGTCCTCGGCCGAACACGTATTGCAAAACCTGCCCGCCTGATTGCTCCTTTTCCCGTCACGAGGCCAGCCAATGTCCAAGCCAGCCAGCAAAAGCAAATCCCAGGCGGCGCCCGCCGCGCGCGATATCCAGCCGCCGAAACAGGGCGTTCTGACCGACACCGCCACCCTGCGAGCCAACGCGCGCCGCAACATCGAAGATGGCGCCATCACCCGCAGCTACAGCGCCGACAAGGAAACCGTGATCAAGCTGCTCAACGACGCGCTGGCGACCGAATACGTGTGCGTGCTGCGCTACTACCGGCATTACTTCATGGCCTCGGGCATGCTGGCCGACGCGGTGAAGGCGGAGTTCCTGGAACACGCCAAGCAGGAGCAGGAACACGCGCACAAACTCGCCGAGCGCATCGTGCAGCTGGGCGGCGAACCGGATTTGAACCCGGACACGCTGACCGCGCGGTCGCACGCAGAGTACAAGCCAGGCGAGGACCTGCGCGACATGGTCAAGGAAGATCTGGTGGCCGAACGCATCGCCATAGACAGCTACCGCGAGATGATCAACTACATCGGCGAGCACGACACCACCACCAAGCGCATCCTGGAATCCATCCTGGCGCAGGAAGAAGAGCACGCCGACGAATTCGCGGACCTGCTGGACGGCTGGATCGGCAAATAGCTTCTTGTAGGAGCGGGCCTTGCCCGCGATGCTTTTGCATCCGATCGCAAAACTTTTGCTTTTTGTAGGAGCTGCGTAAGCTGCGACCGTGGTAATGAGCCTACGGAAAATTATCGGAAACGATGAATTTCCGGTCGCAGCTTACGCAGCTCCTACAAACGGTCAACGCAGCATGCGGAAACTGACCCGCGTCCACGCACCGCTTTCCGCCAGCGCGGTGAGCGTGTGTTCACCCGGCTCATCGTAATCGCGGGTGAAGGCCTGCGCGCCATGGGTCTCCGCGATCCATTTACCGTCCAGCAGCCATTGCACGCGCGCGTCGACGCCCAGTGCGCGCAGCTGCAGTCGCACGCCGTGGGGACTGCCGGGCGCTCGCGCGATCGTGGCGCGGTCATTCAGGCCTTCGATGCGCAGTTCGGCCGAGGCTTCGCGGCCGTCGTTCACGCAATCCGGCGAAAGCGCCGGCAGCTTGGATTGCTGGCGCACCTGCGCGGACAGCCAGGGCGAAGCCAGCGCGGGCCAGCGCGCGATCTGCGCGCTGCGTGGCGTATGCGCGCCGCTGCATTCTGCCGAGAGCCGCAGGCCGGTGGCGGCGTCCACCTCGAAGCGCTCGCGCCCCGCGTTCCACAGGCGCGCATCGCGTTCCGGGAATGTGGGCGGAACCGCACCGTCCAGCGTCCACGCCTTCATCCGGCGCTGGCACAGCTGCGGCGCATCGGCTTCGGGCGGCAGCCCCAGCGGCCAGCAGATTTCGGCTTCGGCCACGCCAGTCGGCGGCGGCATCGCCACGCCATCGCCGCGCGCGCGCGGCAGGCTGTCGATCACTTCGAACATCAGCGGCAGCGCGGTGACCGCGCCGTATTGCCCGGGCAGCGGCGTGCCGTCCGGACGCCCTACCCACACCCCGACCGTGTGGCGACGCGTGCCGCCGATGGCCCAGGCGTCGCGGAAGCCGTAGCTGGTTCCGGTTTTCCATGCCACGCGCGGGCGCGAACCGACATCGAACGTGCCCAGCCCGTAACCCGGGCGCGGATTGGCTTCCAGCATTTCGCGCAGAATCCACGCCGCGCCCGGCGACATCATGCGCCGGTCGGCGATGGGCTCCGATTCGGTATAGCGCACGCGCGTGGCCAAACCGCCGCGGTTGAAGGCGGCGAACGCGCCCACCAGATCCTCCAGGCGCGCGCCGGTGCCGCCCAGGATCATCGCCAGGTTCGGTTTACCGCCACGTGGATATTTCAACTCGATGCCGCCGTTGGCCAGCCGCGCGGAAAAACGCGACGGGCCCACGCGGTCCAGCAGATCCACCGCCGGCACATTCAACGAAAGCCGCAGGGCTTGGGCCGCGCCGATCGGGCCGTTGAACGCGGCGTCGAAATTGCCCGGCCGATAGCCGCCGAAACTCTGCGGCGCATCCACCAGCAGACTTTCCGAATGGATCAGCCCGTCGTCCAGCGCCAGCCCATACAGGAAAGGCTTCAGGGTGGAACCCGGCGAGCGCCATGCCTGCACCATGTCCACATGGCCCAGGCGCTGCTTGTCGCCGAAGGCCACCGAACCGACGTACGCGCGCGCCTGCATGCTGGCGTTGTCCACCACCAGCAGCGCGGCCGAGGTGCGTTCCGGCAGGTGGGAAAAATACGCGGCGACGCGTTCTTCCAGCGTGCGCTGCAGCTCCGGATCGACGCTGGACACGATGCGCGCTGCTTCGGGATGCGCGCGGCGCAGGCGTTCGGCCAGCAGCGCAGCGCTGAGCGGCGGCTGCAGCGCGCGCACCACCACCGGCTCGATGCGCGCGTCGTCCGCTTCGGCCTGGGTCCACACGCCCAGCGTCACCATGCGTTTGAGCACCTTGTCGCGCGCGACGCGTGCCGCTTCGGGATGGCGGTCCGGACGTAGGCGGCTGGGCGATTGCGGCAGCACGGCCAGCAGCGCGGCTTCGGCCTGCGACAGCCGCGCCGCGGATTTCCCAAGATAAGCCCAGCTGGCGGCTTCCACGCCTTCGATGGTGCCGCCGAACGGCGCGCGCTCCAGGTACAGGCGCAAAATCTCGCGCTTGGACAGGTGCGCCTCGAGCTGCAGCGCGCGCAGCAGCTGCTTGGTCTTGCCCCAAGGCGTGCGCGTGCGTGCTTTTTTCTGGGGGTCGAGAATGCGCGCGACCTGCATGGTCAGGGTGGAGCCGCCCGACACGATGCGCCCGTCGCGCAGCCACTGCCCGCCGGCGCGCAGCAGCGCCCAGGGGTTGACGCCGGGATGCCTCCAGAACCATCGGTCTTCGTAATTCAGCAGCGCCTGCAGGTACAGCGGCGACACGGTATCCGGCGAGGCCGGATAACGCCACACGCCCTCGCGGTCGGCGAACGCGCGCAACGGCGTGCCATCGCGCGCGACGACCAGAGTGCTGGTGTCGCGCGCTTTGGGCAGCGGTGGGGGGAAGCTGAAGTCGAGGATGAGCACCGTCACCAGTAAGGCGACGGTGCTCCAGCGGAGCCAAGTCAAAACCTGATGGAAACTTAGCTTTTGCTTCTGCATTTTGCTCTTGCTTGTGACTTCGGGCCCCCTTTAGGCACGGCAAGCGGGGCGGGTAAACCCGAAGGGCGGCGCACAGGGATGTGCGCCGTTTTCGGAGCAGCAGGATGCTGCTTCCGAAAATTCCCGCCTCGCTTGCGCACCCGCAGCGAAGCGGAGGGCGTGCCGTCAGGGGTGTGTTTCTTTGGTTACTTTCTTTGCACAAGCAAAGAAAGTGACTCGCGCGTCAGCGCGAAACGCGTTTGACTTTATCACTCGATGTTTTGAAGTAAATTGAGAGATAACTGACTCCGGTCTCCCCTCTCCCGGCCCCCGACTAGAGCATTCGGGGGCAGGCTCTTCGGTTACCCTCTCCCACAAGGGGAGAGGGATAAAGCCTACGGCTGCACCACCGTAATCGTCGCCGGCGTCGACTTGCCTACGCCGCGGATGTCCGGACGGTACATGTCTTCCACCAGCGGCGGCGGCACGGTGTAGGTGCCAGGCGTGACCGCGCGCACCAGATAGAACACCTTGGCCGCCTGACCGCGGTCGAGCTTCAGCGCGGCCACGTAGCGATCGTCGCGATACTCCTCGTGTTTGACGTCGGCCGAACCCGAGCGGTTGCTGATTTCGATGCCGTCCACCACCACGTCCGCCCATTGCTTGGCGTCGCCCAGGTTGAAGTTTTCGATCTCAAGGCCCGCCGGCAGCAGATCGGTGAACAGCGCATCGGGCATGCTGACGTCCGGGGTGATGCTGACGCGCACGATCAGCGCCTCGCCTTCCTTCAGCGTGCCGCCCTTCCACTCCTTGCCGTCGGTGGTGTAGTAGCTGCGCACGATGCCGATCTGCCGATTGTCGAAGGCCGGCGCGGTGCGCGGGATGCCGGCGATTTCCAGGCTGGCGAACAGCGGCGGCTGGCCTTCGGGCGCGAAGCGCACGCCCTGGGCCAGCGTGGCATAGTCGAAAGTGCGGCCGAAAACCTTGGTGGCCGCGACCGTTTCGCTGGTTTCGCCGACGCGGTAGCTGCCGGACACCAGCTTCTTCTGATCGGCCATCAGCGCCTTGCCCAGACGCGCCAGCGCCACCTGTTCCTGCGTGCTCAGGTAGAACCAGGTGTTGTTGCGGCGCACGTCGAGTTCGCGGCCCAGATCCACCGCGCGCGCGTCGTACTCGGGCTTGCTCAGCTTGCGTTCGTGCACCAGGGCGATCATCAGCGCGTCGTCGCGCAGCGGCGTGCCGTAGTCGCCCAGATAGCCGGGGCGGTCGCTTTTCTTGGCGAACGCCTGGGCGATGGCTTTCTGGCCGCGGTTCTTGTCGCCCTGCAGATGCAGGGCGATGCCCAGATGCACCAGCGGCAGTCCGGTCAGGCTTTTGCCGCGCTCGTTGTCGTAGAGCGCGCGCAGCGTGCCGAGCGGCGCGCGGTTGACCCGCGCCAGCACATAGCCCGAATACGCCTGACTGGCGAATTTGAGGTGCTCGCGCTGGTCGTAGCCGTAGAACTGCGCGCCGCCGGACAGCAGATCCTCGCTCAAGCGGGTCAGCGCCTTCTGCAGCACCGTATCTGGCACCGCGAATCCGGCTTCCTTCGCGTCCAGCAGGAACTCCACGATGTACGGCGTCAGCCCCGGATTGACGTAGTCGTCGTTGCCCCACATCGAGAAGTGCCCGGTGGAGATCTGCATCGAGGCCAGCCGCCCGAACGCGCCTTCCATGCGTTCGCGGCGCTGTTTCGCATCCAGGCCCTTCACCCCAAGCATGTTCGCGGTGGCTTCATCCAGTTCCAGCGCGGCGTAGCCTTTGCTGGTGGTCTGTTCCGCGCAGCCGTACGGATATTCCAGTGCCCCCTGCAGCGCGCTGGCGAACGGAATGGGCGGCAGCGCGCTGACCAGCATGCGCACGTTGACCGAACCGCTCATCAAGCCGTCGGCGAAACCCGCGCCCAGCTCCACCGGCGCCACCGGATCCAGCACGCGGGTCTGCGCGCGCAGCACCGCCGGCCAGCCCGCGCGTACCGGCAGGTCGTATTTGCGGTCCACCTTGAAACCGCCGCCGTCCACGCGCACCCGCACCTGCGCGGTGCTGTAGCCCTCGTTGGCCACCAGCGGGAAGCTGAGCGTGGTCTTGGCGCCGGCGCCCAGCTGGGCGCTGCGCACCGCCTGCGCGACCGACAGCGGACCGATGCCGTCCACGCGTACCTGGAACTCGCCGGGCTTGCCGGTGAAGTTCTGCAGGTCCAGCGTGACCGTGCTGCGGTCGCCCGGCGCCAGCACGCGCGGTAGGCTGGCCTCGGCCACGATCGGCGCGCGCACCAGGGTTTCGCGGTCCTGGTTGCCGTACATATCGTCGGCATACACCAGCGCCGACACGCGCAGGGTGCCGTTGAAATCCGGCACCTTCAGCTGCACCCGCGCATTGCCCTGCGCGTCCAGCTTCACCGGGCCGGAAAACAGATCCACGGTCTGCACGCGCGAGGTCGGGCGCTTGGCCTGCGGCAATGCGGCCAGGGCCATGTCGCCGCCGAAACGGATCTTGGCGCTGCCGCCTTCGAAACTTTCGATCACCCGTCCGTACACGTCGTACGCATCCACGCCCAGGCGGCGCTGGGCGAAGAACTGCGCGTTGGCGTCGGGCACCGGAAAACGGGTGATGTTGAGGATGCCCACGTCCACCGCCGACACGGTCACGTGCGCCTGCTTGCCGGCCAGCTGCGGCGCGCTGACGGTGATCGGCAGGTTCTGTTCCGGCCGCATCTGCTTGGGCGCGACCAGGCCTACCGCGACCTTGCGCGTCCTGCGATCCATCGGCACATGGGCCACGCCCACGGCGCGCGCCGGCGTGATCTTGCTGGGCACGGAGCCGCCGCGGAACACCAGCGCGGTGACATAGACATCGTGCCGTTCCCAGTCCTTGGTCACCGGAATCTCGAACGTACTGCCGGGTTTGGCGTCGATTTCCTGCACGTACAGCATGCGGTCGCTTTCGACCATGAGCAGGCCCTTGCCCGGATGCGGCGGCGTCACCGTCACCTTCAGCGTGTCGCCGGCTTTGTAGGCGGTCTTGTCCAGCGCGATCTTCACCTTGTCCGGACGCGCGTCCAGACCGCGGTTCTCGTCGTCCCAGCTCCAGCCGGCGTTGAACGGATAGCGCGTGGTCAGGCCGGTAGCGGGATCGAACACTTCAAGCCGGTAGCCGCCCCACTCCACCGGGTAATCGATCTTGGCCGCGGTCGCGCCGATATCCACCGTCTTCACTTCAAGGTTTTCGTAGCGCCGGGTGAAGTCGTAATCCCAGCCGTCGTCCTCACCGTAGTTCCAGTGATAGTCGCGATGCTCGCGCACCAGCGTGACCTTCAAGCCCTTCGCAGGCTGCGCTTTTCCGGCGGCGTCCACGCGCACCAGCTCGAAACGCGCACTGCTGTTGGCGTCGGCGCCGTCCTTGTCGTCGAACAGCGGACGCACGCCGACCAGCGCACTGGCCGGCCACAGCACGCGCTTGAGCGTGCGGTTGATGGTGCGGCCGCCGGTTTCGTAGACGCTGCCTGACACCACCGCGGCGATGGTGCTGACCGGCTTGGCTTCGGCCGGCAGCGCGACGTCTTGCTCATGCACGCCTTTGGCGTCGAGAGTCGTGTCGATGATATCTTTGGCTTCCTTGGGCAGATCCAAAGTGGGATCGCCGAAGAAATAATCCGGCAGCTGCTCCAGCGGATGCTGTTCCACCGCCACCGCCAGCTTGGCGGTGAAACGGTTGCCTTCGGCCGGCGCCCCGTACAGGTACGCGGCGACGGCCTTGAGCTTGAACGGCTCGCCTGGTTTGAGCAGCGGCTGTGCGGCGTCCAGATCCAGCTTCATGCGCTCGGGCAGGAATTCCTCGATGCGCAGGGTCATGCCCTGCACCGCTTCCTTGCTGGCCGGATCGGTGCGGAATTCCACCTGCCAGCGCCCGGTTGGCGCTTCCACGGGAATGGTCTGCTCGAAGCTGAAATAACCCTGTGCGCCGGGCTCGATGCGGGTTTCGCGGAAGGTCTTGCCGTCCGGCTGCTTGAGACGCAGGAAGATGGGCTGCCCGCCTTTACCCGGCGCGTCGGTGGGCCTGCCGTCGTTGTCGCGCAGCAGCGCATTGATGCGCACGATTTCGCCTGGGCGGTACAGGTCGCGACCGGACCAGGCGAACACGTCGAACCACGCGCTTTCGCGGCCCGCCACCGAAAACTCGGACAAGTCCAGCGCCGGCTGGTTGAACGGCAGCATCGACACGTCCTTGCCGCGCTTGGCCACCAGCACATGTCCGGCGTCCAGCGTGTAGTTCAGCAGGGCGTTGCCGTTGCCGTCGGTTTCGCCTTTCAGGAATACTTCGCCCTGCGGATCCAGCACGCGCAGCTCCACGCCGCCCACGGCTTCGCCGCCGGCCAGCGAAGCGGTGTGCACGAACAGCTTGTCCTTGTAGGCGCGCGCGTGCAGGCCCAAATCGCTGACGGTGAAGAACGCGGTTTCGAAATCGCCGGAGAACCTGCCGGTGCGCTTCATCACCGCGAAGTACAGGCCCGGCTCCTGCAGCTCCGGAATGTCCTGGATGGGCAGATAGGTGAGCATGCGCTCGTTGGGCTTGCCGCCCAGCACGAAGCGGTTGACGTACACCGGCTCGGCCAGTTTGCCGAGCGGCGTGTTGTCGTCGTACTCGCGGTCCAGGTCCCAGCCGTCGTGGCGGCCGCCGCGCTGGTATTCGGAAAAGAACTTCGGCAGCGATTTCTCGGCGACGCGCAGGAACTCCACGTCCACTTCCCTGACATTGATCGACACCACCGGCAGGCCGCGGCTTTCGCGCGCCGGCAGCACGCTGCCCTGCGAAGCGAACCCGACCGCGGGGTCGAGTTCGCCGGTGTGGACTTTCTGCTTCAGCTCCTTGCCCAGGCGGCTGCCGTCGGCAGCCAGCAGGTCGGCGCGCACCAGCACCTCGTAATCCTTGGCTGCGTCCACGTACGGAAAGCGCAGGATCAGGCCTTTTTCGTCCAGCACCCAGCTGCCCTTGACCGCCGCGCCCTTGTCGTCGGTGACCGCAAGCAGCCGGTCGAAATTCTGCGAGCCCACCAACGGCCGGCTGAACTCCAGGGCGATGGCCAGATCGCCGTCGTGCTGGTCCGGATACGCGCTGGCAAGGGCGAAACCTTTGACTTCCTGCTGCTGCGCCTCGATCGGCTCGCCTGAGGCTTCGGGCAGTTGCCCGGTTTCGTTGCGCTTGCAGCCCGCCAGCGCCAGCGCGATCAACCCGAAAACGAAAAACGCACGCAACCGGGAGGCGCGTGCGTGGTGCTTGTTCTGGGATGCCGAATCCATTTGCCTTTCCCCGCCCCTGTGGTGACGGCAGTATAGAACGCAAACCTTTCGGGCTTGGGGTCAGGCCAGCGGGCGATATCGATCAAATGCAGTCGTCGGGTTCCGACACCAGGGCGCTGTCCGCTTCGCCCCCTTCGCAAAGGGGGCTACGCCCCGAAGGAAGTCCCCTTGGGGGACGGGGGATTTGCTTATGATCCAGCTTCAAGGCGAAAGCAAATCCCCATTGATCGCTCTTTTCAAAGTGGGGAGGTAAGCCTTGCTCAGACTTGCGGGCTCGGTCCTGCAATCGATTCGGCCGCTTCGCCAGAGGCTTCGTCGTCATCATCCAGCGACGCATCCAAACGTTCCACCGCCTGCAGGGTTTCGTCCTTGGCCAGCTTGATCAGGGTCACGCCCTGGGTATTGCGGCCGACCTGGGAGATTTCCGCCGCGCGCGTGCGCACCAGGGTGCCGCCGTCGGAAATCAGCAGCACTTCGTGATGATCGGACAGCTGCACCGCGCCGACCAGCTTGCCGTTGCGCGCTGAGGTCTGCAGGGCTATCACGCCCTGCGTGCCGCGGCCCTTGCGCGGGTAGTCTTCGACCGGCGTGCGCTTGCCGTAGCCGCGCTCGCTGGCGGTGAGGATGTCGCCCTCGCCCTCGACCACGATCAGGCTGCGCACGTGCTCGCCCTTGGCCAAGCGGATGCCGCGCACGCCGGTGGTGTTGCGGCCGGTGCTGCGCACTTCCTTCTCGGCGAAACGCACGGCCTTACCGTTGGACGCGAACAGCATCACGTCGCGGCTGCCGTCGGTCAGGGCCACGCCGACCAGCGCGTCGCCCTCGTCCAGGTTGATGGCGATCTTGCCGCGCGCCAACTTGAACGCGAACTCGGTCAGCGGCGTCTTCTTGACCGTGCCGTCCTGGGTAGCGAACAGCACGAAATGGTTTTCGTCGTATTCGCGCACAGGCAATACCGCCTGCACGCGCTCGCCGGCTTCCAGCGGAATCCAGTTGATGATCGGCCGCCCGCGCGCGTTGGAACCGGCTTCCGGCAGCTGGTACACCGGCAGCCAGAACACGCGCCCGCTGCTGGTGAAGGTGAGCAGCGTGTCGTGGGTATTGACCAGCCACAGCTGGTCGATGAAATCCTCGTCCTTGGTCGACGCCGCGCTGCGCCCGCGGCCGCCGCGGCGTTGCGCACGGTAAGCCGTCGCCGGCTGGCGCTTGGCGTAGCCCGAATGCGACAGGGTGACCACCACGTCCTCGGGTTCGATCAGGTCGAGGATGTCCAGGTCTTCCTCGCTGTGGCGGATCTCGCTGCGGCGCGCATCGCCGAACTCCTCCCTGATGTTCAGCAGTTCGCTGCGGATCACTTCCAGCAGCACGTCCGGGTTTTCCAGAATGCGGATCAGGCCGGCGATGGTATCCAGCAGCTGCTTGTATTCCTCGGTCAGCTTTTCCTGCTCCAGCCCGGTCAGGCGATGCAGGCGCATCTCCAGGATCTGGGTGGCCTGCGCTTCGGTCAGCTGATAGCCTCCATCGACGAAACCGACGCCCTGCGGCAGATCGTCCGGGCGCGACGCATCGGCGCCGGCCGCGGCCAGCAGCGCGCCCACCAGACCCGGTTCCCAGGTCTTGGCCAGCATGCGCTCGCGCGCTTCCTGCGGATTGGCCGAGGTCTTGATCAGCTCGATCATCTCGTCGATGTTGGCCAGCGCGACGGTCAGGCCCTCGAGGATGTGGGCGCGGTTGCGCGCCTTGCGCAGTTCGAAAATGGTGCGGCGGGTGACCACCTCGCGGCGGTGGCGCACGAACGCTTCCAGCATCTGCTTCAGATTCAACAGCTGCGGGCGGCCGTCGACCAGCGCCACCATGTTGATGCCGAACACCGACTCCATCTGGGTCTGCTGGTAGAGGTTATTCAGCACTACATCGGCCGAATCGCCGCGCTTGATCTCGATGTAGATGCGCATGCCGTCTTTGTCGGACTCGTCGCGCAGCTCGCTGATGCCCTCAAGCTTTTTCTCTTTGACCAACTCGGCGATCTTCTCGATCAGCCGCGCCTTGTTGACCTGGTACGGGATCTCGGTGACCGCGATCGCCTCGCGGCCGTTGTCGGCGATCTCGATGTCGGCGCGCGCGCGCATGCGCACCCGGCCGCGGCCGGTACGGTAGCCGGCGACTATCCCGCTGGTGCCGTTGATGATGCCGGCGGTGGGGAAATCCGGGCCCGGGATGTACTGCATCAGCCCGTCCACATCGATTTCCGGATCCGCGATCAGCGCGATCAGGCCGTCGATGATTTCGGTCAGATTGTGCGGCGGGATATTGGTGGCCATGCCCACCGCGATGCCGGCCGAGCCGTTGACCAGCAGGTTCGGGAACCGGGTCGGCATGACCGTCGGTTCGCTTTCCTTCTCGTCGTAGTTGAGCTGGAAATCGACCGTTTCCTTGTCGATGTCCGCCATCAGTTCCTGGGTCAGGCGCGACATGCGCGCCTCGGTGTAGCGCATCGCCGCGGCGGAGTCGCCGTCGACCGAACCGAAGTTGCCCTGCCCGTCC
>JAESGX010000350.1_pt1 | contig 19956 bp, 15 predicted proteins | sample 9269801 | NCBI WGS metagenome assembly JAESGX01 (sample SAMN16773122, study PRJNA677054) | algae metagenome | isolation source: Pleurocapsa minor GSE-CHR-MK-17-07R and co-occurring heterotrophs from wet... | place: USA: Lower Calf Creek Falls, Grand Staircase Escalante National Monument, UT ... | reverse complement strand
CGCGACGTCGTCGAAGAGCCGCATGGCGTCGACGCGGTCGAGCGCCCCGATCGTGGGGCTGATCGGCCCGGCGACCGTGTGCACGTGCACCTCGCCGAGCCGCAGCGCGCGCAGCAGCGGGCCCTGGCGCACGGCAACCGACTGCGTGCGCGAGAGCGGCACGATCGTGAGCGAGCGCCAGATGGCGCCCGTGCGCAGCAGCACCGCCGTGTCGGTGAGCGCGAAGCCGTTGCGGGGCTGCGAGAACCAGCGCAGCACGCGCGCGCGGCGGGGCGAGACGGTGAATCCGCCCTCGTCGCCGCGGCCGCGCAGGCCGAGCTCGAGCGCCTCGGCGGCCTCGTCGACCGCCACCTCGGGCAGCAGCAGCCGCAGCACGGCGCGCACGTCGTCGAGGTTGCCCACGGGCAGGATGGTCGTCTGCTGCTGCCCCGCGGCGCCGTTCTGCGACGAGCGCGAGGCGCGGTTGACGGCGATCTGCCACCAGCCGGCGGGCCGCCACAGCAGCGGCTGGCTGACCTTGACCGAGTGGATGCGCCCGGGCGGCAGGGTCTCGTTGGTCGTCGAGAGCAGGCCGAAGCCCACGCGCACACCGTCGGGGGTCGCGGCGATCGAATAGCGCAGCGAGCGCGTGATGCGGGCGATGAGAAAGCCGCCGATGCCGATGATGCCGGGGAACATGGCGAAGAGCAGAAAGAGCTCGCCCGTCGTAATGCTCGTCACGACGATCGCCACGAGCATGGCGAGCAGCACGAGTGTCGTGTCGCTCAGCACGGTCGAGCCGATGAGCCGGCCGGGGTTCATGCGCACAATCGACGTGGGCTCGGCGAGGTCGACGTCGAGCTCGGGGGCCAGCAGCTCGGCGACGCGCTCGTCGAGCATCCCCCCGATGCCGGATGCGGCGGCCGCGTCGGCGGGGTCGGCGGCGGGTCGCTGCGCCCCGGAGGCGAGCAGCAGGATGTCGCGGCGCAGGGCGTCGGCGTCGCGGCCCCGCAGGTAGGCGAGCGGCACGCTCGCGTCGTTGCCGGCCACCGAGATCTCGAGCTTGGCGGCGCCGAACAGGCGCGGCACGATCGGCCGCGCGATGTTGATGCCTTGGATGCGGTCGAGCCGCGCCTTGCGGTTGGTGCGGAACAGGATGCCCGACCGCACCTCGACGACCTCGTCGGTGATGTGGAAGGTGTGCAGACGCCACGAGAAGTAGAAGCCCGCCACGAGCAGCAGCAGCAGGCCGATGGCGGCGAGCAGCGCGACGAGCACGAGCTCTTCGCGCACGATGAAGTCGATCGCGTCGGCCTCGAGGTCGCCGCCCGACGGGGGCAGGTCGATGTCGTCGCCGCCGAAGAAGAGCTCGATGAACCGGTCGCGCAGGTTGACGATCAGCACGCCGATGATCGCGATGAAGGCGATGCCGCCGCGGAAGAGCGGCGTGGCCGGGTGCAGGCGGTGCCACTCGCCGTCGGCGAAGTCGGTCGTCGAGCGGAGGGGGCTCTCGACGGGGGCGACCGCGGGCTCGGCGCCGGCCTCGGTCACAGCCCCGCCCGGCGGGTCTCGGCGACCGCCACGAGGTGGTCGCGCAGTCGCTCGGCCTCGGCGAGCGGCAGGCCGGGAATGAGCACGCCGCTCGACGCCGCGGCCGTCACGAACTTGAGCTCGGCGAGCCCGAAGGCGCGGGCGATCGGGCCGCGGCTGATGTCGACGAGCTGCATGCGCCCGTACGGCACCGCGACGAAGCGCTGGAACATGATGCCGCGGCGGAACAACAGATCGTCGTCGCGCAGCAGGTAGCCGATGGCCCGCACGCGGCGGGGGGTGAGGGCGAGCACGACGACGAAGAGGGCGCCCATGCCCGCGCCGAGCATCCACCCCTCGGCCCACCCCAGCCAGAAGGGCACGAACGCGACGGCCGTGGCGATGGCGCCGAAGACGAGGGTGCCGATCATGTCGACGGGGATGTACTTGGGCGAGACCCGCTGCCACTCGGTCTCGGGCCGCTCGAGGCGGCTCGAGGCGGTGTCGGCGGTCTCGGTCGCGGCAGGTTCGGGCGCGGCGGGTTCGGTGGTGGTCACGCGGGCGTCTCCTCGGTCGGATCATCGGGCGGCAGGGCGCACCAGTGCTCGGCGACGAGGGCGGCAACGACCAGCAGCACGGCGGCGACGACGGTTCCCCCCGCGGCCAGGGTCGAGCCTAACGGCACGACCGCCCGAGTGAGCAGATACAGCAGGATGCCGGCGGCGCCTCCCGCGAGCAGCGCACCGGCCAGCGCGCTCGCCTTCGCGAGCACGACCGCGCGCAGAGCGTAGAAGGGGTCGATGCGCCGTTCGCCCTTCGCCGCGCGGCGCACGGGCCACGCGAGGGCCAGCACGACGACGCCGATGAGCACGAGCGCGACGGCGAGCGAGACGGGCGGAACGAGCACCGCGACGCCGCGCATCGCGAGCAGGGCGTCGAGGCCGAACGCGGCGGCGGCTCCGACGAGCGCGGCGATGATGAGCGCGAGGGGGCGGGTGCGGGTCACGCCGGGCGGCCGAGCGTCGGGTCGGCGCCCAGGCCGGCGAGCAGGGCGGCGACCGGTCCGTGCCCGACGAGCACGGCATCCGGTTGCACCTCGAGCCAGGGGGCGAGCACGAAGTCGCGCTCGTGGGCGCGGGGGTGCGGCACCTGCAGCACGGCGGAGTCGATCTCGAGCTCGTCGAGCGCGATGAGGTCGAGGTCGAGCGTGCGGTCGCCCCAGCGCTCGGTGCGCTCGCGGCCGTTCTCGAGCTCGATCTGCCGCAGCGCGTCGAGCAGCGTGTACGGGTCGAGTCGGGTCTGCAGCAGCGCGACGCCATTGAGGTAGGCGGGCTTCTCGGGGTCGAGGCCGTCGAGGGTGAGCGCGACCGTGCCGTGCCACGACGAGACGGCGTGGATGCTCGACTCGGGCAGCGCGTCGAGCGCCGCCACCGCCCTCTCGAGCGTGGCCTCGCGGTCGCCGAGGTTGCTGCCGAGCGCGATGACGGCCGTGGCAGTGTGCGGGGCGGTCACGACCGCCCCCGCACGATCGTGACGCTCACATCGGCGAAGGGCACCGTGATGGGCGCTTGCGGCTTGTGCACCGTCACCTCGGTCTGCCACACCGCGCCGTGCCGCAGCACGACACCCGCGACGCGTTCGGCGACGGTCTCGATGAGGTCGACGGGGTCGCCCTCGACGGCGGCCACGACCTGCTCGGCGAGCTCGCCGTAGTGCACGGTCGAGGCGAGCTCGTCGTGCGCGGCCGCGCCGCGCAGGTCGAGGTGCGCGGTCACGTCGATCACGAACTCCTGCCCGTCGCGCCGCTCGTGGTCGAAGACGCCGTGGTGCGCGAAGGCGCGCAGGCCCGTGAGGGTGATGCGGTCGGAGGCGGCGCGGTCGCCGCGCGCGGGCGCGTCGGCCGGGGGGCTCGCGGTGTACGCGCCGCCGAACATCGGGGTCTGCTCGGCCGCGGCGGCGATCGACTGCCACACGTCGAGGGCGCGGGCGCTCGCGCGCACGTCGTGCACGCGCAGAGCATCCACGTGCCCCGCCGCGAGGGCCGAGACGACCGCGGTCAGCAGGTCACGCTCGTCGGCCGCGGCATCGTCGGGCAGCAGCGCGCCGAGAAAGCGCTTGCGCGAGGCGCCCAGCAGCACGCGCGCGCCGATCGAGCGCAGCGAGCCGAGCTCGGCGAGCAGCTGCCAGTTGTGCTCGGCGCGCTTGGCGAAGCCGAGGCCGGGGTCGACCCACAGCCGCTCGGGCTGCATGCCCGCCTCGAGCGCGGCGTGCCAGCGGCCCAGCAGTTCGTTCGTGACTTCCTGCGGCGCCCAGCCGTACTCGCTCACCTCGGGCCAGACCGCGCTCGGCCCGCGCCAGTGCATGAGCACGTATGGCGTGCCGAGCTGCGCGACGGTCTCGAGCATCGCCGCATCGGCGAGCCCTCCGCTCACGTCGTTGACGATGCTCGCCCCGGCCTCGACCGCCGCCGCCGCGGTGCTCGCGTTCATGGTGTCGATCGACACCCGGATGCCCTCCGCGGCGAGCGCCGCCACCACAGGCAGCACGCGCTCGCGCTCGACCTGCGGCGCCACGGGTTCGGCACCCGGCCGGGTCGACTCGCCCCCGACGTCGATGACGGAAGCCCCCTCGGCCCCCAGGCGCCGCCCCTGCGCGAGGGCCGCATCGGGGTCGACGAAGCGCCCGCCGTCGCTGAACGAGTCGGGCGTGACGTTGAGCACGCCCCAGAGTTGTGGGCGCGCCGCCGCCGCTGCGGCGCGCAGCTCCGGGCGCGCACTCACGCGGCGCCTCCGCCGATGAGCGCCATCACCTCGGCGCGGCGCACGGGGTCGGCGAGCGCCCCGCTCGCGGCGACCGTGACGGTCGTACTCTCGGCCTGCCGCGGGCCGCGGGCCCCGACGCAGCCGTGCCGCGCGTCGATCACGACGAGGGCCCCGAGCGGTGCGAGGGCGGCGTCGAGCGCGGCGACGATGTCCTCCCCGAGTCGCTCTTGCAGCTGCGGGCGCGAGGCGAGCGTCTCGACGGTGCGGGCGATGCTGCCCAGGCCCACGAGGCGTTCGGCGGGCAGGTAGGCGACGTGCGCGACGCCCGTGAAGGGCAGCAGGTGGTGCTCGCAGATCGAGCGCAGGGCGATGTCGCGCAGCAGCACGATCTCGCCCTTCTGCTCGGGCGCATCCTGCGTCGCGAGCTCGTCGCGCAGCAGCGGCACGGGGTCGACGCCGACGCCGGCGAAGAACTCGACGTAGGCCTCGGCGACCCGCTGCGGGGTCGTCAGCAGGCCGGGGCGCTGCGCATCCTCACCGATCGCGGCGAGGATCTCGGCGACGGCCGCTTCGATGCGGCCGGTGTCGATGGGGGGCATGGTGCGGCTCAGTCGCGCGTCGCGGGCGGGGCGTCGGTCGAAGCGCGCGCGGTCGCCGCCGGAGCCGAGCCCTCGTGCGCGGCGTTCGCGAGCGCGGCGGCCTCGACGGGCGCCTTCGTCGGCATGGGCACGGGCGGCAGGTCGGGCAGCGGCCGCTTGCTGCTCGAGAGCCACTGCGGGCGTTCGGGCAGGCGCTTGACGTCGGCGAAGATCTCGGCGAGCTGCAGGTGGTCGAGCGTCTCCTTCTCGAGCAGCTCGGTCGCCAGGCGGTCGAGGATGTCGCGGTTGTCGTTGATGACCTGCCACGCCTCGTCGTGCGCCTGCTCGATGAGCGCGCGCACCTCGGCGTCGACGCGCTCGGCGAGCTTCTCGCTGTAGTCGCGCTGGTGGCCCATGTCGCGGCCGAGGAAGACCTCGCCGCTCGACTGGCCCAACTTGATGGCCCCGACGTCGGTGCTCATGCCGTACTCGGTCACCATGCGGCGCGCGATGGCCGTGGCCTTCTCGATGTCGTTCGAGGCGCCCGTGGTCGGGTCGTGGAAGACGATCTCCTCCGCGACGCGACCGCCCATGGCGTAGGTCAGCTGGTCGAGCAACTCGTTGCGTGTCACCGAGTACTTGTCGTCGATCGGCAGCACCATCGTGTAGCCGAGGGCGCGGCCGCGCGGCAGGATCGTGACCTTCGTGACGGGGTCGGTGTTACGCATGGCAGCGGCCGCGAGCGCGTGACCGCCCTCGTGGTACGCGGTGATGAGCTTCTCGTGGTCGCGCATGATGCGCGTGCGGCGCTGCGGGCCGGCCATGACGCGGTCGACGGCCTCGTCGAGCGCCTCGTTCGTGATGATCTCCTGCCGGGCGCGCGCCGTGAGCAACGCGGCCTCGTTGAGCACGTTGGCGAGGTCGGCACCCGTGTAGCCCGGCGTCTTGCGGGCGAGCACCTCGAGGTCGACGTTCTCGGCCATGGGCTTGCCCTTGGCGTGCACCTGCAGGATCTTCTCGCGCCCCTTCATATCGGGAGCATCCACCTGGATCTGGCGGTCGAAGCGGCCCGGGCGCAGCAGGGCCGGGTCGAGGATGTCGGGGCGGTTGGTCGCCGCGATCATGATGACGTTGGTGTTGGGGTCGAAGCCGTCCATCTCGACGAGCATCTGGTTGAGCGTCTGCTCGCGCTCGTCGTGGCCGCCGCCCATGCCGGCGCCGCGGTGGCGGCCGACGGCGTCGATCTCGTCGACGAAGATGATCGCCGGCGCGTTCTCCTTCGCCTGCGTGAAGAGGTCGCGCACGCGGCTCGCACCGACGCCCACGAACATCTCGACGAAGTCCGAGCCCGAGATCGAGTAGAACGGCACGCCCGCCTCGCCCGCGACCGAGCGCGCGAGCAGGGTCTTGCCCGTGCCGGGAGGGCCGTACAGCAGCACGCCCTTCGGAATACGGGCGCCGACCGCCTGGAACCGCGTGGGGTCTTTCAAGAAGTCTTTGATCTCCTCGAGCTCTTCGATCGCCTCGTCGGCCCCCGCCACATCGGCGAAGGTCACCTGGGGGGTCTCCTTGCTCACGAGCTTCGCGCGCGACTTGCCGAACTGCATGACCCGGCCGCCGCCGCCCTGCAGGCGCGTGAGCAGGAAGTAGAAGATGACGCCGATGATGAGGAACGGGATGATGAGCCCGAGCAGGCTCACGAAGAAGTTGGTCTGCGGCACCTCGTCGGTGAACTCGTCGTCGACGTTCGCCGCGTCGACGGCCTCGACGATCGCGGCGCCGCGGGGCGCCACGTAGTAGAACTGCACGTTCTGGCCGAACTCTTCGTCGGCCTCGGCGAGCACGATGTCGACCCGCTGCTCGCCATCGACGATCTTGACGCTCGTGAGCTGCTCCTCGGCGAGGAATTCGAGACCCTGCTGCGTGCTGATCTGCCGGAACCCGCCGATGCCGCCGAGCAGGGCGAAGCCGATCCAGAGCACGAGGGCTCCGGCGACGATGTAGAGGAACGGTCCTCGAACGAGTTTCTTGAAGTTCATGGGCTGGCGGGCTGGCGGCCCCGCACCTTTCTTCCGGTGGAACGTGCCTGCCAGGCTATCGCGCGGGTTCTTGGCGGCGGCCGGATGTTCGCTCTCAGCCCTCGTAGACGTGCGGCGCGAGCACCCCGACGGCCCGCAGGTTGCGGTACTTCTCGGCGTAGTCGAGGCCGTAGCCGACGACGAAGGCGGGCGGGATGTCGAAGCCGACGTACTCGACGTCGACCTGCACCTTGGCGGCCTCGGGCTTGCGCAGCAGGGCGAGGATCTTGACGCTCTTCGCGCCGCGCGACTCGAGGTTGGCGCGCAGCCACGAGAGCGTGAGCCCCGAGTCGATGATGTCTTCCACGATGAGCACGTCGCGCCCGGCGATCTCGGTGTCGAGGTCTTTGAGGATGCGCACGACGCCGCTCGACTCGGTGCTGGCGCCGTAGCTCGACACCGCCATCCAGTCCATCTCGACATGCACGGCGAGCTCGCGCGCGAAGTCGGCCATGACCATGACAGCGCCCTTGAGCACGCCGACGAGCAGCGGCGGGGTGTCACCGTAGTCGGCCTCGACCCGGCGCGCGAGCTCGGCGAGCTTCGCGTGGATCTCCTGCTCGGTGACGAGCACCTCGGTCAGGTCGGAACGGATGTCTTCGACGTCCACGGGCTACTCCTCAACTTCGGTCGGGGCGAGGGCGAACACGATCAGCCCGGCTGCGCGTTCCACCCTAATGCCGGGCAGATGCACCGGGCCCTGGCCGTGCCACTCGGTCGCGAGCCGGGCGACCTCGAGGGTCTGCGCGCGGCTCAGCGCGGCCCCGAACTCGGCGCGCGCGACGAGCCGGATGAGCCGGTTCCGCAGCGCGGCAGGGTTCGCGGCGAGCCACGCGACGGGTACGGCGCAGCCGCCCTCGGCGAGCTCGACGACCTCCTCGGCGATCTCGTCGACCATGCGGTCGAGCGCTTCGGCGTCCTCCCGGGCGATCGCGGCGGTGCGGGCGAGCGCCTCGACGATGCCCGCATCGAGGTGCTTTTCGAGGTGCGGCAGGATGCGTCGCCGCACCCGCACGCGCGCGAACCGCTCGTCGCTGTTGTGCGGATCGATCCACGGCTCGAGCCCCTGGTCGGCGCAGGCTTGCGCGAGAACAGCGCGGCGCAGCCCGAGCAGGGGTCGGAGGTACAGCCCCGCCACCGGGGCCATACCCGCGATGCTGAGCGTGCCGCTGCCGCGCGCGAGCCCCAGCAGCACGGTCTCGGCCTGGTCGTCGAGCGAGTGCCCGAGCAGCACGGCCGCGGCCCCGTGCTCGACGGCCACGACCTCGAGCGCGGCGTACCGGGCCGCGCGCGCCGAGGCTTCGGGTCCGCCCGTGCCACCCCTGATGTGCGCGTCGCCCATCATCGGCTCGACGGCGCCGAACTGCTCGACGCGCACGCGCTCGATCTGCACCGGGTCGAGCCCGAGCGCCCGCGCCGCCTGCGCCGCGCGCAATGCCACCGCGCCGGAGTCGGGCTGCAGCCCGTGGTCGACGATCACGGCACCCGCGCGCAGCCCCAGCCGGGGCGCTTCGAACCCGGCGGCCGCGGCGAGCGCCAGCGAGTCGGGGCCTCCGCTGAGGGCGACGAGGGCGAGCGAGCCCGCCGGCAGGTCGGTGAGCGACTCGCGCACCGCACGCCGCGTGTCGGCGACCGCGGGGGTGAGCCGCGGCCGTCGCGGGGCCGCGGGGGGCTCGGAGGGCATCCACTAAGGTTAGAGCCGCGTTCGCGCACCCGTCTTTCCCCGCTCTCCCCTCTTCGAAGGAGCACGCCCATGGGCGCCTACCCCGTCGTCATCGAGATTCCTCGCGGCAGCCGCAACAAGTACGAGGTCGACCACGAGACGGGCCGCGTCTACCTCGACCGCGTGCTCTTCACGCCCTTCGTGTACCCCACCGACTACGGCTTCTTCGAGAACACGCTCGGCCTCGACGGCGACCCGGTCGACGCGCTCGTGCTGCTGGAGTTCCCGCTCTTCCCGGGCGTCGGGGTCGAGGTGCGCCCTGTGGGCGTGTTCAACATGACCGACGACGGCGGCAGCGACGCGAAGGTCATCTGCGTGCCGGCGAAGGACCCGCGGTGGGCGCACATCCAGGACATCGCCGATGTGCCCGAGCAGACCCGCAAAGAGATCGAGCACTTCTTCGAGCACTACAAAGACCTCGAGCCCGGCAAGTGGGTCAAGACCGAGGGCTGGGGAGACGCCGCCGAGGCCGAGGCCGTCGTGCAGGCGGGCATCGCCGCGTACGTGCCCGCCGCGCACTAGCCTCCGGCGATCGCCGCTCGGCGCTACCCGCTCGGCCGCGCGACGACCGGAATGCGGTCGTAATTGCGCACCGGCACGATGCGCACGGGCTTGCCCGGCGACGGCGCCTCGATCATCTGCCCGTTGCCCAGGTAGATGGTGACGTGATACTTCGAGCCGGATGCTGAGCCGCCGTAGCTGTAGAAGATGAGGTCGCCGGGGCGCGCCTGGCTGTACGACACGAGCAGGCCGCGCGAGGCCGCCCGGTTGTACTGCGCCGACACGGAGTGCCCGCCGATCGCGAGCCCGCCCGCCGAGTAGGCCATCATCGTGAGCCCCGAGCAGTCCCACGAGTTCGGGCCGCTCGCACCGTACTGGTACGGCTCGCCGAGCTGGGCTTTCGCGAAGGCGATGGCGGCGTTCACGATGGTCGGGTTCGGGGTGGGTCCGGATGCGGCGGGCGGCGGGCTCGGCGCGGGGGCCGGGGTGCTCGGCGCGGGTGACGGAGCCGGGCTGCTCGGCGACGGCGCGGGAGCTGGCGTGCTCGGCCGAGGAGTCGGCTGGCTCGGCGCGGGCGCGGGAGTGCTCGGGCTCGGGCCGGGGGCTGGCGCACTCGGGCTCGGCGACGGCTGGCCGGGCGCGGGGTTCGACGGCGGCTCGGCGTGCTCGAGCGAGTCGAGGTACGCGCGCTCGAGCGCGGCCGAGCGGCCCGTGAGGGTGGCGAGCTTGACCGAGAGCTCGTCGAGCAGCGCGCGCTGCTGGGCGGCCTGCGCCTCGGCTTGCTCGGCGGCGTCCGCGGCGGCGGCGTACACCGCCTCGGCCTCGACAACAGCGGTGGCGTGGGCGTCGCGGGCGACCGCGGCCCGATCGCTGAGGGAGTCGGCGACGTTGCGGTCGCGCAGGGCCCGCGCCAGCACGGCGTCGGTGCGCGTGCTGAGGGCGCTCATGGTTCCGAGCCGGTAAAGCAGGTCATCCGCGTCGTCGCCGCTGATGATGAGGGCCATCGTGATGTCGCCGCTGCCCGCCCGCGCGAGCTGCGCCGCGAGCTGCGCGGCCTGCTGCCCCGAGGCGCTCGCGCGCTCGAGCGCCGTGTCGCGGCGACGGTCGGCCGACTGCATCGCAGTCTCGGCCTCGTCGAGCGCGATCGTCGCCTGCTGGTGTTCCTCGCCGGCGATGAGGGCGGTCGTGCGCAGCTGCTCGAACTCGGCGTTGACCTCGGCCACGGTGTCGAGGATGCGCGCAATCGCGATCTCGGTGGCCTCGACGTCGCCCTTGGCCTCCTGCACGTCGTCCCACGAGGGTCCGGACGGTGCGGCGAGCGCCGTGGTCGGCCGCTGCAGGCCCGCGGCCCCGAGCGCGATAACCAGAGCCGTCACGAGGGTGACGGCTCCGATCGCGCGGCGCCCGGGGCGTCGCATCAGAGCCGGCTACCCAATCGTGAGTCCTTTATTGCGCAGATAGGTCACGGGGTTGGTCGTGCCGCCGTTCTGCCGCACCTCGAAGTGCAGGTGGTTGCCGGTCGAGCTGCCGGTCGTGCCCATGCGGGCGATGTTCTGGCCGACGACGATCTCCTGCCCCATGCGCACGAGAATGCCGCCGTTCTGGATGTGCCCGTACGAGGTGGTGAGGCCGTTGCCGTGGTTGATGCGGATGAAGTTGCCGTATCCGCCGTTCCACCCCGCGTACTCGACGACGCCGCTCGCGGCCGCGTAGATGGGCGTGCCGGCCGCGTTCGCGATGTCGACACCGGCGTGGAAGCGCACCGCGCCGCTGATGGGGTGCACGCGGTAGCCGTAGCCCGAGCTGATGTAGCCGTTGGTCGGCACCGCCCAGCCGTTCTTGATCTGGCCGGCCCCGAGGCTCGAGCCCGAGCCGTACTGCGCGGCGATGCCGGCGCGGTAGTCCTTCTCGGTCGCCGCGCGGTTCTTGATCAGCACGTCGAGCTGGGCCTCGAGCCGGGCCTGGTTCTCCTGCTGCGCGATGAGGGCGTTCTGCGCCGCTTCGGCCGCGACCTGCGCCGCTTCGAAGGCGGCCTGCGCCTCGAGCCGCAGCTCGTCGCGGATCTGCTTGGCGACGTTGGCCTGATCGGTGAGCGACTGCGCGGCGTTCTGATCCTGGAGCGCCGCGGCGTAGATGCCCTCGGCCTGCTCGGTGATCTTGCTCGCGAAGCCGAGGCGCGAGAGCAGCTCGTCGGCGTTGCCCGGGTTGGTGAAGAGCGAAGCCGAGAGGTCGCCGCCACCCGAGCGCGCGAGCTCGGCGACGAACTGGCCGGCGCGCGAGCGCGACTCGTCGGCGCGCAGCTGCGCCTCGTCGGCCTGCGCCTGCAGCTGGTCGGCCGTGAACGCGGCCTCGTCGAAGGCGAGCTGTGCCTCGTAGTAGATGTCGCCCTTCTCCTGGGCGATGGCCTGGGTGCGCTCGACCTCGGCGGTGATCGCGGCGATCGCCGCGCGGATCTCCTTGATCTTGGCCTGCGCGCGCGCCACGTCGCGGCGGGCGTCGAGCACGTCGTCCCAGCTCGGGTAGTCGACGGCGTACGCGGGGCGCTCCGTGACGGCGATCGACCCGCTCACGAGCAGAGCCACGGCCGCGATTGCAGCGATGAATGCGCTCGCGCGACGGCGCCGCGGACGGTCGGCGGCATCCCGTGCCGTCACGACCGGCGGCATGGCCGTCGTCTCCGTCATCGTCGCGCTCCCCCAGCGTTCTGCTGACCGCATGATGTCTCCCCGAACCGGTACTCACGCGCGTTATGTCACAACTTCCACACGAGCACCATTGACCACAGTACCAACGGATGCCCCGTTCGGCCAGGTCTCGCACCGCACGCGTCGCAGGGCGCCCTGTCGGCAGAGCGCCCGCATCCTTGTCGCGACGCTAACCCGCACGGCCACGCCCGCCCGGGAGGCGGGTCGGATCGTCGCCGAACCCGCGCGCCCGCCAGCCGCCGCCGGTTTGGCATTCCCGGGGCTCGACCCGTATGCTTGTGCCTCGGTTGCTCTGCGGCTCGCGCCACCTGGCCCCATCGTTTAGTGGCCTAGGACACCGCCCTTTCACGGCGGCAGCACGGGTTCGAATCCCGTTGGGGTCACCAGCAGTTCAACTCACACAACTGAATACGTTTGGCCCTGTAGCGCAGTTGGTTAGCGCGCCGCCCTGTCACGGCGGAGGTCGCCGGTTCAAGTCCGGTCAGGGTCGCCACGGCGACGGGCCCTCTCTTCGGAGGGGGCTTGTTCCGTAGTGGGGCTCAGGCCCTGCGGCTCTGTAGCTCAGTTGGTAGAGCGCACGACTGAAAATCGTGAGGTCACGGGATCGACGCCCGTCGGAGCCACCACTAGCACTCCGGATCCGTGGCGCCGCCCTTCGAGTTCTCGCCGATCTCGTGAGCTGCCGAACGGATAAGTCCCTGCCATTCGAACACTTTCCGAATGCCCATCATGGTTCGAATCTGCGAGGCGGGTCGAGCGCTGAGTTCTTCATTCAGAAGTGGGGACCTCGAAGAACCTGTCGCAAAACGAATTCCACACCGCCAGGTAGTCCAGGGAGTCCGCCGTCACCCACAGGCCTTCGAGTCCCTGCCAGAAGGCGAGGAGCTCGCGCGCCGCGACGACGGGATCCGGCTTCCAGTGAAGCACGGCTTCAAGCGCCGCGAAGGCGAGCCGGTTGCGCTGCACAAAGTAGTCATGTGCTGGGTGCTTGGGATCGATTGCTTCCGGGCCAAGCACTGAGAAGAGTCGGATCAGCTCTTTCTTGTCGAGGTTGCTCTCGACGACGCGCTGGAGGTATTCCCGCAACTCGGCCGGGCCTTCAACGTGATCAGGTAACCCGCCGCTGCTGGCAAAGGCTTCTTCGTCCCGCCCGACCAGCACGGCGGCCAGGATGTCATTCATCGTGGGGAAGTAGTGGAGCACCGACTGCGGCCGTATGCCGCACGCTGCGCCGATGTCGGCGAGCGAGACCGAGTTGAATCCCGACTGCGAAATGAGCCGCGTCGCTTCGCGCACGATCTGCTTGCGGCGGGCTTCAGGCGCCAACCGAATCTGCTTCGGTCTCACCGAGCTGTCGACTGACATCAAAGTCTCCTTGTTCGCGACTAGACAGATCGACTAGTCGTCAGTAATCTACCACTCGACAGATGCAATCTACCAAGTGACAGATTGTTCCGCTTCAATGAAGAAGGTTGGAAAACGATGTCTTCGAATGACTTGCCCGAGCCCCTCGCTCACCCGCTCACTCTCACCGAGCCCACCGGCTCAACCACAGAAATCAGATCTCGCACCACCACGCGCAGGCTGGGCCTCGCTCTCTTCATCCTCGGCTTCGGGTGGGTCTTCGCGAACGGCGCGCTGACCGGCGTCATCCTCGCCGCAAAGTTCGCGATTCTTGACGAGCCGAACAAAGTGTTCCTGTTTGGGCTGGCCACCGCGATCGGCGGCATCGGCACGACGGTGTCTCTCTTCTTCTGGGGCGCAGTCTCTGATCTGACACGCAGTCGTCTCGGACGACGGGCGCCCTGGATCATCTTCGGCGGCATCTCAGGGCCGATCTTCTTCGTGCTCATGTCTCTAGCGAACAGCCCTGTGCTGCTCATCCTTGCGTTTGTCGGATACGGCCTCGCATTCAACTCGCTCACGTCGGCCGCGCTGGCCGTCTTCGCCGACCGCGTGCCTCGTGAGAAGCGCGGCACCATCTCCGCGGTGTACGGCGGCGCTCAAGTCATGGGTGGCACTTTCGGGTCGATCATCGCCTCGCGATTCATCCTCGAACCCAACAGCTTCATGCTCATCGGCGCCATCGTGATCTTCGTTGCAGCGATACTCTTCGTGCTGCTCGCCCCGGACTACTCGAGCAAAGACATGCCTCGCGCGACCCTTGACGCAAGCGGCATCCTCGACGCCTTCAAGTTCCCGAAGAACGCACCCGACTTCTACTGGGCATTCGCAGGCCGATTCCTCCTCCTACTCGGCCTCTATGTCGTGCAGAACTTCACGCTGTACATCCTCACGGACTACATCGGGCTATCGAGCGCCGAGGCTGGGGACATCATCGCCGTCTCCGGCATTGCCACGCTGGTCACGATTGTTCTTGGTACGTTCATCGGTGGCCCACTCTCCGACAAGATCAAGCGGCGCAAGCTGCCAATCTTCATCTCGTCGTTGCTGTTCGCCGTCGCCGTCGTCATCCCCTTGGTCTGGCCCACCGGCACCGCCATGATCCTCTTCGCCGCGCTCTCCGGCCTGGGCCTGGGGGCGTTCCTCTCGATCGACACGGCTCTCATGACTGAGGTCATCCCGTCGCAAGAACAGGCTGGCAAGGACCTCGGCATCCTGAATACGGCCAACACTGTGCCGCAGATCATTGCGCCCCTGATTACGGCCGCCATCGTCGGAATCGGTCTCGGATACGCTCCCGTCTTTGCGACGTCTCTCGTGATCATGCTCGTTGGTGCCTTCAGCATCTTCAAGATCAAGTCCGTTCGCTAAGCCACCACGAGAGACCAGATCATGGCACGCACCCAAACGACGAGCTTCACATTCGACGCCGCTATCCGGGACGTGCAGGCGGGAACAATAAGCGTCGATTCCGCAGTGTCCCGCTTGCTTGACCAGCTGACGGACCGAGAGTTGCTCTGGATGCTCGACGGCGATGTACCTCTGCGCTCGATGATCACCCTCCCGGCAAAGATCAAGGCCGGACCCATTGTTGGCGGGGCTATCCCGCGGTTGGGCATCCCCGGGGTCCGTTTCGCGGACGGCCCTCGGGGGGTGGTGATGGGCCACTCAACCGCATTTCCCGTCACCATCGCTCGAGCGGCCACGTGGGACCCCCAGCTTGAAGAGCAGGTTGGTCTTGCCATGGGGCGGGAGGCTCGCGCCGGCGGTGCGAACTACTCGGGTGCGGTGTGCGTCAACCTGCTCCGCCACCCCGCTTGGGGTCGTGCACAGGAGTGCTATGGCGAGGATCCCGTGCTGACCGGCGAGATGGGCGTGGCTCTCACCGCGGGTCTTCAGCGCAACGTCATGGCGTGCGTCAAGCACTTCGCTCTCAACTCGATGGAGAACGCCCGTTTTCGGGTCGACGTCACAGTCGACGAGCATGCGCTGCACGAGGTCTACCTCCCTCACTTCAAGAAGGTCATCGACTCGGGCGCTGACTCGGTCATGAGTTCGTACAACTCGATCAACGGCAAGTACGCAGACGTCAATAAGGTGCTGCTGAGCGACATCTTGCGCGATGAGTGGGGCTTCACTGGCTTCGTGACCAGCGACTGGGTGTCGGGAACCCACGGTGGAGTCGAGAGCCTAGACGCGGGCCTCGACGTCGAGATGCCCCTTCGCATGATCCGAGCCCGCGAATTGCCCGCGGCCATCAAGGCCGGCGAGCTCGCCAAAGAGACGGTGCTGCGTTCGGCACGTCGCATCCTCTCAACGACCCTCCGGCGCGCTATCGCGATCGACGAGAACGAGCCGCGTGCTGAGACGATCGCTGGGCCGGAGCATCGCGCGATCGCCCGCGCCGTCGCGATTCGGGCCTGCGTGCTGTTGAAGAACGATCCCGTTGGAGAGACGCCTGTCCTCCCGCTGGATCCGAGTATCGGAACTCTCGCCGTCATTGGCGATCTCGCGACAGATGCCAATACGGGCGACCATGGATCCTCGCTGGTCTACCCGCCCACGACCTCGTCGCCGCTCGACGGCCTCCGCGAGGCACTGCCGAACGTGCGGATCGATCACGTTGGAAGTGCAGACATCGAGGCGGCTCGTGAAGCCGCTCGCGCAGCAGACGCGGTGATCGTCATTGCCGGAAGAAGCTTCGATGACGAAGGCGAACGCGTGCAGAACGACGACATGGACATGAGCAAGTTCGGGTTCCCGTTTAACACCAAGTTTGTCCAATGGCTCGCCACAAAACTGACGGTGAGCCAGTTCGGGCGTGGTGGCGACCGCGAGGTGCTAGAGCTTGACAGCAACGACGAACTGCTGATCGCCGCCGTGGCTGAGGCGAATCCACGCACCGCGGTCATCACAATCGGCGGCAGCGCGATCATCATGGAGAACTGGCGCGGGTCGGTTCCAGCGATTCTGCACGCGTGGTACCCAGGCATGGAAGGCGGGAGGGCCCTCGCCGACATCATCACTGGCACGTCAGAGCCCGGTGGTCGACTCCCGGTGTCCATCCCGACCAGTGCTTCCCACCTACCGTTCTTCGACTCCGAGGCCCGATCGATCAACTATGACTCGTGGTGGGGGCAGCGAAAGCTCGACCGAGACGGAAACCCTGCCGCATACCCGTTCGGGTTCGGCCTCGGATACACGACCTTCGAGGTGTCTCTCGTCAGTCACCATGCGACCGATACCGAAGGAACGGCAACTGTCGTGGTGCGCAATACCGGCATGCGAACCGGGTCGACGGTCGCCCAGGTCTACGCCGTCGACAGTGACGCAAGTCGCCCGATCCCGCAGCTCGTCGGGTTCGCCCGTGTGGAGCTGGATGCGGGAGAAGAGACGAGCGTCGATATCGGGCTGGATCTCACCCCGACGCGCCAACGCGAGCCCGGAACGGGGCTCTGGGCGCGGCGCCCCGGCAGCTGGGTACTGCTCGCGGCACAACACAGCCCCTCATCGGTCACGGGAGCCGTGGGTCTTTGGCCATGACGTCAACGCTGTTCACCGACGATTGGCACTTCGCCCGGGAGGGCAGCGCCGACTGGTCTCCAGTGTCGCTGCCCCACGACGCCATGATCCACGAGGCGCGATCGGCAGACGCCCCAGCCTGGGCGCACGGCGGATACTTCCCCGGAGGCGCTTATATTTACCGGAAGCATTGGACACCGAGTTTCGAACTTCAGGGCAAGCAGGTGAGCCTTCGCTTCGAGGGTGTCTATCGACACAGCCGTGTGCTGATCGACGGAACAGACGTCGGCGGGTCGCTAAGCGGTTATCGCGAGTTCGAGGTTCGACTAGACGAGCACCTCCAGCTCGGAACGACCCATCAGATCGACGTGACCGTCGACAACTCGCGCACCCCCAACGCTCGCTGGTACACCGGCTCCGGAATCTACCGGCCGGTATGGCTCGAGGTGCGCGACGCAATCCACATCCAGCCCGACGGCGTGACCTTCGTGACCCGAGACACCAGTGCCCCTGCGGTAGCGTCGGTGTCAGTCAGACTGGTCAACGAGGACGCCGCGCGGGTCGAAGTGAGGGTGATACTCGCACGCGATGGCTCGGCAATTGCCGAGGTTTCAGACAGCACCATCGGCACCGAGATGGAGCTGCAACTGCTCGTCCCCGATCCGAGGCTCTGGTCTGCCGACAGTCCGTCGCTCTATGACCTGACCGTCACGGTGGCTCGCGGGGGCAAGATCGTCGACACCCGCACCAGTCGAGTTGGACTGCGGACCATCGAAGTGGGCTCTCAAGGCTTGCGGGTAAACGGCGACTCGGTCACCCTTCGCGGGGCAAACGTGCATCACGACAGTGGAGTGCTCGGTGCGGCGACATTCAAAGACGCGGAACTGCGTCGGATGCGAATTCTCAAGGCGAATGGGTTCAACGCTGTACGCAGCGCCCACAATGCCGCCGCGCGCGCCCTGATCGATGCCTGCGACGAAGTTGGTCTTTACGTCATGGACGAGCTGTTCGATGGCTGGTACGACCACAAGAACGAGCACGACGATGCCGACCACTTTGACGAGATGTGGCGAGACGAGGCCCGCTCAATCACCGCCAAAGACCGCAACAGCCCCTCCGTGATCATCTACTCAGTTGGCAATGAGAACGGCGAGGCCTTCACGCCGCGTGGAAGGCGAATCGCGCACGAGATTGCCGCCGAGGTTCGTCTCCTCGACCCCACTAGACCGGTCACCCTGGGCGTCAATATGGTCGGCGCCACGTTCGCTGGCCTCGCCAGAACCACAACCAAGGAGGAGACCAACACCGCGCCCAAGGCGGCCCCAGACATGACCAGTACGGCCCTCAACGTGATCTCCAACAGATTCGGCAGCCTCATGAAAGTGTTCCCTCGACTTCGCGCTGCCGATTGGGCGACCACCGAACTTTTCGCCCCATTCGACATCGCCGGCTACAACTACGGCACCGCGCGGTACGAGATTGACGCGCGCCTGCACCCCGACCGCCCGATGGTAGGAACCGAGTCGATGCCCGGCGACATCGCGCACAATTGGGCCCTTGTCGAGAAGCTGCCAACGTTAATCGGCGACTTCATGTGGGCCGGCTGGGACTACCTCGGCGAGGCCGGCGGGGGTGCCTGGGCGTACGGCACTCGGCGGGCCCCGTACCTCAAGCCATACCCTCAATTGACTTCCGGCACAGGAGTGTTTGACATCACCGGGCAACCAGGTGCGTCGGTGTTCCTCGCTCGCGCCGCGTGGGGGCTGCTCGATGCACCCGCGATCACGGTTCGCCCGTTGGATGTTGAGCCGGGGCCGGTCGCAAAGACTTCGTGGCGTTCGACTGATGCTGTTCCTAGCTGGTCCTGGCGCGGCCAGGCGGGGCGTCGGGCCGAGCTCGAGATCTACAGCATCGACGACGAGGTGGAGGTCATCGTCAACGGACGTCCTCTCGGGCGCAAACCAGCTGGGCGAAGTCACGGTTTCGTAGCCCGCTTCCGCACCACCTACGAGCCCGGTTCGGTGGTTGCGATCGGGTATTGCCACGGCAAGGAAACTGCACGTTCAGAACTTCGGTCAGCGAGCTCCCCCCTGCTCCGGATGCGTGCCGAGCAAGACACGATTTTCGCGGACGGCCAGCACCTCGCGTTCCTCCATCTTGAATTGTCAGACGACGACACGACCGTCGACTCTGCGGCGAATGACATGATCACCCTGAACGTCGAGGGGCCTGCGACCCTTGCTGGATTCGGGAATGGGGCGACCGCATCTGAGGAGTCGTTTGGCGATGCCACTCACTCGACCTATCGCGGTCGCGCGTTCGCCGTCATCCGTTCTGATGGCCGCGTCGGCCAGATTCATGTGACTGCCACGAGCCTCCACCACGGGAATACGACCGTGGTCATCAACGCAGAGAACAAAAAAGGAGCCACATGTCGCTAACTATCTCGGATGAGACGATCCCCGCCCGACACGGAGCGTTGACCCTGCGCCGCTACGCACCTGCTGAGGTGGTAGACAATGCGACTCCGTTTCTGTGGGTTCACGGCGGAGGATTCGTGCAGGGCGGCCTCGCCATGCTCGAGTCGAGTGCTGTCGCAACCGCGATTGCGCGAGCCGGTCGTGTCGTTTGGGCTGCCACCTACCATTTGGCGCCCATGTGGAACATTTTCCGGGCGCCCCGCGATGGTCAGCTCACCGGCACCCGTTTCCCGATTCCGCTCGACGACGTGAGCGATGCCATCACGTTCACTCAACAAAACAGCCCGGACGGGCGGATCGCACTCGGCGGCGCCAGCGCCGGTGCGTGTCTGACGGCGGCCGCTACCCTGCGCCTGCGCGACGAGGGGGCTCAGCTCCCATCGTCGCTTGTTTTCGCCTATGGCACCTTCCATGCGACTCTCCCTCCTCGATCTCCCGCCCTGCAGGCACAGCTCGGGGGGAGAACCGGACTCGGCATGAGCCGTGGGCAGGCCTACAAGATGCATCGCAACTACGCTGGCTCTCCCGACGTCATGAACAATCCCTACGCTTTTCCCGGAGGCCACGACCTCACCGGCCTCCCCCGCACCCTGATGATCGATGCCTCCCTCGATGAGCTGCGAGCATCTGGAGAGCGGTTCTCTGAGGAACTCGCCAGCGCGGGAATCCCTGTCGAGTATTCGGTGGTCCACGG
>JAESGX010000348.1_pt1 | contig 20007 bp, 15 predicted proteins | sample 9269801 | NCBI WGS metagenome assembly JAESGX01 (sample SAMN16773122, study PRJNA677054) | algae metagenome | isolation source: Pleurocapsa minor GSE-CHR-MK-17-07R and co-occurring heterotrophs from wet... | place: USA: Lower Calf Creek Falls, Grand Staircase Escalante National Monument, UT ... | reverse complement strand
GGCGCTGGCCTGCGAGAGCCGGCTGGTGGACCTCGAGCGCGCCGAGGTGCGGCGCTACACCGACGCCGACCAGCAGGCGGAATATCCGGGCGATCGCTTCTTCGAGTTCGTCCCCGCCCTGCAGGAGGCGGAGATCCGGCTGCCGATCCAGTGACCCGGCTGCCCGACTGGCCGGAGCGGCTGGCGACGCTGGTCACCGCCGCTGAGCATCGGCCCTTCGACGCGGCGCGCTGGAACTGCGGGCGCTTCGCCATGGCGGCGGTGGTGGCCTGCACGGGCCAGCGTCCCGTTTGGCGGCATCGCCCCACGCTCGCCGAAATGGCCGACACCGCCGGCTACCCGCGCGTGCCGGTGCCCTTCGCCCGGGCTGGCGACGTGGTCCTGGCCGCCGACCCGGAACGCCTGGGTGTCGTGCTCGATGCCGGCCGCGTGGCCTTCGTCGGCCCTGCCGGGCTCCTGCGCCTTCCGATCACCGCCTGCACCATCGCCTGGAGGGTTGGCTAATGCCCGTCGCCATCCCTTTCATCGCTGCCGCCGCAGGGGCCGCTGCCTCGGCCGTCATCGGTGGCGGCGTCCTGGGCGCCGTGGCGGCCGCCGGCGCCGCCCTGGTGGTCTCCGCCGTGGGTGCCGCGGTCTTCCGCCCCAAGTCGCCCTCCGCCGCCCGTAGCGCCAACGTCACGCCAGGCACCGACACCGGTCCGGGCTCCGGCTTCGATCCCCGCACGCCCGGTGCCGGGCGCACCCAGTCCTTCCGCCAGCCCATCACCGAGCACCAGATCGTCTTCGGCCGCTGCCGCACCTCCGGCCCGGTCGTGTTCCTGCATTCCGCCACCGACGACGAGGGCCGCACCGACGGCTTCCTCCACGTCGTCGTGGTGCTGGCCGCGCACCGCGTCCGCGCCATCGGCGAGGTCTTTCTCAATGGCACCGCCTCGACGGACGCGAAGTTCGCCGGGCTGCTGCGGATCGATCGGGCGCTGGGCGATCCCGGCCAGGCCGCCAATGCCAATCTCGTCGCGGATACCGGTGGGCAATGGACCGCGGCCCATCGCGGCCAGGGACGGGCCTATCTCGCCGTCCGCCTCAAGCTGCGGCCCGAGGCCTTCCCCTCCGGCGCGCCCAGCCTGTCCGCCATCGTCGAGGGGGCGGACACCATCCTCGACCCGCGCACCGGCGCCACCGGCTGGTCCGACAATCCGGCGTTGTGCCTGGCCTGGTACCTGACCTCGCCCTTTGGGTGGCGCGCGGCCTGGTCGGATATCGACCTGCCGGCGCTGATGGCCGCGGCCAACATCTGCGACGAGATCATGGGCCGCCGGGATGGCACGGCCGAGCGGCGCTACACCGTCAACGGCGCCGTCACCCTGGGCGAGGGCAAGATCGCCATCACCCGCAAGCTGGTCGCTGCCATGGCGGGCGCGCTGGTCGTGAGTGGGGGGCGCTTCTACATCCATGCCGGTGCGCCGGCGCTGCCGGCGGCGACCCTCACCTCGGACGACCTGCGCGGCGACGTCACCATCGTAGGCTCGCGCCCGCGGCGGGATCTCTTCAACGGGGTACGCGCCGTCTATGTCGAGCCGGCCGCGGCCTGGCAGCCCACCGACGCGCCGCCGCTGCTGGCCAGCAACTACGTCACCGAGGATGGCGGCGAGGCGATCTACCGGGACATGGAGTTCCCGCTCACCACCTCGGCGGCCACCGTGCAGCGGCTGATGAAAATCGAGCTGGAGCGCAACCGGCGCCAGCGTGAGGTGGCGATGCAGGCGAACCTCTCCGCGCTGCGCCTGCGGCCCTGGGATGGGGTGACGGTGACGCTGGAACGCCTGACGCCGTTCCCGGCGCGGGTGACGGGCTGGGCGCTGGCGCCGGATGGCGGGGTGAACCTGCAACTGGCGGAGGAGGACCCGGCCGTCTGGGCCTGGAACCCGGCGACGGATGAGCGCGCCACGGGGCAGAACCCGTCCGTAGTGCTGCCGAACCCGGGCGTGATCGCCGCACCAGCCGCCATCCTGGTGGAGACGCCGCTGGGGGTGAGCTTCACGGCGATCGCGGTGTCCTGGTCGGCGGTTGGGTCGGCCTATCTCGCCGGCTACGAGATCGAGTTCCGCCCTACCTCTGTCGCCGTCTGGCAGGGCTATGCGGGTGGCTTCGGCGCCACGGCGGTCGCCATCACCACCGCGGAGCCCACGGCATTCCGCGTGCGGGCGCAGGCGCGCAGCGGGGCGGTGTCGGGCTGGCGCGAGGCGCTGGTGCCGGCTGCGGCCTCGGGCCTGGCGGCGACCGGCATCGTCGGCGGCGTGCGGCTGTCGGGCGGCTTTCCCGCAGACGGGGTTCGGTTGCAGGTCTTCGAGGCCAGCAGCGCCAGCCTCGCCGCCTCGACCAAGCTGGCTGGCGAGCCCACAGCGCTGCCCTGGGATCGCACCGGCCTCACCGCCGGCCAGACCCGCTGGTACTGGCTGCGCAGCGTCTCGGCCGAGGGCAACGTCTCCGCCTTCGCCGGCCCGGTCACCGCCACCGCCCTCTGATCGGAGAACGCCATGCCGGCGCGCATCGACGACCTGCTGGTCCTCAACGCCAACCTCAACAAGACCGACTTCGCGAAGTACCTCCGCGATCGTGAGGCGGTGCTGCCGACCGACTTTGGCGGGCTCGGCGATGGCGTGGCGAACGACCGCACCGCCATCCAGGCCTGCTTCGATCGCGCCGCGGCAGACCAGAAATTCGCCGTCATCCCGCCAGGCACCTGGAACGTGGGCAGCGGCGTGACCCTCAGCGGCGGCGCCCGCGGGCTGATCATGCGCGGCGTCATCCGCTACACAGGCGCGGCCAATGCGCCCGCCACCGTGCTGACGCTGGGCGATGGCGGCACCACGCGCAACGGCGAGAAGCTCTATGCCGGGCTGCAGGTGGTGCGCCAGACGCAATCCGACTGGGTCTCCGAGGCCGATATCGGGATCCTGGTGCGCAACATCGACGCCTCGGTCGTCGATCTGCGCCTGGTCTCGGGGTTCACCATCGGCATGCGCACGCTGGGCGACGGCCGCGGCGTCGAGGACAGCACCTTCCATCTGCTGCGCATCCTGAACAACCGCTACGGCCTCGACATCCGCGCCGAGACGGCAACGGCCTGGAACACGTCGGTCCGCTACTACGGCGGCCACTTCGCCCTCGCCACCGGGATCAACCCTACGATCGACCGCTACGGCATCCGCTTCTCGCGCGGGGCGGGCGGCTACAACAACCACAACCGGCACGTCTTCGACGGGCCGAACTTCGAGCTGCGGCAGCTTGACCCGAACGTGGCCATCCCCTTCCTGAACGAGACGGACGGCACCGCGATCATCGGCCGCGCGCTACGCATGGAAGCCTGCTCGCCGATCGTGGCGCGGCACACCGGCAGTGCCACCGACTGCGAATACGAGGTGGCCTGGTCCAACACCTATGCCGTGCGGATGGACTACACCTCGACCGCCGACCGCGCCGGCAATGCGGTGATCAACCGGCACCGCGCACCGGCCTCGCGGCTGCTTCAGGTGCTGGCGGCGGTGCCGAACCTCCGCGCCGCGGCCTTTCGGCAGAGTGGCACCGAGATCGGCGTCGAGAAGCTGGCGACGCTGGCCACCTCGACCACCGCAGCGACCACACTGGCGGGGCTTTGCTTCAACGGGTTGGACGGGATCTCGGCCACCGCCCGCGGGCTGCTGCTGGATGCTAACCGAGGCCTGGCCTTCGTGGTGGACACCTCCTCGGCCAAGGAGTTCGCACTGGCGCATTGGCTGGTGGGCGGCGCCGATGGCGGTCGGCTGTTCGTGCGGGTGTTCGACGGGGCGGCCAACGTGCGGGAGAACATCGCCGGCGACGTGCTGGCCTCCGGTACCACCATGCAATGGAACGCGCCGGCCAAGGGCTGGAACGCCGGCGCGGTGATGGCGGACGCCTCGCTGAACCGGCGGCAGACGATCCGGGTCGGCGCGGGCGTGGCCTTCGCGCAGGTCGGGATCGTGGGCTTTGACGGGCAGATCGAGCTTGAGGCGCTGCGGCTGTTCGGGCTGCCGGGGGCGGCGCCAGCGGTGCTATACGCCTGTCCCTCGGTGCCGATCGGAACGCGCAGCTTGGCGCTGGAGACGACATGGGACCTGCCGAGCCTGACCGCAGGCGCGACGGCAAACATCGACGTCACGGTGCTTGGCGCGCGGCGCGGCGACTTCGCCGACGCCTCGCTCGACACCAGCAGCATCGCGTTCGTGCTGGACTGCCATGTGTGGTCGAACAACAGCGTGCGTGTTACAGCCAGAAACGTCAGTGCATCGACGGTGGACCTCGCTGCGGCGGCGCTGTCGGTACAGGTCGTGAAGCGGCGCACACCCTGATAATGCTTGTTCGCGCGAGCGCGACAGCTCGCCGTAGCGGCTCGCGTCATTGGCTCAGGCGTAGGCCATGACAGACGCGGCGGTCAGCGAGGCACGGGCCGGCAAACCTAGCGGCGGCGATGCTGCCGCTGGATGCGGTGAAGCGTCGAGTGCCATGAAGGCGGCCGAAGACCATCTCCGCAGGGAGGGGGCGCACCGTCGAACAACACGCCCCCTGCTCCAGTTCAGTCGGTGTGACTACACCGAGTTAGATCGAGGTAGTCGACAATGTCATCGTCGAAATTCTTGACGAACTCCCATAGCCGTTCACGCGAAGCGCCCTGCAGCCTCCAGCGACGGGTCAGGAGCACCGAAAGCCAATCGACCACGCGCATAACATTTCGCGCCCAAGCGTGCGAATTGCAGACTGTTCGAAGAAGCTCGTCGATAAGCGCCTCAGGAATTTCACAACGAGATGCAATGCTCCCCTCCGCTTCGGCAACATGCAGCCCAAGCCAAAGGGCCAAGTCGATCATCATCAGCGGGAAGATTTCCTCCTCATCACGCCGCCCGCTCGCGACTTGATCATGGAGCAGGTTCACGACCTCCTCACGTATCGTTTTGCAGAAACCACCTAACCGCTGGCCCTCGCCAATTACCGTGAAAAGCACGACAGAGCCGAACAGCTTTCGAATGATGCCCACGCACCGCTGATGGTCCAACGGCTTCTTGGGGTCAAATGCGCGCTTCACGTCCCTGCCCAAGTCAATGAGTCCCGCCTCTAAGACCTTCGGCGCAAGATCTGACAGGAGGTCTTCAGCTTCCGCGTCGAGTAGCGCATAACCCAATTCGCCCAACGCATTTCCGAGGTATTCTTCCATCCCGACGAAGTGGAAGATTTTCGCGGCCTCGAAATAGTTTTCGACGGCTGTCCGGAAATGGCCGAGGTGGCTCTCGCAATTGCCTATCTGATGAAGCGTTTGGCCGCGGTTGACAGCGACCGAAACTCCACGTTGGTGCTGCAAAGAATGCCGATAGGCCTTCGCAGCTTCTTCGTACTTGCCTCCCAATAATAGTGAAAAGCCGAGTAAGCCCAGAGCGTTGGAGATGTCATTGTGGAGGTCACTCTGAATTTGATCCGCCTCGTTTTTGGAAGTGGCCTCGGTGGCCAGATTGAGGACAGATTTGAGTTTTGTCCGGTAGCCGTCGAGAGCGCTCCTAGCCTGACGTTCAGCCATCGCATAATCGCCGGCATCCCGGGAGGCAATGCCGCGGCACATGGCGATATCGGCCAAGATCTCGATGTCATCCGTCTGCCGCTCAAGCCGGTCGGCCAACGCCAAGCCCGCTTGGCCGATTTCCACATCGCCGGCGCGGTCAGCCAAGGCGACTGATTGAAGTATCAGCGCGCTCGCTGACTCCAATTGCCCCATCGTTAGAGCCAAATCTGCGGCTTCGCGCATTACGCGTGCGCCGTCTTTTGAAAGGCCCAAGACGAAAAAATACCGCATCAGGGACTGCACTATGGACACCGCCGTCGGCAAGATTTGCGTGTTGGCGGAGTACTCTCGGGCGAGATCGAGGGTGTGTAGGAGGTTTGGTAGCTCCTCGCCATATCGCTGCAAGACGTAGGGGGTGTCGTAGGGGTCTTTGTACTCCAGCTCCAGTACGGCCACCATCATGCCGTGGCCATAGACCAAACGGCCAACAACGTCAGCGAATGCCTCAGCATCGTTTTGACGACCGCGCTCGGTCACAAAAGCCCGAATTGGACTAAGCATATGCGCGCGCTGAAGATCGTCGCGAACCACGGAAAAATCGACAAGATGCCAACGCCGCAATTCGGCAAGCGCTTCGACCGGGGCGGACATGGCGAGCCAATCGCCGTCCAAGTAGTGGGCGAATAGACCCGCCGGCGACTCAGCAATTGTCCACAACAATCGGCGAGCATCCGCTGAAACCGCCTCATAGGATGCAGCGAGGCACAACTCGAGCGAATTCGCTCGGCTGTGCTGCTGCCGGCCCGGGAGCCTGATCGCTGTCACCCCTTGAGCCTTGATAATGCGGAGGGCGTTTGAAGCGCCGCCAAAGTGATCGATCAGGGCGGCGGCTAACCGCAGGCTCAGAGTATGGCCTTCACAGAACGTGAGCAGGGGCGCCAAGTCAGTTCGGTCGAAGTCTGGACGGGCCGCCGTCAGCAAGGTGCGACTGGAGGCGTCGTCCAAACGGCTAACCCTCATCCGAATGTCCGCGGAGAACCCGTGGAGCATGACCTGGCTGGTCAAGACGAACTGCGCAACCGCAGTGGCGCGATAGAGGTCGATCAGGGCGTCTTCGAATCCATCAAGGTCTTCAAGAGTGGCGCGCTCGACGCCGTCGAACACTACGCAGGCCTGCAGGGCGTCAAGACGGTCCGCGAGGGCGGCCTCGGGGCAGGCTATCCCCTCCGCTCCGACCGCGGTCCGCAGCTCCAGAAGAATGTCAGCGGCGGTGCGATGTTGCTCGACGTCGATCCAGAAGACTGGTCGTCCGGTCCCTGCCTTATGAAGCGCATGAACCAGCAACTCAGTCTTGCCGATGCCGCCTCCACCCGTGACGATAATGGAACGTCCTGAGCGTAGCACTTCGACTAAGCTCTGCAGTTCCTGGTCGCGACCGACGAATGTTGCTGACGGTCGACGAACACGGCTGAGAGGACGTGTATTTTTCATTCGCGTGGTGAGGTTAGTGCGGGTGCGTTCGATCAGTCGGCTCTTGAGGGCGAGGAGGTCGGCCGTCGAGAGGCTTTGCTGCGCGTCGTGCTCCCGATGGCACGATGCGCACAGGCGGATGAGATTGCCAGGGTGGTGCGACCGGCTTTCCGACCAAGGACGAATGTGGGCCGTGTCCACGCCGATCCCACTTCCGCATCGCGCACACTGATTGAGGGATTCGGCACGCAGATGATCGAGGATGGCCTTTGGAATGGCTGGCCGTGGAACGCCGGAGCTTGGCCAGGGCCCGCGCAAGAGAGCGTCGAAGTCATCCAACTCAGCGCGCGAGAATAGGGCCGCGCCCCCGTGCTCAACCGCCTTGAGCGACCGCAATTGGCTCGCCCGCGCGAAGCCGGCCTTAGTGTATTGGAACAGCAGTTCAGCGGTGATGCCGAGGTGATGCGCCGCCGCCAGCTGACTCAGTCGATCCCTATCATCGCTCGTCGTCGCCATTGGTGCGTCACCTGGGTTTATGCTGCGAACGAGCCGTGGCCGCGCGTCGCACCATTGATTAGGCCTCGGCCTACACTCCAGGAATCCAAGGCAGGTCTATCCATCGGCGGGTCCTTCCTCATTCGCCAGACCGGGGGGCGGGGCGAAATCGTCAAACGACGGCAACCCAGGTTCCCGGGGGCGCTCTCGCACTACCAGCAGAACTCCGGCTTTGACCCGTGATTTGCGCGGCACTTCGGACGGATCGTTGAGAGTCACCAAGGCCATGTCCGGAACCTGTTGACCACCGGTCGGGGCGGACACCTTGAGCCAATTTCCGGCTTGAAGCGTGGTCACGTCGAGGCCCGCAGCCAATAGCCGGCGAAGTTCGCCCGAGGTCCGGACGTGATTTAAGGCCGGCCGAGCGCCCTCGAAGATCTTCGCCTCATCGAGCCCGGCCAGACAGTCGTCTAGGCCGTCGCAAAGACGCTCCGTCGGAACCAGACGGCGGATCGGCTCGCCATCGTCATCTCGGCCCACCCAGATAACTGCGTCGTCCGCCAGCGCCGCAAACGGGAGGGGGATCAGGGCGCCGTCAGGCCCGAGCCCGAAGACCTCCAAGCTCACCGGAAACGTCGCCGGCATCGGAGCGACCAGTCCCACCCTACCCAAGCCGGCAAGCATCCTCTGTTGGATTTCGAGCGCGTGCGCCTCTCGCAACCGCGCGGCCACCTTGACTGTTCCGGCCTGGAAGGCCTGATCGAGCTCTCCCCACGTCAGGGTGCGGATGTCCTTCAAATTCCACTTAATCGAACGCAATTCCTCCTCGATCAGAATCGCGGGCGTGCGCGCATCCTGGGCGTATGACCACTGCAGAGCGCCGATATCCTTGATCTTGCCGCCGGCGAGGAGGACGCGCGGCGCCACACCCCTTTGCAAATCACAGACCGGGGTCAGCACGACGAGAACCTCGTCAGCCTGCAAGGAAGCGCCGGATACCGCCGCGGCGCCGACGGCCGCTCCGGGGCGCAAGACATCCCCGAACCCGACCGACGCGTCCGCCGAGCCGGGGAGTCGCAGGCGCTCCCGGTTTTGGGTCAAGGTCCGCTCGACAACCTCCTGCAGCTGCGGCGAGCCGGTGACGAATGGAGGCGGGTGTTTGGAGGAGGTCAGGTCGTTGATGGCCAGGGCCGCATCGATGATCGCGCCGTCCCGCTCGATTTCGTGCTGCAGGACCCGATCAAAGATATCCACGAGATAGCTTCCGACCGGCTCGCCCTCCACCTCAAGGAGGAGCTGCTGGATCTGTCCCACATCCGAAAGCTTTAGACGCCGCATCACCCGCAGGGTGCGGGATGCGGCGTCGTCAATTCCGTCTTCGAGCGCGTTGAAGAAACCGGCCAGCTTCAGCGTGTCCGGTAGATTTTCGGCTAGGCGCTCGAGCTGGCGATCGAGGCGTCCGGCGACGTTCAAATCCGGCTTCAGGAGAATCCGAAAGCCGGAGTCGACCAATCCGACCGTGTCGCGAAACTCGTCCCGCCGCTCGAAAATCCGTTCGCTGCGCGACATTAGAAGGACCAAGGGCGGTCTGTCGCGTCGCCGGTGCACCGCTTCGGTCAATCGCCGCCGAGACTCCTGGAACGCCGCCTCGTTTTGTCCCCCACCGAAATAGAGGTCGATCACGATGAGATCGACGTCCTGAGCGAGATCCTCGAAGTCGCGGCCGCAAGTGCTGGCATCCAGGCCCAAGGCGGTCAATTGCGCCCGCGCGAGCTCGACATACTCAAGATCGGCGGCCCGTTGCGCCTCGTAGCCCTCGAACAGGGGCTCGGCGAGCCCGTCGAGTTGATCACGGACCGACCAAACGGCCGCGACGTAACGGTCATCGGCTGCCCGCTGGTCGAAGGTTAGTGCGATGGTTTCAGGGGAGGTTTGGTCGAGGAGATCACGATGTTCAGGCATCAAGTCGGCGGCGAATGTCGCCCACTCCCCGGCCCCCGCAGTCAGGTCCACAGAGCGGGGAACCTCGTCGCAAGCGTCGTCGACGACGAGCGCCCGGTGAACGCCGCGCGCAGCTAGCAACTCGGCGAGAGTCATAGCTGGGCGTCTCCCGGCAGCTCGAAAACGAAGCGATGAAAACGCTTAGTGTCCGGGGCGACATGGTCCGATAAGACGAGACTGCCGCCGTGATAGTTGGCCGCCTCGCGCGCGATGAAGAGGCCGACGCCACGACGCCGCTTATCGTCTTTCAGCGAGAAGAACGGCCGGAACACCTTCTCGGCGTTCTCAGGTGCGATACCGCGGCCATTGTCTTCGAAGGTGATCGTCGGTGGCCCGCGCTCGAGCGTAATGCTGATTTTTGGGCGATATGCTGGGTCACGCTCGCTACGCATTCCCATCCAATAGACGGAGTTGGAGATCAGGTTCTCCAGGACCTGGACGACCATCCCCTTGACCGCGCGGACCTGGAGCGGCCGATCGCCGAGATCGGCCTGAACTTCGATGTGATGCCGTTCGAACTGCGCGTTGTGAGCTTCAATGACATCGCGAAGTAGCTCGTCCAAAGCGAACACCTCACGCCGTTGCCGACCGGAGACGCTGAGCGGATCGAGGATGCGGATTCGCTTGCTGAGGCTGCGCATTTCGGCGCGAAGCGTTGCTATGTGCCCGCGCAGGCGTTCCGGAACTTCGGGGCCTTTCAGCCGATCAAGCGCCTTCAAGGCGTTCTCGGACGATCGGGCCAGCTCGTGCGCGACAACCTCGACCATCAAGCCTACGCCGGCCATGTCGAGCATCTGGCGGCTTTCCTGCTCGACCTGAGCGATGCGTTCCCGAGCCTTTTCCGCGAAGTCGGTCAATTCGAGGAGTGTTTGTTCAAGATCATTGACCGCCTCGCTCGCCGCAGGTCCCGCTTCCCGGCGAAGACGCGTGATGGAGGCGCGCGCGCGCTGCTCCAGCGACGCGATTTGAACCTTTGTCTCGCCGAGGTCGATCTTCTGGTTCTTATGCTCCCGTTCCACGTGCTTCATGAAGCCGCCAAGCCGATCTTGGACCGCATAGTGCAGCACACCTAGGAATGCCCGCTGTTCCGGTGTGACGCGAAGCCCTTCCCGATTGGTTTGGTCGATGAGGGCCGGATTATCGGCCCGTGAGATCAGGACGCGCCCGATGAACTGCGTCTTGTTCAGCAGGTAGCCCTTGCGCCTCAGCGCCGACCGATCAAGCTCCAGCCAGTCATCCTCTTCCTCGCCATAAGGGAAGACGCGGAAGCCGTCCCGGTACAGCCGAATCCCAGACCATTGCTCCTGGAGATCCCGCAGGGCCTGGCTTTCACCGGTCGTGTCGACACGGCTCAGACGGCGGCGATTGTACCAATGGGCTTCAAATGAGAATGGGCCGAGGCTTACGAGGGCCTCGTCTTCGATTTCGCCGTCCCTTCCGACGATGGCCGCTTCAAGGTCTTCCGACCCGAGCACCACGGTTTCCACCTCTAGCGGATGCTCGAACCCCAGGTCGAAAACCTCGACGGTGCAGGTCAAGAGAGGCACGTCGTCGTGAACCTCGTAACGGCCCGATACACGCGCGTGCGCCGCGTCGGTCAGTCGCTTGGGCATGAACGGAATCGACGCCCGCTGGCCATTCCAGAAAAGCGCAATACGCGGCCGATGAGCCGGGTCCTCGCTGGGATCTGTGAGCCGGGCGAATTCCCGCTCGCACATCTCGCGGACCCGAGTCTCGGTCCATTGCTCTACGAGATCGCTGATAACGATGTCGGTGCCGCACCAATCCGGAGAGGGCTTCGCCCCTCCGTCCTCGGGCGTCACCGGAATCTGGTCGAGCATGGCTTCCATGTCGCCAAACGCACGCCAGTTGATTCGCAAGCGGTTCAGGCGCGAGTCGTCCGACCGCGCCGTGAGCACTTCCAGCCGCTCGCCCAACCGCATCGCCGACAGCCGGCCGATGCCTTTCTCCCCGAGGTATGGAGAGGTCTTGGCGCCCGCTTTCAAGGCCGCGTCGACGTCCTTCTTGCGCGAGGCGGTGCCTATCACCAGGAAGGCGGACTCGAGGTCGTCCCGGGACATGCCCGACCCTCGGTCGGACACGGTGATCGTGTTATAGGTGGATTGGGCCTCCGCCAGGATGGCCGACAAATCGGTGATGCTCTGCACTGCCGCTACGCGATTGGCGTAGGCGTCGCGTGCTGCCTGGCTAGCGGTGACCAGGAACGCGTCTACGATATCCGATTTGAGCGCCTGCAGTTGGGCAGCAGCTTCCTTGTCCGAGGCTCCCGGCGACGATAGGGATTTTGTTGCGGCGGCGATGCGATCCCGGACTCGCAGATAGGCGTGGCGCGGCAGTACTATATCGAAGCGAATGTCGACGCCCCGGCGACGCTCCGGGACCACGCCCCGTCGAGCCTCGGCGTCAAACCCGTTCTTGATCAGCTCATAGAAGGCGATGATGTCCGAGCTGATCAGCTCGGCGCCAAGCTCGAGTACAGTTCGCGCGGTAATTCGGAACAAGGACAGCTACCCCTCCAATGTAACACAGGTAGCACGAGCAGTGCGTCACGCCTATGTTCACGCCGAGCCCAGATTACTGCCGATCCGACCAAACAGATATGAACCCTTGTATGGTGATGGGCCTTTTCGCGCCTCGATTATGATGGCCAGCGACGAGACGGGAGCCACCCTGCCGTTCTTGGAGGAGGCCGCGATTGCGCACCGCTGCGGCCGTCCGTTGCATAGTGACGTCGGTCTTTAAGTATCAGCCCCGCTTGGATTATCCGAGCTCGCTCCACGAAGTACTTCATATCCGTCAACTCGGCATTGGCGCACCTTGTGACGAGGCCCCCCCCCGCGGACGCCTTTCTCCAAAGGCTCCAGCCTAGAGACCGCCTGTACCGAGTCGCACCTCCTCCGCCAGGCCCCCCGCATCAGCTGACAGCCCACTGCGCAGGCCGGGGCATCCACCCTCCGGCTTCAATGCATCCGCGCCAGGCCCCCTCAGCGCGCTACCGGCCCTAGGCCCTGCACTTATAAAGCTTGCGTCGCGGAGGCTGGATTGATCCAAGGCTCCTGAATGTTGGGAGCATTGGGATGGCGCGGTTCGACCTGACGGACGGGGAATGGGCGATCATCTCGCCCCTGCTGCCGAACAGATCACGCGGCGTCGCGCGATGGACGACCGGCGCGTGCTGAACGCAGTTTTCTACGCGCTGCGTACCGGCTCGCCCTGGCGGGACCTGCCGGAGCGCGACGGCCCCTATACGACGGCCTACAACCGCTGGGCCAGGGCGGGCGTGTGGCTGCGCATCTTCGAGGCGCTGGCGGCTCGCTCGCCGCAGTCGCTGCATCTGATCGACAGGCGATTGTACGAGCCCACCAGGATGCGGCAGGCGGAAAAAGGGCGTCCGGATCACGCCATCGGCCGCTCTCCTGGTTGACTGAGCACGAAGATCAACGCCGTGGTCGACGGGTCTGGGCTGCCGTGCCGGGCCTCGTCGAGCGTATCGCGCCAGGGCGGGATCTGATCGCTGACCGCGGCTGCGACGGAGTGGCCATCCTCGACCGGGTCGCTGCTCGCGGTGGCGGAGCCCACATCCCGACCCAGCGGGACCGCAAGACGCAGCGTTCCGTCCCGCCCGAGCTCCACCGCGAGCGCAACCTCGTCGAGTGCTTCTTCAACAAGCTAAAGCACTAACGACCTATCACTACCCGCTTGGCCAAGCTCGCCCGCAACGTCCTCGGCGCCCTACACCTCACCGCCGCTCGCCTCTGGGCGCGCGCTCACGAGTCCATGCCCTCGGCCGGTGCCTCCCGGGCAGCATATTGCGCCCATGCCTCCAGCCGGTGGGCGACGCTGCGCCAGTCCCCGGCAGGGATCAGCGGGAAGCGTGCGGCGTCGTCCATCACATAGGCATAGGCGCGGATGAGGCCCGCCCCTGTCCGCACCGGCAGCACGCTGCGGCGATACATGCCGCCGGGCGCGCCACCGGGTGCGCTGCCCTCCAACCCATCCATCCCGGCCAGGCGCTCCAGCGGCAACTCCACCACCTCGCCGCTTACCTCGCCGGCCTGGAGCGACAGCGCGGGGTAGGCGCCGCAATCATGCAGCCGGCCCGTCACGCGGCCGGACGTGCGCGCCACGCCCGCCAGATGATGCGCATTCGCCTCGCCCTCCATCAGCGTGCCGTAGATGAAGAGATGCCGGATGGTCAGCGGCGGCGTCATGTCGCGCGCCACGGCCTGCATCATGTGATGCGCGATGCCATGCACCGCCTGACCGCGCCGCACCACGCCGAGGTAATCGGCATGCGGCCGCTGGAAGCCCTCGCTCCGCGCGGCATAGGTCATGACGGGAACAACGCTGCCATCGGGCAGCACCGCATGGCGCTGCAGGCGCTGGTAATGGATCGGCGCGCCTTCCTTGCGGTCGAGCGCGTAAAGCGCCGCGGCATTGGCGCGGAACACCACGCCCTCGACCGCCTGGCCCGCCCGCTCACGCAGGTTCAGCGCGCCGCCCCGACGCGTGGAAGCATAATGATCGAAGACCAGCTCGCAATCGAGCAGCAGCGCCGTCGAGACGGGAGTGAGTTCCGCGCCCGCATAGCCCCAACGCTCACAAAAGGCGTTCCAATCCAGCGCGTCGAGGTTGGAGCCATAGCCGAAATACAACGTCATCCCAGCGCCGCCCGCGCTTCCGCCAGCGCCGCGCGCTGGGCTTCCGTCACCACGGGGTAGTGCAGCTTCAGCGCTGCCAGCGCGCGGTTCATCGCGGCCACCACGATCAGGCGCATGAACCACTTGTTGTCGGCCGGCACCACATACCACGGGCTGTGCGGCGTGGCGGTGGCGCGGATCGCCTTCTCATAGGCGTCCATGTAGGCGTCCCAGTGGCGGCGCTCGGCCACGTCGCTCGCGCTGAACTTCCAGTTCTTCTCGGGCTCGTCCAGGCGCGCGAGGAAACGCTTCTTCTGCTCCGCCTGGGAGACGTTGAGGAAGAACTTCAGCACCACCACGCCTTGCCGCGCGAGGTAACGCTCGAACCCCGCGATGTCCTCCAGCCGCTCATCCCAGATGCGCTTGGTCACCAGCGCGTCGGGCAGCTTCTGGCTGGCGAGCACGCGCGGATGGACGCGGGCCACCAGAACCTCCTCATACCAGCTGCGATTGTGGATGCCGATCTGCCCGCGCGTCGGCAGCGCCGTCACATGCCGCCACAGGAAGTCGTGATCGAGCTCGACCGGCCCTGGCTGCTTGAAGCTCACCACATGGCAGCCCTGCGGGTTGAGGCCGGAAAACACATGCTTGATCGTGCCGTCCTTGCCGGCCGCGTCCATCGCCTGGAACAGGCAGAGCACGGACCAGCGGTCCTGCGCGTAGAGCTTGTCCTGCTGCGCGCTCAGACGGTCCACGCCGTATTGCAGCAACTCGGCCGCATCCTCCTTGCCGAGCTTGAGGCCGGCGGTTTCGCCGGGGTCATGCTTCTTCAGGCGGAAGCCTTTGCCCGTATCCACGCGATAGCGCGCGAGTGTCTTCTCCACGTCGAGGTCGAGATCCGAGATCTTCATGCCAATGCTCCCCGTCGGAATGCGTGCAGCCGCCAGGCCCAGAGGATGGTGAAGGCCTGCAGCGCAAGGGTGCCGCCCATCGCCCAGAAATACCCGGCCGAATCCCAGCCGCCCGAGACGGTGCGCGGCCAGAGGTCGATGATGACGCCGATCACGTATTGCAGGATGAACACCATGACGAGCATGGAGCCGTTGATCGCCGTCGCCACGCGCCCCGCGAATTCGGAGGTGAATCGCTGCCCCACGGCGGCATAGCCCATGGGCCCGGCGGAGCCCGAGAAGGCAAAGCTGAACCAGACGAGGCAAAGCGCCCAGAGGCTCATCGGCGGATGAAAGACCAGCAGCGCCTGGAGCGAGACCTGCACGCCCATGGCGATGCAGGGGACCAGCATGGGCGAATGGCCGCGCGCCTGGAAGAAGCTCGCCGCCTGGCCGTTGCCGAGGCTGCCGCCCGCCATGCCGCAGGCATAGGCGAAGAGGACGATCGCGCGCGCCTCGGCGTCGAAGCCCGCCACGTCGCGCAGCCACGGCCCGGCCCAGAGCCCCTGATAGACGAAGTTGAGCCCCGAGAGGACCATGATGGCCGGCACGAAGCGCACGAAATAGGGGTGGGTGAAGATCGGCCCGAAGGCCTTCACCTCGCTCATGAGGCCGCGCGTGTGCGGCTTCACATGGCCGGGCGGCGCATCGGCCACCGAGAGCCAGATCCAGAGCGCGATGCCGAAGGACATCACCGCCAGCACCGCGAATCCGCCGCGCCAGCCGACCAGCGGCAGCAGCGCCTGCAAGGGCAGGGTCGCCATCATGCCGCCCAGGCCGCCGATGAAGACGCCGCTGCCCGTCATCGCCGCCACGCGCGCCTTGGGGAACCATTGCGTGTTGGCCTTGAGCATCGCCATCAGCCCCGCCGCGATGCCGATGCCGGTGAGGAAGCGGCCGATCCCCAGCATCACCACGCCATCGGCCAGCGCGCAGATCAGGAAGGCCAGGCCCGAGAGTGCCGCCAGCGCCGTCTGCACGCGGCGTGCGCCGTAGCGGTCCAGCGCCACGCCCACGGGCAGCTGCGCCCCCGCATAGGCCACGAAGAGCACGGCGGCGAGCAGCCCGAGATCGGAGGCGGAGAGCGAGAATTCCAGCGCCAGCAGCGGGCCGATCACCGCCAGCATCGCCCGGCTCGCCTGGTTCAGCACATTCACGAAGGCGAGCGGCAGGGTGATGCGAAGGAAGGTGTGCAACTCAGTTCATCCTGATGCGGAAGCTGACCGGGCAGTGGTCGGAAAGACGGTCCCGCATGGCGGGGTCGCGCTCGGCACAGACCATGACGCGCAGGCTGGAGGGCACCAGCCAGCGCTGCGCCGGCCCGCCCAGGAAGATGTGACTGATGAAGGGCCGGCCGCCCCGCGCGTCGCTCCAGCAGGGGTTGGAGACGCCCTCGTTCACCCGCGTCAGCGGTGCGGCGCGCGTGAGTTGCACCAGCAGGTCGTCGCGCGCATCGGGGATGCGGCGGTTGAAGTCGCCCAGGATGGCGAAGGCCGCCCCCTCGCCCCGGCGTGCGGCGACCCAGCCGGCCAGCACCTCGGATTGCCGGGAGAGGCTGTCGCATTCGCGCCCGCGGCTTGGCTCCATCGGCCCCTCGCGGCAGCCGGCGTTGAGGTGCACCGACAGCAGGCGCAGCATCCGCCCCTCCTGCTCGATCGTGATGTCGGTGCCGCGCCGCTGCGAGAAGCGGGCGTTGGGTGCCAGGTCGAGCTCCGCCAGGTCGGCGTTGCGGATGGCGCGCAGGCTGCGCTTCACCGCGAAGCCGGTGCGCTGGATGTCGCGCTCATCGGGAAAGAAGAAGGCGTAGTCGCGCGGGTTGAAGATGCGCGCGGCGGCCTCCGGCCCGTCCACCTCCTGCAGGGCCACCACATCGGCGTCGAGGCGGCGGGCATAATCGGCCAGCAGGGTGAAGTCGCCGGGCTGGCGCGGTGTCAGGCCGCGCGGCAGGTCCGGGTCATTCGCGGGGCGCAGCGTCAGCCAGGCGATGTTCCAGGAGGCGATCTTGAGCTCGGACGCGAAGGCCGGGCAGGCCAGCAGGAGGAACACGAGCGGGAGGAAACGGCGCATCGCCCCATCCTGCCGGGAAAGCGGGCGGGGCGCGAGGGTTCGGCGGGTTCCGAAACATGCCGGCCTGTGGTGCGGTAGCTTCGAGCATCGCCAGACCCGGACCCATCATGCCCAACCTCGCCAGCATCGCCGCCCTGATCGGAGATCCGTCCCGCGCCGCCATGCTCCAGGCCCTGCTGCCGGGCGAGGCGCTGACGGCGGGGGAATTGGCGCGCGTGGCCGGCATCGGCGCGGCGGCGGCCAGCCAGCAGCTGAAGGCGCTGGCGGAGGCGGGCCTCATCGCCGTGCATGCCCAGGGGCGCCACCGCTACCACCGTCTGGCGGGCGAGGAGGTGGCGGCCGCGCTGGAGACGCTGATCGCCCTGCCGCAGACGAGCCCGCGCAAATCCTGGCCGCATGGCGAGGCCTTCCGGCACGGGCGCCTGTGCTGGCACCATCTGGCCGGACGCCTCGGCGTAGCGCTGCATGAACGCCTGACGGGCGATGGCTGGATCACGGCCGCACCCGGCGGCTGGGCGCTGACCGCGCAGGGGGAGACGCGCTGCACGGCGCTTGGCGTGGACCTCGACGCCGCTCGCCGCGCGCCCCGCTTCGCGTGTGACTGCATGGACTGGTCCGAGCGGCGGCCGCATCTCTCGGGCGGGCTGGGGCGCGAGGTGACGGCGATGATGCTCCGCCGCCACTGGCTCACCCGGATTGAGCCGGGGGCGACGGACACGCTGCAACGCCGCCGACTGACCTGCACGCCCGAGGGTGCCAGGGCGCTCGCCGCCGAATTCGGGATGGCGTTGTGACACCTGCCACCCGCGTCGGCGTGGCGCTGGCCGCGATGACCGGCGCCTCGCAATTCCATCGCGCGGCGGTGGGCGTCATCGCACCCGAACTGGCGGTGGATCTCGGCCTTGGCCCAGCGGCGCTGGGCGCGGCCAACACCGCCTTCTTCGGCGCGCTGATGGTCGCGCAGATCCCGGTGGGCGTGCTGCTGGACCGGATCGGGCCGCGCCGCCTGGTGCTCTGGCTCACCGGCCTCGCCGTGCTCGGCGCGGCTGCGCAGGGACTGGCGCAGGATGGCGCGCAATTCCTCGCCGCGCGCTTCCTGCTGGGCCTCGGCTGCGGGGCGAGCTTCATGGCGGCGGTGTTTCTGACCGGGCGCTGGCACAAGGGGCCAGGGCTGACGCGCGCGCTCTCCTCCATCTTCGCCTGGAGCAATGCGGGCATCCTCGCGGCCGGCGCGCCGCTGGCGGTCATGTCGGGGTTGCTCGGCTGGCGCGGCGCCTTCCTGCTCTCGGCCGCACTCATGCTGCTGGTGGGCCTGATCTGGTGGCGCTTCGCCGCCGATGACCCGCCGGATGCGCCGCCGCGCGTGGTGGCGCGGGAGACGCTGGGCCAGGTGCTGGCCGGGCAGCTCACCGTCTGGGGCACGCGGGGCCTGCCGCGCATCCTCTCGCTGCACACATTCGCCTACGCCGCCATGGCCACGCTGCTGGCGCTCTGGGCCGGCCCCTACCTGTTTGACGTGCATGGGCTGGATGCGGCGGCGCGCGGGACGGTCATCCTCGCCATGGGCCTCGCCGTGCCGGCCGGGCAATTGGCGGTGCCGCCGCTCGAACGTCTGCTGGGGCGGGACGCCGCGGTGCTGGCCTCATCCAGCACGGTGGTGGCGACGTTGCTGGCGCTCGCCCTCTGGCCCGGCCTGCCGCTGGCGCCGGCGGTGGCGCTGCTGATGCTGTGCTGCTTCTTCTCGGCCTATTCGATCCTGCTGGTGACGCAGGGGCGCGCCCTCTTCCCGGAGAATATGGTCGGGCGCGGCGTGACCACGGTGAATCTCGCGCAGGTGCTGGGCTCGGCCCTGCTGCCGGCGTTGGTGGGCTGGGCCGTGGGCGCGGTGGGCAGCGGCGAGGCCGGCTATCGCGCCGGCTTCGCCCTCATGGCGCTCTGCCTGCTCTGCGGCATGGCCGGGTATCGCTGGCTGCCCCGGCGTTAATCCAGGACGGCGACAGCCTCGATCTCCAGCAGGAAGTTCGGGCGCGGCAGGGAATAGACGATGGCGGTGGTGCGGGCCGGATATTTCCCATCCGGGAAATGCGCCGCATAGATGCGGTTCATCTCCTCGAAATCCTCGCGCCGCGTGAGCAGCACATTCACCTTCGCCACCCGGTCCCACCCCGCACCCACGCTCTGGAGGATGCCGGTGATGGTGGCCATGGTCTGCTTCATCTGCGCCGGGAAATCACCGACGGCGAGCGCACCCGTCTCGTCATAGGCGGGGATGCCCGAGATGAACATGAGGTTGCCCACCTTCACGGCGGGCGAGAGGGGGGCGGCGACCTTCCACTGCCCCTCGACGAAGATGTGTTCCAGCGGCGTGCTCATGCGCCCTTACTCCACCCGGATGTTGTTGGCGCGGATGACCTGCGCGTAGGTGTCGGTGTAGCGGCGGATCTCGGTGGCGAATTCGGTGCCGGGCTTGGCAAGCACGGTGAAGCCGAGTTCTTCCAGCCGCCCCTTCACCTCCGGACGGTTCAGCGCCGCGAGCCACGCGGTCTCGAGCCGCATGCGCGTCGCGGCCGGCACGTCGGCGCGGGTGATCAGGCCGAACCAGCTGTCCGAGAGGACCAGCGGAAAGCCCAGCTCCGCCATGGTCGGCACATCCGGCAGTTCCTTCACGCGCCGCTCGGCCGAGATGGCGATGGGGCGCATCTGGCCCGCCTGGGAGGGCTGGATCACGTCGGGCAGGTTCGCGAACATGAATTGCAGCCGGCCGCCCATCAGGTCCGTATAGGCCTGGGGAGCG
>JAESGX010000347.1_pt1 | contig 20046 bp, 15 predicted proteins | sample 9269801 | NCBI WGS metagenome assembly JAESGX01 (sample SAMN16773122, study PRJNA677054) | algae metagenome | isolation source: Pleurocapsa minor GSE-CHR-MK-17-07R and co-occurring heterotrophs from wet... | place: USA: Lower Calf Creek Falls, Grand Staircase Escalante National Monument, UT ... | reverse complement strand
ACCCACCGCCGCCACAACGTCCGCCGCAGCCGAGGCGGAAGCCGCCGCCGCTCCCGCCGCGCGCGCGACAGAAGACGACGCGGCAGAGGACGACGCGGCAGAGGACGATGCGGCAGAGGACGACGCGGCCAAACCTTCGGCGCCCGAAAGTGCCGCCCCCTCGGTCACGTCGGACGTCGACGAACCCGTAGCGCGCTCCGCCGCACCGTCGCCCGCCGCACCCTCGACCCCCCCCGTCGCCAGCGCGTCTGCCGACCCGGCCGCAGCCGGCCCCAGCGCCGCCGCATAGGCCGCCGCGCACGCCGCCGAGTTGGCGATCACCGCGTCCGAACGCGACCACACCGCCGCGACGATCTCCTCCGCCGACAGACCGATCCGCTCGCACAAGGCCGGGTCGTGCGCCAAGATCTCGCGCGCGTGCACCACCGCCCGCACCCCCGCCCGCCGCGCCGCCACCAGCGGCTCCAGCAGCATCACCGTGTTCGCATGCACCACCTGCGCCCCGAACCGCCCGATCAGCCCCTCGAACGCCGAAACAACCGCAGACGACGCACCCTCGCCACCCCGCCACCACCCATAAGGCAGCACCACCACCTTCGACGAACGCTCCCGCACCGCCGCCGTGTACGCCCCCTCGTCCCGCGGCAGCACCGCAACAACGTTCAGACCAACCCCCGACAAACCCTCCAGCATGTCCAAAAACGACCGCTCACCCCCAAACCGCTCACGACCAACAACATGCGCCACGACCAGGACACTCCCCAGAAGCGGGTCGTAGGGGAGGGCTCCGTCCGAGATCAGCGGTCCCGCCTTCCGGGCGATCGGTATGACCGGCTGCCCTGCCGCCGCGCGCATCCGGGCGTCGCTGCTGCCCGGCACGTCGAGGTCGAACCCGAAGCGCAGGAAGTGGACGAACGGGTCGACGGTGGGCGGCAGGCCAAGCTCGCGGCGATAGAACCCGGGGTCGAAATCGGCCCGCGGCGACTGGCCCTCGCGCCAGCCGCGCGTGAGGTAGCTCGACAGCGGATTGACGCCGCGGCGCGCCACGTCCGGATAGCGGGCGAGATAGTGGTCGATATCAAACAGCGGATGCGGCGCCGCCTGCAGGCGGGACGGCACCTTCAGCATGTAGTCGACCAGCGGCGCTCCAGCGAACGGCTCCCGCAACGGCCGGTTCGCCTTGTAGAAGGCCGGGTCGAAGGCCGGATGCGGCGCCACGTCGCCGTCACCGCGGCCGGCGACGAGGTCGATCAGCGGGTGCAGGCCGCCGGTTTCGCCGCCGACGGCGACGAGATAGTGGTCGACGTCGAAGACAGGCGTCGGCGACAGCAGCCGCTCCATGCCGACGTTGAAGAAGTGCTCGAGCGGGTTCGCGGCGGCGCCGCGGCCGAGACTCGCGACCGACCGATAGTGCGCGATGGAGAACAGCGGGTGCGGATCGGCGAGATCTGCGCCGTCCGCCTCGGCCCGGCGCGCCAGATAGGCCTGCAGCGGGCTCTCCGGCGTCTCTACCGCCCCCTCGCGCCGGAGGAAACCCTGGGAAAACAGCGGGTTCGGTTCCCGTCCTTCGCCGCGCCCGTGCAGCAGGTAGTGCATCAGCGGCGATAGGCCGGCCCTGGCGACGTCGGGGCCACGATTGAGGTAGTGGACCGTGGAGAAGGCCGGGTGCGGGTCGAGACCGCTCCGCCAGCCGATGGTGTCGTAGTGGAGCAAGAGGTCGACCGCGCCGCGCAGGGCCGGCGGCAGTTGCCCGGCATAGAAGGCGGCCTCGAACAGCGGGTGGGGCGACAGGCCGGCCGCCGACCCGGTCGTCACATAGTGGAGCAGCGGCGGCACGCCGCCGTCGGCGCCGAGGTGAGCGTCGCGATAGTGGCGCGTCGAGAACAGCGGCGACGGGTCGAGGCCGGCGCGGTGACCCTCGGTGAGATAGTGCTCGACGAGCGCCGTCCGCCCGGTTCCGATCAGTCCGGCCTGCTCGGCGTAGAAGGACGGCAGGAAGTGGCTCGGCCCCAGCCGGACCGCCAGGCGCGCGGCGCGGCTGCGCGCAAAACCCTGGGTCCGGGGAAGTGGGCGGGCGAGGCCGGCGCGCCGCAGCTGCTCGCCGGCCGCCGGCAACGGCTCGAGCGGCTGCTCGAGGCGGGCGGCAAGCGCCAGGCCATAGGTACGGCGGACGCCGTCGTCGGGCTGCAGGGCCGCCTGGGCGGCGCGCAGCACCCGGCGCGCCCGGTCGGCGCGCGTCTGCCGGTCCGCCTCGATCAGACGAACGGCTGCCCGCGTCATCGTGCGGCCGCGGTCGGCGGCGGCCCTCAGGTCATCGGCTGCGCTGGCGAGGCGGCGATTGTCGGTGGCGAGGCGCTCACGGTCCTCCGCCTCGCGCCGCCGCTCCGGCCACATCCGCTCGACCTCGAGCCGCAGGCCGTCGATTTCGCTGCGCATGGAATCGCGCTCGCGCCGCGCGTGATCGCGCTCGCGGCGCACCGTTTCGCGCTCGCGCGTGACGCGGTCGCGCTCGACGCGCAGTGCACCGACGCGCTCCTGCAACTCCCCCGCCAGCGTTTCGGCGCGGGTCCGCTCCACCTGGATGCGGGCGAGCTCCGCCTCAAGCGCCGCCACCTCGGCGCCGTCGGACGGCTTGCTGCTGCCGATGCCGAGCACGCCATCACGGAGCAGCATCGCCGTCAGTGCGGCCAGCCGATCGGCGGTGGCAGCCGCCCGCGCAACGGGATCGTCGGCAGCCGCCGGCGCGACGCCCGCCGACAGGGCGATCAGGGCCGCCTCGATGCGGGCGCCGGCCTCGGGTGTCGCCCGCTCACCATCGGCGGCTGGTTCACCGGCGAGATGGCCGACGAACGATGCGGTCCGCTCGGCGAGGGCCGCGAGGGCAGCGAGGCGTGTCGCCGCCTCAGCCTCGCGGGCACGCACGCGGCGGCGCTCGCCTCTGAGGTCCTCGGCGATCGCCTGGGCGGCGTCGCCGTCGATGCGGCGGCGCGCCTTGTCGAGCATCGCCAGCGCGGAGGCGTCGGCCGGATCGCGGACGAGACGGCGAAACGCCTCGTAGACGGCAAGGATGCCGCCCGGCACGTCGGTGCGGCCGGCGAGCGGGATACGGTGGTGACGCTGGCCTTCCGACAGGAACTCGCCGATCGCTGCCGCCGCCGCGTCCGGGCTGGTCGGCCACGCCACCGCGAGCCGATCACCAATGCGGCCGGCGACCTCCCGCCAGTCGGACAGGAGATCGTCATAGGGAACGAACAGGCGCGGCAGCGCGCGGGTGTTCGCCTCGCCCTCCAGCATGTAGCGCAGCCACAGCTGCAGGCCGCGAGCGAGATCCATGCCGTCTCGGGCTCGCAGCGATTCGGCCACTTCCAGCGGATTGCGCACCGGGTGGAGGGCGATCGGCCGCACCGCCATGGTCCGCATTCGCTTCAGCCACAAAGGCAGGGTGCGGCTGAGCCGCGGGTCCTTCAGCAGCCAGAGCGGCCGGCCGACATAGTTGCGCCGCAGCGCGCTCGTCACCTGCTTTTCGAGCGCCACCGCCTCCGGCGTGTCGAACCAGCCGGGCGGCACCGGCAGCAGGCTGTCCCACGACAGGTCCGCCGCCGACAGAATGCGGTCGTTGACCCGGACGACGTCGGAAGGCTCCCAGTGGCCGAGGGCATTCGCCTTGGTGGCGCCGAGCAATCGGTCCGGCAGGCTCGCGCCGAGCAGGTTGAGGACGCGCGCGAAGGCCGAAGAGCCGCTGCGATGCATCGGCACGACGAAGAGGCAGTGACTGACGTCCGTCATCGTGCGGCAGCACCTCGCGCTGGCCCCGTCCGGCCGACCATCTCCAGGACACGGTCTGGAGAAACCGCCATCGGGAAGCCCGGCAGACGAAGAGGAGGGGTGAGCACAATCCGGCAATCGGCCCGAGCGACCGATCGCGGCCTATCGATTAGCCCAGCCGCCACCGCTGGGATACCCCCGGTGCCGCTCACTCTTCCGCCATCGCCGCCACGGCCCGGTCGATCGCGGCCGCCACGTCGGGGGCGAGCCCCGGATAGGGCTCGAAGGCCGGCTCGATCATCGTGTCGTGGAACAGAACGCCGTCGCCATCGGGCAGGAACCGTCGTGCCACGGCTGCGTTCGCCGCTTCGCAACGTGCCAGGATGTCGGCCCGCTCGGCTGGCGAAAAGAAGTAGCGCCAGGCGGCGGGGTCGGGGTTTGCCTGCGACCACTGCTCGAGCGCCCGCCGCAGGCGTTGGCGCCGCGGCCCGGCGTTCTCCTGGTGCGGCACCCGGCGCAGATAGGCGAGCGCATCGCGCGACAGCCGCTCGTTGCGCGCCGGCGGCTCGTCGCGGCCGGCGGGCGCCGGCCGCCCGGCGGTGCGGAAGAAGAAGGCCATGAGCCCGTCGGCGAGGTTGGCCGGCTCGAACACGCCGATGCGCACATGCGCGTCGCCGAAGACGTCCGCCCAGCGACCGACGCGGGCGGCATAGTCGAGGGTGGACAGACGCGCCGCCAGCCAGGGCTGCGGCTCTAGCTCGGTCTCGCCCACCTTGAGCTGGTGCTGGTAGAGCGAATCGAGCCAGCGGTCCTGGCGGCGCAGGATGACGAGAATTTCGACTGTGAAACCGGCGCAGAAGTCGCGCACGTCGGCGATCGAGCGGGCGTTGAACAGCGCCTCCGAGCTGATCACGACAGTGCTGGCGCCCGCCAGTGCGACCTCCTCGACGAGGCTCGTCCGGAGGCTCGCGGCATCCTCGCGCCGGATCCAGCCGGCGTTGCCGGCCGGCAGGAACAGCGCCGCGATGCGGTGATGCGCCGCGCCCTGGCGCCCAGCCTGAGGATAGAGGATGCCTGCCTCGCGCGCCAGCCGGCGCCGGTTGTGGGCGAGGAAGTCCTGGATGGTCGAGGTGCCGGTCTTCGATTGGCCGACGTGCAGGATCAGTCGCTTGGTCATCCACCCCTCGCCACCGCAGCGCCTCCGGCCTTGCGGCATCGGCCGTCGCCCCGGGCGTCGCGGATCGCACGAACAGCGCGGGAGTGCAACCCGGAAGGGGAGACGGCTCACCATCGTCGCGAGACGCGCCGGCGGCGGCGCTCGCCTTGCGCGGCCGGGTTCGATCTGCCACGGTCGCAGCCCTCAGGCGGGCGGCGGATCGCTCCGGTCGCCGCTCCCCCTCCATGACCGTCGATTGAGCATGACCTATTCCGGCCGCGTTCCGAACTTCTTCGTCCCCGGTGTGCAGAAGGCGGGGACGACCTATCTCTGCCGCCAGATCGCCCGGCATCCCGACATCTTCTTCTCGAAGATGAAGGAGCCGCACTTCTTCCACCAGAAGCACTTCACGGAAGAGGCGATCGACGACTACCTGACGACGCACTTCGCCGATGCCGGCGACGAGCGCTGGGTCGGCGAGGGCTCGACGCGCTACTTCCAGTCCGACGAGGCGGCAGCGCGCATCGCCAAGCGGCTCGGCACGGACCTTCGTTTCATCGTGGCGTTCCGTCAGCCGACCGAGAAGGCGGTTTCGCTCTATCTGCACAACTTCAAGCGCGGCCGGCTCACCGGTCGCGAGAGCATCCTGCAGATGAAGGCCGGCGGCATCGCCGTGGTGCCGTTCAGCCTGTTCTCGCATGGCTGCCGCACCTACATCGACACGTTCGGTCGCGAGCGCATCCACTTCATGCGCTATGACGACCTCGTCGCCGACCCGCTCGGTTTCGTCAACTCGGCGCTGGGCTTCCTCGGCCTCGCGCCGATCGAGCGGACCAGCGAGAAGCTGGCGAACGCCGGCTACAACCTCGCCTGGGAGGGCGAGGAGCTCGTCGCCCAGATCCCCCCCGAGAGCCTCGCTGCAGGACAGGTGCGGCCACACTTTCCCCGCGCCGAGCTCGAGGAACTGCACGGCCTGTTCCTGAAGGACATCGCCCAGACGGCGGCGCTGACCGGGCTCGACCTCGGCCACTGGTGGGACTTCCCGACCTTTCTCAACAAGCCGACGATCGATCCGGCCGAGGCCATGCGACGCGGGCCAGGGCGACAGCGCGGCAGTGGCAAGGGAGCAGGCGGGAAAGGCCCTGGTGGCAAGGGGGCTGAAGGCCGCCAGCGCGACCAGGCGGCTCGCGACGCCTGAGCCGACGACGGCGGTTGCAACGCCGCGCGCGGCCTTGCAGCGCGCAAGGCCGTGACGGCGGCAGCGGCCTCGTGCGGCGGTCCCGAAGGTCTCGCTCTTCAGCGGAACTGCTGCGGCACGCCGTTGAGACTTTCGCTGCGCGACCAGACGATATCCTCCTGCAGTTTGCGTGCGGGCACGCCGGCATAGATGCAATTCGCCTCCAGCGTGCCGCCGGCGATCGCCAGCTGGCCGATCACCGTGCCCGTGCCGATTCGCGTCCCCTTGTTGACGCGGCAGCCGTTGCCGAGCCAGACGTGGGCACCGATGACGACATCGGCGGGCGCGTTGAGCCGTTCGCCGGTCCGGCGCACGAAGATGCCGTGGTGATCGGTGGTGCGCACGACGGCACCGTTCGACACCATGCAATCGTCACCGAGAATCAGCGACCGGCCGACGCGTTCGCACAGCAAGGTGCCGGATTCGAAGGTGACGTCGCTGCCGATCGCGATGGTGTTTCCGTCGCCGATCGCCTTGATCGTGGTGTTGATCATCCGCGTTTTGGCCCCGACGAAGATCTGATTGCCGCTGCCACGAACGACAATGTTGACGCGGCTGAGACGCACGTTCGGCGCCAGCACGATGATGTTGTCGTCGCCGAGGATCCCGATGCTGGAACCGCGCGACAGCATCACATCCGCCCCGATACAGACGCCGCGCACGTCGGCAGTGTCGGCGAGGACCATCTCGCCAACGTCGGCGCGACGCATCGGGCGCAGCGCCGTGACGTCGCAGACCGTCACCTCGCCGCCGAGGGAGGCCACCGTCGCCGTGAGACGTTCGAGCCCGGCAGCGGCGGCGGCGAGCGCCGCGGGCTCGTCCGCCTCGTCGGTCTTCAGGGCCGCGAGGAGTTCCGCCAGAGCGAGTTCGGCCTCGCTGATCTGCGGCACGGGCTCGCCGAAGATCGCGCGGCGGGTGATTCGCAGCCCCTGGCGCGTCCGCCGCCGCAGATATTCGCTCGCTCGCGCGGCGAAGCCGGGCCGCTCCTCGGGGACTTCCATATCGCCTCCACGCACCCATCGCCGACGTGACCGGCTGGTCGCGCCCTCCCAGGCTCGACCGGCTAGTCCCCCACCAGCGGCCGGGCCGTCCTTAGCGTCTCGCCGCTGGCCCGTCGAGCGCCGCGGCGCTTCGCGCCTGTACACGCGCGCCGCGGCTGCGCTATCTCCTCGCCGGTGTCGGGCGTGCGGCAAGGGCGTGCGGCGAAAGTGCGCGGCGCACGGGACCGTCGGCGACCAAGGATCACACAGCGAGGGACGGCCATGGCGGGACCGTTGAACGGCAGGCTCGTGACGGTTTTCGGCGGCTCCGGCTTCGTCGGGCGCCACACTGTTCGGGCCCTGGCGCAGGCCGGGTGGCGGGTGCGCGTCGCGGTGCGTCGCCCGGATCTCGCCGGCTTCCTGCAGCCGCTCGGCTCGGTCGGGCAGATCCAGGCCGTGCAGGCGAACCTGCGCTATCGCTGGTCGATCGAGCGGGCGCTCGACGAGGCCGACGCGGTCGTCAACCTCGTCGGCATCCTCGCCCCGTCGGGCCGCCAGAGCTTCGAGGCGGTGCAGGCCTTCGGTGCCAAGGCGGTGGCCGAGGCGGCGAAGGCGGCGGGGATCGCCAATCTCACCCACCTGTCGGCGATCGGTGCCGACCCCGCCTCCCCGGCGCTTTATGCGCGCAGCAAGGCCCAGGGCGAGGCCGGCGTGCTGGAGACCGTCCCGGAAGCGGTCGTGCTGCGCCCCTCCATCGTCTTCGGGCCGGAGGACCAGTTCTTCAACCGCTTCGCCAAGATGGCGCAAGTCTCGCCGGTGCTGCCGGTGATCGGCCCCGACACGCGCTTCCAGCCGGTGTTCGTCGGTGACGTGGCGGCGGCAATCCTCGCCACTGTCGGGGGGCGTGCGCGCGCCGGCACGGTCTACGAGCTCGGCGGGCCGGAGGTGCTGACTTTCCGCCAGTGCCTCGAGGTGCTGCTCGCCGAGATCTATCGCAAGCGGCCAATCGTGGCTGTGCCGTTCTGGGCGGCGAAGCTGCAGGGGCGTGTGCTGCAGATGCTGCCGGGAGCGCCGCTGACGCTCGACCAGGTGCTCATGCTGCAGCGCGACAACGTCGTCTCGGCTGCCGCCGAGACGGAAGGGCGCACCCTCGCCGGCCTCGGCATCGAGCCGACCAGCCTCGCCGCGATCCTTCCGACCTATCTCGAGCAGTACCGCGTCCAGGGTCAGTTCGCCGACCGCCGCCCCGCCTGAGCCGCCAGCCGGCTCAACGCTGCGGCGTCACCGAGAAGCGGTTCTCGAAGCCGTCCGGGTCGAGCGGGTCGCCCGGCTGGCGCGACGGTTCGGCCAGCGCCGCCGGACTGGTCTCCACGGCGCTGGGCATCGGCACCGCGGCCGGCGCCTCGACCGGCGGCGCGTCGCCCTTCAGCGGCAGATCGACCGGGTCCTTCACCTTGACCGTCGTGGTGGTGACGAGACGGGCGCCGTCATCGGCCGGCAGGGCGGCGGAGCCGAACCCCGGCAATGCCAGCGACCCGGTCATCCACAGCCCGACAAGGCCGGCGAGCCCGACGCCGATCCGCCACCAGGCGAACGGCGCGAAGCCGCTGCGGCCGACGAAATCGAGCAGCTTGCGGACGACGAACAGCGCCGCCAGGAAGGCGGCGACGAAGCCGACGGCGATCGTCACCGCCTCGTTCGGGTCGATGCGGTCGAAGTTCTTGTAGAGATCGTAGGCGAAGGCGCCGGCCATCGTCGGCAGCGCCAGGAAGAACGAGAACTCCGCCGCCGCCCGCTTCTCCGCCCCGAGCAGCAGGGCGCCGACGATGGTGGCGCCGGAACGCGACACGCCGGGGATCAGTGCCATCATCTGGCAGATGCCGATACCGAAGGCGAGCCGCGGCGGAAAGTCGTAGGCGCTGGCGTAGCGCGCCTTCAGGGGGATGCGGTCGACGACGAGCAGCACGATCCCGCCCACCACCAGCATGACGCAGATGAGGGCCGGTGATTCGAACAGCACCGTCTTGATGAGGCCGTGCAGCAGCACCCCGACAAACGCCGCTGGCAGGAAGGCGAGGGCGATGCCGATGACGAAGCGGCGGGCCCGCCGGCTCGACGGCAGCTCCAGGGCGATCTGCCAGAAGCGCTGGAAATAGACGACGAGGATCGCCATCACGGCGCCGAGCTGGATCAGCACCTCGAAGGCCTTGCCGGTGCTGTGGAAGCCGATGAAGTGGCCGAGCAGCAGGATATGGCCGGTGGAGGATACCGGGATGAACTCGGTCAATCCCTCGACGAGGCCGAGCAGCAGGGCGGCGACGAGGCTGGCGGGGTCCATGCGGTCTCCTGGGCGGGCCCTGTCAAAGCGGCGGCGCGGCCGAATCGGCGTTCCGCGCGGCTGGTTTAGCAGTTGTTCGCGGCAGGCGTCGGCACTATACCCGAGCGCCGACGCACCGCATCACGCGAGAGCGGGGCGTCCTCCTCCCCCCTGCGCGCGCGATGCTGACCCTCTACCACCATCCCTTTTCCCCTGCCTGTCGGTTCGTTCGCCTGGTGCTCGCCGAGTATGGTGTCCGCCATGAGCTCGTCATCGAGCGGCCGTGGGAGCGCCGGCGGGAGTTTCTCGCGCTCAATCCCGGCGGCTTCGTGCCGGTGATCCGCGAGAACGACGGGCCGCCGGTGGTGGGTGCCGGCCCCATCCTCGAATATCTCGACGAGACGCGCGGTTATTCGCAGGGCGACCGCCGGCTGATGCCCGACCATCCCGATGCGCGCGCCGAGATGCGGCGGCTCAACGACTGGTTCCTGCACAAGTTCGAGGACGAGGTCGTCGGCCACCTCGTGCACGAGCGCATCCTCAAGCTCGAGATCCCGGCGAAGCAGGGCGGCGGCTCGCCGGAATCGGCGGTGCTCAGAGCGGCGCGCGCGAACCTTCGCCACCACATGCGCTACATCGACTATCTTTCGGTGACGCGGAAGTGGCTGTCGGGAGAGCGCCTGAGCTTCGCCGACCTCGCCGCCGCGGCCGAGTTGTCGTGCGCCGACTATCTGGGCGAGGTGCCGTGGAGCGAGACCGAGCACGCCAAGGCCTGGTACGCCCGGATGAAGTCGCGGCCGTCGTTCCGGCCGCTGCTGACCGAGGTGGTGCGCGGCCTGCCGGCGGCGGCGACCTACGACGACCTCGACTTCTGAGCCCTGAGGCGGCCGCCGACTGGCTGCGCGGCGCCGCGAGCGAACACGGCTTCGCGGCGGTCGGCATCGCCCGCCCGGACGCCATCGCCGACGCCGGCGCCCGCCTCGCGATCGCGCTCGCCGACGGCCACCACGGCACCATGGCGTGGCTCGCCGAGACCGCTGCCCGCCGCGCCGATCCGCGCGTGCTGTGGCCCGAGGCCCGGGCGGTGGCGATGTTCGCCTTCAACTACGGTCCGCGTGAGGACGCGTTCGCGGCGCTGTCGCAGCCGGACCGCGGCGCCATCTCCGTCTATGCCCGCCACCGCGACTATCACGACGTCCTGAAGGGCCGCCTGAAGCTGATCGCGGGCGGCCTGGTGGCGCGGGCGGGCGGTGACGTGAAGGTGTTCGTCGACACGGCCCCGGTGATGGAGAAGCCGCTCGCCGCCGCCGCCGGCCTCGGCTGGCAGGGCAAGCACACCAACCTCGTCTCGCGCCACGCCGGCTCGTGGCTGTTCCTCGCCTCGCTCTTCACGACGCTGCCGCTGCCGCCGGACGCGGCCGAAGTCGACCACTGCGGCTCCTGCCGCGCCTGCCTCGACGTCTGCCCGACGAACGCCTTTCCCGCCCCCTACCGGCTGGACGCACGCCGCTGCGTCTCCTACCTCACCATCGAGCACGCCGGGCCGATCCCGCGTCATCTGCGGGCCGGCATCGGCAACCGCATCTATGGCTGCGACGACTGCCTGATGGTCTGCCCGTGGAACAAGTTCGCGGTCGAAGGCCGGGAGGCGAAGCTCTCCGCCCGCGCCGACCTCGAGGCGCCGCGGCTGGCGGTGCTGGCCGAGCTCGACGACGCGGCCTTCCGGTCCCATTTCGCCGGCTCGCCGATCAAGCGCACGGGGCGCGACCGCTTCGTGCGCAACGTGCTGGTGGCGATCGGCAACTCCGCCGATCCGATGCTCGCGCCGGTGGCGGAGGCGCGGCTCGCGGACGGCTCGGCGCTGGTGCGCGGGGCGGCGGTGTGGGCGCTGTCGCGGCTGTGGCCGGAGGAACGGTTCCGGGGCGTGGCGGTGGCCGCGCTCGCCGGCGAGGACGACGCGGAGGTCGCCGCCGAATGGCGGGCGGGCCCTGGACAACGCGAGGAGGCGTGAGGCGTGGCGGACGAAGCGAGCGACGGGTTGGCGAGCGACGGGTTGGCGAACGGCGGGGCGGCGAGCGACGGGTTGGCGAACGGCGGGGCGGCGAGCGACGGGCCGGCGATCGAGGCTCTGACGGTGGTGGGGCTCGGCTTCTCGGCACGGGCGATCGTGCGGCGGCTGCGGCCGCAGGCGGGCTCGCTCGCCGCCACGGTGCGCGATCCGGCGAGGGCGGCGGCGCTGGCCGCCTCCGGCATCGCCGGCCTCGCCTTCGACGGCACGGCGGCCGCCCCGGCGCTCGCCGCGCGCCTCGCGCGCACCACCCACCTCGTCGTCTCCGCGCCGCCGGACGACGACGGCGACCCGCTGCTGCGCCACCACGCCGAGGACCTCGCGAGCGCCGGCGGACTCGCCTTCATCGCCTATCTCTCGACCGTCGGCGTCTATGGCGACCACGGCGGCGCCTGGATCGACGAGACGGCGGACTGCAGGGCGACGACGCGGCGCAACCGCGAGCGCATCGCGGTCGAGAAGGCGTGGCTGGCGCTGGGCCAGCGGATCGGCGTGCCGGTGGCGGTGCTGCGGCTCGCCGGCATCTACGGCCCCGGCCGAAACGCCTTCGTCAACCTCGCGCAGGGCTCGGCACGGCGGATCATCAAGCCGGGGCAGGTGTTCAACCGCATCCACGTCGACGACATCGCCGGCGCCACCGCCGCGGCACTGGAGCGCCGGGCGGGCGGCGTCTTCAACGTCAGCGACGACGAGCCGGCGCCGCCGCAGGACGTCATCACGCTCGCCGCGGAGATGATGGGGGTGGAGCCGCCGCCCGAGCAGCCGTTCGAGACGGCGGAGCTATCGCCGATGGCGCGCTCGTTCTATGGCGACGTGAAGCGGGTCTCCAACGCCAAGGTGAAGCGCGAGCTCGGCCTTTCCTTCGCCTGCCCGACCTACCGCGAGGGCCTGGCGTCGCTCTGGCAGGACGGTCGCTGGCGCAGCGAGGCGAGCCTGTCGGCCTGAGGCTCGCGGGGAAATCTGGCTGCCGGGCGGGCGCAGCCCGCCCGGTTCTGGCGCGGTTCAGCCTTTGGCGAGCGCCCCGGCGATCTTGGCCGAAATCCAGCCGAGCAGGGTGCCGACGATGATCGACAGCGCCACCGTGGTGAAGACGCCGGTGCCAAGGTTGAAGCCGAGCGCGGCGGCGTCGGCCTTCAGGAGCCCGAACGCGGCGGCACAGGCGTAGCCGTAGACGCCGGCGGGGATCGCCGCGAGCAGCGGCAGGTGGGCGCCGAGGATCAGGATGATCACGGTGACGCCGACCACCGCCGCGACGCCGAACAGGCCGCCGGCGCCGCCGAGCTGGCCGACGAGGACGAGCGCGATGGTGCCCATGATGGCGCCCCACAGCATCGCCGGCAGCGACGCCTTGGCGCCGGCCTCGCCGCCGCCGCAGTGGAAGTAGCTCGCCCAGGCGATGAAGATGATCCAGATCTGCAGCCCGAGCATGGCCAGCGGCCCGAGTACAAGCCACGTCGCGATGCCGCCCATCACGCCGATGACGATCGCCAATGCCGTCACGAGATTCATGTCGTCCCTCCCGATGCGCGGGCGGCCTGGATTGGCCGGCCCGGCGCGGCGCGTCTCTCACGGACGCTCGCCGCGGCAGCCCGATGGGACCGTCGTCGCGACGTCCGTCATCGACCGAGAATCGGTGCCCATCAGCCCTGCGGCGAAAGTATGGGCAGTGTTTTTCCGAAAGTCATCGTAGTCGTGACGAGTCATCGGCGCGATAATTTGCTTATTCGTAGAATTACATCGAAACACACGGTCGTGTATTCATTATTATTATTGGTGAGACCGGCCAGAAAACTTATTATTAGAATGAGCGGCGCCGGCCGGCCGAGCGTTGCGGCATGAGCAGGCGATCTTCGGCGGTCGCGCGAGGCCCCCAGGGCTCAAGCCCGTGTGAAGCCCGTGTGCGGCCCCCTCCCAACCGTGCGCCCCGACAGCGGCTTTCGGCTGACATGACCGCTCGGCTGCGGCCTGCAGGTGCGGCCACAAGCGTGGAGAGCCCTGGGGCAGCATGCCGGCGCGCTCCAATGCGAAGCCGCCGCGGCCGCGGTGACCTGCCGCCGCGGCCGCCTGCTTGCGGATGGGAGTGTGGCGACAGCGGTTCTGCCGGCGGCGGCGCGGACGGGACGAAGCCGCCGGCCATGGTGCTGCGCTGGAGGCTGTCCCGCCCGGATCGAACCGATCCGGGCAACATGCAGAGGCTCGAACTTTTGGCTCTGGAGCGACTTCGGATCGATCGGAGGATTCCATCCGACCGGAAAGCGCACTAGAAGCGATGGGGACAGGGATCGGAGACGGCGGAGCCGTGATGGGCGAGCTGTGGGTATTCGGGTACGGCTCGCTGATCTGGCGGCCTGGCTTTCCGTTCCTCGAGGCGGTGCCGGCGCGCCTCGCCGGCTTTCACCGCTCGCTCTGCATCTATTCGCACGTCCACCGCGGCACGCCGGAAAGCCCCGGCCTGGTGCTCGGCCTCGATCGCGGCGGCTCCTGCCTCGGCCGCGTCTTCCGCGTCGACGCCCACCACCGTGAGCCGACGATCGCCTATCTGCGCGAGCGCGAGCAGGCGACCGCCGTCTATCTCGAGCGCCACCTGCCGGTGACGCTGCTCGACGGCTCGGCGCGCCAGGTCGAGGCGGTCGCCTACGTCGCCGATCGCAGACACCCGCAATATGCCGGCCGCCTCGACCACGATCGCCAGATCGCGCTGGTCTCCACCGGCGTCGGCCAGTCCGGCATCAACCGCGACTATGTGCTGTCGACGGTGGCCGCACTCGCCGACCTCGGCATCCGCGACGCCGCCCTCGCCCGTATCGCGGCGGCGCTCGCCGAGACCGCCGCAGACCCCTCTGCGGCGGAGTGAGGGGCGGTCGGAGCGGTGCCGTCCCGGTCACGGGAGGACGGCGGCAGGATCGCGCGCCCCCCCTGGATCACTCGATGGTCCCGCTGAGGGTGCACTGCCCGCCGGCGGGGGTGTTGGTGGTGGTGACCAGGACCAGAAGCTTGTCGCCGGGCGGCGCCTGGAACGGATTTGTGAAGGTGAAGGTCGCCGTCTCGTTGCCGAGATCCACGGACCGCGCCGTCACGTCCATGTAGCCGACCAGGCCCGACGTATCGTCGATGAGCGGCGCGCCGATGCGCATGATGCCGCCGATGGTGGAGACGGCGCAGGTGATCCAGGCGATGGAGCGCGTCTTGCCGTTCTTCCTGCCGAAGTCGGCGGTACAGACCGTCCCCTCGCAGGTCAGGGCGGCGCGGGCGAAGATCGGCTTCACCGGGCCAGCGGCTGGGCCGACCCTCTCGCCCTGCGCGCGCGCCGGCAGGTCGAGCAGGTCCTCGCTCGCATAGGCCGGACCGGCGCCGAGCGCCGCGACGATGGCGGCGGTCAATATCGTTCTCACAGGCGGCCTCCCCTTTGCGGCATGGTGGACGGACGATGCCGTGCACAGCCGGAAGGTAGCCGAACCCGCGCCAGAGGCTGTGACAAGCGACACGATCGTGCCAGCCGCAGCGGGGCCGCGCGGATGCGATCGTCGCTGGCATGCCGGCGCCGCCGAGATGCGCCGACGCGGTTGTCACCCCGCCAGCGGATAGGCCTCCTCGACGACGTAGGGGCCGCCGCCGACGTTCGAGCGGGCGGAGAACAGCACGAAGCGGGGGGCGACGAAGGCAGGCGCCGTGAAGCCGGCGCGCAGGTCGAGCCAGTGAGCCACCTCGCCGGCGCGGGCGCCGCGCAGGTAGGCGAGGGTGACGTGCGGGGTGAACTTCCGCCCTTCGGACGGCAGGCCGATGCGTTGCAGCAGGCGCTCGTGCTCGGCCTGCAGCTCGGCCAGTTCGGGCACCGCCGCAATGCCGGCATAGAGGGCGTGCGGCCTCGTCCCGCCGAACGCGCCGACGCCGGAAAGGCGCACCGACACCGCCGGCTTGCGGATCCGCGCCAGCGCATCGGCGATCTCGTCGGCGGTGCGCCCGTCGATGTCGCCGATGAAGCGCAGCGTCAGATGGTAGTTGCCGGGATCGACCCAGCGGGCGCCGGAAAGGCCGCCGCGCAGGCCGGAGAGCAGCATGCCGGCGCCCGTGGGCACCTCGAGGCCGGTGAACAATCGCAGCATCGCCGTCTCTCGCAGCCGATTCGAGCCGGGCGGAGCTTGCGGTGCGGCATGGCGGCGAGGCAAGCCCGGCTGGCGTGCGGACGTGGCGACAGCCCGGTGCGGCCGGGGGCCGGGCGCCGCCCGGACTGCAGACGGGTGTCGCCTCTGCCCGTGCGTGTCGCGCAACGAAAAAGGGCGCGGCCTGGTGGCCGCGCCCTGTGTTCCGGTAGCGATGGTCAGCGTCGGCTCAGTTGCGGTTGCCGAACAGCGACAGCAGCATCGTGAACAGGTTGATGAAGTCGAGATAGAGACGCAGCGCGCCCATGATCGCCTTCTGGCCCATCGCGGTGCTGTCGTCGCTCGCGAGATACATCTCCTTGATCTGCTGCGTGTCGTAGGCGGTCAGGCCGGCGAAGACGAGCACGCCGATGACCGAGATGGCGAACTGCAGCGCGGTCGAGCCGATGAAGATGTTCACCAGCGAGGCGATGACGATGCCGATCAGGCCCATGAACAGGAAGGAGCCCCATCCCGACAGGCTCTTCGACGTCGTGTAGCCGTAGAGGCTGAGCGCGCCGAACGAGGCGGCCGTGATGAAGAACACCCGCGAGATGCTGGCGCCGGTGTAGACGAGGAAGATCGACGACAGCGACAGGCCCATCAGCGCGGCGAACAGCCAGAACACCGCCTGGGCCGTGCCGACGCTCATCGACTGGATCTTGAACGAGAACAGGAACACCACCGCCAGCGGCGACAGCATGATCACCCACTTCAGCGGGCTGAGATAGATCGCCTCGCCGAACGCGGTCAGGCCGCCGCCCGGGGCGATGGCCATCGAGAACGCCCCGTAGGCGACCAGGCCGGTGATCGCCAGCCCCAAGGCCATGTAGTTGTAGACCTTGAGCATGTAGGACCGGAGGCCCTGGTCGATGGCGGCCCCGGTCCGCGCCGATGGGACCGTGCCCACGCCGTAGCGCGCGGAAGAATTGCGGTCGAAGGTCGACATCGAGAACTCCATCTCCTCACGGACGTCCGCCGCGTTTCGGCGGACAGGCATAAGGGCGGAAGCTCCGCCCATCTGTCCAGGTTGGAATATGGGCGCAAGTGCTGCGGCGGACAAGTCCGGACGAATGAACACTTGGTCATCAACGCGACCACCGGGGGGCGTTCCGGTCCATCCCCCATCAGGATAGCTCGTCGGAGAACACGATACGGTCACGGCCGCCGGCCTTCGCCGCATAGAGCGCCTGGTCGGCCCGATGGAGCACGGCGTCGAGATCGGTGTCGGCGGGCTCGACGAGGGTGCCGCCGACCGAGACGGTCAGATCGATGCGGCCGTCGCCGACGAGGAGTGGCGTTCGCCCGATGGCTTCCCGCAGGCGCTCGGCGACGGCGGCGGCGATGGCGCGCCCGGTGCCGGGCAGAAGCACCGCGAACTCCTCGCCGCCGACGCGGGCGATGACGTCGCTGTCGCGCAGCATGCGGCGACAGCGCTCGGCGGCGGCCTGCAGCGCCTGGTCGCCGACGGCGTGGCCGAACCGGTCGTTGATCGCCTTGAAGTGGTCGAGATCAAGCATGAGCAGGGCAAGCGGCGGTGACCGCATGAGGGTGCGGGCCGTCTCGACGAGATGGCGCCGGTTCGGCAGGCCGGTGAGCCCGTCGGTGGCGGCGCGCCGGTGTAGCTCCGCCTCGATGTGGCGCTGCTCGGTGACGTCCCAGAACACTGCCACATAGAACCCGTCGAGAAAGCGGTAGCGGAAATGGATGCAGCGGTCGGCGCCGTCGCTGCACCGCACGGACCATTCGGACTCCGACACGAGACCCGGCCTGGCGCGGGCGGCGGCGACCTTCTCGCGCCACTCCTCATAGGCGGCGGCGCGCGCGACCGGGTCGGGGAACCCGAGCTCCCACCAGTCGTCGTGGTGGCCGAAATAGCCGCCGCCATAGTCGAAGACGCGACGGGAGTGGGTGTTGGCGAACAGCTCGCGGAAGTCGCCGTCATAGATTTCGATGCCGACCGGCAGCCAGTTGGCCAGCGCGGAGAGGTTCTGCTGCCAGACGAGGTCCCCGACCGCGGGGGCATCGACGTCCGGCAACTCGAAATGATCGAACAGCGTGGCGAGCCAGCCCGCCTCGCACCGCTTCACGCTGACCGCCAGCCGACACGCGCCCGCCGCCGTCTCGCAGCGCATCACCAGCCATTCGTCGGGTCCGCCGACGGGCTCGGCGCGCACATGGGCCTGCAGCGCGAACGCGGCGCCGGCGCCGATCAGCGCCTCGACACGCCAGGGGGCGGCGCCATCGGCGGCGAGCAGCCGCCGCCCCGGAGGATTGGCGGCGACGAGCATCAGCCCGTCCGCCGAGAAGACGGCGAGAGGAACGGCAATGCGGTCGAGCCAGGGCGGAGCGCCGCCGGTGGCCGGCCCGGGCGCCATCACAGGTCGACTTCCAAGAAGACGACACGGTCGCGGCCGGCGCGCTTGGCGTCGTAGAGGGCGTGATCGGCGCGCTCGAGCAGGGCGTCGAGGCGGACCGGCCCGCCGACATGGGTGACGCCGCCGACGCTGATGCTGATGGCGATGCGGATCTCGCCGATCTCGACCGGCGGATCGGCGGTGACGGCGCGCAGCCGTTCCGCCACGGCCGCCGCCGCAGGACGGTCGAGACCCGGCAGCAGCACGGCGAACTCCTCGCCGCCGAACCGGCCGACGGTGTCCTCGAGGCGGACCGCCTCGGCCATCCGCCGCGCCGCCGCGCGCAGTACCTCGTCACCGGCGGCGTGACCGAAGCGATCGTTGATTCTTTTGAAGTGATCGATGTCGACCATCAGCAGCGACAACGGCCGACCCATCGCCTCGCCCTCGGCGAGCGCGTCCGCCGCCCGGCCGAAGAAGCGGCGCCGGTCGCTGACGCCGGTCAGCGGGTCGGTCTCGGCCGCCCGGCGCAGGTCCTCCTCGAGGCGCCGGCGCTCGGTGACGTCCCAATAGAGCAGCGCGTGATGATCGCCGATCGCCCGGTAGCGGAATTGCACGATCTTGCGGCTACCGTCCTTGCAGGTGACGATCAGGTCCTGCATCGCGATGTCCGACTGCGCGATGCGCGACTGTGCCACCGCCTCGTCCCAGGCCTGACGCACCCGCTCCCGGTAGACCGGGTCCGGATAGCCGGTCTCCCACCAGTCATAAAGGCCGCGGATCTCCTCGGTGGTGTAGCCGAACAGCGCCGAAGATTCGTCGTTGGAGAAGAGCTCCGTCAGGCCCTCGTCGTAGATCTCGAGGCCGACCGGGAGGTGCTGCAGCACGTCGAGCAGCGTCGCCCGCCACGCGGACCGCTCGCTGCCATCGAGCACAACGGGGCTGATGTCCTCGACCGAGACGATGAAGCCGCAGCCGGCTTCCGGCGTCGGCATCACTGCGAAGGCGAGCCGCCGCCGCCCTGACCGGGTCTCGCAGTCCGCCTCCACCCGGCGCGTCTCGACAGCCCGATCGCCGGCCGCGACAGTGCCGCTTGCAACATTGCCGCATGCGAGATCGGCGGCCTGGGCCACCGTGGCCTGGGCCACCGTGCCCGGCTGCGGCGGCGCCAGGGTCGCCGTCAACGCTTCGCCCCACAGGTCGGCCGTCGGAAACGGTGGCCGATAGGCCCCGAACAGGCGTCCCGCCGCGGGGTTGAGCCCCATCACCGTCAGACCCGTCTGCGAAAGCCAGACGACGGGCGTTGCGACGAGGTCCAGAAAGGACGTGTCGCACGTGGTCATCGGACCGTTGCCTCCCCCGCTGCATCGGCCGCAGATCGAATGCCCTTGTTCACGAAGGTTGCGCGGTTACAGGCCGGGCGCAACCGCCAGAATGGGTGCGAGCGATCAAAGATCCCGCAAAGCGGGGGCGAGCTTGTGGCCGAGCACGCGCCACGTCCCGACGAGGCCGAGGCCGACGGTGACGACGAGCGCCGCCACCGCCGCCGCCACCGCCGTCAGCGGGTCGAAGGCGAACGGGATGTCCATGACGAGGGTGAGCACCGCCCAGGCGGCGGCGCTGCCGGCGGCGATGGCGAAGATCGCCGTCGACAGGCCGAGCAGCAGGTATTCGAGCGCAAAGGCGGTGACGAGGCGGCCACGCGTCGCCCCGAGCGTCTGCAGGATGGCGGCCTCGCGGATGCGGGCGGCGTGGCTCGCCGCAAGCGCGCCGGCGAGCACCAGCACGCTGGAGGCGAGCGCCACGCCGGCGGCCGCCCGCACCGCCAGCGCCAGATCCTCGACGAGGCCGCTGACGGCGTCGAGCGCATCCTTGACTCGGATCGCCGTGACGGTCGGGACCGCCTCGGTGACGGTAGCGAGGATCTCCTGCTCGCGCGCGCCCGTCGCGGTGTCGGGCAGCGTCAACGTCGCGAGATGGGTGTGGGGCGCGCCGGCGAAGGTGTTCGGCGAGAACACCAGCACGAA
>JAESGX010000345.1_pt1 | contig 20185 bp, 16 predicted proteins | sample 9269801 | NCBI WGS metagenome assembly JAESGX01 (sample SAMN16773122, study PRJNA677054) | algae metagenome | isolation source: Pleurocapsa minor GSE-CHR-MK-17-07R and co-occurring heterotrophs from wet... | place: USA: Lower Calf Creek Falls, Grand Staircase Escalante National Monument, UT ... | reverse complement strand
AGCACCGAGGTGGATATCAGCCCGATCGCCCTCGGCCAGAGCGTCACGGTCATGTGGCGCGGCAAGCCGGTCTTCGTGCGTCACCGCACGCCCGAGGAGATCCAGGTGGCCCGCGCCACTCCGCTCAGTGAGCTGAAGGACCCCGCGACCGACCAGTCCCGCATCAAGCGTGACCCCTGGCTCGTCGTCGTCGGCGTCTGCACCCATCTGGGCTGCGTGCCGCTCGGCCAGAAGTCCACAGATGCCAAGGGTGACTACAATGGCTGGTTCTGCCCCTGCCATGGCAGTCACTACGACACCTCGGCCCGCATCCGCAAAGGACCCGCGCCGACGAACCTCCTGGTTCCCGACTACACCTTCACCTCTGACCGGGCACTGCGCATCGGCTGAGGTTCTATGGGCGCGGGGTATGGTCCCACGCTGCCCCGTCATCTTGCTTTGAGGACGAGCACCATGGGTATGGGTCTGCACGACTCTCAGGTTTCCAACCCGGTCCTGCGCTGGATTGACCAGCGCCTGCCGGTCGTCACCATGATCCAGAAGGAGTACGGGGTTTTTCCGACGCCCCGAAACTTCAATTATTTCTGGAATTTCGGTGCGTTGGCGATGATCAACCTGATGATCATGATCGCGACCGGCATTTTCCTCGCGATGAACTACACCCCGCACACCGCCTACGCCTTCGACAGCGTCGAGCGCATCATGCGTGACGTCAACTTCGGCTGGCTGATCCGCTACGCGCATATGAACGGCGCCTCGATGTTCTTCATCGTGGTCTACATCCACATCTGGCGCGGCCTCTACTACGGCTCCTACAAGGCCCCGCGCGAGCTGCTCTGGATGCTGGGCGTCGTGATCTTCCTGCTGATGATGGCGACGGCCTTCATGGGCTACGTGCTGCCCTGGGGCCAGATGTCCTTCTGGGGTGCGACCGTCATCACCAATCTGTTCAGCGCCATTCCCGTGGTCGGTCCCACCATCGTGACCTACCTCTGGGGCGGCTTCTCGGTGGACAACCCGACGCTGAATCGCTTCTTCTCGCTGCATTACCTCCTGCCCTTCGTGATCGTAGGCGTGGTCTTCCTGCATGTCGCGGCGCTGCACATCACGGGTTCCAACAACCCGCTGGGCATCGAGCCGAAGGGCCCGCAGGACACGCTTCCGTTCCACCCGTACTACACGATCAAGGACAGCGTCGGCATCGTGGCCTACCTGGCGGTTTTCGCCGCCCTGGTCTTCTTCGCGCCGAACTATCTGGGCCACCCGGACAACTACATCCCGGCCAACCCGCTCGTGACGCCCGCGCACATCGTGCCCGAATGGTACTTCCTGCCCTTCTACGCGGTCCTGCGCGCTGTGCCGGACAAGCTGGGCGGCGTGGTGCTGATGGCCGGCGCGATCATCGTGCTGTTCTTCTTGCCCTGGCTGGACACGTCGAAGGTGCGCTCCATGCGCTTCCGCCCGATCACGCGCATCATCTTCATGCTCTGGACGGTCAACTTCTTCGTGCTGACCTGGGTGGGCGCCAAGCCGGCCGAGCAGCCCTACGTGCTGATCAGCCAGATCTGCACCATGTTCTACTTCGCCTACTTCCTGGTGGTCCTGCCGATGATGGGCCGCTTCGAGGTGGTGATGAAGCTGCCTGAGAGCATCTCCCGCGCCGTGCTCGGCGCCAAGGCGAGCCTCGGTGGAGGGCCGATCCCCGGCGCCGCCGCCGCCAAGCCGATGGAAAAGGCCTGACCACATGCGTATCCTCAAGGCTCTCGCCCTCTCTGCCACCCTGTTCGCCAGCGCACCCGCGCTGGCGGCCGGCAGCGGCCCGCCCCCGCCGAACGCGAATTTCAGCTTCAACACGCTGTTCGGCACGTTTGACCGCGCTTCCGCTCAGCGCGGCTTCCAGGTCTACAAGGAGGTCTGCTCGGCCTGCCATGCGATGCGGCAGCTCTCCTATCGCAACCTCCTCGACCTCGGCCTGACCGAGCAGCAGGTTCGCGAGATCGCCGCCACCTTCACGGTGACGGATGGTCCGAATGACGAGGGGCAGATGTTCGAGCGTCCGGGGCGTCTCTCGGACCGCTTCCGTCGCCCCTTCCCGAACGAGCAGGCCGCGCGTGCCGCGAATAACGGCGCCTATCCGCCCGACCTCTCGGTGATGGTGAAGGCCCGGCCGGATGGCGCGAACTACCTCCATGCGCTGCTGACCGGCTACACCGATCCGCCGGACGGCGTCGTGATGATGGACGGCATGAATTACAACACGTGGTTCCCGGGCCACCAGATTGCCATGCCGAACGTCCTCAACGACGACCAGCTGGACTATGCCGATGGCACCAAGGCCACGGTGGACCAGATGGCCCGCGACGTGACGACCTTCCTGGCCTGGGCCGCCGAGCCCGAGACGGAAGCCCGCCGCGCCATGGGCGTGAAGGTGCTGATCTTCCTGACCATCCTGGGCGGCCTTGTCTATGCCGTGAAGCGCAAGGTCTGGGCCGACGTGAAGCATTGAGCTTCACCCGCACCTCCCATCAAAGGCCGCTCCTCGGAGCGGCCTTTTTTGTTGCCCGCGCCCGGGTTGAAACGCTGCCGTCACGGGAATAGGGTCCGGCCAAATCCAGGACCCGGAAGATCATGAACCTCACCGCTGATCGGCTCGACCGCATCTCCCCCTCGCAGACCATCACCATCACGGCCAAGGCGCGCGCCCTGAAGGCCGCTGGCAAGGATGTGATCAGCCTCTCCGTCGGCGAGCCCGATTTCGACACGCCCCAGAACATCAAGGATGCGGCGATCGCGGCGATCCAGCGCGGCGAGACCAAGTACACCGACGTCTCGGGCACGGTGGCCCTGCGCCAGGCCGTGGCCGACAAGTTCAAGCGGGACAGCGGCATCGAGTACAAGCCGGAGGAGATCATCGTCACCACCGGCGGCAAGCAGGTGATCTTCAACGCGCTGCTGGCGACCATCAATCCGGGCGACGAAGCGATCATCCCGACGCCGTGCTGGGTCAGCTACCCTGATATCGTGGCGCTGGCCGAGGGCACGCCTGTCTTCGTGCCCTGCGGCATGAATTCCGGCTTCAAGATGTCCGGCGAGCAGCTGGAGGCGGCGATCACGCCCAAGACCAAGTGGCTGATCCTGAACAACCCCTCCAACCCGACGGGTGCGGCCTATAACGCGGCGGAGCTGAAGCAGCTGACCGATGTGCTGCTGCGCCACCCCAATGTCTGGATCTTCACCGACGACATCTATGAGAAGCTGGCCTTCGACGGCTTCAAGCCGGCCACCATCGTCGAGGTCGAGCCCCGCCTGCGCGACCGCACCATCACCATGAATGGCTGCTCCAAGGGCTATGCCATGACGGGCTGGCGAATCGGCTTCGCCGGCGCCCCCCTCGCCCTGATCAAGGCGATGGACAAGCTGCAGGGGCAGAGCACGAGCAACACCAGCAGCATCAGCCAGGCCGCCGCGATCGAGGCCCTGAACGGCCCGCAGGACTCGGTGACCGCCATGGGCAAGGTCTTCGAGCGGCGCCGCAACCTGGTGGTGGAGATGCTGAACCAGGCCGAGGGGCTGCGGTGCCACAAGCCCGAGGGCGCCTTCTACGTCTATCCCTCGCTGAATGCCTGCCTGGGCAAGACCACCAAGGGCGGTCGCAAGCTGGAGACGGATGCCGATTTCGTGGAGGCGCTGCTGGAGGAAGAGGGCGTGGCCGCCGTCCACGGCTCAGCCTTCATGTTCCCCGGGCATTTCCGCATCAGCTACGCGACCGATGACGCGACGCTGGTCGAGGCCTGCACCCGGATTCAGAGGTTCTGTGCAGGGCTGGTCTGACCTGCGCGTCACACCGCTTGCAAAATCGCGCGGGAGAGGGCATCTCCCGGCGCACTGATTTATCCTGATCGCAAGACCTAGGGGCAGGCGGCGCCAAATGGGCGCTGACCTGCCTTGCCGCATGGAGGCCTGACCGTGGCTCATTCACCGCTCGAGAAGATTCGCAACATCGGCATCACCGCGCATATCGACGCGGGCAAGACGACGACGACCGAGCGAATCCTCTACTACACCGGCAAGAGCCACAAGATCGGCGAGGTGCATGACGGCAACACCACGACCGACTACATGGAGCAGGAGCGCGAGCGCGGGATCACCATCACCTCCGCCGCCGTGACCGCGATGTGGAACGACAACCGCATCAACATCATCGACACCCCCGGCCACATCGACTTCAACATCGAGGTGAACCGTTCGTTGCGCGTGCTCGACGGCGCGATCTTCATCATCGAGGGCGTGGCCGGCGTGCAGCCGCAGTCCGAGACCAACTGGCGCCTGGCCGACCGCTACAACGTGCCGCGCATCATCTTCATCAATAAGCTCGACCGCACCGGCGCCGATTTCTACAAGGCCGCCGCGACCCTGACCGAGAAGCTCGGCATCAACTGGGTCGCGCTGCAGCTGCCGATCGGCATCGAGGACCAGCTCAAGGGCGTGGTGGACCTCGTCGAGATGAAGGCGCTGATCTGGGAAGGCGACGAGCTCGGCGCCAAGTACCACGAGGCCCCGATCCCCGCCGACATGGCCGACAAGGTCGCCGAGTACCGCCAGATCCTGCTCGACACCGCCGTCGGCATCGATGAGACGGCGATGGAGGAATACTTCGCTGACGGCAATGTCTCGACCGAGACGCTGAAGCGCTGCATCAAGAAGGGCACCATCTCCGGCGAGTTCCGCCCGGTGCTCTGCGGCTCGGCCTTCAAGAACAAGGGCGTGCAGCCCCTGCTCGACGCCGTGATCGACTATCTGCCGAGCCCGGTGGACGTCGAAGGCATCAAGGTCGCCCCCGAGGAAGGCCAGGACGAGACGGCCGAGCGCCGCATCATCCCGGTGAAGCCGGAAGGCAATTTCGCGGGCCTCGCCTTCAAGATCATCAACGACAAGTACGGCAACCTGACCTTCGTGCGCGTCTACTCGGGCATCCTCCGCCAGGGCGACATGGTCATGAACACGACCAAGGGCCACAAGGAGCGCATCGGCCGCATGTTCCAGATGCACGCCGACAAGCGCGAGGAAATCAAGGAAGTCATCGCGGGCGACATCGCGGCCTTCGTGGGCCTGAAGGACACCGGCACGGGTGACACGCTGGCCAGCCAGGAAGACCCCGTGGTGCTCGAGCGCATGGCCTTCCCGGTCCCCGTGATCGACATCTCCGTCGAGCCCAAGACCAAGGACGCGGTGGAGAAGATGTCCATCGGCCTCGGCAAGCTCGCCGGCGAAGACCCTTCGCTGCGCGTGAAGACCGACCAGGAAACCGGCCAGACCATCCTCTCCGGCATGGGCGAGCTGCATCTGGAAATCATCGTCGATCGCCTGCGCCGCGAATACAACGTGGACTGCAACATCGGCGCGCCGCAGGTGGCCTATCGCGAGACCATCACCAAGCCGCACACCGAGACCTACACCCACAAGAAGCAGTCGGGCGGTTCGGGCCAGTACGCCGAGGTGAAGATCGCCTTCGAGCCGCTGGACCGCAACACGGGCATCGAGTTCGTGAACGCGATCGTCGGTGGTTCGGTGCCGAAGGAATACATCCCGGCGGTGGACAAGGGCATCAAGGTGCAGGCCGATACGGGCGTGCTGGCCGGCTTCCCCACGGTGGACTTCAAGTTCAGCCTGGTGGACGGCAAGTACCATGACGTCGACTCGTCGGCGCTCGCCTTCGAAATCGCCGCCAAGGCCTGCTTCCGCGAAGGCATGAAGAAGGCCGGCCCGGTCATCCTCGAGCCGATCATGGACGTCGAAGTGACCACCCCGCAGGACCACGTCGGTGACGTCGTGGGCGACCTGAACCGCCGCCGCGGCGTGATCCAGAACCAGGACATGGCCGGCACCTCGGTCATCGTCCGCGCGCATGTGCCGCTGAAGGAGATGTTCGGCTACATTTCCAACCTGCGCGGCATGACGAAGGGCCGTGCGTCCTTCTCCATGCAGTTCCACCACTACGACCCCGTCCCCCGCAACGTGGCGGATGAGATCATGAAGGCGGCGGGCTAAGCCCCTCCCCTTCGCCTGAACGGGCCGGCCAGGGTGACCTGGCCGGCCTTTTTCATTCCCATCTGGCCAGCCAGAACCGCATCCGCCCATCGGCCGAGGCCGGCATGTCGAGCTGCCGGCGCATCGCCACCACCATCGGCTCGCGATAGAGCGGGATGGTCCAGAACGCCCGGCGCTCCATCGCGAAGGCCTCGGTCATCAGCGCGGTGCGGCGCACCGGGTCCATCTCGGTCGAGGTGCGGGCGATCAGCGCATCGAAGGCGGGGTCCGAGACGCGGCCGGCATTCCAGCTGCCGCTGCGCTGGTTCTTCGTGTGCAGCACGTTGTTGAGGATGGAGAAGCCATCCAGCTGCGGCGTATTGGCCCAGCCCAGCAAAAAGATGTCGCTCTGGTGGTTGAGGAAGCGCGTCATGTAGGCGGGGTAGCGATACACATTGAGGTTCGCCCGCACGCCGATCCTGGCCCACATCGAGGCGATGGCGCGGCAGACGCGCTCGCCATTCACGAAGCGGTCATTGGGGCATTCGAAGCCGATCCCGAAGCCGTCGGGGTAGCCGGCCTCGGCCAGCAGGCGGCGTGCCGCCGCCGGGTCATGGGCCACCCGCGCCGAAGCCAGCGAGGCGTCATAGCCGCCGATCTCGGGCGCGATCAGCGTGTGGATGGGCTGCGTCAGGCCGCGCATCACGCTGCCGGTGATGGCGGGGATGTCCACGGCGCGCGTCAGCGCCTCGCGCACGCGGATATCGGCCAGCGGGTTGCGGGGCTGGCCTTCCACCTGATGGTCGGGGGCGACATTGAAGCCCAGGAACATCACGCGCAGATCCTGCGCCTCCACCACGCGGATGGTGCCGCTGGCGCGGAAGCGGTCCAGGTCCTGCAGCGGAGTGGGCGTGATGACGTCCAGCTGCCCGCCGAGCAGGCCCGCCACCCGCGTCGCGTCATTGGCGACGGGGGTGAAGATCACGCGCTGGATGTTATGCGTGGGCTGGTCCCACCATTCGGGAAAGCGCTCCAGCACCGTCTCGGCATCGGGCGTGCGGGAGACCAGGCGGAAGGGCCCGGTGCCATTGGTGTTCTGGCTGGTGTAGGCGACGCGGCCGCGCGCGGGGTCGGCCGGCAGCAGGGCATCATGCCGCGTCATCCAGGCTTCGGAGAGGATGGAAACCCCGGCCAGATCGTTGATCAGCACGGGATAGGGCCCGCGCAGCAGCACATCCACCGTCCAGGGGCCGGATTGCGTGACCTCCCGGATCATGTGCGTGACCGAGGCATAGGGCGAGTTGGGCACGAGGACACGCCGGAGCGAGGCCACGACGTCGGCCGGCGTCATCGCGCTGCCATCGTGGAAGCGCACGCCCTGGCGGATGGTGAAGCGGTAGTGGTCGGGTGCGATGACCTCCCAGGCGGTTGCCAGCGCCGGCTCGAACTTCAGCTCGCGGTCGTGCCGCACCAGGCTCTCGTAGATATTGCCCAGCAGCGCCGCATTGGCCGTGCTGAAGGCGCCATGGGGGTCCATGGTCGAGATCTCGCCATTATTGCCCCAGCGCACGGTCTGCGCACTCGCGAGGATCGGCGCCGCCAGCAGGGCAAGCGCGGTGAGGAAGCGGATCATGCGTTGCTCCTGTCCAGCGGGAAGATGGGGCGGCGCACGCGGCGCCAGTCGAATTGCGCGAAGTCGAGGCTCGCCACGCCTGGCCCATGGCAGGCGATATCCGCCACCGCGAGCGGCCCGAAGGCCGGGATGTGGTTGGTCTTGGCCTTGAGGATGACGTAGCGAAAGCGGGTCGGCTCCAGGCCGAAATGCCGGTATTGCAAGGGGTCCAGCCCCTCGACGCGGCCCTCGCTCACCAGCAGCGTCAGCCGCGGCGTCTCAAGCACGGCGCAGCGGCCGAGGTCCACCGGCATGCCGGTGAAGACCGGCCCCTCCACGGTGAAGCGCCCCATGGCGAGGCTTTTCACCACGCCGGTGAGGCGCATCGGCCGCAGCGGTTCCTTCAACGCAGGCGAAGGCATCTTGCCGCCGATCTCCAGCGTCACGGTCGCGCCGATGCCGGCCGCGATCATCTGCGCGACGGCCTCGGGGTCGCGGATGGGGCCGGCCAGGATGTGGTCGAGCCCCTGGTGCAGCGCCTCCTCGATCACCGCCATGCTGTCCATCGGGCCGCCGGAATGGCAGTTGTCGGCGGTGTCGGCGAGGATGACCGTGCCCTCGGTGATGGCGGCGGCCCGTGCGATGGCGCTCGGCAGCGGCTCCAGCACCTGGGTGAATTCCTCGCGCAGCGACCAGGCGAGGTCGCCCACGCGGGAAGCGGCCGCCGCCGCCTGGGCGCGGTCCTTGTGGGCGGTCGCCACCACGGTCAGCGCGGTATCGGCCGTATCGGCGAGCGGGAAGCCGGTGAAGACGGTGCAGCAGGGCAGGCCCGCCGCCTCCTCCGCGCGGGCCGCCGCGATCAGGTGGGACATGGGCGGCTTGCTGGAGAGGCCGCGCACCATGTCCGGCAGCATGGGCACGCGGTGCAGCACGGTGACGGGATCGAGCCGCCCTTCCAGCACATCGCGCAGCAGGCGGCCCGCGAGGCGCCCGGTCTCGGGCATGTCGAGATGCGGATAGGTGCGATAGCCCGGCATCACCGTGCAGTTCTCGACGAAGCGGGGCGTGATGTTGCCATGACTGTCCAGCGCCGCGCCGATCGGCAGGCCCGGCCGCACATGGCGGATGCGGGCCAGCATTTCGCCCTCGCCATCCTCGTACTCCTCCGCGACCATGGCGCCGTGCAGATCCAGCAGCATGGCGTCGCACTCCCGCGCGGCGTCGCAGAGAATCTCGCTGATCCGCTCGAAGGCGTCGCGGGAGACGGGCGCGCTGGGCAGCGCGCGGGCGGCGATGGGGATGGTCACCGTCGCATCCATCGCCTCGGCGACTTCCAGCAAGCCCGACATGGCGTAGCCCGAGTGGCGATAGGTGCGATGCGCCTCCTCACCCGACACCGGGCTGAAATCCTCCCAGCGGGTGGGCACGGGCGAGAAGGTGTTGGTCTCATGCTTGAACATGCCGACCGCGAGGCGAAGGCTCATGCGGCGGCCTGAGATCGAGCGGGCTTCTGCATGCTGCGGTTCCTTGTCCAAATTGACCGGACAATTAGGGAAGCCTCTCCCCTCGCCGCATGCAAGCGCGAAGCGTGGACAAACGCCCCGCTTTGGTGACATTCGGCCGCCGGAGGAACCATTCATGAAGCGCCGCGCCGCCCTTGCCCTGCTCGCGACACCTGCCCTGGCGCATGCCCAGGGCGCCTGGCCGCAGCGGCCCATCCGCATCATCGTCCCCTTCCCGCCCGGCGGATCGAATGACGTGATCGCGCGCCCGTTGGCCGAGAAGCTGCAACAGCGCCTGGGCCAGCCCGTGGTGATCGAGAACCGCCCCGGCGCGGGCGGCGCCATCGGCGCGGCGCAGGTGGCGCAGGCGGCGGCGGATGGCCACACGCTGATGGTGACCAGCAGCAGCTTCGCCGCCTCCGCCGTCGTGCAGCGCACGCCCTATGACGCGGTGACGAGCTTCGACCCCGTGGCGCGCCTGGCCGTGGCACCCTTCCTGGTGCTGACCAATCTCAACTTTCCGCCGCGCGACATTGCGGGCCTCATCGCCTATGCGAAGGCCAATCCGGGGCGCGTGGATTTCGGCAGCTCTGGCCCCGGCGGCATCAATCACTTCGTCACTGAATATTTCGCCCTGCGCGCCGGGCTGCGCCTGAACCACGTGCCCTATCGCGGCATGCCGCCCGCCGTGACGGACCTCGTCGCCGGGCATATCCAGATGCTGATCACGACGATGGCCAGCGCCTCGGCCCCCATCCGGGACCAGCGCGTGCGCCTGCTGGCCTATGCCGGCCCCGGCGCGCCGGCGGGCAGCCCGCCTGCCCCCACCGTGCGCGCCGCCACCGGCCTCGACTACGAGGCGACGATCTGGTGGGCGCTGTTCGGACCCCGCGGCCTGCCGCCGGAGGTCACGCGCATCCTGAACGCCGCCGTGGTGGCGAGCCTCGCCGAACCCGATGTTGCCCGCATCTATGAGGCGGAGGGGGCCACGCCCGCCCCTTCCACCCCCGCCGAATTCGCCGAGATCCTGCGCGCCGACATCGCCCGCTTCCGCGAGGTGGCGCAGGCCGCCAACATCCGCGCGGAATGAGCCGGATGCACCGCCGCACCCTGCTCGCCGCGGGCACTCTGCTCGCGAGCTCGGCCCTCGCCCAGCCGCGCACGCTGCGCCTTGTCGTCCCCTACCCGCCCGGCGGCAGCGCCGATGTGCTGGCCCGAGCCATCGCCGAGCAGGTGACGGCGATGGGCGGGCGCAGCGCCATCGTCGAAAACCGCGCCGGCGCCTCGGGCACCGTGGGCGCGCTCGCCGTGGCGCGCGCGGCCCCCGATGGCACGACGATCCTGCAGGCCGATGGCTCGCCCATGTCCATCCTGCTGGAGGCCGGGCGCACGCAGTATCGCGCAGAGGATTTCGCGCCGCTCATGCGGCTTGCCACCTCGCCCTTCGTGCTGGCGACGCGGCCCGGCGGGAATCTCACCACGCTCGCCGAGGTGATCGGCGCGGCCCGCGCTGCGCCCGGCCGCATCACCTACGCGACACCGGGCGTGATGAGCTTCGCCCATGTGGTGGCCGAGCGCTTCGCCGCCGCCGCCGGGATCGAGTTGCTGCACGTCCCCTTCCAGGGGACCGGCCCCGCCACCAGCGCCGTGCTGGGCGGGCAGGTGGATCTCATCCCCGTGCCGCCCGGCCAGGTGCTGGACCAGGGCGGCGGCGCCATCTTCCGCCCCATCGCCATCACGACCGCAGCGCGCCACCCGAGCCTGCCGGGGACGCCGACCTTCCGGGAGGAAGGCACGGACCTCGTCTTCCTTGGCTGGCGCGGGATGTTCCTGCCGGCGGCGACCCCGCCGGAGGCACAGGTGGCGCTGGAGCAGATGCTGACCCAGGCCATGGCCGGCCCGATCGTCACCGCCGCCATGCAGCGCCTGGGCGAGGCGCCGGCCGTGCTGGGACCGCAGGACTTCGCGGCCTTCTGGGCCGAGGACCGTGCGGCCATCCGCGCCATCCTTCCCCGCCTGCCGCGCGAGTAGCCGCGCGGTTCCAACCGGGCGCGAAGCGGCCTATCATGCTGCGCCATCTGGCCCGTTCAGGATCCCCGCCGCATGTCGCTCGTCAAAACCTCGGCCCGCATCTTCCAGCCGCCGCGCTCGGCCATGCAGTCCGGGCGCGCCAACACGCATGAATGGGTGCTGGTCTTCACGCCGCCCGGCCGCCCCAGGCTCGACCCCCTGACCGGCTGGATCGGCTCCGGCGAGACGACGAAGCAGCTGCGCCTCGTCTTCCACACGCGCGAGGCCGCCATCGCCTACGCCCAGGCCCAGGGCATCGCCTATGAGGTGGAGGAGCCTGCGCGCGCACGGCCGATCAAGCCCAAGGTCTATGCCGATAATTTCCGCCCCAACCGCCCGGACAACTGGACGCACTGACCCGGGCCTGACTTCGCGCCCTTAGCTCAGTTGGATAGAGCAGGAGCCTTCTAAGCTTCAGGCCGGTGGTTCGAATCCACCAGGGCGCGCCAATCTTCGCTATGTGCCTCGCAGCCCGCGAGGCCACCCCGGCACGGCGCTTGATGATCCCCCTCCGCAACCTTCAGCGGAGCGGCTTCCATGGCGCTTTACCTCATCACCGGCGGTGCCGGCTTCATCGGCTCCCACCTTGCGGACGCGCTGATCGCGCGCGGCGACCGCGTGCGCATCCTGGACGACCTCTCGACCGGCAAGCGGGAGAACCTGCCCCGCGCGGCCGAGTTCATCGAGGGCGACGTGGCCGATGCGGCGCTGGTGCGTGCGGCCATGCAGGGTGTCGCCGGCTGCTTCCACCTGGCCGCCATCGCCTCGGTCGCGCGATCCAACGAGGATTGGCTCGGCACGCATCGCGCGAACCAGACCGGCACCGTCGCCGTCATGGACGCGGCGCGCGCGGAAGGTCGTGTTCCCGTGGTCTATGCGTCCTCCGCCGCCATCTACGGCAATCCCGATCGCATGCCGATCAGCGAGGACACGGCCCCCCGCCCGCTGACCGCCTACGGCGCGGACAAGCTGGGCTCGGAGCTGCACGGCCAGGTCGCCTGGCTCGCGCATGGCGTGCCGACCTTCGGCTGCCGCTTCTTCAACGTCTATGGCCCGCGGCAGGATCCGCTCTCGCCCTATAGCGGCGTGATCTCGATCTTCGCGCGCCGCGTCGCATCGGGCGAGCCACTGACCGTGAACGGCACGGGCGAGCAGGTGCGCGACTTCGTCTATGTCGCCGATGTCGTGCGCCACCTGATGGGCGGGATGGGCCTGCTGCAGCGCGCGCCGCAGGCGGCCGTGATCAATGTCTGCACCGGGCGCGCGACCTCGCTCCTGGAATTGCTGGCGTCACTGGAGCGCGTCTGCGGCCGCGAGGCCGATCGCCGCTTCGGGCCGGAGCGGCCGGGCGATATCCGCCTCTCGCTGGGTGATCCCAGCAAGGCCACGGCGCTGCTCGGCCTCAAGGCGATGACGCGGCTCGATCAGGGCCTGGCGGCGACGCTGGGGCTCACGGAGGCGGCACGCGCCGCCTGAGCCAGCACGTAGCGGCTGGTGGCGGCCGCGAGGGCCAGCAGGATATAGACCGGCCAGGTGAAGGCCTGGGTGAGGAAGGTGCCGGAGACGATGAACCCGGCCATTCCCGCCAGCACCGCCTGGGCCATAGCATAGGGCGCCGCCTGATAGGCGTCGCCCATCTTCTCCGGCGAGAGATCCCGCGCGGAGGCGATAGCCGAGCGCACGACGCGCACGCACATCCAGATGAAGATGAAGAAGGCCGGGAAGCCGCCTTCCGCCAACACGGCGAACCAGGTGCTGTGCACCGCCTTGGCGAAGCCCTCCCACCAATCCGAATAGAAGTAGAAATTGGGCACGTAGCAATTGAGCCCGACGCCGGTGAGCGGCCGGCCGACGGCCATGCGCCAGGCGGCGATCCAGGCCTCGAGCCGGCCCATCGCGCTCTCATCGATCGCCCCCGCCTCGGCCGCGCCCCCCGATTGCCGCCCGCCCACGCCGGCAGCGACAAACAGGCCGAGCAGCCCCACCGCGCCGCCGCCGAACAGGACCGCCTTCGACTGGATGCGCCGGGCCGCGAAGACGCCGAGCACGGCCACGATGCCGAGCAAACCGCCCCGGCTCTGGGTCTCCAGGATCGCCATCATGATGAGCACGGCGCCCAGCGCGCCAAATGCGCGGCTCATCAGCCCCGTGCGCGGCGTCAGCACCAGCGCGATGGCGAAGGAGAGCGGAAACAGCAGCACGAGCGAGAGATCATTCGGATCGCCCAGCACCGAGCCGATGTCGCGCCCGATGGTGACGCGCGTGCCCTCCACCAGCCCGATCTCGTTCGCCGCATTGGAAAGCGCCACCCCCGCCACCAGCATGCCCGCCAGCACGAAGGCCCGCGCCGCCAGCGCGAAATCCCCCGGTGCCCGCGCGAGCGAGGCGATCGCGAAGGTCATGATGGCGATCTTCACATAGGTGTCCGTCCAGTAGGACATCGCGACATCCTTGCCGCTCGCGACCGGCAGCCCCAGCGTCATCAGGGCGAAGAGGATGGCGAAGAGCTTGAGCTCCGGGCTCCAGGCGATCTGCATGCGCTTCGTCGCCACCAGCGTCGCCAGCACGACAAGCGAGCCCAGCGCCAGCAGCTGCGGCAGGCGCAGCGGGTTCAGCACCGGAAACGCCTCATGCAGGCGGAAGAAGGTGAAGAGGATGAAGAGCAGGCAGAGCAGGAAGGGCGCGCGAAAGGCCAGGATCGCGGCGATGGGGGCGAGCGCCACCGCCACCGGCACCGCCGGATGCGGCACCAGCCAGGAGATCACCCCCACCACCGTGACGGCGAGGAGGGCGACGACCAGCTGAAGCCGCCAGCTATCCATGCGCGGCCTGGTACCGCTTCCAGCGCGGCGCCGGCAGCAGGCCAAGCGCCATGGCGAGCGGGATCCCGCCTGCCATCAGCAGCACCACGCCCAGGCCCAAGGGCAGTGCCAGCGCCGCGACGCAGAGGGCCGAGAGCGCGGCCACGCGCCCCAGCCGGTAATCCAGCCGGATGCGGCGCTGCGAGATCCAGAGAAACAGGCCGAGCCGCGCGCCCTGCGCCAGCAGCGTCGCGATGATGGCCCCCATGACCCCATGGCCCGGGATCAGCAGCAGATAAGCGAGGATCGCGACCACCGCCGCCGCCCCGTTCACCATCATCGGCACCGCCCCGGTCCGGCCCATGTAGCAGCCGACATTCACGAGGCTGCCGAGCGATTGCAGCGCCAGCGCGGCACAGAGCCAGGGCAGATAGAAGGCGGCCGCGTGGTAGGCCGGCGGGGTCGCGACATGGATCAGCACCGGCCCGCCCAGCGCGGTGAAGCCTGCCGCAAGCACGACCAGCGCGCCGCCCATGCCCACCACCTCGCTCGTCTGCCGATGTCCATGCTCCGCCTCCAGCAGCGCGATGCGGCGGGGATACCACCACAATTCGAAGGGTTGCGTCAGCAGGGCCGACACCATCGCGATCTTCGCCGCCAGCGCGTAATGCGCCAAGGCCTCGGGCGTCACCACCCCCGCCAGCATCCAGCGATCCGCCGTGCCGAGCGCAAAGGTCGCCAGCCCGCCGCCGGTCAGCGGCAGGCCGTAGGCGAGAAGGCGCGGCCAGATGCGCGGCTCGAAGCTGAGGCCGGTCTCGCGCGATTGCCGCAGGATCAGGAGCATCGCCGTGAAGCCCGCGGCGACGGCGCCCGCCGCCAGCACGCCAGCGACCCCGTAGCCCGACCAGAGCAGCGCTGCGGCCAGCCCCGCCTGCGCCGTGCCCCGCACCACCATGACGACGGACCAAGCGAGCGCACGGCCCTGCATCCGCATCCAGGCCAGCGGCACGCCGATCACCGCCTCCATGGCCACGGCCGCGCCCAGCAATGTCACCTCGATGGGCAGGGCCGGCAGGGGCAGCAGCGCCCCGGCGGGTGCCAGCAGCACCGCCGCGATCACGCCGAGCGCGGCCAGCAGGACCGCCAGGCCCAGCACCCGCCCCGCCATCACCTCCCCCTCCCGCCCCGGCGTCGAGCCGAAGCGGTAGAGCGTGTCCACCAGCCCCGCGCCAGCCAGCAACGCCGCGATTTCCGCCGCGCTGGAGAGCAGTTCGAGCCGCGCGAATTCAGCCGGCGCCAGATGCGCCGTCACCAGCGGCAACAGCAGCAGGGAAAGCCCCTTGGTCCAGGCGAGCGCCAGCGCATAGAGCGCGGCAGCCCGCAGCGGCGCTGGCAGCCGGGCGAGGCGCTTCATGACCGCCACGCAGGGATCAGCGCGGGCAGAGGGGCTTTGGGCATCGCAGGACATCCTTTGGTTGCCCTCCCCTCGCAGCCGCCGTGCCAAGCCGCTGTCGCAGGTTGCGAACGGGTCTGGCCCGCCGGTTGCACCACCCCGGCACGAAGGAGACCTCCCATGAGCCCGACGCCCGAAGTCAGCATCATCATCCCGACACGCAACGCCGCCGGCTGGCTGGCGCGCGCGATCTTCTCGGTGGGCCCGCTGCCGACCGCTGAAATCATCGTGGTGGATGACGGCTCGACCGATGCCACGGCGCCCATGCTGGCCGAATTCGCCCTGCATGACCCCAGGCTGCGCATCCTCGCCGGGCTGGGCGAGGGTGCGGCTGCCGCGCGCAACCTCGGCATCGCCGCCGCCCGCGCGCCGCTGATCGCCTTTCTCGACGCCGATGATCGCTGGCGCCTGGGCAAGCTGGAGGCGCAGATGGCCTTCCACCACGCCCACCCCGAGGTCGGCTTCTCCTTCACGGATTACCGGCACATCACCGCACAGCGCGAGGATCGCGGCACCTGCTTCGCCTTCTGGCCCAGATTCGCCGCCTGCGTCGCAGGCCGCGACGGCCCCTTCCTCGTCGAGGCGGCGCCGGCCGCGCTGCTGGCCGAGAATGTGATCGGCACTTCCACCGTCATGGCCCGGACGGATCTGCTGCGCCAGGCGGGCGGCTTCGAGCCGGGCCTGTCGCAATCGGAGGATTGGGACCTCTGGCTGCGCCTCGCCGCCCGCGCGCCCGTGGGCTGCCTGCCGGCGGTGCTGACCGACTACACCATGCACCGGCCGGGCAACCTCTCGGGGCAGCACCGCGCGCGGGTGGAAGCGATGGAGCATGTCGTGAAGCGCCATGGCGCGATGGCGGCCCGGCTCGACCCCTCGGCGCTGCGGGTCTGCCGGGCGCGCCTCGCGGTGGCGGCGGCGGAGGCGGCGGCGGCGGAAGGGGCCCGGCTCCGGGCCGCGCTGCTGCATCTCCGCGCCTGGCTGCGCCAGCCGGCCCGGCGCCACTTCCGCGAGGCAGCGGCGACGCTGTTGCGCTGAGGCGCCGCGCGGTCAGGCTGCGCGGTCGTCGCGGTCAGGCCGCGCCATCATAGATCCCGAGGATCCGCTCAACCCCGGCCGCGCGGCTGTAGCGCGCGGCGATCGTGGCCCGCGCCGCCGCCCCCATGGCCCGCCGGGCCTCCTCCCCCATCGCGGCCCAGCTCGCCACGGCCCGCGCCAGCGCCGGCAGGTCGCCAGGGGCGGCCAGGAAGCCGTTCTCGCCCTCGCTGACCAGCTCCGGCAGCCCGCCGAGCGCAAAGGCCGCGACGGGCACGCCATGCGCCATCGCCTCCAGCGCCGCGAGCGGCAGGCCCTCGGCACGGGAGGTGATGGCGAGCAGCCCGATCCCCGCCCAGGCGTCGCCCATGCCCGGCCGCGCGCCGTGCAGCACGAGGCCGGGGGCGGTCAGCGCCCCGCGCATCGGGCCGTCACCGAAGACCTCGTAGCGCGGGCCGAGCGCCAGTTTGCTCAGCTCGGCAAACAGATCCGGCCCCTTCTCGGGCGAGAGGCGTCCGACGAAGGCGACGGTCAGCGGCGCGCCGGCCGGTGGCTCGGGCGGCAGGGCCAGGAAATTCGGCACCAGCTCACCCCCCCAGGGCAGCCGCGCCAGGATGGGGCGGCTGACGGCGATGCGGGGGTCGAGGCCGGAGGTCCAACGGTCGGCCGCATCGTAAAGGGCGAGCAGACCGGGCGGGCGCTCGCCCGCATGGAAGGTCGCGACGCAGGGCGTGCCGCTCAGCCGGGCCGCGAGCCGCCCCAGCAGGTTGGCCTTGTAGCCATGGGTGTGCAGCACGGCCGGCCGCCCCACGCGCAGCCGGCGCCAGAGCGCGCCGAAGCCGCCCGGCAGCGCCTCCAGCGCCACGCCCTCGGCCGCCAGGCGCGCGGCGAGCGGGTGCGGCCCGTGATCCTGCAGCAGCAGCACGCGTGGCGCGCGTCCCGCCTCGCGCAGGCCGGCCGCCAGTTCGGCCACATGGCTCTCGATGCCGCCAAAGCCGCGGCTGTCGAGCAGAAGCCAGGTCTCGCGCGTCATCGCGCCCTCCGTGAAATGTCGGGCGATGCCTCGCACCTCGCATGCCGCCGCCATTCGCAGGCTGCGAGGCAGGCTGCGAGCCCGGGCGTGGCACGTCGGTTGCTCTCCCCCTCGCAGCATCTTCCAAGGAACCCCGCCATGACCGCCTTCGCCCGCATCGCCGCCGACACCCTCAAGATCACCCCGCAATTCCCGCTCGACGCCGAGGGCAGCCTGAAGCTCCGCCCCGTGCTCGAATCCCTGACCGGGACCGATGCCCAGCGCGTGGTGCTCGACCTCTCGAAGGTCGAGACGCTCGACGGCTCGGGCATCGGCGCCATCGCCTTCCTGCGCAAGCGCCTCACGGCCGCGGGGCAGAGCCTGGAACTGGCCGGCGCGCATGGCCAGCCCCTCGCGCTGCTGCGCCAGTTGGGGCTCGCCCGCAGCTTCGGCCTGAGCGAGGAGCGCCGCTCCTTCTGGGCCGGGCTGCTGCGTCCGCTGCCGGGCATGGGCTGGGGTGCCGAGCGCGGGGCCGCCGCGTGATCCGCGCGGCCTCCCTCGCGCTGCTCCTCGCTCTCGGCGCCTGCGCGAGCTGGCCGGGCGAGGGCCAGGGCGGGCTCGCGGAGATCCGCAGCCCCGCCCCCGTCGCCCCCTCCGCCGTCGCGGATGCCGCGCTCGAGACGCGCCTCGCCTGCGCGCTGCGCCGCGTCTCCGTGCTGGAGGCCGCCGCGCGCGAGCAGGGCCGGGCCACGGGCCAGGCCAGCCTGCTCCGCCTGACCGCCACTCGCGCGACGCGAGAGACGTATGGCAGTCTGCCGCGCGACGCCGGGCGGACTCTCGACCGGCTGGAGCAAGACGCGGCCAGCCTCCATCCTGTGCTCGGGGGCCCCGCACTGCCGGAGTGCACCTGATGATCCATCGCCTCGTTGTCCTGATGATGGCATTGCTGCTGGCGCTCGCCGCGCCGGCGCAGGCCCAGAACGGCCAGGCGAACGGGGCCACGCGCCTCAATGTGGGCGATATCCTCCAGATCACGCTGCCCGGCGAGGACGCCTTCGCCCAACCCCTGCAGATCGACCGGGAAGGCCGCGTCACCCTGCCCGAGGTTGGGCCGGTGGATGTCGCGGGCCTGACTGTCGCGCAGGCCCGGGACCGCGTGCGGGCGGCCCTCGCGCAATCCTTCCGGGACCTCAACCGCTTCAACCTGACGCTGCGCGAACGCCGCCTGCTGGTCAGCGTGGGCGGCTTCGTCCGCACGCCAGGGCCCGTGGAACTCCCGGCCGGCGCCAATGTGCAGCAGGCCATCGCGGCGGCCGGCGGCCTCAGCCAGGGCGCCCAGCTCGACCGCATGCAGGTCCGCCGCGGCAATGAGGTCATCACCTTCGACTACAAGCGCTTCCTCGACACCGGCGCGCGCAACATCCTGCCGACACTGAGGCCGCTGGATGAAATCTTCGTCCCCGCCTCGCCCCTCACCGGCAATGTGCAGATCGACTTCGACGCCCGGACGCTGGCCGCAGCCGGCGACGCCGCCGAGGACCGCAGCGCGGTCCGCGTCTTCGGCGAGGTGCAGAGTGCGGGCAGCTTCGCCTGGCGCCAGGGGATGACGGTGATGGACGCCATCATCCGCGCGGGCGGCGTCACCCGCTTCGCCGGGACCGAGCAGGTGCGCGTGATCACGAATGGCGAGCCGCGCACCTTCAACCTCAAGGCCTTCCTCGACAGCGGCAACCCCGCCATGAACCCGCCGATCGCCGCCGGCACCACCATCTTCGTGCCGGTCCAGGCCGAGGAGGTCCGCCAGGGCCCCCGCGTCATCTATGTGATGGGCGAGGTCGCGCGGCCCGGCGCCTTCGAGGTCCGCCCCGGCACCGGCTTCTTCGACCTCCTGGCCAATGCCGGCGGCCCGACCCGCTTTGCCGAGACCCGCCAGGTGCGAATCATCCGCGCCGATGGCCGCCGGGTGGAACCCTTCGACCTCGGCGCCTTCATCGAGGGCGGCGGTGGCATACCTCCTGCATTGTCCCCCGGCGATGCGATCTTCGTCCCCGAAAAGACCCAACAGACCGAGCAGGCCAGCTGGCTGCGCGTGCCGCCGAGTCGCGCCGTGCGAGTCATGGGCGCCGTCCGCTCGCCCGGCCGCTACGAATGGTCGAACGAGATGAGCCTGCTCGACCTCATCGCCCAGGCCGGCGGACCCAATGAGCGCGCCGACACCGCCGGCGTGCAGATCCTGATGGGCGACCGCGGCCAGACCCGCCGCTTCGACCTGCGCCGCTTCCTGGCCGAGGGCGGGCGCGCCGGGTCGCTCCCCGAGATCCGCGCCGGCTACACCATCACCATCCCGGAGCTGCCCGTCAGCCCGAGCGACCAGCGCTCCACCTGGGTCGGCCAGCCGGCCGAGCGCTCCATCTACATCATGGGCAGCGTGGGCTCGCCCGGGCGCTACGCCTTCGAGCCGCAGCTCTCCTTCCTCGACATCATGTCGGCGGCGGGCGGGCCGACTTCGGCGGCCGACCTCTTGAACATCCGCGTCGCCCATCGCGGCGAAGGGCGGGACCGCGTCAGCCGCGTGAACCTCGCGGCCTATTTCGAAAGCGGCGATGACAGCCTGCTGCCGCGCGTGCGGCCCGGCGACGTCATCTTCGTGCCGGACCGCAACCGCAACTGGCTGGA
>JAESGX010000344.1_pt1 | contig 20254 bp, 15 predicted proteins | sample 9269801 | NCBI WGS metagenome assembly JAESGX01 (sample SAMN16773122, study PRJNA677054) | algae metagenome | isolation source: Pleurocapsa minor GSE-CHR-MK-17-07R and co-occurring heterotrophs from wet... | place: USA: Lower Calf Creek Falls, Grand Staircase Escalante National Monument, UT ... | reverse complement strand
AGGACAACATCAGCTTTACCATCATCAAGGTAAACGACGCCTCCACCCGCCCCAAAGAACTCCGCCCCCCACGCCCCGCAATGACCGTCACAAGACCCAAACGCTTGACGATGGTGGTCGCGGAGCCGATGTTGCTGCCAGTGCAGACCCCCCCGGCCTTGCCGGAACCCGCACTGGAAGAACCCGACTTTGAAGGGTATGTCGAAGAAGAGCCCGAACCGGAGGCACCCCGATCGCGGGTGGTCGAGGTGAAGGTTGAGGAGGTGAATGACCTCTCCGACATGCGCATGCGGCCGCGGCGGGTCATCGTGGTGAAGTGAGGCGACTAGACGTGAGCAATGTCTGACGAAACCGGCGAAATGACGGTCGCCCAGCGCCTTGGTCATTTGCTTGACCGGGGCCTTTTGCCTGCCGGTGGCCCGGCCGAGGCAGCGGAACGGCTGATCGAACGGCTGGAACGTCCGGCGCGGATTGCGCTTCTGGGTTTGCCCGGTGCGGGAAAATCGGCGATTCTGAACCTCTTGGCGGGAACCGTAGTGGTGCCCGAAATGCTTCGCCTGCCGACGATGATCGTGCAGTACGGGTCCGAGGCGCGGATGCTGTGCACCTTGGCTGATGGCCGGGTTGAAACGGTGCCGGGCAGCGATCTGTCACAGGTCATGGCGATGAACCCGGCGATGGTGACGCTGGAAATGGACCTTGCCGCGCTGAAGGTCATCAGCCTGCTAGAGGTTTCGGCCGGGCCGATGGAGGCCGAACAGCGCCGCGCCGCGGTCTGGGCCAGCAAGCGCGCCGATATCGTGATCTGGTGCACCACGTCTTATCTCCCGAAAGAGCAGGTGGTCTGGGAAAGCATGCCGGACGCGGTCAAGGACAACGGGTTCCTGTTCCTGACGAAGGTTGATCTGCTGGGCAGCCGCGAGGCGGCGTCAGGGATGCTGGAACGGGTCGAACTGCGCGCTGGCGAGGAATTCCGGCAGGTGCTGTCGATTTCGGCCAAGCAGGCGCGAACGGCTTTGCAGGCCGGCGCGATGGACCGCGACCTGTTCCGCGACAGCGGGGCGGCGGCGGTGATCAGCACGATCAAGAGCCGCGTGCAGATGGCGCGGCGGGCCGATACCGACATGGCAGAATTGCTGCTGGCCCGGCATGTCGAGGCAAGCTCGATCGTGGCGAAGCGGTTTGCCGAACCCACGCCAGAGGAAGCACCGGTTGCGCCGTCCTGGACGCCCCCGCCCGAGGAGGCCGCCCCCGCGAAGGTGGCGAAACCGGCGGCCAGGATCATGCCCGAGCCGGAGCCGGAGCCTGAACCGGAGCCCGTCGTCGTGGCTGAGCCGGACCCGGAGCCAGAGCCAGAAGTCGCCTTCGTCGAGCCAGAACCCGAGCCTGAGGTGATTGAGCCTGAGGTTGAAATCGCCTTTGCGCCAGAGCCTGAGCCTGAGCCAGTGTTCGAGGCCGAATTGCCAGACCCAGAACCTGCGGCTCAGCCGGTGTCTTCCCCGGGCAGCAAGCGCTTTTCCGACCGGCTCAAGCAGATTCCCCTGCCCGAGGATGCGCCTGTCGTTGAAAAGGTGCCCCTGCGGACGACCTGGAAATCGCGGGCCGAGACTGCTGCCGCGCCGCCCAAGAAAGAACCGGTACCCGAACCGCCAGCGCCGGTTGAAGCCAGCGTGCCTGAAGTGGCTGCCAAGGATGTGGTGGCCGAGGACGGCGGTGTGGATGATGCCGCCATTGCGGCGATGCTTGCGGCAGCGGCGGCTGCTCCGGTGCAGAACCGCGTGGCTCGGGACCGGTCAGGCCGTGATGCGGGCCTTGCCCGACCGGCCGAGCCACCGGCGCCCAGAGAGCGCCCCGCTGGCGGACAACTGTTTGGAGGTCGCGCCCCTGTGGCCGCGCCGCCGGTTGACCTGTCCAGCCTGCGTTCGCGCGATCCTGAACCGCCCGAGCCGCCCGAAATTGACGACGAAGCGCCCGAAGACGTGACAGGACCGGCACCCGTCGACGAAGCGCCCGTGCGCCAGCCCCGCCCAACGGAAACGGCTGGCCGGGCCCGTCCGCCGGTCATGGCGCGGCAACCGGCCCCAGCGGCGCACCGGCAGCCTGCCCCGCCCCCGGCCGAGCCTGCGGATGCCATGCCCACCCCGCGCGTGGCCGTGCTGCGCGAACGGCGCCCCGAGCCTGCCCCGACGGAACGCCGCGAACGGCCACGGATCGCCGCGCGGATCACCAGTGCCCCGGCGGCCCCGGTGCCCGCGACCTTGGTCGACGGCCCGATTCCGGCCAGCGAGCATGCGCTGCTGGATCAGGCGATTGCGTTGATTGTGAAGCGCTCCGCCAGCCTGACCGACATGATCGATCCGGAAGAAAAGCTGCCGATCGACCTTATTCTGGAGCACGGCCGCGAGACCACCGAACAGGTGATCGACCTTCTGTCGCGCGGCGGATCGGCAGCATTGCGCCGAATCAATGGCGACCTGGGCGAGGTCCTTGATCTGATCATGCTGATGCAACTTGAAAAAGGGCATGCGCCTGCTGACGATACGGTAACTCTTTTGCTGCAGATTCGGCGTGATCTGGAAACATTGCGCGCGGCTTGATAGAATTATTGACCGAAGAATCGACAGAAACCTGCCCAATTCGGACCACTTTCCAAACTTATGTCATGATTGCGGGGACTTGCGCCCTCGTCTGTGCCATATAAGTGGTTTGGGGCAGAAGTTATGAGGGTATCATGGGACTTGGCGCCATAGTTCAGGACGATGAACCGGTTGTCGAAGCGGCTCTGCCGGTCGACACTGTGCCCGAAGTTGCGTTGAAGCGCAGCTTTCCGGGCCTTGGACGCATTGCCGAAGCGACGCAGCAGTTCGAAGACGTGCTGCGCGACTTCGTGACCATGGCCGACCCCGACACCTCGAAGAAGGTGACGCGAATCCTGCAGCAGGTGCGTGAGGTTGAACCCTCGGTCACCGTGATCGGGCAGATCAAGGCGGGCAAGACCTCGCTGATCAACGCGATGATCGGTGCGCCGGGTCTGCTGCCGACCGACGTGAACCCCTGGACGTCGGTGGTGACGTCGCTGCACATCAACACGCCCAGCCCTGAGCTGAACGTAAAGGCGAAGTTCAAGTTCTTCGACAACGCAGAATGGGAAAAGCTGGTGTCGAACGGTGGCCGCATCGGCCAGCTGGCCGCCCGTGCTGGCGCTGATGACGAGTTGGAGAAGCTGCGGCTGCAGGTCGTGGCGATGCGCGAAAAGGCGCAGGCGCGCCTTGGCCGCAAGTTCGAGATGCTGTTGGGCACCGAACACCGCTATGGCACCGTCGATGATTCGCTTTTGCGCCGCTATGTCTGCGTCGGCGACGAAGAGCTTGGCAGCGCCGATCAGGGCCGGTTCACCGACATCACCAAATCCGCTGATCTGTATATCGAACGTGAAGATATCCCCGTTCTTCTTTGCGTCCGCGACACGCCCGGCGTGAACGACACGTTCATGATGCGCGAGCAGATCACGATCAACGCCGTGCGCGACAGCCGGTCCTGTATCGTCGTGTTGTCGGCCCACCAGGCGCTGACCACGATGGACATGGCGCTGATCCGCCTGATCGCGCACCGCCAGTCGCGCGAGATCATCATCTTCGTCAACCGGATCGACGAACTGCCCGACCCGGCGACCCAGGTTCCCGAGATCCACAAGTCGATCCTGGAGACGCTGGAAAAGAACAACGCGCCGCAGGACATCGACATCATCTACGGCTCGGCCCATTGGGCGAACGCGGTGCTGCTGGGCCAAATCGATGAGATGACCGACGATTCGACGGAATCGGCGATCAACTGGACCCGCGCGGCATTCGCCGACAAGATGAACGACTGGACGGCGGAACAGCTGGTCTGGCATGCCTCGGGCGTGCCGGCACTTCTGGATGCGCTGGGGCAGCGGATGTACGAAGGCCCGGTGGCCGAGGCGCTGCAGAAGTCGGCCCGTCAGGCGCTAAACTTGGCGCAAAGCCTTGATGTCGTCGATCAGGTCCGCATTCTGGAATCCGATGGTCAGCTGAACCGCACGATGACGCCGGAACAGCTGAACGCTGAGCTGGAACATATCGAAGCTGCGGCCGAAGAAAAGCTGACCCATCTGACGGATAACGTCTGCAAGGATTTCACCAACCGCATCGACCAAAGCTATGAGCGGTTCCTGGAACGCGCGACCAACAGCCTGATCGAACATCTGCAGGCGAATGGCGAAGATGCCACCTGGCACTACAGCCCGCTGGGGCTGCGGATGCTGCTGTCGTCCAGCTATCAGGTGGTGCTGAAGAAGATGCACGCCATCGCCGCCGAGGTGAACAACGAAACCGCGGTCAAGATTGCCGAGCTTTACGGCAAGACCTTCTCGATCACGGTCGAGGGGTTCAAGATCGAGACGCCGGTCGTGTCCTACATTCCGCCGCCGATCAACCTGGGCCAGACGATTGCGCTGGACCTGCAGGTCAGCTGGTGGAAGGGCTGGTGGCAGCGCCGCCGGGGCTACAAGGCCTTTGCGCAGGATTTCTACAAGCTGATCAGGGCCGAGACTGACCCGATCATCAACGACCTGAAGACCATCCAGATCGGCCTGTTCCGGGAACGCACCCAGACCACGCTGCGTGACTTCCTGCAGGAACAGCGCGAACTTCTGATGAGCGCGCTGGCCAGCTCGGAAATCTCGATGGAAGAGATGAAGGAACTGTTCGGCGTGAATGCCTGGGAAGACCGGCAGGAATGCCTGGCGTCGATCATGGACGAACTTGGCGTATATGCCGAGTAAGCCCGGGCCGCGCAGGAAAGGACGACACGAATGCCGATGACCCGCAAACCAAGAATCGCCATCATGGGCGAATTCAGCTCGGGCAAAAGCACATTGTGCAACGTGCTGATGGGCGCCCGGCCCTTGCTGGAAAAGGTGACGGCCACGCAGCTGCCCCCGGTCTGGCTGTCTTACGGGCCGGATGACGCCTATACGATGGGCCTTGATGGCGTGGCCTATGATCTGGACGTGGCCGATCTGGTCAACGTGTCGCTTGAAACGACGGAACATGTCCGCATCTTCATGAAAAGCGACATCCTGCGCTATTGCGACCTGATCGACATGCCCGGGATCTCTGACCCGTCAATGTCGCCCGAGGTTTGGGAACGCATGGCCCACCTAGCCGATGGCGTGTTGTGGTGCACCCATGCGACCCAAGCCTGGCGGCAGTCGGAATCGGGCGTGTGGTCCACATTCCCGGCCGAAATGCGGAAGAACAGCCTGCTTCTGATCACCCGTTTTGACAAGATCGTCGGCGAGAAGGATAAGGCCAAGGTCGTCAAGCGCGTCATGGGTGAGGTTGAGGGGCTGTTCTCTGACGTCTACCCCGTGTCGCTTCTGAAGGCGATGACGGCGGGCGATGATGAGACGAAGTGGATCGACAGTGGCGCAGACACCTTTACCAGCGCCCTCTTTGATCTGGTCCATCGCCTGATCGACGAAGGCTTTGCCGAACCCGGTGAAGAGGCGAACCCTGCCATCACGCCCGATCCGGCCGACCCAAGCGAAACCGGGCAAAGCCAGATCGCGCGGTCGTTTGAACGGCTGACGGTGATCCGGAACACGCCCGTCATCAAGGTCATGCCCCGCCGTGTGGCTGCTGGCGAGCGGCTGTTGCGCACCGAACGCCCGACCGAGGAAAGCGGCCCCGCCGTTGTGTCCTTCTCGGACCGGACGGCGAATGGCGGCGCGGAACCGCGGACGGCCAGCCGGTCGCAAGGCCAGTAAAGCAGCGGGTGAGGGCAGAATTTGGCAATCAGTGACAGCCTAGGGGCCGTGATCAAGGCCTTCCCGCAGACGCGCGTGGTGGCCTTTGCTGACCTGTCTTCCCGCATGATCCTGGCCAGTCAGGGCCGGGATGACGTGACGCAGGAATTCCTGGACCAGCTTTGCCAGCAAGCGCGCACCAGTTTTGACGATCCGCTGTTTTCCCTGTCGGTCGAAGCTTTCGGTGAACCGCATGCCGCCCTGGTCATGGGCCCCGATGGCGTGCGTCTGTTTCTTCGGTCCGAGAGCGAGCCTGCCGATGCCTTGTGCTGCATTTGCGACCACAGCATTGACCTTCCGGGATTTGTGGCCAAGATTCGGGAAACGCTGGACAAGATCTCTGCCGGTGCGTGACAGCGAAACATCCAGCCAAGGTCAGGCACACCCGTGAACAAGGCCGCCCTTCCGATCTTTGCCCGCCTGCACGCGCTGCAGACCATTGCCCGTGTCGCGCCTGGCGGCTCTCGGGTCATTGCCACGATGGCGGATACCAGCCCGCTGGCCGCGTTGTTGTGCGAAGTGAACGAAACCGTGCTGGGCCGGACGCTAGCCTTCGAATCCAGCGGTGGCGCCAGCCTCACGCTTGAGGTGTCGGGCCGTCGGGTGCTGCGCCTTGTGGCGGCAAACGGTCTGCCCGATGCGGAAAGCTGCCTTGCGGCAGAGGCGCTTGAGGATGAGCACAAGGATGATCTGATCAAGCTGATGCAGGCGGTGGCCACCCCTCGGCATGAGTTGCGGGTCTTTGCCACGCCGATGACGCGCGATGTGGACGGGGTCAGCGTTGGCCTACCAGTGGCGCTTTTGGCGGATCTCTTGCTGATCAACCTGAACCCGCTGGAAGGCGAAACCCACGCCGAACAGGCGCCCCCGGAGTTGGCCGCGCGTCCCGCGCCCCGGGCTGTATCAGCCGCTCCAGTCGAGGATAGCCCGGTGGCCGCACAGCCACGCTTGTCGGCCCGGTTGGGCGCGGCGGCTGCGGCAAAGCCGGAACCGGTGGTGGAAGCAGAACCCGAAGACGTACCGGAACCCGCTGCGGCAAGCGCAGTCTCGGACGCGCCGTTCCTGATCGCCCTTGCGCGCGGCATCGGGCCTGATCTGATGGCCTGGCTGGTTGTCGGCGGCGAAAGCGACGGTGAAACGGACGGCCCGGAAGAAATGGTCAGCCACCTGCAGGGCTTTCTGGCCGATGAGGGCGAGGCGCTTGCGGCACAGTTTGACCAGCTCTCAACCGAAGCGGGCGGAGACGTGTGCATCGTGCTGGGCGCCTCGTTGGTTGAAAGTCACAGCATTCTGTGTGCGCGGCGTGGTCCCGGCGTCCTTCTGGGCGTGATCGACGGCGATGCGACCCAGACCGTGCTGCGGGCCTGGGGTACTGCCAGCGCGGGGCAGGGCTGACACAAGGCCGCGACCCCGAAGCCCTGTTGAAAGACCGGCACATGCAACAGCCCCCTCATCAGACAAAGGTCTTTACCGGGGCCGCGATCTTTGACGGCACCACGCTGCACCATGGGTCTTGCCTGCGGGTTGTCGATGGGGTGGTGGCCGGGATCGAACCAGACTCCGGCGCAAGCGATGTGGTGCGCCTGAATGGCGGCGTGCTTGCGCCGGGCTTTGTCGACCTGCAGGTCAATGGCGGCGGCGGGCGGATGGTTGATGGTAGTTGCACGGCCGACGTGCTGGCTGACATTTGCGCAACGCATGCCAGGCTTGGGGCTACCGGGGTTCTGCCGACGCTGATCACCGACACGCCCGAGGCGACGGCCCGCGTCATTGCTGCCGGTATCACGGCTGCGGAACGGCAGACGCCCGGCTTTCTGGGTCTGCATCTGGAAGGCCCGCACCTCGACCCCCGCCGCAAGGGGGCACATGACCCAGGCCTGATCCGCCCGATGACCGAGGCCGATCTGGCTGTTCTTTTGCAAGCCGCGCAACAGCTGCCTGCCCTGATGGTGACGCTTGCCCCCGAAGCGGCCACGCCTGACCAGATCAGCCGTCTTGCCGGGGCTAGGGTGGTCGTCAGCCTTGGTCACAGTGACTGCAGCCACGCCAGTGCGCGCGCGGCCTTTGCCGCCGGGGCGCGCTGCGTGACGCATCTTTTCAACGCGATGAGCCAGCTTGGCGCCCGCGAACCCGGTCTTGTCGGCGCAGCACTGGCGGGTGGGGTTCCGGCGGGGTTGATCGCCGATGGCATCCACGTCGCCCCGGAAACCCTGCGCATCGCGCTGGCGGCCAATCCTGAAGGGCTGTTTCTGGTGTCCGACGCAATGGCCGTGGCAGGCACCGACCTGACTGCGTTTCAGTTGAACGGCCGCCAGATCCTGCGCCAGAACGGGCGGCTGACGCTTGAGGATGGCACCCTTGCCGGGGCGGACCTGACCCTGCCCCACGCAGTGGCAGTGCTGGCCGGACTCGGCGTCCGGCTTGAGACCGCCCTTGCCATGGCCAGCGCCCGCCCGGCGCGCCTGATTGGGGTGGACGACCGGCTGGGCCATCTGACCCCAGGCCGCAACGCCGATATGGTACATCTTGGCGAAAATGGCGCCATTCTGGGCGTCTGGCGCGGCGGATACCCGCTATTTTAGGGGTAGGGGCTACAAACCCTCGAATTTTCCCCATCACTTCGACATAAATCTTGTGTTAATCCAATCAGCATCCAGATTTTTCACGAGCGTCCGCAATGGCCGAGAACAGCAGCACTACTCCGGCAACTGCTGGCAATACGTCGATCACCGGCACGACGGCCAATGACTCGCTCAGCGGTGGCGGCGGCAATGACACGCTGATCGGCGGCGACGGCGCGGATCGGCTGTCTGGCGACGGCCCACTTCTTGGCCAGTGGCAGTACAGCGTCTACACGCGCGACTTCTCCAACCAACCCAACCAGACGGGTACGATCGCCACCGGCACGCTTGTCGGAAATGGCTATGTTGACGATTTCAACGTGCGCACCCTGCGCAACACGCTTGCCGGCACGCCAGGCGCGGACCCGAACGATTACGGCATCATCTACCGGTCGACCCTGGCGATCACGCAGACCGGCACTTACACGTTCACCACCAGATCGGATGACGGGTCGCGGATCATCATCCGGAACTCGGCGGGCACCGAAGTCTTCAACCTGAACAATGACTTCCATCAGGCACCGCGGACGGAGACCGGCAGCGTCACATTGACCGCCGGGCAAACCTACACGATCGAGATTCTCTACTGGGAGAACGTGGGCGGGGATGAACTTAGCGCCACCATCGCCGGACCGGGCATCACCGGGACGACCGATCTTGCCACCTCGCCCCTGATCCAGACCCCGCCACTCGCGCCCGGGCATGTCGATGGCAACGACCGCCTCGATGGCGGCGCGGGCGCTGACACCCTGATTGGCGGCGGCGGCAATGACCAACTGTTCGGCGGCACTGGCGTTGACTCGCTTGATGGCGGTGACGGCGATGACCTGCTGGACGGCGACGACAACGGCGACATCATCAACGCCGGATCGGGCAACAACACGGTTTTTGGCGGCGGTGGTGCGGAAAGCATCACCTCGGGCACCGGCGCTGACCTGATCTACGGCGGCGAGGGCAGCGATACCATCATTTATGGTTCGGGAGACGATACCGTTTATGGCGGCGCTGGGGACGACATCATTGATGACGTCAGTGGCAGCCAGCTGTCCGGCACCAACATCGTCTACGGCGACGAAGGCAACGACCAGATCTGGACCGGCAATCAGAACGACAGTCTGTACGGCGGCGCCGACAACGACACGATGTCCGGTGAATCCGGAGACGACTACTTTGAAGGCGGCACCGGCGTCGATGTGATGTCGGGCGGCAACGACAGTGACACCTTTTTCTACCAGGATGGTGACGCAGCCTTTGGCGAAAGCATCTTCGGCGGCGATGGTGGCGTTGTCGACAACGACACGCTGGACCTGAGGAGCTATGGCTTTTCCCGGCTGATCATCACCCTCAACCCGGCGAACGGCGAAAACGGCACAGTGCGGTTCTTCAACGCCGCCGGGCAAGAAGTCGGTACGCTGACCTTCACCGACATCGAACGGATCATCCCCTGCTTCACCGCCGGCACGCTGGTGGACACGCCGACCGGGCCGCGACCGGTGCAAGACATTCGCCCCGGCGATCTGGTCCTGACGCGCGACGACGGGCCGCAGCCAGTGCGCTGGGTGGGCCAGCGCAGCCTGTCGCTGGTTGAGCTTCTGGCAGACCCAAGCCTGCAGCCTGTGGTCTTTGCGCCCGGCTCGCTTGGCGTGGGGCTTCCTGCCGCGGCACTTTCCGTCTCGCCCCAGCACCGCATGCTGTTTTCTGGTGCCGGGTGTGAGCTGAATTTTGGCGAGGATGAGGTGCTTGTTCCCGCCATCCACCTCACGCATTTGCCGGGTGTGTCGCGCAGCCTGAAGGACGTCACTTATGTCCACCTGATGTTCGCCGGGCATCAGATTCTGTGCAGCGAAGGCGTGTGGAGCGAAAGCTTCCAGCCCGGCGACCGCACCCTTGCGGGCGCCCTGCCGGCCCAACGCGAAGAGCTTTTCCGCCTGTTCCCTGACCTTGCCTCAGGCGCGGCCTACCCCGCCGCGCGGCTGACGCTGAAGGCGCATGAGGCGCGGGTTCTGTTGCGCGCCTGACCGGTCAGGACCATGGCAGAGCTGCGACCTTTCGCTAAAACCCAACGGGTTAAGCACCGGTAAAGGCAGAATTGCTATCTCTGATCCCGGGTAAGAACACGGGTGTATGGGATGGCAGCGCAGGGTAACGCGCCAGTCATCATCAAGCGAAAGAAGGTCGTCCAGGGTGGCGGTCACCACGGCGGGGCATGGAAAGTGGCCTACGCCGATTTTGTGACCGCGATGATGGCATTCTTTCTGTTGATGTGGCTGTTGAACGCGACAACAGAAAAACAACGCAAGGGAATCTCGGATTACTTCAATCCGACGATTCCGGTGAACCGCATTTCAGGCGGCGGCGATGGTGCCTTCGGGGGGGACAGCGTCTTTTCCGAAGAGACGATGGCGAACACCGGCACCGGCGGCGCTGATAACCGCACCGCCGCCACGTCAAACGGTTTGGCGGGTCCTGAAACCGGGGAAGGCTCGGCTGGCGAAGGCAAGGCCCAGTCGGAGCTTGAGGATGTGCAAAAGGCACTCATGGCCCGTGGCGGCGAAAGCAACACGATGGAGCAGCTTTTGCGCCATGTGGTCACCAAGGTCACCGACGAAGGCCTGGTGATCGAGATTTTTGATCTGCCGGACGCGCCGCTTTTTGCGGAAGACACCGCCGAGGCGACAGCGGTCACCCTGGCTTTGGCCGACCTTCTGGCCGAAATGCTGAACCTGACCAGCAATGAGATCGCGGTCAGCGGGTTCCTGCGGGCCCATCCGGTGACGCTGATCGACAATCCGGTCTGGGACCTGTCGGCACTGCGGGCGCAGACCGTGCGGATGATGCTGGAAACCTCAGGCATCGATCCCGAACGGATGCAGCGGATTTCGGGCTTTGCCGACCGCAAGCCCGCGGTCTCGGATCCGGCCGCAGTGCGCAACAACCGGATCGAGGTGATCCTTTTACGTCGGGACCGCTGACAGGAAGGGCCGCTGCCGAGAAAGATCGAATTTTATCTGAATGGCCAGTTCTGTTAGGCCAGCGTTAAGCCGCCAAGGTGCAGTTTCGGCCAGCAGGGTCCGAAGCAGCAGAAAGGCGCTTTTCCATGACAATCTCTTCCTCGCTCAGCGCAGGCGTGGCCGGTTTGAATGCAAACGCCACGCGGCTGGCATCGATTTCCGACAACATCGCCAACTCCGGCACGTATGGGTACAAGCGGGTTTCGACCGAATTTTCCAATCTGGTCATCACCGGGTCGCGCGGGGCCGGGTCCTATTCGGCTGGCGGCGTCCGCGCATCGACGACGCGGCTGATCGACGAACGCGGCGATCTGGTTGGCACCTCCAACGCGCTGGACCTGGCCATTGCCGGGCGCGGGATGCTGCCCGTCGTGCAGGAAGTGGCGCTGGAAGATGGCTCGGCACCCCTTCTGATGACGCGGACCGGCAGCTTCCGCACCGATGCGGACGGGGTTCTGAAAACGGACGGGGGCCTCGTGCTGATGGGCTGGCCCGCCGATCCGGATGGCACGATCCCGCCCTTACCGCGCGACAGCATTTCAGGGCTGGTGCCGATTGTGGTCAACACCAACCAGATGGTCGGCAACCCCACCAGTGAAATCGGATTGGGCGTGAACCTTCCCGCCACCTACACGGTTGCCGGGTCCACCTCTGTCGTGCCGCCGCTCTCGGTCGAATACTTCGGCAACCTTGGCACCTCGGAAACGCTTGAGGTCAGCTTTGCGGCTGTTGTGCCGGCCACCGGATCGTCCAACCAGTGGACCATGCAGGTGCGCGACTCGGCCTCGGGCGGGGCGCTGATCGGGGAATACACGCTGACCTTCGATGATACGCGCGGCGCTGGTGGCACTTTGGCCTCGGTCGCGGTCGTATCAGGCGGCGCCTACAACCCCGTCGATGGTTCGATTGCCCTGACCGTGGCTGGCGGACCGATGACGATCAACATCGGCATCCCGGGGTCGCCCGATGGCATGACCCAGCTGTCCGACACCTTCGCCCCGCTGGCAATCACCAAGAACGGCTCGCCCGTCGGCACGCTGGTGAAGGTCGAGATTGACCAGGCCGGTTACGTCAACGCCACCTATGACACCGGCCTCACGCGGCGGCTTTATCAGGTGCCGCTGGTTGATGTGCCCAATCCCAACGGTCTGCTGTCGCTGAACAACCAGACCTACCAGCTCTCACCGGATTCGGGCGCTTTCCTTCTTTGGGAGGCCGGGTCGGGCCCGACGGGTACCATCGAAGGCTACTCGCGTGAGGGGTCGAAGACCGACGTCGCGGCGGAATTGACCAACCTGATCCAAACTCAGCGCGCCTATTCCTCGAACGCCAAGGTGATCCAGACGGTCGATGAGATGCTGCAAGAAACCACGAACATCAAACGGTAACCGGCGATGAGCATCACATCAGCCCTCAGTTCGGCCCTCACCGGCCTTTCGGCCACCTCGCGGCAGGCGGAAATCCTGTCGTCGAACGTGGCCAACGCCACCACCCCCGGCTATGCCCGGCGCGAAGTTGGCCTGCGCGCCGCGGTTCTGGCCGGGACCGGGCAAGGGGTTGCCGTGACCGGCATCACCCGCGACGTCGACCGCCAGCTTCTGGGCGAACGCCGCCTGGCTGAGGCGAGCGAGGGTGACCGTGACGTCCGTGCCGCCTTCCTTAGCCGGGTCGAACAGGCGTTCGGCACGCCTGACAGCGCAGGGTCGCTTTCAGCGCGGGTTGCCAGCCTTGACCAGTCCCTGCTGGAAGCCGCCGGCCGACCGGAGTCTGAGGCGCGCCTTGCCACCATCGCCAGCAACATCGGCAGCCTGATCAACGGTCTCGCCAGCGCCACGGATGACATCCAGGACGCCCGGATGAGCGCCGACCGCCAGATTGCCGATCAGGTCGGCACCCTGAACGGCACTCTGGCGCAGTTGGAAAAGCTGAACGATTCGCTGCTCAGCTTTACTGGCCTCGGCCGCGACGTCTCGGCCCTGCTGGATGAACGTCAGCGTCTGGTCGATACGATCTCCACCATCGTCCCGATCCGTGAGGTGCAGGGCGACATGAACCAGATCGCGCTTTACACCACCGGCGGCGTGACGCTGCTGGATGGCCGGGCCGCCGTCTTCGGCTTCACCCCCACCCGTCTGATCACGCCCGAGATGACGCAGACCTCGGGCGGGCTGTCCGGCATTACCATCAACGGCCGCCCCTATGACACCAGCGGCACCACCAGCCCCGTTCTGGGCGGCACACTGGGCGGGCTTTTTGCCGTCCGGGATGAGTTGGCCGTCAGCGCACAAGGCAAGCTCGACGCCGTCGCCCGTGACCTGGTGGAGCGCTACTCGGCCCCCGGGCTTGACCCGACGCTTGCCCCTGGTGCGCCCGGGCTTTTCACCGATCGGGGCCTCGCCTTCCTGCCTGCCGATGAAACCGGACTTGCGGGGCGGCTGAGCATGAACGCCGCCGCCGATCCGGCACAGGGCGGTGCGCTTTTCCGGCTGCGCGATGGTCTGGGGGCGGCCACCTCCGGCCCGCCCGGCAACGGCACGCTGCTGAAGGCGCTTCAAGGCGCACTGACGGCGGCAAACCCGCTGTCGTCGACCGCCTTCATCGCCGGCAGCCGCAGCTTTGCCGCCCTGACCCGCGACCTTTTGTCCGACACCTCGACCCTGCGGCTTTCGGCCCAGTCCGAACAGTCCTTCGCTGCTGGGCGTCTGACCGCGCTGTCAGACATTGAGGCGCAGAACGGGATCGATACCGACCAGGAGATGCAGCAGCTTCTGGTCATCGAAAAGAACTACTCGGCCAATGCCAAAGTCATCCAGACGGTGAGCGATATGATCAACACTCTGCTTCGGATAGGCTCATGACCCGGATCTCTGTCGGCGATGCCAGCCTGACCAACATCCTGGCCCGGCAGGGGGCCGACCTGCGCGGCCAGGTCCAGCGCGCCTCGATCGAGGTGACGACCGGCCGCCAAAGCGACATTGCCAAGGCCCTGCGCGGCGATGTGGGGCCGCTTCTGGCGGTGGATGCCAGCCTGACCCGGCTTGATGCGTTCAAGACCACCACGGCGGATGCGGCGTTTCAGGCCAGCGTGCAGCAGACGGCGCTGACCGGGATGTCGTCATTGGCGTCCGGGATCACCATGACGCTTCTTGGCGCGCGGGATTATCCCACTGTGGCGCAGGTCAATTCAGTCGCAGCGGATGCCCGCGCGCGGCTGGAAAGCGTGATCGGGTTGGTGAACAGCCAGGCCTCCGGCCGCGCGGCTTTTTCCGGCACCGCAACCGATACAGTGCCCTTGGGCAGCGCCGATGACCTTTTGACCGCGCTGGAAACGGCGGCGACCGGGTCCACGACCGCCGCGCAGGTGGCCACAGCCGTGGTCAACTGGTTCGCCGATCCCCTGGGCTATGGCGCTTTCTATCAGGGCGGCGGTTCGCTGTCGCCGGCCCCTATTGCCCCGGGTGAGACGGCCGACCTCTCGACCACCGCGCTTGACCCTGCGATCCGCGACACGCTGGCCGGTTTCGCCATGGCCGCCCTGCTCGACCGGGGCATGTTGGCCGGCGATTCCGGCGAACGGGCACGGCTTGCGCAGCGCGCGGGGCAAGAGCTGCTGACCACCGAAGATGCCCGCATCGGCCTTGCCGCCCGCATCGGCACCGTCGAGGCGCAGATTGAATCCGCCCGCACCCGCAATGCCGCCGAAGGCACCGCGCTGGGCATCCTGCGATCGGACGTGGGATCGGTTGACCCCTATGAAGCTGCGACCCGGCTGGAAAACGCCCGCTCGCAGCTTGAATCGCTGTATCTCGTCACCGCCCGCGTCTCGCGGCTTAGCCTTGTGGATTTCCTGCGATGATCCGGTTGCTTCTGGCCCTGTTTCTTGTCGCCACCTCGGCCGCGGCCGAGCCGATCCGCATCAAGGACCTGGTGGAATTCGACGGCGTGCGCGGCAACGATCTGGTGGGCTATGGCCTGGTCGTGGGTCTGAACGGCACCGGCGACGGTATCCGCAACGCGCCCTTCACCGAAGAGATCATGGCCAACCTGCTGGAACGCCTTGGCGCCAACGTCACGGGCGAGGAGTTTCGCCCAAAGAACGTGGCCGCCGTCTTTGTCACTGCGCAGCTACCGCCCTTCGCCCGGGCTGGCGCGCGGATTGATGTGACCGTGTCGGCCATTGGCGACGCGAAAAGCCTCTTGGGCGGCACGCTGATTATGACGCCCCTGAACGGCGCGGACGGGCAGATTTACGCTGTCGCGCAGGGCACGATCATTGCGGGCGGTGTCTCGGCCGAAGGCGATGCTGCTCGCGTTGTGCAGGGTGTGCCGACGGCGGGGGGCATCCCCTCGGGCGCGCGGGTAGAACGTGAGGTTGAGTTTGACTTTGCCGGTCTGCCGGTCCTGCGCATGGCGTTGAAATCGGCTGATTTCACCACGGCGGAACGGATCGAGCGCGCCGTGAACGCCGATTTCGGGCGCAGGGTGGCCGAGATGCAGGATTCCGGCACCGTCGCCATCGACATCGCAGCGGCGGGAATGCGGTCCCCGGCCCATGTCCTCAGCCGGATCGAAGGGATTCTGGTGGAGCCGGAAACCCGGGCGCGGGTGGTGGTTGATCAACGCTCGGGCACCATCGTGATGGGCGCGGACGTGCGGATCAGCCGGGTTGCGGTGGCGCAGGGCAACCTGACCTTGCGGGTCGAGGAAAGCCCGCTGGTGGTGCAGCCGAACCCGTTCAGCGAAGGGGAGACGGTCGTCGTCCCCCGTTCCAACGCCGAGATCACCAAGGACGGCACCGGTCTGGCCGAGGTGCGGGGCGGCACCGACCTTGCCGAGGTGGTCGCAGGCCTGAACGCGCTTGGCGTGGCCCCGCATGACATGATCGACATCCTGAAAAGCATCAACGCCGCAGGCGCGCTGCATGCAGAATTTGTGGTGAACTGACCCGGCTGCTCAGCCCGACTTCTGGTGTAAGGCGATGACCGTGCCCCAGGGGTCCTCCATCCGTTCGGCCCCGCCGTTGGCCTTGATCCCGGCGAGGGAGGCCGCATCCACCGCCAGCGTCAGCTCGGCCAGACCGGTGGCCGGATAGTTGCGCGGACCGGCTCCGCGGCTGTTCCAGACGTTTGTCGCGATGTGGTGGTGATAGCCGCCCGAGCCGTAGAAGGCAGCCCCCGGATAGCGGGCCATGACCGGCAGGCCGAGGGTGCCTGCGTAGAAAGCCTCAGCTTCAGGGACCGCGCCGACCTGCAGGTGGACGTGGCCCACAACCAACCCGTCGGGTGCGGCGGTCCAAGGGCGGTCGGCGGTCTGGACAAGGGCGTTCAGATCCAGCGCTTCGGTCGCCATCTTGATCGCACCGGTGGCGTCATGCCAGGCGCTGCGGGGTCGGTCGGCGTAGACCTCGATCCCGTTGCCTTCGGGGTCGGCCAGATAGATCGCCTCGCTGACCAGATGGTCGGACGCGCCTTGCAGCCGCAGGCCGGTGTCGGCGGCGTGGCGCAGCCAGCGGGCGAGGGCGGTGCGGTCAGGCATCAGGAAAGCGGTGTGAAAGAGGCCCGCCTCACGCGGGGTGGATTTGCGGGCGGCGGGGTCTGCACGCAGCTCCATCAATGGGCGGCCGGCAACGCCCAGGCGGCGAAGGTTGAGGGACGACGTGACCTCTTCCAGACCCAGCGCCTGAGCGTAGAAGGCGGCCATGCCGGGCAGGTCATGGACCGTGAGGGCGATGTGGGACACCTCGACCGGGGCGGTGGCGGTGGAGAGGGGTGGGGTCATCATGGGGTGGCCTTTGATGCGGCGGGTCTGGTTCCAACGAAACATGCGCCCATGGGGGAAGTGCGGCAAGGGGCGAGGCGGCACAGTGAGTCTATCGAAATCTGGCAGGCGGAGCGGAGTGTCCCGGGCAGAGACTGGATTTTTACTAAATGAAATCATTGTCTTGTTTCTGGCGTTTACCTGGAGGTAACCTTTGCACCTGGGCCGGAAGGCACGCGGGGGCCTTGCAAGGCCTCTGGTTGCCGATGCTGCTTTACTGCAGCGTGCCGGCCTGATCGACTGGGTGGCGCGGGTTCTGGATGCCACCAGCATTGGCCATCGTGATACCGACGGTGCTGGAACCGCAAGCGGATTTCCCATTCGAAAGTGCTGCCAGCCATGACAGGAAAGCCAAGCCATCGGGGTGGCGGCCGCAGTGCCGAAGCCCTGGCAGGGCTGACGTTTTGTCGGTGTTGCATCCCGAGGCTGCTGGGTAGAAGTAGTCCCAGCCGTCTTAATCGCATGCGGGAAGGCGGCGGGCCGTCAGGGCGCGGTGTTCCGCGGCGACGGGTCACCGGCGGCCTTGTGCAGGCGGGCGAGTGCGGGATCGGCAGCCGCCTTTGCCGCCAAAGCCAGATCATCAGCCCCGGCGATCGGCGCAAGCCCTTGCACCCTTCCTACACGGTCGGCCTCGATACCTGGCTGTCGTAAGGGTGGTGTTGCGTTCCAGCAGGTCTTGCGCCACCGACAGTCGTTGGTTCAGCACGCGGGCGTGCGGAAAAGCTGATGCCGCAACATGAAACGGAAGGGGCCAAACCCGGGACGGAAACACAACCTTACCCAGTGCGGCAGGCCGCGCAAGGCAGGTGGCAGCGGTTGACCCCAAGGGGTGCGGGGCGTAATCCCGTTGGGAACCTTTGGAGAGCGCGCGTGGCCATTCACCTACACAAGACCGACCTTCCCGATGGGCTGACCCTTGGCCCGGTGGTGGCGATTGACACCGAAACCATGGGCCTTGACCCGCGCCGCGACCGGCTGTGCGTGGTGCAACTGTCAGGCGGGTCGGGCGATGCGCATCTGGTGCAGATCGCCAAGGGCCAGACCCGCGCCCCGAACCTTGAGGCGATGCTGGCCGACCCGTCGGTGCTGAAGCTGTTCCACTACGGCCGGTTTGACATTGCCATGCTGAAGCAGGCCTTCGGGGTGACGACGGCTCCGGTCTGGTGCACCAAGATTGCTTCCAAGCTGGTGCGCACGTTCACGGATCGGCACGGGCTGAAATACCTCCTCGCTGATCTGGTCAGCGTGGATGTCTCCAAGCAGCAGCAGACCAGCGACTGGGGGTCAGAGGTGCTGACTGAGGCGCAGAAGGAATATGCGGCGTCGGATGTCCTCTATCTGCACGCCCTGAAGCGTGAGCTTGAGGCGCGGCTGGCCCGCGAGGGCCGGCTGGAGCTGGCGCAGCGCTGCTTTGACTTCCTGCCCACCCGGGCCGAGCTTGACCTGATGGGCTGGGACGAGACGCATGACATCTACCTCCACTGACCTGCTTGAAACCGGCCGCCGGGTGATCCGGCGCGAGGCGGGGGCGCTGGACGCCCTTGCCGATGCGCTGGGCGACAGTTTTTCGCAGGCGGTCAGCCTGTTGATGGCGGCCAAGGGGCGGGTGATCGTCTCGGGCATGGGGAAATCGGGGCACATCGCGCGCAAGATTGCCGCGACTTTTGCCAGCACCGGGACCCCGGCGCATTTCGTGCATCCGGCTGAGGCAAGCCACGGCGATCTGGGCATGGTGGCCGAAGGCGATGTGCTGATCGTGCTGTCAAACTCAGGCGAGACGCCGGAACTGGCGGATATCCTGGCCCATGCCAAGCGCTTTGCCATTCCCTTGATTGGCGTCGCCGGGCGGGCCGGGTCCACCCTGATGCGGCAGGCGGATGTGGCGATCGTGCTGCCCGAGGTGCCCGAAGCCTGTGAAACGGGCATTGTCCCCACCACATCGACCACGATGACCCTGGCCCTTGGCGATGCGCTGGCCATTGCTCTGATGGAGCATCGGGCCTTTACCCCGGACCATTTCCGCATGTTCCACCCCGGCGGCAAGCTGGGCGCGCGGCTTTTGCGCGTGCGGGACCTGATGCATACCGACCCGCCCCTTGTGCCCGAAACGTTGGAAATGGGGCATGTGCTGCTGGCCATCACCCGCAGCGGCTTTGGCGTGGTGGGCGTGACCGATGCCAAGGGCGATCTGGCCGGGATCATCACCGACGGTGACCTTAGGCGGCATCTCGACGGCCTGATGTCCCATACGGCGGGCGAAGTGATGACCCGCAACCCCCGCACCATCGGCACCGAAGCGCTGGCCGGTGAGGCGCTGGCCGTGATGAACGACCGCAAGATCACCTGTCTTCTGGTCACCGAAGGGCCAAAGGCCATTGGCATCCTCCATGTGCATGACTGCCTGCGCGCAGGTGTGGTGTAAGCCATGGCGATGGACCGGCATACGCAGGTGGTGGGGTGGCTGAAGGTCACGCTGCCGCTGCTGGCGCTGGGGATCCTGGCCACCCTCTTCCTTCTTGCCGACCGGATCGACCCCGAGGCTGCCCTGCCCTACTCCGAAGTGGACGTGGAAGGCCTGGCCCGCGAACCCCGGATGACCGCGCCCACCTATGCCGGCACCACCAGCGACGGCGCCGCCCTGACCCTTTCCGCCGATGAGGCGCGCCCGGCGACAGATGGCACCGAGGCCGGGGCGCTGGGCTTGCGCCTGCAGCTGGACACGCCCGACGGCGCGGTCACCAACCTGACCGCCACCACCGCCGTGATGAACTCAGCCGCGCAGGAAATCCTGCTGGCGGGCGGCGTGGTGGTCACGACCAGCAGCGGCTACCGGGTTGAGACGGCAGAACTTGCCGCGAAGATGGACCGGTCTGGCCTGCAATCGCAGACCCCGGTTACCGCAACCGGCCCCGCAGGTGACCTTTCCGCAGGCGGAATGACCCTTGGTCAGGACAACCTCACCCCCGGCGCGTATG
>JAESGX010000342.1_pt1 | contig 20371 bp, 19 predicted proteins | sample 9269801 | NCBI WGS metagenome assembly JAESGX01 (sample SAMN16773122, study PRJNA677054) | algae metagenome | isolation source: Pleurocapsa minor GSE-CHR-MK-17-07R and co-occurring heterotrophs from wet... | place: USA: Lower Calf Creek Falls, Grand Staircase Escalante National Monument, UT ... | reverse complement strand
TGAACTGCTGGCGGAATTCGTAGGCTAGGTTGGCGCAGAACACCACCGCTTCCGGGTCGTCGCCGTTCACGTGCAGCACCGGCGCGCCGACCATCTTCGCCACGTCGGTGCAGTACAGCGTGGAACGCGCGTCGTCGCGCGCGCTGGTGGTGAAGCCGATCTGGTTGTTGATGACGACATGCAGCGTGCCGCCGACCGCGAACCCGCGCGCCTGCGACATCTGGAACAGCTCCATCACCACGCCCTGGCCGGCGAACGCGGCGTCGCCGTGGATGATGATGGGCAGCACCGCCTTGCGGTCGGTGTCGCCGCGGCGCTCCTGGCGCGAACGCACGCTGCCGGCGACCACCGGGTCGACGATCTCCAGGTGCGAGGGATTGAACGCGAGCGCCAGATGCACCGGATCGCCGGGCGTGGCGATGTCGGCGCTGAAGCCCATGTGGTATTTCACGTCGCCGCTGTGCGCGCGGTCGTCGTCGACGTGTTCGAACTTGCCTTCGAACTCGTCGAACAGCTTGCGCGGCGACTTGCCCAGCGTATTGACCAGCACGTTGAGGCGGCCGCGGTGGGCCATGCCCAGCACGATGTCCTTGACCCGGTCGGTGCCGGCGCGGCGGATGGTCACGTCCAGCAGCGGGATCAGCGCGTCTCCGCCTTCCAGCGAGAAGCGCTTCTGACCCACGTATTTGGTGTGCAGGTAGCGCTCCAGGCCCTCGGCCGCGGTCACCCGTTCCAGAGTGCGGCGCTGGGCTTCGGCGTTCAGGCCGTAGTCGCCGCCGGCCGCTTCCAGGCGCTGGTACAGCCACTGACGCTGTTCGACGTCGGTGATGTACATGAATTCGGTGCCCACCGAGCCGGTGTAGGTGGCTTTCAGCCGGGCCAGCAAATCCCGCAGCTTCATGCGCGGCTGGCCGGCGACGCCGCCGGTGCTGAATTCGGTGTCCAGGTCGCGGTCGGAGAGTTCGTGGAAGGCCAGCTCAAGGTCCGGCGACTGCAGGCCCGGGGTCAGGCCCAGCGGATCCAGGTTGGCGCCCAGATGCCCGCGCGAGCGGTAGGCGGTGATCAGCCGGCCGACATTGCGTTCGCGCTCGTCGCCGCCAGACGGGACGCTGGCGTAGCCATTGTTGGCGGCGTGGCGCGCGGCTTCGGCGATCTGCGCGATGACCGCCGAATGCGGCACGTCGCCGGCTTCGCGGCCCTTGAAGCCGTCGAAATAGCTTTTCCACTTCGGGTCGACGCTGTCGGGCGAAACCAGATACTGCTCGTACAGGTCTTCGATGAAGGAGGCGTTGCCGCCGCTGAGTTGCGAGGATTGCGCAAACTGCTTCAGGAGGTTGTCCACGATGGGTTCGGGCTGGCTGTGTCGGAAGGGCCGGCGAGCGGCTCGAAGGGGATTCCGGCGGGCGGTGGGGCCGGCCGCGCGGACGACATGAATACGCGAAAAATTATACCCGCATGCCGATGACGGCGCGTAGACGCATAAGACCAAAGCCGTAGCCCGAGCGCTGGGCGACGCTGCGCGCCCGCGGTCCGCGCGGCAATGGATCAGATGCCCAGCGCCCGCAGTTCGGTGCACGGGCGCGAGCGTTCCCAGACCCGGGCGAAGTCGTCGCGCAGCTGGCGTGCGCGGCCCGGGTTGTCCAGATCGGCCTCGCCGTCGAAGCGGTGGCCGAGCGGGCGGAAATAGTAACCGCCGGCCTCGTTGGCGAGGTAGGCCGAGGCATAGGCGCGGTCCACCGGTTCGCGGACCTCGCGCAGGGCGAATGCGCTGGGCAGGCGCTGGGCCAGGGTCAGCAAGGGCGCCAGTGTGCGCTGCGGCGCGCCGGCATCGTGCAGCAGGATCTGCACTTCGGTCTGGTGCGGGCGGGTGGCGAAACGGCGCAGAGCGTCCAGCACCCCGGGCGCATCCAGCAGGCCCGGGTCCAGTTCGCGGCTGTAGATGCGCAGCGAGCGCCGCGCCTGCATGGTCAGCGCGGTAGCCACCGACACTGCGCCCGCGGCGTGCTCGATGGCGGTGGCGCCCTTGACCGCGCGCCGCATCGACTGGTGCTCGATGCCGGCTTCGTGGAAGCGTTCGCCGTACGGCACGAAACCGTGGCGCGCATAAAAAGCTTCGGCCGACACCTGCGCATGCAGCGACACCGACGGCCAGCCCGAATCGCGCGCCTCGGCCAGCAGCGCGATCAGCAGCGCATCGCCGACGCCGCGTCCGCGCCATTCGCGCAGCACCGCCATGCGCCCGATCTTGCGCTCCGGCGTGAGCCGGCCGGTCCCGATGGGCGCGCCGCGGCCGTCGCGCGCGATCACGTGCCGGCACAGCGGGTCCAGCGCGTCCCATTCCTCTTCCAGCGGCACCTGCTGTTCCTGCACGAACACGGTTTCGCGCACCGCGCGCAGGTCGGCCAGGCCGGTGGCGTAGTCGATGACTTCGACATGGAAAGCGGGCGTTTGCATCAGTCGGCGTCGTCCAGCAGCAGTTGGTAATGGCCGTGCGCGTGCAGCGCCATGGCCGCATCGCGGCCCGGGTCTGAGAGCGCGGCGTAGGCCTCCGCATCCAGCGTCTCGGCAGCGGCCAGACGCTGCGCGTCCTTGACCGGCAGCGCCAATTCCAGCCCGCTGCAGAACAGCGTGGCGGCGCGGGTGCGCGCGTTGGTATTCCTGCGCCAGGCCAGGCGCGAGAACGGGTGGCGCTGCAGCAGCGCGCCGTGTTCCAGATCCCACTCGATCTCGATCCGCGAACGCGCGTCGTCACCGGCCACGACGTCGCCGCCGGCGCGATAAGTCGTGATGAAACGGCCGAACCAGTCGCCCAGCTTGTCCGGGTCGTTGAGGCGCAGCGCATTCAGCGCCTCGACCGCGCGCGCCACGGCGGCGGCGTCGATCTCGTTGGGATCGCGCGGCGGGGCCAGGTCCGGATCGCGGTAACGCATGGATTCATCCGCATCGGCGATCAGGTTGTCCAGATAATCGCCGATCAGCTCCGCCGACGACGGCGCGCGCATGCCGATGGAGAAGGTGAGGCACGGATCCAGCGCCACGCCGTGGTGCGGCACGCCGGGCGGCAGGTACAGCATGTCTCCCGGCCCCAGCACCCAGTCGTGGGTAGGCGCGAATTCGCGCAGCAGCTTCAGCTCGGCATCGTCGCGGAACGCGGTCGGCGGGTTCACGCCTGCGTCGATCCGCCAGCGGCGCTGGCCTTGCGCCTGCAGCAGGAACACGTCGTACTGGTCCACATGCGCGCCGACCGAACCGCCGGTGGCGGCGAAGCTGACCATCACGTCGTCGATGCGCCAGCGCGGCAGGAAATCGAACGCCCGCAGCACTTCGCGCACGTCGGCGTCCCACTTGTCCACGTCCTGCACCAGCAGGGTCCAGTCGTGGTCGGGCATACCCGGGAATTCCTCCTCGGCGAACGGTCCTGTGCGCAAGGTCCAGGCATCGGCCGCACGGTCGTAAGCGACGATCCGCGACAGCGCCATGTCCTCGCAGGCCAGACCGGCCAGGTCTTCCGGCTCGATCGGCGACACGAAACCCGGGAACGCATTGCGGATCAGCAGCGGCTGCTTCTGCCAATAGTCGCGCAGGAAAGCGGCTGGCTTCATCCCCAGCGGCAGGCGTTTGCGGGCGTCGATCTCGATCATGGCGCGGCCTGCTGCGCGGGCGATGCGGCTTCGTCGGCCAAGCGCGCCTCCAGCCGTTTGCCGGCGGCTTCGGCATAGGCGCGGCACGCGTTGCCGTCTATCAGCGGCGCGTTGGCGTTGGCGCCGATCCGCGACCACATGCGGCTGGCCGACGGATGTGGGGTGAGCAGGATGTCGCAGCGCAGTCCAGCCACGCGCTTCAGGGTTTGCCGATACGCCTCCAGATAACCCGGATGTGCGGCTTCGTTGCTGAAGCGGTATTCCTTGTCGGAAATGGCGGTCAGGCTGTCGGCATAAACGATCTGCCGGCAGTCGTCGCCCTGGCAGGAGCGCCAGGTCCAGCTGGTGCCGCCGGGCGTATGGCCGGGCGTGGCGATGGCCTGCAGCGCAAGCGCGCCGACTTTGATCACTTCGTCATCGGCGATGGTCCGCACTTTGGCGACGGGCGCGAACGGCTCTAAATCGAGAAGCTGCGGATCGCCGCGATCGCCGTGGCCGCGCTTGAGCGTGGCCACGGCCGGTGCACGCGACAGCACCGGCGCGCCGGTCGCGCGCTGCAGTTCGGCCAGCCCGCCGACATGGTCGGAATGCTCATGCGAGAACACGATGCTGCGCACGTCCTGCGGCTTGAAACCCAGCGCCCGGATATTGGCCACGATCTGCGCAGCGGCCTGGCGCGTGGCGCCGTCGATCAGCACATGGCCTTGCGGCGATGCGACCAGCAGGGCGCTGATGCCGCAGGTGCCGACGAAATAGGTGTTGCCGTGGATGCGCCGCGGCGTGGCGGGGTCGTTCCAGCCGGGATCGGCCGCACAGACGATAGGCGGCGATTTTTCTTTGGCCGGGGCCGCTGCGGCATAGCCGGGCAGCAGCATCGACCATACGGCCAGGAAGCGGAGCGATAGGCGGATTTGCAGGGACAAGCGCGTTTCCTTCATGTCGTGATTTCATCGTAGCCGCGGCCGACGAACTGCAGCAGGCACCAGCCGTGGCCGAACGGGTCGGCCAGCTGCACGATGCGGCCCCAGTTCGCTTCGCGAATGTCGCCTTCCTGCACCGCGCCGGCGCGCAGCGCGCGGGCCAGCGCCGTTTCAAGGTCGTCCACCACCACATCCAGATGCACCGGAGTCCAGTGCCTGGCGTAGTCGCGCATGGAATTTGCGGCGCCAAGAGTGCCGGATTTTTTCTTCAGCAAGTAGATCGGTGCCTGCGCACCCAGCAGCTCCACGCCGTCATCGTCGAACCGGCGTCCGGGCTCGAGCCCGAATGCCTGCTGGCAGAAGTTTTCCGCTGCGGCGACGTCGGGTACGTCGATATTCACCAGTAGTTTCACGTTTGCAGCGCCTGGGCGAAGCGGAGGCCGAAACCGGCAGGGTCGACGAGGACGAAATCGCGCAGTCCGTACGCGCGATCACCAATTTCGGTGCCGATTTTCAACTGCAGGCGATTCGATTCGCGCCACAGCGAATCGACATCATCGACCATGATCCTGATGTTTCTCCAGCAGTCGCACACCGGTGCCTGCGTATCCTGCGCAAGGAACAGGCGCGTGCCTTGCCAGTGCACCACGGCGAAGTCGCCGCTGCGCCGCTCAAGCTTGAAACCGATGGAAAGATAGAAGCCCAGCAGCGCGTCGAGATCCGGCCCCACTATTTCGACGACGCCTTGGGATTGATTTTCTGTGATTGGCGGTTTCATCGCTCTATTCGCTCGTCATTCCCGCGAAGGCGGGAATCCAGTGCCTTTGTTTCTTGTGTCCGGTCCGGGCTTACTGCTTCAACTCAAATCCAAAGTCGCTGGGTTGACCAGCTGGCGTTGTTTAAGAGCATTTCCGCTTTCGGGGGAATGACGACGTTAAATATCGCGGGCCAGCTTGTCTGCCAGGCCGGTGTAGCTTCCCGGTGTCAAATCGAGCAATCGCTGTTTTGCATCCGCCGGCAACTCCAGCGATCCGATGAATTCCCGCATCGACTGTTCGGTGATGCCCTGTCCGCGCGTCAACGCTTTCAATTGTTCGTACGGGTTCGGCAGGCCGTGGCGGCGCATCACGGTTTGCACGGCTTCGGCCAGCACTTCCCAAGCCCCGTCCAAGTCGGCATCGAGCCGTTCGGGCGCCACGGTAAGCTTGCCCAGGCCCTTGCCCAGCGAATCCAGCGCCACCAGCGTGTGGCCGAAGGCGGTGCCCAGCGCGCGCAGCACGGTGGAATCGGTGAGGTCGCGCTGCCAGCGGCTGATCGGCAGCTTGGCGCTGAAATGTTCGAACAGCGCATTGGCCAAGCCCAGGTTGCCTTCCGCGTTCTCGAAGTCGATCGGGTTGACCTTGTGCGGCATGGTGCTCGAGCCCACCTCGCCTTCCTTCAGCGTCTGCTTGAAATAGCCGAGCGAGATATAGCCCCAGATATCGCGCGCCAGATCGATCAGGATGGTATTGGCGCGGCGCGTGGCGTCGCCGATCTCGGCCACGGTGTCGTGCGGCTCGATCTGCGTGGTGTAGGGGTTGAAGACGACGCCCAGGCCCTCGACGAAGCGCTGCGAGAACGCCGGCCAGTCCACTTCCGGATAGGCGGCTAGGTGCGCGTTGTAATTGCCCACCGCGCCGTTGATCTTGCCGGTGAGCTCGACCGCGGCGATCTGCCTGCGCTGGCGCTGCAGGCGGGCGACGACATTGGCCATCTCCTTGCCCAGGGTGGTCGGCGAAGCGGTCTGTCCGTGGGTGCGCGACAGCATCGGCTGCGCGGCCTGCGCGTGCGCCAGCGCGCGCAGCGTGGCGATCACGCGGTCCAGCGCCGGCAGCAACACTTCGCTGCGCGCCTGCTCCAGCATCAGCGCATAGCCGAGGTTGTTGATGTCCTCGCTGGTGCAGGCGAAGTGGACGAATTCCAGCGCGGGGCCGAGCTCCGCATCCTCTTTCAGCTGTTCCTTGATGAAGTATTCCACCGCCTTGACGTCGTGGTTGGTGGTGCGCTCGATCTCCTTGACCCGCGCGGCGTGCGCCACCGAAAAATCCGCGGCCAGGCCGCGCAGCTTGCGCGTGGCGCCGTCGGAAAAGGCCGGCAGTTCGGCGATGCCGGGTTCGCCGGCCAAGGCCAGCAGCCACTCCACCTCCACCTTCACCCGCGCTTTGATCAGGCCGTATTCGGAGAAGATCGGGCGCAGCGCATCGACCTTGCCGGCGTAGCGGCCGTCCAGCGGTGACAGGGCGAGCAGGGCGGCGTCCGACATGGGCGAAAAGTGCGCGGGGAAGGCGCGACAGTTTACGCCACCCGCCCGCGACGGGCGCTGGCGTATGCTGGAATTCGTCCGCCCGCGCCCGCGCCGGCTGCGTACCCCATCAACGGAGTCGCCATGAAAAAGTCGCACCGAACCGAGCACGACAGCATGGGCGCACTGCAGGTGCCCGCCGATGCCCTGTGGGGCGCGCAGACGCAGCGCGCGGTGCAGAACTTCCCGATCTCCGGCCAGCCGATGCCGCGTGGCTTCATCCGCGCGCTGGGCCTGGTCAAGGCTGCCGCCGCGCAGGTCAACGCCGAGCTGGGGCTGCTGCCCAAAGGGGTGGCCAACGCGGTGCGGATATCGGCGCTGCGCGTGGCGGCGGGGGAATTCGATGCGCATTTCCCCATCGATATCTATCAAACCGGCTCGGGCACTTCATCCAACATGAATGCCAACGAGGTTATCGCCAGCCTCGCTACCGCCGCGGGCAAGGCCAAGGTGCATCCCAACGATCACGTCAACCTGGGCCAGAGCTCCAACGACGTGATTCCCACCGCGATCCGGGTCAGCGCGCAGCTGGCGGTGGTTGAAGCCTTGCTGCCGGCCTTGAAGCATCTGCGCCGGACCATCGACTTGCGCGGGAAATCATTGGCGAAAGTGGTCAAGACCGGGCGCACGCACCTGATGGACGCGATGCCGCTGACCTTCCAGCAGGAATTTTCGGCGTGGTCGGCACAGCTGCAGTCGGCGGAGGCGCGCATCGGCGACAGCCTGAAGCGCTTGCGTCGCTTGCCGCTGGGCGGCACCGCCATCGGCACCGGCATCAACGCCGATCCGCGGTTCGGCGCGCAAACGGCGCGCGCGCTGTCGCTGCTGGCGAAGACGAAGTTCGACAGCGCGGCCAACAAGTTCGAAGGCCTGGCGGCGCAGGACGATGCGGTGGAGCTGTCCGGGCAGCTGAGCGCGCTGGCGGTGGCGCTGATCAAGATCGCCAACGACCTGCGCTGGATGAATTCAGGCCCGCTGGCGGGATTGGGCGAAATCGAACTGCCCGCGCTGCAGCCCGGCAGTTCGATCATGCCCGGCAAGGTCAACCCGGTGATCCCCGAAGCGACGGTGATGGTTTGCGCGCAGGTCATCGGCCATCACACCGCGATCACCGTGGCCGGGCAGAGCGGCAATTTCCAGTTGAACGTGACCCTGCCCCTGATCGCGGCGAATCTGCTGGATTCGATCAATCTATTGGCGAACGTGTCGCGACTGCTGGCCGACAACGCCATCGCTGGCTTACGGGTGCGACAGGAACGCGTGCGCGAGGCGCTGGACCGCAATCCGATCCTCGTGACCGCGTTGAATCCGGTGATCGGCTACGAGCAAGGCGCGGCCATCGCCAAGCAGGCTTACAAACAGAACAGACCGGTGTTGGAGGTGGCGATGGAAATCACCGGCTTGCCGGAAAAGACCCTCAAGCGGCTGCTGGATCCGGCGTTGCTGGCCAGCGGCGGCATCCATGGCAAGGCGGGCAGCGGCGGCTGAATCCGCCGCTGTTGCATGCTGCGATCAGCGTTTCGCGCTGGCAGCGTCCGCTTCGTCGGCGGCATTCAGGCTGGCATTGCCCGATTGGCCGCCCTCGACCGCCTTACCCAGCGACTGGCCGACTTCCTTGCCGGCGGCGTAGCTGTTGCCCTGGTTCGAGTCGCAGTCGCTCACATCGACCTCGCTGATGGTGGCGTACGGCTTGAATGCGGGCAGCTGCGCGGCCAGCGCGTCCTGCGAGGCCTTGATCGTGACCAGGCGTGCGCATAGCCGCATGGCCTGTTGCTCGATTTTCTTGGCCTTGGCTTCCATCTTGCTTTCCACCTGATCGGTGTCGCCTTTGATCGCGCCCTTGATCGCTTCGCTGACGGCGGTGCCAGCCAGCGCGGCGCCCTGCTTGCCGATGGCGATGCCATCGGCGGTCATGGCAGCCATCTCGCCTTGATAGCGCAGCAGCAGAGCGCGCTGCGCGGCGTTCATGGCCACGGGTTTGCCGTCGATGCTGAGCGCGCCGGCGTCGTCGATTTGCGCATTCGGAAAGCCGTCGGCGCGCAGCGTGATGGTCTTGCCGGAGAGGCTGCTGGCTACGCTGCCCTGGTCGGTGCTGACGGTGGTGCCGCCCGTGCAGCCGCCCAGCAGCAGTACGGTCGATAGCGTGAACATCGGAATATGCAGGATTTTCATGGTCGCCTCGGGAATGGGAGTCAGTTTTCGCGCGGCAGGCTGAGCGGCCCGCCGATGCCGTTGTACTGAATGGAGCCGCTGCCTTTGCTACGCAGGCTCAGGCCGCCGCGCACGTTGCGCGCTTCGATATCGCCCGAACCCAGCGAATCGATGGTCACGCTGCCGGCGATGTCTTCCACCTGCGCATCGCCCGAACCGATCGATCCGATACGCACGTCGCCAGCGGCGCCGTCCAGAGTGAAATCGCCCGATCCTATGCTGCCGACTTCCACCGCGCCTCCCACGCGTTTGGCCGCTAGATCGCCGGAGCCTACATCGGCGCTGAGGATGCTGGCGCCGGAGACCGTGGCGTCTCCGGAACCGACCTTCAGCTGCACCGTGATGTCGTCCGGCACGCTGCTGGCGAGCTTGAAGTAGGCGTACTGGTTGCGCATGAAAAGGCTACCCCATTCGCCTTCGCGACGCGCGCTCACCTGCAGCCTGTCGCCGATCTTCTGCTGGGTGAGTTGCAACTGCGCGAAATATTTCGGATCCGACGCGCAGGCCTGCCCCCGCAGCGCGGCTTGGGCCTTGGGCGCCGCATCCAGCTCCAGCGCGTGCTGGCCGATATCAAAGACCACGGTCTTCACCCCGCTTAGGTCCAACTGCAGGTCACGGGTTTGCGAGTGTTTGCAATGCGGGTCCTGCGCATAGGCGGCCATCGGCAGACACAGCAGGAGCGAGAAAAAAGAAGTGCGCATCGTCGGCTCCGGTTCAAGATAAAAGCGCGGAATACGCAAGCGAAGACGCGCATGCCGTCGTCTTCGCTTGTGCGGGATCAGTCGGCCAGTTCGCGCCAGCGGCGCAGGTGGATGGCGCCGGCGATGAAGGCAACGCCGACCGCTACGCCGATCCATAGATCCAGCGTGACGAACGCGTGCCAGCTCTGGCTCAAGTCGATGAGCTTGACCAGATCGTCGGGCGTATCCACGGTGACGCCTTCGATCTTTTCCCGCACCTCAGGCAGTGCGTACCAGGTGCCCGGAATGATGCTCATCACGCCGCGATACCAGAGCATGTACCAGAGCGCGCCGTGCGGGAACTGGATTCCGGTCGCCGCGCCGGTGATGACCGCCACCAGACTGACCATGGCGCAGGTCAGGAACGGCAGCATCACCGCCCACAAAAACGGAAAGCGCTTGGCCCAGGCGGAGCACAGCATCAGCCAACCCACGGTCGGAAAAGCCCACAGCGCATACACCGGCACGATCAGCAGGATGTTGCTCAAGACGTGAAGCGGATGGGACTGGGTGACCACCGCGCCGGCGGAAGGCAAGCCGTTTACCGCCGCCACGATCAGCGAAGTAGCCCACAGCCCGGCGCCGATCAGCAAGCCAATCGCGATGGCGATGATCGGGGCCAGCAGCAGCGCCCAGGCCAGTTTTGACAGCACCGTTTGCGTGTCCGAGACGGGCATCGATTTCCAGAACAGCACGCTGCGGTCGCGGCGGTCGTCGTACAGCGAGCCCAGGCAGTAGAAGAAGACCACGAAAGCCATCACCACCAGCGCCAGCCCGATTCCCACCAGCAGCGACATATCGCCGGCGAAGCCCATGGCCTGCGCGTGTTCCGCCGCGTTGCCGTGCATGTTGACGTCGAATCCGGGCTCGCGGCGCGCTTTCCAGAAGACGATGCTGGCGATGACCATGCCCAGGATGGTCATGGTCAGGAAGATCGCCCCGGTGATCGCCGGAGCCCAGATGAAACCGCCGCGATTTTCCCAGAATTCGCGCTTCAGCAGCCACTTGAAGGTATTGGTGTGGTGGTTTTGGGTGATGGCGTTCATGCGTAGGTTCCTTTCATGATGGCCACGAACAGGTCGGCCAGGCCGGGATTGCGGGTTTCGCCCAGCGCGGCCAGCTGCTGCCGGGGCACGCCATCGAACAGCATCACGGTCTTGCCGAAGGGCAGGGCGCGCTCGTCGATGGGCTTGAGCGCGCGCGCCGCCTCGACCTGCGCGCCCGAGGTCAGCACCTCGGTATAGCGCTCGGCCACTTCGTCCATCGGCGAGGCCAGCACGATCCTGCCGTCGCGGATGAACATCACGTCGGTGAGGATGTGTTCGATCTCCTCGACCTGGTGGGTGGTGATGATGATGGTCTTCTGTTCGTCGAAGTAGTCCTCCAGCAGGCGCTGGTAGAACTGCTTGCGGTACAGGATGTCCAGGCCCAGGGTGGGTTCGTCCAGCACAAGCAGCCTGGCGTCGATGGCCATCACCAGGGCCAGATGCAGCTGCACGATCATGCCCTTGGACATTTCGCGCACGCGCAGGTTGGGGCTGAGCTGGGTGTTGGCGATGAAACGCTCGCACTTGGCGCGGTCGAAGCGCGGATGGATGCCGTCGACGAAATCGATGGCTTCCTTGACCTTGATCCATCGCGGCAGCACCGCGACGTCGGCGATGAAGCACACCTCGCGCATCAGTTCGTCGCGCTGCTTGCGCGGATCCATACCCAGCACCCTCAGATCGCCTTCGAACGGCACCAGCCCCAGGATCGCCTTGAGCGCCGTGGTCTTGCCGGCGCCGTTGGGGCCGATCAAACCGATGATCTTGCCGGCTTCGATCTCGAAGCCGGCGTCGTTCAGCGCCAGCTTGCTGCGGTAGGCCTTGCGCAGCTTGCGCGCCGAGACGACATTCTGGTTCACGACAGCATTCATTTCGCACCCCCTCGGCGCAGCAGTTCTTCGGTGGACAATCCCAGACGCTGGATGCGCTCGGCGACCGCCGGCCATTCGTCGTGCAGGAATCGTTCGCGCTCGCTGTTGAGCAATTTGTTCGTGGCTTCGTCGGTGACGAACATCCCCAGTCCCCTGCGTTTCTCGACCAGCGCCTCGTCCGCCAGCTCCTGATAGGCGCGCGAGACGGTGATCGGGTTGAGCTGGTACTCGGCGGCTACCTGGCGCACCGAGGGCAGCGCGTCGCCCGGCTTGAGCACGCCGTCCAGCATCATCGCGATCACGCGATCCTTCAGCTGGCGGTAAATGGGAGCGCCGTCGCTCCACTGGATAGCGGTCAGGGTCATCATGCTCAGCTCCCCGGACGCAGCGAACGTGCGAAAGAAAAATAGGGCATCGACAGCGCGCCGCGTTTGACGCGTTTCTTGCGTGTCGAGGGTGCCGCGGTCTCCCCGGATCCTGCCGCGTCGGCTTCCAGGCTTTCGATCAACGGCGCGTTGGTGCCGCTAGTCATTAGGCGCGCAGGCTGGTGGGTGGCCAGCAGACCGACGATCAGCAGCGCGCTGGTGATCGTCAGTGCGGATAGGGTGGTGAAGAGATTGTGGTTCATGGAACTCCCCTGCGTTGGGTGAGTGGTGTTGTATTTAACTATAACACCAAAACACAGGCCGTCAAGCCCTATGCGAGCTTTGTGACAGCAACTGAAGGCATACTTCCCGCGTCCCCAGTACGGAATCAACCCATGAAACACAAAGCATTGAAAATAATGGCATTTATAGTTATCGCGCTGGTTTCCGGACTGGCTTGGGCGGGCGGATTGCTAGAGCAGACCTACCGTCCGCTAGCCGGCAAGACCCCGGTGAACCTGAAGGCTACCTACGGTGGCCAAGTGCTGCTGGTGGTGAATACGGCCAGCAAATGCGGTTTCACGGTCCAATACGAAGGCCTGGAAGCGCTGCAGAAGAAGTATTCAGCCAAGGGTTTCAACGTGCTGGGCTTCCCGTCCAACGATTTCATGGGCCAGGAGCCGGGCAGCGAAGCGGAGATCAAGGAGTTCTGCACGCTTACGTATGGCGTGAAGTTCCCGATGTTCGAGAAAGTCCACGTCAAGGGCGCGGACACCACGCCGCTGTACCGCGATCTGGCGAAAACCACCGGCGTGTCGCCGGGTTGGAATTTCCACAAGTATCTGATCGCGCGCGATGGCCGGGTAGTGGCCAATTTCTCGAGCAAGGTCAAGCCGGACGATCCCAAGCTGCTGGCGGCGATCGAACGCGAACTGAAGGCGGCGGCGCCTGCCAACTGAGCCGCGCCGGCTAGCGCATCGTGCATGCGACAATAAGCGTCTCGCGCCGCTGCGGCGGCGCCATGTCAGACGATTCCAGGAGCGATGCATGAAGAAGCGGTCGATGCGCGGCGCAGCCGCGGTGGTGGCGGCGGGTTTGGCGATGTTGGGAGGCGGTGTGTCGGCGCAGCAGGCAGCGGAAGGCGGCAAGACCGCACTGGTCAGCGAACGCGACAAGGTCAGCTATGCGGTCGGCCTGGACGTGGGCAAGTCGTTCGCGCCTGTGGCCGAATTCATCGACCTGGCCGCGTTCGAACGCGCGATCAAGAACGCTTTCGAAGGCGGCCAGCCGCTGCAATCCGAAGCCGAAGCCAAGGCCACCGATGAAGCGTTGCGCATGAACCTGGCCGCCAAGCAGGGCGGCGCGGTGCCGGGCATGCCGCCCGGCGCGCAGCCGCCGGCCGTGGCCAAGGACAAGGTGGGTACGATGCTGGGCGATCGTGCGGTGGGCCCATCGCTGGCGCCGCTGAAGGCGGAACTGGATCTCGCGGTACTGATGCAGGCGCTGCGCACCTCCTTCGCCAAAGGCCAGCCGCTGCTCAGCGAGCAGGAGGCCATGGCCACTATGCAGGCCTTCATCGCCAAGAAGCAGGGCAGCGCGGGCGAGAAGAACCGCAGCGAAGGCGCCGCTTTCCTCAGCAAGAACAAATCCGAGAAGGGCGTCATCAGCACGCCTTCCGGCTTGCAGTACATGGTGCTGCGCCAGGGCACCGGCGCGCGTCCGAATCCGAGCAGCCGCGTGCGCGTGAACTACGAGGGGAAGCTGCTCGACGGCACCGTGTTCGACAGCTCCTATCAGCGCGGCCAGCCGGCGGAGTTCGGCCTGGGTCAGGTGATCCCGGGCTGGACCGAGGGGCTTTCGCTGATGCCGACGGGCGCCAAATACCGCTTCTGGATCCCCTCCAGTCTGGCTTACGGACCGGCCGGCACGCAGGGCGGACCGATCGGCCCTGACGCCACGCTTACTTTCGACGTCGAGTTGCTGGGTATCCTGCAGTAATTATTTCCAGCTTGGGTGGAACAGCATGCGGGTAGCGATTTTCGGAACCGGTTACGTCGGTCTGGTAACGGGTACCTGTCTGGCCGAAGTAGGCCATGACGTGGTCTGCGTGGATATCGACGCGGTCAAGGTGGAAGGCCTGAAGCGGGGCGTGATCCCGATCTACGAGCCCGGCCTGGAACCCATGGTGAAGGCGAACCACGCCTCGGGCAGGCTGGCTTTCACCACCGATGCCGCGCAGGCCATCGCCCATGGCGAGATGGTGTTCATCGCCGTCGGCACGCCGCCGGATGAAGACGGCAGCGCGGACCTGAAATACGTGCTGGCCGTGGCTAAAACCATCGGCCGGCACCTCGACGCACCGACCGTGGTGGTGGGCAAGTCAACGGTGCCGGTGGGCACCGCGGACAAGGTGCGCGCCGCGATCGCCGCTGAACTGCAGGCGCGTGGCGCGGAGGTCGCGTTCGACGTGGTGTCGAACCCGGAATTCCTCAAGGAAGGCGACGCGGTCAAGGACTGCATGCGTCCTGATCGCATCATCATCGGCGCCGACAGCGCCAAGGCGGTCGAAAAGATGAAGCGCCTGTACGCGCCGTTCAACCGCAACCACGAACGCATCGTGCTGATGGACGTGCGCTCCGCCGAGCTGACCAAATATGCGGCCAACGCGATGCTCGCCACCAAGATCAGCTTCATGAACGAGATCGCCAACATCGCCGAGCGCGTGGGCGCGGATATTGAACACGTGCGTCACGGCATCGGTTCCGATCCGCGCATCGGCTGGCACTTCATCTATCCGGGCGCCGGCTATGGCGGCTCCTGTTTTCCGAAGGACGTGCAGGCCCTGGCGCGCACCGCGCACCAGCACGACTACGACGCGCGCCTGCTCAACGCGGTGGAAGCGGTCAACGAGTCGCAGAAAGGCCATTTGTTCGAATTGATCCAGCGCCATTACGGCCTGGGCGGAGACCAAGGCGTGCGCGGCAAGACCTTCGCGGTCTGGGGCCTTTCCTTCAAGCCCAACACCGACGACATGCGCGCCGCGTCCAGCCGGCGCCTGATCGCGCAGCTGTGGGAAGCCGGAGCCAAGGTGCGCGCCTACGATCCGGAGGCCTCGCACGAGGCGCGCCGCGTTTTCGGCGAACGCGACGATCTGCTGCTGTGCGAATCCGCCTCCGCGGCGCTGCAGGGCGCCGATGCGCTGGCGGTGGTGACCGAATGGAAACAGTTCCGCAGCCCGGATTTTTCGAAGTTGCGATCCGCGCTGGCCGATGCGGTGATCTTCGACGGACGCAATCTGTACGAGCCGGTCGAAGTGGAGGCCGCGGGTATCGCCTACTACGGCGTAGGCCGCGGAAGGTCGCTGCATGCGCAATGACCCGTCCGCCGCCGATGGTGGGCTCGAGCAGCGCCTGATCGAGCTGGAAACCCGGCTTGCTTTCCAGGAGCAGGCGCTGGGCGAGCTGAGCGAGGCGTTGGCCGAAGCGCGCGCCGAAGGCAACCGCACCGCCGAAATGACGCGCAGCATGCTGTCCGACCTGCGCAAGGTCCGCAGCGAGCTGTATGCCGACGCCGCGGAAGAACCGCCGCCGCCGCATTATTGAGCGCGTTGCGCTCCCAGTCCCGCCGTCAGGCTCAAGCATCACATTGCCTCACATTGCGTTCAAGACCATGACCGAATCACTCCGCGATCAACTGCTCGGCCTGGGCTTTAAACCCGCGCCGAAGCCCGAGCGCAAAACCGAAGCGAAGCCCGCCCCCAAACCTGCGCGCCAGCCGGAGCGCAGGCCAGATGCCCGAACCGATTCCCGGCATGCCGGCACGCCCGCGCGCAGCGGCAAACCCGCGCATGCGCCGTATCAACCGAAACCCAAGCCCGCGCGCTCGCGCGAGGAAATGGATCTGGCCAAGGCGTACGCGATCCGCGCGCAAAAGGAAAAGGACGAGCGGATCGAAGCCGAAAGGCTGAAGCAGGAGGAAGCGCGCCTGCGCCGCGAAGCGAAGGCGCGGCTGGACGAATTGCTGAAAGGCAAGTCGCTCAATGACGCCAACGCCGAGATCGCGCGCCACTTCCCCTACGGCGGCAAGATCAAGCGCATCCACGTCACCGCCGAACAGCTGAAAGCGCTCAACGCCGGCGAGCTGGGCGTGGTGCAGCAGAACGGCCGTTATCTGCTGCTGACCGCGGCCCTGCTGAGCGAGGCTGAAAGCATCTTCGCGCCTTGTGTCGCGCTGAAGATAGACCCCAATGCGCCGGCCGAAGAGGATCCCTACGCCGATCCGCAGTACCAGGTGCCGGACGATCTGGTTTGGTGACACTTCCCATGTTTCCCCAAAGGGATTTGCTTTGAGGCGCAAATCGCGAATGGGCCAGTGATTCTCTCGAGGCAGATTTACGTAGATACAAACGAGTAAATCCCTACGTAAGACATTCTTATTCGATTTTATCTGCGTCAATCCGTGTCCAAGACTTATATGCGCCGTCGGTCGCAGCTTACGCAGCTCCTACACGCGGCGCGTGGCGCTTCACCAGCCAGTACCACGCGATGCCGGCCGCGATCAGCGCGAAGCAACCCGAAGCCAGGAATGCGGCTTCGCCGCCGAAGCGCCACAGCTGGCCGGCGGCGAGTGCGCCGACCACGCCGCCTACGCCAGACGACAGGCCGTAGAACACGCCCTGCCCGTGTCCGTTCATGCGGCCCGGGAAGAAGCGCACCAGCAGTTGCATCACCGCGGCGAAGAACGCGCCGAAATTCAGCGCATGGGTCAGCTGCGCCAGCAGCATCAGCGGAATGCTGTCGGGAAACAGGGCGGTGGCCCACCAGCGCAGCGCGGCGCTCGACAGCGCGAACACCATGACCTTGCCCGCGTCCCAACGCCTGAAAATGCGGCTGGCGAGGAAGAACACGCCGATTTCCGCCAGCACGCCGACGGTCCAGAACAGTCCCAGCATCGACGCCGAATAGCCGTGTTCCTGCAGGAAGATGGAGAAGAACGTGTAGTAAGGCCCGAACGAGACCTGGGCGAGGAACGCCGCGGCGAAGAACGCGATCACCTGCGGGCGCCTCATGCGTGCGCGGAAGCCGACGTGGTTTTCATCATGGACTTCCTCGACGGCATGCGCGTAACGGTTGCCGTGCGAGGAAGCCAGCAGGCCCGCGAACAGCGGCAGCATCAGCCAAGGGAGGATGTGCACGCCGAACCGATCGAGCAGCACGCCGAACGTCGCCACGACCGCAATGAAACCCATCGAACCCCACACCCGGATATGGCCATAGCGGTCGCTGCGTTCGCCCAGGTGCGACAGGGTGATGGCTTCGAACTGCGGCATCACCGCGTTGTAGAAGAAGCAGAACGCGCACATCACCGCGAACAGGCCGGCGAAGCGCAGCGGCAGCAGGAACGCGGCGAAGCTCAGCAAGATCAGCAGGCAGCCCAGGCGCAGCCAGCGGATCGGATGCGGCGAGTGCGCCGCCAGCGTGGTCCAGGTGCTGGGCGCGACGATGCGCGTGGCATACCACAGGCTCATCAGCACGCTGATCGCGGCCACGTCCATGCCGCGCGACTGCAGATACAAGCCCCAGTACGGCGTGAACGCGCCGAGCGCGGCGTAGTAGGCGAAGTAGAAACTGGAGAGCCGGACCGCGGGCAGCTTCGCGGACTGCGCGTCAGGCGCTGGCTGTTCGGCGATGCTCATGGACGTCGCGGATGCCGGGAAGTTACAGGCCCCGCGACGACTTCCGTGCGCGCTGGATTTCGGCAAGCGGCCCGCATCATTCCGGATCGTAATCGAGATTCGAAGCCAGCAATCTTTCCACCTGCGCCAGCTCCACGCCCTTGCGCTTGGCGTAGTCCGCGGCCTGCTGTTTGGACACGCGGCCGACCACGAAGTACTGGCTTTGCGGATGACTGAAGTAATAGCCGGACACCGCGGCGGTGGGCAGCATCGCGAAGCTTTCGGTCAGGCTCATGCCGGCATTGGTGCCGGCGTCGAGCAGGGCGAATAGCGTGCTTTTCTCGCTATGCTCCGGGCACGCCGGGTAGCCGGGAGCTGGGCGTATGCCCACGTACTTCTCCGCGATCAGGTCCTCGTTGTCGAGCCGCTCATCGGACTGATAGCCCCAGAACTCCTTGCGCACGCGCTGATGCAGACGCTCGGCCAGCGCTTCGGCCAGACGATCGGCGAGGGCTTTCAGCAGAATGGAGTTGTAGTCGTCGTGGCCGGCCTCGAAACGCGCCACGTGCGCATCGATACCGATACCGGCCGTGACCGCGAACGCGCCGATCCAGTCCTGCTTGCCGCTGGTTTTTGGTGCGATGAAATCGGCCAGGCAGAAGTCGGGGCGTTCTACCGGTTTGTCGACTTGTTGGCGGAGGAAGTGGAGCAAGGTTCGGGACTCGGGACTCGGGGCTCGGGACCCGGACGCATCGGCGTGAGTAGCCGCATCGGTACTTATGATTTGCGAAGAACGAGAGACCGGGAGCGAAAGCGCAGAAGTCGGCGTTTTCGAGTCCCGAGTCCCTAGCCCCGGGTCCCGAAGCACCACTTCCACATCATCGCCAACGCTGTTCGCAGGCCACAGCCCGAACACCGCCTTCGCCGTCAGCCACTTCTCGCTGACGATCTTCTCCAGCATTACGCGCGCGTCGCGATAGAGATCGCTGGCGGGCCCGCCGACGATCTCATCGGTCAGGATCGCGGGGAATTTTCCGGCCAGTTCCCAGGCCTGGAAGAACGGCGTCCAGTCGATCAGTTCCACCAGCTCGGCCAACGGGTAGTCGTCGAACACGGTGACGCCCGGCTTGTGCGGCGTGGGCGGCGTGTAGCGTTCCCAGTCGCCCTCGAACTTTTGCGCGCGCGCTTTCTCCAGCGAAACCAGGCGCTTGGCGTCGCCGCGGTTTTTGTGGCGCTGACGGATTTCGGCGTAGTCGGCATCGTTGGCGGCCACGAAGTTGGCGCGCAGATCCTTGGAAATAAGCGACTGCGCCACTCCCACCGCGCGCGAGGCATCCTTCACCCACACCGTGGGCGACTGGTAGTGCGGATCGATCTTTAGCGCGGTGTGCGCGCGCGAGGTGGTGGCGCCGCCGATCAGCAGCGGCATGGTCATGCCCTGGCGCTGCATCTCGCGCGCGACGTGGGTCATTTCCTCCAGCGACGGCGTGATCAGTCCGGACAGACCGATCAAGTCCGCGTTCTCGGCGCGCGCGCGGTCCAGGATCACCTGCGTGGGCACCATCACGCCCAAGTCCACCACATCGAAGTTGTTGCAGGCCAACACCACACCGACGATGTTCTTGCCGATATCGTGCACATCGCCCTTGACCGTGGCCATGATGATCTTGCCGTTGGATTTGCCCACCTCGCCGGTGCGCAGTTTTTCGGCTTCGATGAAGGGCAGCAGATAGGCCACCGCCTTCTTCATGACGCGCGCGGATTTGACTACCTGCGGCAGGAACATCTTGCCGGCGCCGAACAGGTCGCCGACCACGTTCATGCCGTCCATCAGCGGGCCTTCGATCACGTCCAGCGGCCGCGGGGACATGGTCCGCGCTTCTTCGGTGTCGATCTCCACGTACTGGTCGATGCCGTGCACAAGCGCGTGGCTCAGGCGGTCGCGCACGGGCTGGTCGCGCCAGGCCAGGTTCTCGACCTGCGCCTCGCCTTTCTTTCCTTTATAGCGCTCGGCGATTTCCAGCAGGCGCTCGGTGGAATCGTCGCGCCGGTTGAGGATCACATCCTCCACGCGCTCGCGCAGTTCCGGGTCCAAGTCGTCGTAGATCGGCATGGCGCCGGCGTTGACGATGCCCATGTCCATGCCGGCCCTGATGGCGTGGTACAGGAACACCGAATGGATCGCCTGACGCACCAGTTCGTTGCCGCGGAACGAGAACGACACGTTGGACACGCCGCCGGACACGTGGCAGTGCGGCAGCGTGCGCCTGATGATGCGGGTGGCCTCGATGAAATCGACCGCGTAGTTATTGTGCTCCTCGATGCCGGTGGCGACGGCGAAGATGTTGGGGTCGAAGATGATGTCTTCCGGCGGGAAGCCGACTTCCTCGGTGAGCAGCCGGTAGGCGCGCGTGCAGATCTCGACCTTGCGCGCGCAGGTGTCGGCCTGGCCCACTTCGTCGAACGCCATGACCACCGCGGCGGCGCCGTAGCGCAGCACCTTGCGCGCCTGTTCGATGAAGGCGGCTTCGCCTTCCTTCATCGAGATCGAGTTGACCACG
>JAESGX010000341.1_pt1 | contig 20430 bp, 22 predicted proteins | sample 9269801 | NCBI WGS metagenome assembly JAESGX01 (sample SAMN16773122, study PRJNA677054) | algae metagenome | isolation source: Pleurocapsa minor GSE-CHR-MK-17-07R and co-occurring heterotrophs from wet... | place: USA: Lower Calf Creek Falls, Grand Staircase Escalante National Monument, UT ... | reverse complement strand
CGGCAGGAGGCGTAGAACTTCAGCGCATTGCCGCCCGTGGTGGTCTCGGGGTTGCCGAACATCACGCCGATCTTGAGGCGGATCTGGTTCAGGAAGATCAGCAGGGTGTTCGAACGGCTGACCGTGCCCGTCAGCTTGCGCAAAGCCTGGGACATGAGGCGCGCATGCAGGCCGACATGGGTGTCGCCCATTTCGCCCTCCAGTTCCGCCTTCGGCACCAGGGCGGCCACGCTGTCCACCACCAGCACGTCGATCGCGCCCGAGCGCACCAGCGTATCGGCGATTTCCAGCGCCTGCTCGCCGCCATCGGGCTGGCTGATCAGCAGGTTCTCGACATCGACGCCGAGCTTGCGGGCGTAGCCGGGGTCGAGCGCGTGCTCGGCGTCAATGAAGGCGCAGGTGCCGCCCTTCTTCTGGGCTTCCGCGATGGCATGCAGTGCCAGCGTCGTCTTGCCCGAGGATTCCGGGCCGTAGATCTCGATGATGCGGCCCTTCGGGAACCCCCCGATGCCCAACGCCAGGTCGAGCCCGAGCGAGCCGGAGGAGATCACCTCGATCCCCTCCATCGCGCTCTTGCTGCCCATGCGCATGATCGAGCCCTTGCCGAACGCACGTTCGATCTGGCTCAGCGCGGCGTCGAGCGCCTTTCCCTTTTCCATCCTGGAAATCCCCTACAACCCATGGCGGCAATGTCTCGCCAGATTACACGCAAAGCACGGACCGCCCAGCCAATTTCCGAAATTTACATCCGGCCCGGGGGGCGGCTCGGCCTCGTGTTCTATTTATGTTCTTTCCCGAGGCGTTGTGCAAGGGGGAGGAAGGCCCCCGCGACCGCCATTTTCAACGTGTCGGGCGTGTAGGGCTTGGCCAGGAAGCGGAAACCTTCGGCCGCGAGGTCCGAATCGACCACCGCCGCCGCATAGCCCGAGAGCAGCAGCACGGGCACATCGGGCAGGATCCGGCGCGCCGCGCGCGCGAAACTCAGCCCGTCCATCCCCGGCATGGCCACGTCGGTCGCGATCAGGCAGGGCATGAGCCCGCCCTCCAGATGCTCCAGCGCCTCCTCCGCATCGAGCGCCTGGACCACCTCGAACCCGGCCTGTTGCAGGCAGAGTGCGGCCACGCGCAGCAGCGAGGGCTCGTCATCCACCAGCAGCACGGGGCCGCCGGGTACGGCGATGGGCACGGGCCGCGGCGGTGGCGGCGGCGCATCGGCGGGCCCGTCATGGCGCGGCAGCAGGATGCGGAAGGTGGTGCCCTGCCCGGGCTTGCTTTCCACCTCCATCTGCCCGCCGAGCTGGCCGATGATGCCCTGCACCGTGGCAAGGCCGAGGCCCGTGCCGCCCTGGGCGAGCTTGGTGGTGAAGAAGGGTTCGAAGATGCGGGGCAGCAGCTCGGGCGGGATGCCGGGGCCGTTGTCGGTCACCTCCACCATGGCGTAGCGGCCGGCCGGGAGGGCCAGGCTGTCCAGCACCAGGCGCCGGCCGGTGGCGATGCGCAGCGCCCCCTCCCCGCCCATCGCGTCGCGGGCATTCACCACGAGGTTGAGCAGCACCTGGTCCCATTGCGAAGGGTCCACCCGGATGCGCCGCGCCGGCTCCTCCAGCTCGAGCGTGAGCTCGATGCGGGCTCCCAGCAGGCGCGGCAGCATCACGGCGAGTTGGCGAATCGAATCATTGAGGTCGAGCACGCGCGGCGCCATGACCTGCTGCCGCGCGAAGGCCAGCAATTGCCGCACCAGGGCCGAGCCACGCTCAGCCGCGCTCTCGATCGCCTCCAGCTCGAGCGCGGCCGCGGCCCCGGGCGAGAGGTGCCGCAAGGAGCCGGCCGCGCCCAGCACGACGGAGAGCAGGTTGTTGAAGTCATGCGCGATGCCGCCCGCGAGCCGGCCCAGGATCTCGAGCCGCGCCGCCACCCCCGGCGCCGCCGCCTCCAGCAGCAGCAGCGCGCCGCCGCCGGAACCCAGCGGGACCAGCCGCACGAGGCCCACGGATTCGACGTCCACCGGCGGCGGGCTCTGGCCGCTGAGCGCCGCCTGGATCGCGGCCTCGGCCGCCGGGAAGAGCCGGGCCGCGACATCCCCCGGGCGGATCAGGACGGCGCCGCCCAGCGCGCCCCGGATCGCGGCATTGGCCATCACCACGCGCCCCGCGATGTCGAGCAGCGCCGCGGGCTGCGGGAGTGCCGTGATCACCGCCTCGCCGGCCGGGGGGCGGGGCGTCATGGGGCACCGCCGGGCGCGCCGCGCAGCCGCATGACGAAGGCGATGAGGCGCGCCGCCGCATCCCAGTGCTCGGCCGGAATCTCGGCCTCGAGCTCGACGCGGTAGAGCGCGCGGGCGAGTGGCGGGTCGGGCATCACGGGCACGCCGGCCTTGCGGGCCACTTCGCGGATACGGGCTGCCATCTCATCCACCCCCTTGGCCACCACGCGGGGCGCCGATGCCTGGCCCGGTTCATAGGCCAAGGCTACGGCATAATGCGTGGGATTCGTGATCACGACCGTGGCGCGGGGCACGGCGGCCATCATGCGCCGCCGCCCCGCCGCCTCGCGCAGCTGCCGCATGCGGCCCTTGATGATCGGGTCGCCCTCGCTCTCCTTGTATTCCTCCTTCAGCTCCTGGCGCGACATCTTCAGGCGGTCGAGGTGGCGGAAGCGCACCAGGATGAGATCGAGAATGACCAGCAGGGCGAAGGCGGCCAGCGTGGCGCCAAGCAGGCGCAGCACGCCCCGGCCCGCCGCGCTGAACAATTCGACCGGGGGTGCCGCCAGCAGCGCCGCCAGCCCGGGCAGATCCGCCGCGACATGCCAGATGGCGGCGGCCACGATCAGGATCTTGACCAGCGTGCGGGCGAATTCCAGCAGCCCGTCTGCGCCGAGGATCCGGGTGAAGCCCGAGCCGGGCGAGATCTTGGCGAGGCTCGGCTCCAGCGCGCTCATCGAGACGGCGCCGCGGGTCTGCGCCAGCGTGGCCGCGATCGCCCCCACCGCCGCCGCCGCCGCCACCGGCCAGGCGAGTGAGAGAAACAGACCGAGCCAGTCCCGCGCCACAGGCCCCAGGCCCAGCTCATGCGTGCGGCCGAAGGTGCCGCGCATCGCGGCGGCGACCTGCGTGACCTGACCCGGCAAGAGCAGCGCCGCGACCAGGGTGGAAGAGAGGAGCGTGGCAAAGCCCACCGCCTCGCGCGAGAGGGCGACATTGCCCTGCTCGGCAGCCTGGTCGATGCGCCGCTGGGAAGCGGGCTCGGTCTTTTCGGCGCTGCTGTCCTCTTCCTCCTCGGCCATGGCTCAGCCGCCCGGCAGGCGCTGGAAGCCCAGCGTCATGCCGCCTTGCCAGAAGCCCAGCATGGCCGGCAGCAGCAGCAGGATCAGCAGGAATCCGCCCAGGATCTGCGCCGGCGCCGCCACCACGAAGATCTGCGCCTGGGGCGCCAGCCGCGCGATGAGGCCGAGCCCCGCATTGAGGAAGATCGCCGCGAGGACGAAGGGCGCCGCGAGCTGCATGGCCAGCGCCAGGCTGTCCGCCGCCTTGCGCGCGATGGTCTCGGCCGCGGCGCCGAGCGGCAGGCCCTGGCCCGCCGGCAGCACCGTGTAGCTCTCGACCAGGGCGCGCAGCGGCAATTCATAAAGGCCCGTGGCGAGGATGAGGGCCGCCGTCGCGAGCGAGAACATCCGCGCGAGCGCCGTGGCGCCCGCCCCCAGCACCATGTCGCCCTGCAGGGGCGAGGCGAGGCCGATCAGCAGCGCCACCACCTGCCCCGCCTGCGCCAGGGCGAGCGCCAGGATGCGCGCCAGCAGCCCGATCCAGAGCCCGACGCCGATCTCGGCCAGGACGAGGAAGGTGAGGCCCGACACGGTGCCCGGCATGGCGGGCAGGCCCGGCGCCAGCACCGGCAGCAGGAGCATGACGAGGGCGATCGCGAGCGTCAGCCGCAGCGTCGCCGGCACCTCCGCCTCGCCGATGCCGGGCAGCAGCATCACCGCCCCGCCCAGGCGGCAGAACAGCAGGACGGCGTGGAAGGCGAGGCCGGGCAGCGCCTCCAGCAGCGCCATGTCCGGGAGCGACAGGGGCGGCGTCACGGCAGGCCGCCCAAAGCGATCACCTGGTCGAAGAGGCGGTTGGCCCACGCCTGCATCAGGCCGGTCATGTAGGGGCCGGAGACCAGCAGCAGCCCACCGATGGCGGCGAGCTTGGGCAGGAAGGCGAGCGTCGCCTCCTGGATCTGCGTCAGCGCCTGCAACAAGGAGACGACGAGGCCGATGGCCAGCACCACCAGCAGCGGTGGACCCGCCAGTTGCAGGCTGATCCAGAGCGCCTCGCGCATCGCCATGGCGACGGGTTGTTCGAGCATGCGGCCCCGCCTCCTGCGGGTGCGCCGCCGCGCCAGCGGAAGCCCGCTAGATCGGCATGCGCATCACGTCCTGATAGGCACTGATCACGCGGTCACGGACGGCGGTCGCGGTCTGCAAGGCGATCTCGGCGCGGGAGACGGCGAGCACCACATCGGTGACGCTGCCCTGCCCGGTCAGCGCCTGGCTGGCGGCGGTATCGGCGCCATGGCCCACATCGATGGCGCGCTGCGCGGCGCGGCTCAGCGCCTCGCCGAAGCCCGCCCCCTGGCTGAGCGCCTCGGCACCGCCCATGGCGGCGCGATAGGCGGCGGCCGCGCCGCCGACGGCGAGGCTGGGCGCGGCCAGAACCGGGGCGACCATCAGCGGAGAGTCTCGATGGCGCGCATCAGCATGCCGCGCGTGGTCTCGAGGACCGCGAGGTTCGCCGAGTAGCTGCGATTGGCCTCGCGCATGTCCATGTTCTCCACCAGGCTGTCCACGTTGGGGGTCTTTACGTAGCCGCGCGCATCGGCGGCGGGGTGGCCGGGCTCGAAGCGCTCGGGGAAGTCGCGCTGGTCGCGGCCGATGCGGGAGACGCGCAGCGTCTCGGCGCCCAGGTCGCGGTCGAGCCGGCTCGCGAAGCTCACGGTCTTGCGGCGATAGGGCTCGGCGCCGGGGGATTGGCCGGTGCTGTCGCGGTTGGCGATGTTCTCGGCCACCACGCGCAGCCGCGTGGATTGCGCCGCCATGCCGGCCGCCGAGATGGAAAGGGCACGATCGAGATCCATCAGAATTCTCCTGGTTGGTGTCTCAAGGTTCAGCGGCCGAGCGTCATGCGGAACAGGCCGATGTATTTGCGGTGCAGCCCCATCGCGAGGGCGTGCGCCTGGTCGGTCTCGGCGATGCGGATCGCCTGCTCGTCGAGCGAGACGGCGTTGCCATTGGGCGTGCGCTCGGCCACGCGGCGCTCCTGCACGGCGATGGCCGACGCACCGCTGGGACTGAGATGCCGCGCATCCGTCGCGACCATGCCGGATGCCGCGCGGCTGCGGGCGAGCAGCGCCTGGAACGGCACGGCATCGCTCGGCCGGAAGCCGGGCGTGTCCGCGTTGGCGACATTCTGCGAGAGCAGGCGCTGCCGCGCATCGAGCCAGGCGAGGCGGCGCTCCGCGAGCGAGACAGGGCTGTTGCCGATGACATCCATGACGCCCTTGAACACCGCCCGGGCTTAAGGAAGCGTGAAGCGCGGCGCTGAGGAATTCTTAACCTTCCGCCCCGCATCTTCCGCCCATGCCGAAGCCCCGGACCGACGCCGCGACATCGCCCCCGAGCCTCGAGGTCACGGCCACCCTCGCCGCGATCGAGAGCCTGCAGGGCACGCTGGCCATGGCGCGCGCCCTGGTGCTGGCCGGACGCCGGGTGGACCTGGTGGGGCTGGACCGCGAGGCGGCGCGGCTCTGCGCCGCCGTCGCCTGCATGCCCGGCGATTCCGGCGACGCGCTGCTCCCGGGCCTGCTCGGCCTCGCGCGGGAGGTGGAGGCGCTCTCCCTCTGCCTGCAGGACACCTGAGCACAAACGCACCGGGCATCTCCGGGCGCCGGCAGGAGGCCGCGCATGACACCCGACCTGATCTTCCAAGCCCTCGCCGCGCTGGCCGCGGTGCTGCTGCTGGCCTGGGGGGCGGCGCGCATCGCCCGCGGGCGCGGCCTCGTCACCGCCCTGCCAGGGCGGCTCGGCATCCGCGCGGTCTGCGCGCTGGATGCGCGGCGCCGCCTCGTTCTCGTCGCCTGTGACGGACGGGAGGCGCTGCTGATGACCGGCCCCTCAGGCGACACCTTCCTGGGCTGGGTGCCGCCCGCGCCATGAGGTTCCTCGCACTCCTCCTGGCGCTGCTGCTCTCGGGCGCCCCCGCCCTCGCCCAATCCGTCTCGCTCGACCTCGGCGGCAGCCAGCCGGGGGCGACGGCGCGCCTCGTCCAGCTCACCGCGCTGATCGGCCTGCTCTCGCTCGCCCCTTCGATCCTGGTGATGGCGACGGCTTTCACGCGCATCGTCATCGTCCTCGCGCTGCTGCGCACGGCCATCGGCGCGCAGGGCGTGCCGCCCAACCCCGTGCTGATCGGCCTTGCCCTCTTCCTCTCCTTCTTCGTGATGCAGCCGGTGCTGGAGCAGGCCTGGACGCAAGGTGTCGTGCCGCTGAACGAAGGCCGGCTGACGGAGCTGGAGGGCCTCTCGGCGATGGCCGAGCCCTTTCGCAAGTTCATGGCGGCCAATGTGCGGGAGAGCGACCTCAACCTCTTCAACCAGCTGGCCCGCATGCCGGCCACCGCGCCCGAGGCCGCGCCCTGGCGCACGCTGATGCCGGCCTTCCTGGTCACCGAGATGAAGCGCGCCTTCGAAATCGGCTTCCTGCTCTTCCTGCCCTTCCTCGTCATCGACATGGTGGTGGCCTCCATCCTCATGTCGCTCGGCATGATGATGCTGCCGCCCTCGGTGGTGGCGCTGCCGTTCAAATTGATCTTCTTCGTCCTGGTGGATGGCTGGGCGCTGCTCTCCTCAAGCCTCGTGCAGGGCTTCGTGCTGCCCTGAGCGATCGCGCGCCTTGCCGCTTGCGGAGGGTAAAGCGCATGACCTACGCTTGACGGAACAAGATTGCTTCAAGGTTGAGGAGAAGAGCCGGTGAAGATCCTGGGCATGGCGTTGTCGTCGCTGTTGGTGGCCTCCGTGGCGGTGGCGCAGACGCCGGCACCCCCGCTGACCGAGCAGAATCTCGAGCGCGGCCTCGTCAATCTCGGCCTCATGGCCGGCCACGCCTTCCAATGCATGCCCGAGGCCGAGCGCCCCGCCGCCCAGGCCGCGCTGCTCGCCTTCAACAGCATCCTGATCGCGCAGATGGGCTCCAACGCCGCCTTCCGCTGGGCCACCTCCTTCGGGGCCGGTTCCTCGCATGAGGTGGATCGCGCCTTCTGCGAGCGCAGCCTGGCCGATTGGCGGCGGCATGTGCAGGAACACCGGCTCGACCGCTGAACCCATGGCCCGGAGAATCCCGATGCGCATCCTTCCCTTCGCCGCCGGCGCCCTCGCGCTGGGCCTGATCTCGCTGCCCGCCGATGCGGGGCCGAAGCACGGGCTGCATGTGCAGGGCCCGGGGCCGTTGCCGGGGCTTGAGCTCGTCTATTGGCGCGCCGGTGGCGTGACGCCGGGCGGGACGGCCTGGCATGCGGGCGGCGCCCGTTGGGGCGGCGCCTACCACTATGGCGGCGCCTATCACGGCTATGTCGGCGGCTATCACCCCTATCCCGCCGCCGCCTGGCGCGCCCCGGTCGTGGTCGCGCCCTACTACCATCCGCCGGCCGGCGCCTTCGCGGCCGGCGCGCTCGTGGGGGCTGCGGCCGGTGCGGCCGCGGGCACGGCGGCCGCCAGCGTCGCGACCTATGGCCAGCCGACGACGGTGATCAACAACTACTACTGAGGGCGGCTCAATCGCCGTCCCGCGGCCAGGCGCGCTGCACCATGCCGAAGAGGAAGGCGCCGGAGAGCGTGAACATCATGATGCCGTTCAGCGCCTCCAGCGAACCCAGGACCTCCCACTGGAATGGCAGCGTGATGTCGGTGTGGCCGAAGGATGTGAGCGCGTTCAGCGAATAGATGATCGCGCGCCGGAAATCCGGCAGGAGGCCGAGGCCGAGATAGGCCATCGCCCAGACGGTGGCCTGCAGCAGGTGCAGCATGGTGGTCAGCGTCACCGTCACCCCCATCACGGTCGCGAAGCGGAACAGGTGGGTCGGCGCCTCGGCCGCGCCCCGCGCGGCGAAACGGCCCAGCGCCGCATGGATCAGGCCGAGGCCGATGACATGCAGCACCACCGTGAGCGCGATGAGGGGAATGCCCCAGACCCAGGCGTGCTCGAAGAAACCGAGCCCCGCGAGGTTCACCCGCCCCGTCTCCGGCGCACTGGCGCGGGCTGCGACACGCCGCCCGCAGCACCCGCGATGGCGAGGATGCGCGGATGCTGGTGCACCAACTGCTCGCCATATTGAACGAGAGCGTCCACATCGGCCTCCGGAATGGTCAGCCCGGTCGGAATGGCTTCCAGCCGCGCCCGCCACACCGGATCATCAATGCCTGAGAGCGCCACATGCACGAACTCGCCCTGCACATCGCCGCAGGGCCGGCCTTCGATGACCGGCGCCTGGGCGCAGCGCACCTCCCGGAAGGCCGCGGCCAGATGCTGGGACATCTCGGCCGCGAGGCCCAGCGTCTCGAAGTTGTAGGCGTCGATCTGCGTGCCCGAGACGGCGCCCAGCACCTGGGTGATGCCGCTCACCACCCGCTGCCGGCCGAGCGAGCGGTCGGGTGCGGCCTCGCCATCCACGCTGAGGATCAGGATGCGGCGGGTGCGCAGCGCGACCTGCCGGAAGATCGGGCTGTTCTGCGTGGTGACGGTGATGGAATCGAGCAGCCCCCGCAAAGCGAGATTGTCGGCGATGCCGCCATCCATCAGGTGGATCCAGCGCGTCTGCTCCGCATCGGCGTACCGATCGGCCTCGCGCGCGAGGGCCGCGCGGCGGGATGCGACCGAGGCCGGCTCGGCCCAGGCATGCGGCGGCGTATTTGGCGGGCGGCGGCCGCCGCATTGGGCGGCGTTGTTCTGCAGCGTGATCGGGCTGAACAGGATGGGAAAGCCGTTGCTCGCCGCCACCGCGCGGGCGATGGGGAAGCTGTTGAGGTCGGAGCAGAGCAGCCCGAAGGTGCCGGCTGCGAAGGCGAAGGTCGTCTCGTTCACCACATCGGTCGCGTTGATCGAGACCATGGGCGCGCCCTGCCGCCGCAGGTCGGCGAAGGTGGCGCCGTGGAACATCAGCCGGTCATAGACGCGGGCCATGTAGTCGTTGGTGCCGACGAGCGGATTGACCAGCCAGTCCCAGTTCCAGGGCAGCAGGTAGGTGCCGAAGATGTAGCTGTTGATGTCCTGCGTCAGGAAATCCTGCCGGAAGGTCTCGAAATGCCGCGCGCGGTGCAGGCCGTAATGCGCGGCGGGGAAGCTGCCGCCGGAGACGCCGGCCAGGTAGTCCACATCGTCCAGCAGGCTCCAGCCCACCTGGCCCGCCGGCCGCACCGGGATGGCGCGCAGGCCGCGCAGCGCGCCATGGCCAAAGGCCGAGGACCGCTTGCCGCCGCCCGAGAAGGTGACGAAGACCAGAAGGTCGCTCCGCGCCGCGGGCCCCTCGCCCGCCGCCTCGCCGGAGAGGATGCCGGCCAGGCCGTAATTGGCGGCATAGTCCGGCTCGCCCGCCGCATTCATCGGCAAGGGCTGGTTCATGGGCACGCTGAGGCTCTCGCAGCCCGCCAACAGGCCCAGCCCCAGCAGCAGCCCCGCGAGCCGGCGGCGCATCAACGCCCCAGCCGCGCGACCATGCCGCCCTGCGCCACGCTCAGCACCTCCCCCTCGCGCGGGGGCTGCATGACGATCAGCACCAGGTTCTCATTGCCGAGCCGCAGGCCGCCGGTCAGTTCCGTCATGCCGCCCGTGCTGTCGGTGACGATGTTGTAGGTGCCGGGGAAGTTGGGCCCGCCCTGCGGCAGGCCATAGACCTGGCCGCGCAGATCCACCCGCGGCCCGCCGCCCTGCACGGAGAGTCCGGTGACCGTCACCGGCAGGTTCTGGCCATTGGTGGCGAGAATGCCGCTGGCGGAATTCTGGCCGCGCCGCAGCGTCAGCCGCAGGCTGCCATCGGCCGGCGTGCCTGGCGAAAGCGCGAAGGCCGAGGCGGGCGGCGCCACCGCTTCGTCCGGCAGCGGCAGATCGGGCGGGCCGCCGGCACAGGCGGAAAGCGCGAGGGCGGCGAGCAGCCCGGGCAGGGCGCGGCGGAGGGTCATGCGGGCAATCCTCGACAATTCTTGTCCGCCCATCCTGCGGGCCGCGCGGCGCCGTGTAAACGGCGCCCACGGTGTTGCTTCAGGCGGCTTCGTTCAGCGGGATATCCACATCGAGCAGGGGCGCGTGCTGCTGCGCGCCATAGACATCCGTATCGCCGAAGCTGCCGGCCGGCACCAGGCGCGGCAGGCTCGCCTTGAAGGCGGCGGCGGCGTCATAGGCGGTGAAGAGCACATCCTCCTCCGCCACGCCGTAGAGCTTGGCGAAAAGCGCGGCGTTGAGCACCCCTGTCGCCTTCACGCGGCGATACAGCGCGTGATCCTCGAACAGCACGTCGATGGTGACGATGAAGGGCCCGGCATTCTTGCTCTTGCAGACCTGCGCGATGTCACGGATGCGGGCCATGGTCAGACGCTCTCATATTCGATGGGGAAGATCGCACACGGATCATTCAGCGCCAGCGTGTGGAAGACGCTGAAGCGGTAGAGCGGGCCCAGTTCGATGTCCGAGGGCGAGAAGGGAAAGGCCATGTTCCCCTCCTTGCAGAGACGCCCGGGAAAATCGGCGTGCAGCAGCGAGGTGCGGGCCATGGCGAGCACGGCATTGGCCACGTCCTGCGTCTCGGCCACCACCTCGATGATGAAGCCGAGCTCGTGGCCGGTGACGGCGGGCGTCGGCTCCCAGCCGGCCATGACGCCATCCTTGCCATAGACCCGCACGGCCATGCGATAGGCCGAGGGCGGCACGCCGAAGGCCGCGGCCTTGGCCGAGACCTTGGCGCGGTGCGTCGCGAGATAGTCATCAATCTGGCCGATCAGCACGGGGTCGCGCGTGCCGCAGATGGTGATGGCGCGGTAGCCATCGCGCTCCACGCCCTCCAGCTTCACCGTGTATTGGGCGGCCGGCACCCAGCGCATGCCGCTGACCTTCACGGCGCGGTCGCTCACGGGGTCGAAGGAGACCTCCGAGGTGTCGAGCATGCCGCCGGGCTCGGTGTGATGGATCGGGCTCGCATTCTCATGCAGGGCGAAGTTCGCGACGGAGAGGGGCGTGCAGCGGCGGATCGGGTTGGGCGGCTCGCAGACCAGGTGGTCGTCGCGCAGCGTGACCAGGAGGCAATCGGGCTCCTTCGGGACGGCGGGCTCGGCGCCGCATTCCAGCATCTTTCCCGCGTACCAGGCGACGGCCGGGGGGATTCCGGCGCGAAGCGCCACGGCGGCCCATTGCGCGGGGTCGCTGCTGCGGCCGCAAAGGATGACCTGCGCGCCGCCATCCAGCGCCCGGGCGATGGGCTCAGGCCCCATCATCGCGACGATGCGCTCGGCGCGGTCAATGGTGGCGGCATCCAGCGGCGGCAGCTTGGCCAGCGCCTTCACGCGGCCAGCGGTCACCGCCTCGCGCAGCATGGCGCGCTCGGGCTCGGCATGGATCAGGGCCATGCGGAAGCTGAGCTTCTCCTCGCGCGCGATCTCCCGCACCAGGGCGGCGGTGTCCTGCAGATGGGGCTCGCCCCCAGCCCCCCCGGCTGTGCCGATGATGCAGGGAATCTTCGCGGCCATGGCGGCGAGCAGCATGAGCTTCAGGTCGCGCTTCACCGACAGCCTGGAGGTGAAGGAAGTGCCGGCGCCCAGGTAATGCGGCCCCGGATCGGTGCTGCCGCCATCGGCGCCGATGGCATGCGGCTCCCGCGCCATGCCGATCTTCAGCGATTCCTCGGCATAGCCATAACCGAGGATGCCGCTGGTGGAGAGCATGCGGATTTCGGTCATTGGGTGCGCCGGATCAGGCCGTCGCGCGTCGCCTGTTCCCACTTCGCGTCATCCGCGCGCATCAGGGCGGCGAGCTGCTCCAGGTCCATCGGCGCGGCCTCGTTGCCGAGCGTGGCGTAGCGCGCGCGCATGGCCGGCGTCGCGATGATCTCGTTGATCGCGGTGTTCAGCTGGGTCGCGATGGCCGTGGGCAGGCGGGCGGGCGCGAGGATCGCGAACCAGCCCACGAAATCGGTCCCGGGCACGCCGGCCTCGGTCAGCGTGGGCACATCCGGCAGGTAGGGCGAGCGCTGCGGCGAGGTGACGCCGATGACCCGCACCTGGCCGGAGGCGACGAGCGCCGCCGCGGTCGCCGGGCTGCCCCAGGCCACCGGCAGATGCCCGGCCGTGAGGTCGGCCAGATAGGCGCCGCTGCCGCGATAGGGCACCTCGTTCAGCTCGATCCCGGCGCGCAGCGCGAATTGCCGCGCGGCGAAGGAGGATTGCGCATCAGAGGTGCCCTGCGGGATTCCGCCGGACTGCGCGCGCGCGGCCCGGATCAGGCCGGCGATGTCCTGGAAGGGGGCCCGGTTGCTCGCCATCATCACCATGGGATAGCGCGCGGTGAGCGAGAGCAGGGTGAAGTCCGTCACGGGATCATAGGGCAGCGTGCCCAGCTGGCGCGCCATGATGTGCGTGCTGGTCTGTGCGCCGAGCGTGTAGCCATCGGGCGCCGCCCGGGCCACCGCCTCGGTGCCGACGATGCCATTGGCGCCGGGCCGGTTCTCCACCACGAAGCTGCGGCCGAAGCGGGCGGTGAGCTGCTCGGCGATGGCGCGCGTGGTCACATCCGTGCCGCCGCCGGCCGCATAGGGCACGATGATGCGCACGGTGCGGGAGGGCCAGGCCTCCTGCGCGATGGCGGGAAGGGCGAGGGCAGCGCCGAGGGCGGCGCGGCGGGTGAGCTTCGTCATCTCGTGTCTCCCTGCTTCAGATGCGCCAGTCGCGCGCATTCGGGCGCGCGAGGCCGAGGTTCTCGCGCAGCGTGGGGCCGGCGTAATCCTTGTGGTAGAGGCCGCGCCGCTGGAGTTCGGGCACGACGAAGCGCGTGAAATCCTCAAAGGCGCCGGGGGTGTGGGTGGCGGCCAGCACGAAGCCGTCGCAGGCGCGCGTCGTGAACCACTCTTCCATCTGGTCGGCCACGTCCTTGGGCGTGCCGACGAAGTTCGGGAATTCCTTGATCGTGCCGCGGCCCGAGAAATGGACGAAGTCGCGCACGGTCGGGTTCGGCTTGCCGCTCAGCATCACCACGCGATCCTTGAAGCCCGTCCAGGACATCTTCTGGAGCTCCTCATCGGTGAACTCGCTGTCGAGATCCTTGCTGGCGAAGTCGAAATTCGTGACCTCGGAGAGCAGCACCAGCCCGTCAATCGGCTTGGAGAGCTCCAGGATCGCCTCGCGCTTGGCTTCCGCGATGGCGCGCGTCTCGCCGACGCAGACATAGCAGGCCGGCGCCACGAAGACCTTCTCGGGGTCGCGCCCCGCCTCGGCGACGGCGGCCTTGAGGTCGGCATACTGCTTCCGGCCCGCCTCGATATTGGGATAGACCACGAAGATCAGCTCCCCCCAGCGGCCGGCGAAGCGGCGCCCGCGGCCGGATTGCCCGGCCTGGATCAGCACCGGATGCCCCTGCGGCGAGCGCGGCACGGAGAGCGGGCCCTTCGAGCGGAAATACTTCCCCTCGTAGTTCAGCGCGTGGACCTTCGCGCCATCGGCGAAGCGGCCGCTCGCCTTGTCGGCGATGATGGACCCCTCCTCCCAGCTGTCCCAATGACCCATCACGCATTCGACGAATTCATCGGCGCGGTCATAGCGCATGTCGTGCTCAAGATGCTCCGAGCGGCCGAAATTCGCGGCCTCGGAATCATTGAGCGAGGTGACGATGTTCCAGGCCGAGCGCCCGCGCGTCATCAGGTCGAGCGTGGCGAAAAGCCGCGCGACGTGGAAGGGCTCGTAATAGGTGGTGGAATAGGTGGCGCCGAGGCCAAGATTCTTGGTGGCGCAGCCGATGGCGGTGAGGATGGAAATGGGGTCCATCTTCACCACGCGGATGCCGTTCTCCACGGCTTCGCGGTGGTCATGGCCGTAGATGTCGGGCATCGCGAGCCGGTCATCGAAGAAGGCGAGATGGAACTTCCCATCCTCCAGCACGCGGCCGATGCGCTGGAAGTAGTCCGGCGTGAGGAAGTCGAGCGCATTGGCGGGGTGCCGCCAGGAGCCGGGGGCGATGGAGCAGTTCTGGGCCTGCATGAAGCCCACCATGGCCATCTGGCGTGGTGCTTGTGTCATCCGGATCGGTTTCCTCAGGCGTTTGATTACCGGGGAGGCTATGGGGTCCATCGCTTTTCGTCCAGACCAATTGTGCACACGATTGCACAAAAATACTGGCCCACAGCCTGACCTCTCAGCCCGGCATACGAGTAGGGCCTCCGAATTTGTGAGGACGTTTGCACGCCTTCTGCGCCGCGTGCTACGCCTTGCCCATGGAGCTTCCGACCCGCCGCGCCCGCGCGACGATCCTGACCCTGTCCCGAAGCGCCGGCGTCTCCGCCTCCACCGTCTCGCGCGCGCTGAAGGGGGATCCGCGCATCTCGAAATCCATGCGCTCGCGCATCGCGGAGCTGGCGCGGGATGCGGGCTACATGCCCAATGCCCTGGCGCGCACCCTCTCCTCCGGGCGCAGCGGCCTGCTCGGCCTGGTGCTCGGCCCCCGCAGCAACCCCTTCTACGCGACGCTGCTGGAAGAGGTGGTGGCGCAAAGCGCCGAGCGGGGCCTGCGCTTCCTCATCCTCCACGCCGGCCCCGGCCCGATCGAGGACCGCACGACCGAGGCGCTGCTGCAATACCAGATGGATGGGTGCCTCATCACCTCGGCCGACATGTCCTCCCGCGCGGCCGAGATCTGCGCCGCCAATGCCGTGCCGGTCGTGATGATCAACCGCGTGCCGCGGCTGCATGCCAGCGCCGTCTCCTGCGACAATGCCGAGGGCGGCGCGCGCATGGCCGAACATCTGCTGGCGAGCGGCCACCACCGCGCGGCCGTGATCCATACGGGCGGCGCCAGCTCCAACGGCATCGACCGCGAGCGCGGCTTCACCGAGGCCTTCCTGGCCGGCGGCGGCAGCATCGCCGCACGCTTCGACGGCCGCTCCATCTATGAGGGTGGGCACGACGCGGGCCGGCGGATCGCAACGATGGACACGCGGCCCGATTGCGTCTTCGCCGTCAGCGATATCATCGCCATGGGCGCCATGGACGCGCTGCGCGAGGCGGGCCTCGCCATCCCGCGCGACATCTCCGTCAGCGGCTTCGACAGCATCCCCGAGGCCGCCCGCGCCGCCTATGACATCACGAGCTTCGAACAGCCGCTCACCACCATGGTCCGGCGCGGGCTCGACCTGCTGACCGCCCGCATCGGAGACCCGAGCCTGCCGGATGAGGCGATCACGCTGCGCGGGACGCTGATCGCCCGCGGCTCGACCCGGCGGCCTGCCACAAGCTAGGCGGCGCTTGACGCCGGCGCCCGCAACTGCGCGCCTTCGGGTTCACACCGGCCCTCGCCCCAGGACATTGCCCATGCCTGTCACCCATCTCAAGCGCGCATGCCGCACGCCGGACGACACCACCGCCGAAGCGCGCGGCGTGGTGGAAGCGATGCTGGCCGAGATCGCCGCCGGCGGCGAGGCCGCGGTCCGCGCCCATGCCGCGCGGCTCGATGACTGGCATGGCGAGATCATCGTGAGCGGCGCGGAGATTGACCGCCGCATCGCGGAGTTGCCGGCGGGAATCCGCGCCGACATCGACTTCGCGGTGGACCGCGTGCGGCGCTTCGCCATCGCCCAGCGGGCCAGCGTGCAGGATTTCTCAGTGGAGCTCTCGCCCGGCGTGATCGTCGGGCAGAAGCTCGTCCCTGTGCAGGTGGCGGGCTGCTACGTCCCGGCCGGGCGCTACGCGCATATCGCCTCGGCCTATATGTCCGTGGCCACTGCGAAGGCCGCTGGCGTGCCGACGGTCATCGCCTGTTCCGGCCCGCGCGGCAGCGAGGGCGTGCATCCCCTCGTGCTCTATGCGCTGCGCGCGGCCGGCGCCGATATCGTGATGACGCTGGGTGGCGTGCAGGCCATCGCCGCCATGGCGCATGGCCTCTTCACCGGGAAGCCCGCCGATATCGTGGTGGGGCCCGGCAACAAATTCGTGGCGGAAGCCAAGCGCCAGCTCTACGGCAAGGTCGGCATCGATGTCTTCGCCGGGCCTTCCGAAGTCGCCGTGATCGCCGATGCCTCGGCCGATGCCGGGATCGTCGCCGTGGATCTCGTGGCCCAGATGGAGCACGGCCATGAAAGCCCGGGCTGGCTGATCTCGACCGACCGCGCCCTCGCCGAGGCGGTCATGGCCCGCATCCCCCACCTCATCCAGGCGCTGCCCCCCACCGCGCGCGACGCCGCCCACGCCGCCTGGCGCGACTTCGGCGAGGTCGTGCTCTGCGACACGCGCGAGGAGGCCGTCGCCGTCGCCGACGCCTATTGCTGCGAGCATCTCCAGGTGCAGGCCGCCGACCTCGATTGGTGGCTGGCAAACCTTTCCAACTACGGCTCGCTCTTCCTCGGCGAGCAAACCACCGTCGCCTATGGCGACAAGGCGAGCGGGCCGAACCACATCCTGCCCACCAAGGCCGCGGGCCGGTATTCCGCGGGCCTCTCCGTGCACAAGTTCCTCAAGCCCCTCTCCTGGCAGAGGATGACGCCGGAGGGCTCGCGCGAGGTCGCACTCGCCACCGCCCGGATCTCCCGCGCGGAGGGGATGGAGGCGCATGCGCGCTCGGCCGATATCCGCCTCGCGCGGTATTTCCCCGGCGCCGATCTGGACCTGGGCCCGCCCGTGGAGAGCTGAGGTCGCCTGCGCACGGCCGGTCATTCCGTCTCGGCCGCCGGCTCCTGGCCCACGCCACGCGGGGTGGGGCGCGGCGGCACCCAGGGCCGATCGCCGCGCCAGGCGCGATCGGAGATGACGCGCGGCGGGTCGAGCCAGACGGCATGCGCGCCATCCCGCCAGACCGAGAAGCGATCCACCACCACGCTCCCCGGGCAGTCGCCGCGGATCGGCTCGGGCGAGAGCAGCACGGGCGCCGTCCCGCAGGCCGGATGCGGGCCGCGGCGGAAATCGGGGGCGGGGCGCGGGCCGCGCGGCGGCGGCGTGGGGCGCAGCAGCAGCACGGCCGGTGCGCCTGACGCATCGCGCAGCAGGCAGGATGGCGGCGTGCAGGCGATGCGCCCGCCGGCCAGCTCGCCCTCGGGTGGAAGGGGCGTGCCCGCATCGTCGCCCAGGCCGCGCAGCCAGGCATCGCCGATGAAGCGCGAGGCGCCGGTCCGGCGCTCGAAGAAGACCTCGCCCGCCACCTGGAAGGCGTAGAGCCGGCCATCGGCCGCGGCCAGCGCCACAGGCAGGGTGGCCGTGCCCCAGGCCGCCGCCCCCAGCGCCATCGGCAGCAGGCCCCAGAGCCGCCAGCGCTCCCGCCAGAGGCAAAGCCAGCAGAAGCCGAAGGCGATGGCGGCCAGCGCCACCCCCGGCAGCGGCGCCAGCGCCAGCGCCGCCCCCGGCCAGGCCGCGACGGCGCGCGCCACGGCGAGGATGCCGCCGATGCCCCAGCCCATCGCCATCAGCGCCCCGCCCTCGGCGCCGAAGGGCATGAGCAGCAGCGCCAGCATGCCAGCGGGCATGACCAGGAAGCTCGTCAGCGGCACGGCCAGCGCATTGGCGGCCACGCCATAGACCTGCACGCGGCCGAAGTGATGCAGGCCGAAGGGCGTGGTCGCGAGGCCCGCGATCACCGAGGTCATCACCGTGCCCGCCAGCAGCAGGAGCGCACGCTGCCAGAGCGGGCGCAGCGTCGCGCCCCCCATCAGCCAGGGCCGCGCCGCCTCGAACCCCGCGATCAGCGCCAGCACGGCGGCGAAGCTCATCTGGAAGGAGGGGCCGAGCAAGGCCGCCGGCTGGATCAGCAGCACCGCCACCGCCGCGAAGGCCAGCACGCGCGGGCTCAACGCCCGGCGGCCCGCCAGCAGCGCCAGCGTCACCAGCGCCGCCATGGCGAAGCTGCGCTGCATCGGCACCTGGCTGCCGGTCAGCACCATGTAGAAGCCACCCGCCACCAGCGCCGCCACCGCCGCCCAGGGCTTCGTGCCGAAGCGCAGCGCGAAGCCCGGCCAGAGCGCGAGGCCGCCCCGGACCAGCGCGAAGACCAGCCCCATCACGATCGCGATATGCAGCCCCGAGACCGAAAGCAGGTGCGCGAGGCCCGAATCCCGCATGGCCTGCATCGCCTCGGCCGGAATGCCGCTCTGCCCGCCGGTCAGCAGCGCGGCCGCGATGGCGCCGCCGGGCCCCGGGAGTGCGGCCATCACCCGCGCCTCGATGCGGGCGCGCAAGCCCGAAAGCGGCGGCGCCACGCCGCGTTGCGCCGTGATCTCCAGCGGGCCGAGGGCGAAGCCGGAGCCGCCCAACCCCTCGAAGAAGGCGGCGCGCTGGAAGTCCCAGGCGCCGGGATAGGCCGGTGCGGGCGGCGGCCGCACCAGGGCGCGCAACGTCACGGAATCGCCGGGCTCCGGCCGCGCCGGGTCGTTGCCGCGCAGCCGGACGCGGATGAGGCGCACGCTGGGCGCCATCGCCTCGGCCCAGCGCGCCTCGGCCAGCGTCAGGCGCAACCCGCCCGGCAGCGGGTCCACCTCGATCACCGTGCCGCTGAGCTGCACCGCGCCGCGCGGCAGGTCGAGCGGCGGCGGCGCGCGCCCGGCATGCCAGGCCGCCAGCGCGAAGCCGGCGCCCAGCGCCGCCAGCAGCGCGAGGCCCCAGGCCAGCAGGGGCCGCGCCGCCCGCAGCCGAAACGCCAGCGCCAGGGGCGGCACCCCCGCGAGGCCCCACCACCAGGGCGGCTCGAAGCGCGGCGCGAAATAGAGCAGCACGCCCCCGCCGAGCGCCACCGGCAACCAGAGCGCCAGCCGCCCGGCCTCGGCCTCCAGCCGGCTGATGACCCAGGGTTGAATCGCGACACGCATCCGCACGCAGGGGACACCACCCCTCACCCGCCGTCCAGCGCCGTGATATGAGGGGGGATGACCGTTCGCACCCGCTTCGCCCCCTCGCCCACCGGCTACCTCCATATCGGAGGCGCCCGCACCGCGCTGTTCAACGCGCTCTTCGCCCGCCGTCACGGCGGCGCCTACCTGCTGCGCATCGAGGACACCGACCGCGCCCGCAGCACGCAGGAGGCCGTGGACCAGATTCTGGAATCGCTCGCCTGGCTCGGCCTCTCCCCGGATGAGCCGCCCGTCTTCCAGTCCCAGCGCGAGGCCCGCCACGCCGAGGTGGCGCATGAACTCCTCGCCGCCGGCAAGGCCTACCGCGCCTATGAATCCCCGGAAGAGCTGGTCGCGATGCGCGAGCGCGCGATCGCCGAGAAGCGCCCGCCCCGCTACGACGGCACCTGGCGCGACCGCGAGCCCGGCCCCGCCGAGGCCGGCAAGCCCTTCGCCATCCGCCTGAAAGCCCCCCGCGAGGGCGAGACGGTGGTGGAGGACGAGGTGCAGGGCCAGGTCACCGTCGCCAACACCGAGCTGGATGACATGATCATCCTGCGCTCCGACGGCACGCCCACCTATCTCCACGCGGTGGTGGTGGATGACCACGACATGCGCATCACCCACGTCATCCGCGGCGACGACCACCTGACCAACACCTTCCGGCAATGCATGGTCTATGACGCGATGGGCTGGCACCGCCCGCGCTTCGGCCACATCCCGCTGATCCATGGCGCGGATGGCGCGAAGCTCAGCAAGCGGCACGGCGCCGTCTCCGTGCTCGACTTCCGCGACCAGGGCCTGCTGCCGGAGGCGGTCTGCAACTACCTGCTGCGCCTGGGCTGGGGCCATGGCGATGAGGAGATCATTCCCCGCGCCCGGGCCGAGCAGATCTTCGACCTCAAGGATGTCGGCCGCGCCGCCTCCCGCATGGACTACAAGAAGCTGGAACACGTGAACGGCGTCTACCTGCGCCAGGCCGATCCGGCTTCGTTGCTGCCGGGCGTGCTGCACCGCCTCCAGGCCTCAGGCGAGCTGTTCGGCACGGAGAAGATCGCGCGCTTGCAGGTGCTGCTGCCCGCGCTGCAGGAGCGCGCGAAGAACCTGGCCGAGCTCGCCGCCAGCGCCGCCTTCGCGGTGACGGATGGCGCGCCTGAGGCGGATGCGAAGTCGGCTGCGCTGCTGACGCCGGACGCCAAGGCGCGGCTCGCTGATCTCGCGGAGTTCCTCTCGGGGGCCCCGTGGGAGCGGGCCGACCTCGAGCATTGGCTGCGCGATTATGCCGAAGTGAAGGGCGTGAAGCTGAAGGATGTGGCGCAGCCGCTGCGCGTGGCGTTGAC
>JAESGX010000340.1_pt1 | contig 20505 bp, 30 predicted proteins | sample 9269801 | NCBI WGS metagenome assembly JAESGX01 (sample SAMN16773122, study PRJNA677054) | algae metagenome | isolation source: Pleurocapsa minor GSE-CHR-MK-17-07R and co-occurring heterotrophs from wet... | place: USA: Lower Calf Creek Falls, Grand Staircase Escalante National Monument, UT ... | reverse complement strand
ACGTGCCGCGGACGTTGTCCTCGCTGTCGAAGTAGCGGTCGATCAGGAAGTCGTCGAGGTAGATGCCGACGGTGTCCGTGACGAAGAGCGTCCCGACGTAGGGCGTGATGTCCTGGACGAAGGGGGTGGGCACGGCGAGGTTCCAGTTGCCGCGGCCGAGGTCGAGCGCCTGGAAGGCCACCGATAGATAGGCCCGGCCCGGCGGGCTGCCGTCGAGGAAGAGGTCGGCGCTCGCGGCGTCGTCGAGGAAGAAGCCAGAGCCCGCTTCCTGGCTCCAGTAGAACTCGACGACCTCGCCGGTGCGCCCGATCCGCGGGTCGGCGCGGCGCACGAACAGCACGTCCTCCTCGACGTCGCCGCGCTTCAGCGTGGCGTACTCGATCGGCCCGTCGCCGGGGAGGAAGAAGGTCGGCTCGTCCGCCCCCTCCTCGCCAAGAAAGAGGCCGGCGCAGTCGAGGTCGTCGCCCGCGCCTGCGAAGCCGAGGATGCCGACCTCGATGTCGGGCTGGCGCAGCGAGTAGAGGCGCAGCTCCGGCAACGTGGCGAGCCAGGTCTGCCAGAGCGCATCGTCCTCGTCGCCGCCGAGGAAGAAGGCCTGCGGCGGCCGCACGACGCCGAGGATGCGGCCGCCCGTCAGGTTCACGTGCCGCCGGATGCCGCCGAGGGTGCCCTTGAAGCGGTGCAGGTCGTGGAACTGGTCGACGACGGCGCGCTTCTGGCCGTCGATCCAGTCGTCGCGCCAGATGTCGGTCGACCGCCCCCAGGCGACGAACGGCAGCGCCGACATCGGCGTGCGCTCCGCGTCGACGAGGTCGGCGATCGGCACCGGCAGATCGATCGCGGCGGCCGCCGCCTCGTCGATCGCCCGCTGCAGCGGCGTCGCGTTGGAAGGGACGAGCACCGTCACGTGTCGCGCCCCACGACGGTGACGGTGATCGGCGACATCACGGCCACCTGGTCGGCGCCGACGACGACGTCGGCCGCCGGCGAGACGAGATTGACCCGCTGCACCCCGTCGACATGGAGAGCCGCGAAGAGCGCCGAGCGCCGGAGATCGCGGCGCAGGTAGCCGTTCGCCTCCCGGAGAGCCGCGACGCGCGCGGCCGCCTCGGACCGAACGAGCTCACCGTCGGGACCCGGATAGAGCGTGAGCTCCGCCACGATCGGGACGGCGATCGGCGCCACCGCCTGGACGAGCACGACGTCGGTGAGCGGGCGCACGTCGTCCTCGTCGAGGACGCGGCGGACGGCCGCGATCTGCGGCGTAGTCGGCACCGGGTCGGTGAGCGGCCCGAGCAGCGTCACCACCACCTGGCCCGGAACCGGCGACACCGCCGAGGCGTCGCGCAGGGCGGGGACTGCCGTCAGGGCGTGGTAGACATAGGCACCCTCGGGCCCGGCACAGCTGAAGGCCTCCATTGCGAGCTGCACGCGCCGGCGCAGACGATCGTCGCCCTCCATCACAGCGGCCGCCGATTCGGTCGCCGCCGTCACGACCAGGCGCTGCACACCGAAGTTCGCCGCGTGCTGGTCGAGATCTGCGCCACTAGCGAAGGCGAGCATCGTCGCCCGAGCGGCGTCGTTGATGCGACCGCGCAGCAGGAGCACGAGGTAGGAGACCGACTGGAAGGCCACCGCCAGCAGCGGATCGCTCTCGAGATCCGCGACGTCGATCGCAGGCAACTCCGGCCGCTGCACGCGCAGCGCATCCCAACGGGTGGTGAAGTCGGCGACGAGCGCGGCACGGATCGCCTCGAAGGACAGCGCCTCGACGACGTTCGGCGGCGGCAGCCGCGAAAGATCGAGCGGCAGGCCGGTCATGAGGCGACCCCGACGACGACGTAGCCGTTGTCGTTGACGGCCACCGGCAGGCGGGTCGTCGCCGGCTCCGACAGGGTGAAGTCGCCGAGGTGGCCACGCGGGTAGTAGATGCCGGTCAGGACGAACGCGTAGACGCCGTCCGGCCCGGCGCGCGTGAGCTCGACCGTCTGGAGCCGGAAGCCCGGCTCCCACTTCGCCAGGGCATCAGCCACGGCGGCGTAGACCTCGAGGAGCGTCCGCCGGTTGCCCGGCGCGTCCTGCAGCTCCTTCAGCCGCGAGCCGAAGGTCCGGCGCATGACGCGGGTGGCGAGCCGCGTCGTCAGGATGACGCCGATCGACTGCACGACATGCGGCCACCCGGACAGGAGCTGTCCGGTCGCCGCGTTCATGCCGTGCCGCGCCATCCCGAGCCGCCTCAGCCGGCCGCGCCGGCGCCGCCGGCCGGATCGCTCTTGGTCTTCGCCGCCTTCTTCGACGGCGCTTCGAAGGGCTCGACGAAGCCCTGCAGAAGCTCGTAGCGGGCCTGCGGCTCCGTCAGCTCGAGCACGTCCCCCGGCGCCACGCGCCGGCCGGCAACCTCGATCGGTGCGGTCTCGGTGACCTGGTATTTCTTCTTCTCCGGCATGGTCGCTCCTCATTCCGCCAGCGGTGGACCGGACAGGTCACCGCCGCGTTCAACCTCGGTGTGGACGTGCTGGAAGCCGATCGAGACGTCGTTGTGCTTTACGTCGTCGCCCTCGAAAGAGGCGCCGTCGGCCGAGAAGGTGTGAGTGGTGCCGCCGGCGACAATCTTCAGCACGCCGCCGCCGAGCTCGATGCGGTCGCTGCCCGCCTGGATGACGTGGACGCCGGGCCGGTCGTCGGGCGCCGGGTTCGGCTGCGAATAGACGCCACGGACGGCGTATGACTGCTCGCCGATTTCTCCGCCGGGGGAGATCAGCACCATCGGCTCGCCCACCTTCGGCGGCGACCAGGTCGTGATGCCGCCCCCGCCGCCGGCCTGTTCCTGCCAGCGCACCTTCGGCGACAGGACGGGGCCGCCAGCGGCGCCCTCGTCGGCGATGCGGATGCGCACACGGTCGCCCTCGATGCTCTCGACGACGCCCTGGATGTGCGACGACTTCAGCCGCCGCTCGAGGTCGTCGGTCGTCTTGCGAAGGATGCGGATCTCGCGGGCGAGGAGGCTCACGGGTATACCTCCGGCGCGATCTCCGGCTCGTCGCCGTCGCCGATGATCAGCGTGTCGGGTGCCGGCGGGTCGGCCTCGAAGGTGCCGGTACCGATCTGGTGCAGCGCCTGGCGCCACTGCACCGAGATCAGTGACAGCCCCTTGGCGTCGGCTCCCGTCGAGGTCAGCGGCTGGATGCGGACCTCCGTCGGAGCCCCGATGCCCCCGGCGACGCCCCAGCGCTGGTGCTGCTCGCAAGCGAGGACGGCGATCGCTTCGGCGATCGTCCATGCCCGCTCGTCACGTTTCGCCTCCGCGCCCTCGGTGACGATGAACGCGGCCACCTGGCACATCACCTGGACATTGCCGTCGGTGACGCGGTTGACCGGCGCGGCCAGAACACCGATCCGCACGTAGGGAGCGCCCTTCACCAGGCGCAGAATGTCGTCGAGGGCGAAGCTGCCGAGCTGCCAGTCGACGGACTTCACACCGTCCACGGCCGCGACCGTGGCGACGATCCCCTTCACGAAGGTGATCACGCGGCTCACGGGGCGCCTCCGGCGTCGGGTCCGAGGGCAGCCTGCAGGAAATCCATGGCGGCCATCTGCAGCTCGACTTGGTTGTCGGCCGAGACGCCGAGATAGGGCCGCGCCGGGATCGTCACCTGGCTGACGACGGCGAACTCCACGAAGCCGCCGGAGACGAACCAGAACTTCAGGGCCTTGCCGTTCTTCGGCTTGATGATGCCGCCGGTCTGGTGGATGAGGGCATAGACGAGCCCGGAGCCAACGATCGCCCGCTCGTCGTTCTCGACGAGATAGTCGATCGACGCCGTCAGCCGGCCTTTGTCGAAGAGGATGGGGGTGCCGGCACGGTTGGGCTTCCAGGGCGTTCCGTCGGGAGCCGTCTTCTCGTCGCGCAGCCGGCGCCGCGTCTGCTCCTGGACGAGGCGGCCGAGACCGTCGAGCATCTCGTGCTTCTGGAACGCCGACAGCGACACCAGCGCCGGCGTGGCGGTGTTCTGCAGGACGTCGACGGTGATCTCGGTGCCGGCCATCACCAGCCCCGCCGCTCGCGGGAGAAGAACTCGGCCGAGGCCGGCGGCGGCGTGCCGTCGCCGGCAGCCGGCTCGGCGAGCCCCAGGCCCGCCTTGCCGTCGGCGATGTCGCGCAGCGTCTTGCGGGCGTTCTCGTAGCGCTTGGAGATCTCGTCGGAGAGCCGGTCGTGGGTGTTCGCCATCCGGTAGACGGCGATGTCGACGGCGATCGCCGTCAGGTGCTCGGGGACGGCCGCGAGCGGGAGCCGGTAGCGGCGGCCGAGGTAGCCGTCGATCTCCGCGCCCGCCTCTGCGCAGGCCCGCGCGATCACCGCATCCTCCGCTGCGCCGACGACCTCCGGCGCAGCATCCTCCGGCAGCCCGAGGTCGGGCAGCACGCGCTGCACGAACGGGGCACCGTAGATGGTCTGGATGTCGGTGCGTGTGCAGTAGCTCACGGCTCACCTGGTGGTGTGGATGGTCAGTCCCCGGCCGGCGGCGGACGGCGAGACGCGGCTCCGGCCGGGGACGTTCGCACCGCGGCGAACCGCGGCTCGAAGGGATCAGCGTGGTCGGACGACGCGCAGCTCGCGCACGACGGTCAGCTCGGGATCGGCCTCGATCGCCTCGACCTCGTCCGGGCGAAGCCAGGCGAGCGGAATGACCTCAGGCTCCGGGCCGAAGCGGACGCCGCATCGCCGGCGGCCACGCTCGGGACCGGTGACGACGAGGCACTCCTGTTCGGTGCCGGGATCGGGAGCGGTCCCCGCCGCAGCCCCGTCGCCCTTGCCGGCTTCACCACCGGGTTCCCGCCCGGTGGCCGCGGCGTCCCCGACGGGATCGCTGCCGGCCGTGCTCTCGGCGCGTTCGGCCCCGGCCGTCACTTCCGCGATAGCGGTCGCGTCGGCCGGCACCGGCGGGGCGCCATCGGTATTCTTGGATTTCGTGCGGGCCTTCCCGGCCGCGGGTGCCTTTGCCATCGCCGTCGCCTTCCTCGCGTCTTGCCGATGGCCCCGGCGATGAGCCGCCGGGGCCAGAAGGAAGACGCGCCTCAGGCGAGCCAGGGCACGACGACGAGCTTGGCCGTGCCCTTGTAGACGTTGGTCGCGCCGGCGGCGTCGCGCTCGGCATTCAGGAGCTCGAGGGCCTCCTCCTCGAGCGACGGCGGCACGACCAGCGTGCGCGGCATCAGGCCGAGCGGGCGGCCGTAGTCACCCTTCATGTTCATCAGCGCGGTGCGGGCTTCCTTGTAGTTCGCCTTGTCGAGGGGCTGCTTCGAGCCCCAGGCGAACTGCCAGAAGCCGTAGCCGACGTTGTGGCGGGCATCGACGCCGTAGACGAACTCCTTCTTGTGGAAGACGTTCTCATCGTCGGGGCTGTCCTTCGCCACGAAGGTGAAGTCCTTGCGCTTCTGGAAAATGATCGGCTTCAGCGCACGGCTGTCGTCGATCAGATACCAGGACGCGCCGGAGCCGCCGTCGGTGTTCGCCACCGAGACCTCGACGCCGGCCTCGTTCAGCACGGGATGGTCGGTGTCGAAGAAGAACTGCCCGTCATAGCACTTGGTCGAGAAGCCGCCCTTCAGCGCCCCCCAGATCAGCTGCTCGCGGTGCGAGGCGGTCGACGAGCCCATCTCGGTGAACAGCGGCGCGTAGACGCCGATGTTGTCGTCCTCGATGTCGTCGCGGTCGACGCCGATCGTCAGCTCCCAGGGCTCGTTCTTGATGGCGTAGCCGTGGTTCGAGATGTTGTTGACGACGCGGTCGCCGATCCACTTCCGCACGTTCGGAAGCTTGCCGAGCCAGCCGTATTCGTTCTCGCGCGTCGAGGACGGCACCTCGGTGGTGACGACGCCGGCCTGCGGCGCGGCCATGCCGAGGCCGCTCTGGAAGTTGGCCTTGAAGCCGATGTAGAGCGAGCGAAGGTTCGCCGAATTGATCTGCATGGGGTGGACCTCAGACGAACTCGACCCAGACGCCGGCGGCGTCCACGTCGAAGACCTTGCCGGCCTTGCTGCGGGTGGAGCTGCCGTTCGTCTTGGCGACCGTCTGGTCGTCGACGATCCAGCAATCGGAGCCGATGTCGGCAGCGGCGATGGCGTCGCCCGACGCGGAGTTGCCGAACAGGAACACGCCGCGCTTCGTGCGGACGCGCTCGCCGATCTCGGCGGTGTTCTGCGCCACGCCGATGCAGACGTGGCCGGTGGCGGTGACGCCGGCGACGGCGGCGCCGGCGTTCAGGCAGACCATGCCGCCCTGCCAGCACTTCGTGCTGGCGACGGGCTCGCGGAAATCGCCCTCGCGGCGCTTGGTATTGCGAGGGCCGGTCAAGGCAGCCATGCGGTGCTACTCCGGTTGTCCAGGGGTCGGGCGGGTTCAGGCGGCGGCGCGTGCCTTGATGAAGTCCGGCTCGCTGAGGCCGAGGCTGGCGGCGATCGCCTTCTCCTCGACGGTGAGCGGGGCGGCGTTGTCCTTCGGCGGCGGCGTGCTGGTCTTGGACGGGTCGGCGATCGCCAGCGCCGGCAGCGAGCCGAGCAGCGTCTCGACCGCCGCGTAGTCCTTGCGGGCGAGCGCCAGGTAGTGGTCACGCGAGGCCGGGGCGACCTTGGCCGCGGCGATCGCCGCCTCGACCAGCGCCGTCGCCTTCGCCTCGACGGCGGCAGTGTCGCGCTCGGCGAGCTTCTGCTCGGCGGCGGTCGCGCGCGTCAGGGCGGCGTCGAGGTCGGCCTTCGGCACGAACTTCGTCGGATCGGCCGCCGCCTGGGCGGACGAGAGGTCGCCGGTCAGCTTCGTGGCGGCTGCGGTCGCCTGCTCGAGCGTGGCCGTCTCGGGCAGGCCGAGGGCGGCGAGGAGCGCCTTGTCCATGTCGGTTTCTTCCTGTTGCTGGGAGGCGAGCGCCGGCATGTCGATCGCCGGGCGGTTGACCAGGCCGGCGCCCTCGATGAGGGCGACGCGGCCCGACTTGTCGTGACGGAAGCTCGGCGAGAGGTACCGGTAGGAGCGGCTGGCGATCGAGGCGCGGCCGTTCTCGGTCCAGGCGACGCGGCCGTAGATGGCGCCGTCGCGGACCTCGAAGTCCTCGATCCACCCGGCCGCGGGGGCGGGCTCGCCCTTCGGCGCCTTGTGGTCGGCCGCGTGTTCCCAGTCGATCGGCAGGTGCAGTGAGCGCGCCCGGGTCCTGGTCGCGGCCACCACGGCGGCCGCGTCCTCGATCCGCCAGCGCCGGCCGTCGTTCGCGACGATGTCCGGCCCGGCCGGAAACAGCATCACCCAATCGGGCGCACCCCCTTGCGGGGGGGTGGCGACCTCGGTCAGGATGCTCGAAGCGGCGCGGGCGTGCTGCATGGGCCCAACATCGAGCCCCGCCCCGCGATCGTCGCCGGGGACGCGCGTCCCCGACGACCGCATCCGCCTCTGCCAGCCGTCAGGCGCAGATGCCGGCGAGCCTTCCGAAGAAACAGCCGCGTCGAAGCACTTTTCGAATGCCCACGTTCGCGAGCAGGGGTCGCCCCGGGGTACCGGGCCTGGAGGCGCGAACGCGCATCAGCGGGCTTCTGTGTGGCTCGGCTGGAAAGCACGGGCGGGAAGGTCTATATGAATGTCTGGCGGCCGAGCCATGGGAAGCCGTAACGGTGCTTCGGCACCGGACCGCGCGGGGGAGTCTCGCCCCCCCGGCCGCCAAAAACCCTTCCTCAGAGATCCTCGTCGCCCTGCCGCTGCGCGTCGCGGTAGTCGCGCAGGGTCGGCCCGCGTTTAGTGCGCTTCAGCGCCTTCGCCTCGTCGGTTCGAAACAGGCTCTGCAGCCACCACTCGGTGCCCGCGGTCGTCAGCTTGATGATGGCGCGCCAGAGCCGGCCTCGCAGGTCGGGCCCGGTCAGTGCGACGTGCATGCCCTCGCCGAACTCGCGCTCGATCGTGAAGGTCCCGGTCTCCACAAGCGACTGCACCACCCCGTAGTCTTCCGCCTTCAGTTCCGGGTGTCCCTGGCTGCGCTCCGGCGCCTCGCCGCGCTGCTTCGCTGCCGTGTCGCCGCTGAACCAGACGGTCGACGGTTTGTCCTTACCCGGGGTCCCTTCGGGAAGTGCTCCCTGTGGCATCACGGCGACCGGGATCGCGATCCCGTCCTCCTTGCGGCCTCGATCGACTATCCAATGGAAGTAGTCGGAGCCGGTCAGGTCTTCCACGGCGATGCGCCGCTGCGTCGGCGTCATCCCTTCGAGCTTCTCCGCGAGCAGCCGGCGGAGGTTGCGGTCGCGGGTGGCGCCGGGGTTGGTGCCCCAGCCCGGATCGATGCCGGCCGGCACCATGACCGTCTCTCCCGTCCGACGGTTCGTCCAGGGCTTGAGGTTCAGCGGCGGCGCGGGCTTCGCGGCGTCGTAGCCGAGCTGCGTCGCCCGGTAGCGCGAGATCTGCTCGACCGGGCACTGGCAGCCCCAGCCGTTCGGCGGGTAGTGCGTGAGCCACCAGGGATGGTCGACGGGGAGGATCGTGCCGACCCACGCCTCGTGTTCTTCGCGCGGTTCCTTGGCGCTCGTCCGCCCATAGCGCAGGAACGGCAGTGTCCGCTTGGTGCGCTGCGTTCGCTCCCATTCCCCGGCGGCCCGCGCAGTCTGGATGTTCGCCCAGTAGATCGTCTTCAACCGGCGGGGCGAGCCGAGCTGCACCTCCACGATTTCGCCGGTCAGCGGATCGACCTGCTCGGCGATCCCCCACCAGCCCTTCCGTTGCAGCGTCGGGATGATGGCCCGCTGAAACTCCTCGAACGACTGCTGCTTGGTGATCGCCTCGTCGAGCGCCTGGCGCATGTCGTCCAGGATGTCGTAGCCGGCCGACTTGGCCACCGTGAAGGCGAAGGCGTGCTCCTCGGCCCAGAGGTCCCGCCAGTCGAAGGTCGGCCGCTGTTCCTTGGAGCGGAAGTAGCGCTGGATCTCCCGGGGCGCCTCGGCGAAACGGCCAGCGGGCCCGAGCTCGTCGTCAGCCATTCCCCGTCTCGCCGGCATCCCGCGCGATCAGCTGCATCGAGGCCAGGGTCCGGGCCAGCTGGTCGACCGGCAACGTCGCGGCGAGGGCGTCGAGACGGTCGCGCAGGTCCTCGTAGGAGGTCGCGGCCCGGAACGCCTTCTCGAGGGCGGCCCGGACAGGATCGAGAACCGGCTGCCACTCATCGAGGGCAGCGTCGACGAGGCGGTCGAGGGGTGCGGGCGAAAGCTCTGCCGCCGCGATGGCGTGCCGCTGGCCGCAGCCCGGGCAGACGGGACGAAGCGAACGCGCGACGGCACCCGAAGACGGGCTTCGCGGCGGCTTCGAAGCGTCCTCGACGGGCTCCGCCGCCGGCGGCGGCGAAGGCGCGGTCAGCACCTCCTCCTTCGGGTCGGGGTCCGGCCACCCGAACCGGTCGCGCACCTCGGAGACCGCAACGCGCATGCCGAGCGGCACGAGCTTCACCAGGTTGTCGGCGAGCTCGTTGAGGTCCTCGGGCTCCTCGATCGGGAAAGTCACCCGCGGATAGGCAACCTGGGGCCCGAAGTTGAACTGGACGAACGGCACGACGAGCTGGGCGCTCACCGTGCGGCCGAGCTGGCGGGAGTCCATCTTCGCGAGGTCCATGCGCACGCCGTCGTGCACCTTCGCCTGGGCGAGGCTCGCCCCGTCCTCGCTCGACATCGTCTGGCCGAGGATGCCCTTCGAGACCTCCTTGTTCAGGAAGTCGGCCAGCGATCCGAACACCGGCTCACCGGTCGAGCCGGCCTCGACGAACTCCAGCATCATGCGGTCGGGGATGATCACACCGGCATCGGCGGCGATGTCGCGAACGGCGCGCAAAAGCACCCGCTTGTCGTCCTCGCTCGCCCCGTCGTGATACTTGCCGACGCGCAGCGGCAGCCCGTAGATCTCGGCGAATTGCGCCCAGTCCTTGAGGGTGTAGCTCTTGAGCAGGAAGCACCAGGACGCCAGGCGCGCCAGGCCGCCGCGGATCGGGATGCCGCTCTTCAGCTTCGGCACGTGTACGACGAACTTGCCTGGGGCGAGGTCGACACCGTCCGGAGAGCCGACGTCCTTCAGCCGCAGCGTCGTGCGGTCGACCCGGTCGAACTGGAACCAGCGTGGGTCGCGAAACTTGTAGGCGACCGGCTCCCACGGCGTCGCCTTCGTGTTCCAGATCACCTCGCAGACGGCGTAGCCCTTGCCGAGGGCATCGACCAGGTCCTCGACGAGCTCGCCGAACTGCGGGCGCCCGACCATCTCGCGCACCGCATCGGCGATCTTCTGGTCGGCCGCGTCGTCGCTCGCCGCCTCGACCTGCGGCTCGATGCCGAGCAGCGCCCCCTTCCGGGTCCCGAGCTGCGAACGGTAGTGGAGGTCGCGCTCCTCCATCTCCTCGGCGAGCGCCAGATAGGCGTCCGGGTCGCCGTCGTCGGCGGCGCGCAGGAGCTGCCCGAGCTTCGCCGGCGTCAGGCCCGAGGCGACCACATCGGAATAGTGGTTGCGGATGCCGGTCGTCGTCGGGCCGGAGATCTCGCGGGCGAGGTCGGCCTTCTTCGCGGCAGGGTACGACCCGCTGGGGATCGGCCGGCCGTCCGGATAGATGAGCCCGGTCATGTCACCTCACCACAGTCCGTCGCGGCGGCCCGGCTCGGGTCCGCTGCGGTGGGTGCCGCGTTCGCGCCCCCAGAAGTCTTGCGCGTCATCGCCGCCGAGCTCGTGCACGGCCATGTAGCCGTAGGCCGGCGGATCGCTCGCCGCGTGGATTGCCAGGAACAGCGCCCAGGTGCGGTCGGCATGGTCGTCGTCACGCTCGGCGACGAAGCGCGGCGCCCCGGTCGCCGACGCCACCTTGCGGAGCTTGTGGAGGTCCGCGCGCAGCTTCTGGTCACCCTCGGGGATGCGCACGCGCCGGTCCTCGAAGGCTTCCTTCCCCGCCGTCGCCATGATCAGCTTCGACGGCCCGGTGAACAGCTCGCCCTCGACCCGGCTGCCGTGGCGGCGCTGCGCGTCCTCCACCACCTTCTCGCCCATGCCGGTCTGGTCGATACACGCCCGCGCCACCCGGTAGCGCTTCATCACGTCGTCGAACGCCTCGTCCATCTCGGCGAAGGTCTTGCGCTTCTGCTCGACCCGCTCGCGCTCGACCAGGACATCGCCGACCTGCTCGAGCACGGTGATGACGTGCAGGTCCTGGCGCCGGCCGATGTCGCGGCCGACGAAGCACGGCCCGCCGCGGTAGCCGGCCGGGTCACCGGCGTCGGGGCTCTCGCAGGAGGTGATCAGGTCGTAGGAGAGCCAGGCAGACGCCTCGTCGAGCCACTGCAGCTCATATTCCTGCGACCAGGCGTCCTCGTCGGCGAGGCCGGCGCGCAGCTCCTCGATGTCGCGCGGCAGCCCGTCGGCCACCGCCCGGTAGATATCGACGACGTGGCGCGACCAGGTGTCGTCCTCGGCCGTCATCAGCTCGTAGAACTTGTTGCCCTTGCCGTTCGGGGTCGAGGTGACGCGGAGCTTCCATCCGGCCGAGATCACCGGGAACAGCGCCTTCCAGATCGCCCGGCTGTCCTGGTGGAAGGCGAACTCGTCGAGGAACACGTTCGACGAGAAGCCGCGCGCAGTGTCCGGGTTCGCCGGTAGCGCCGTGATGCGGGAGCCGCCGGGGAACACCACCTCGAGCGCTTTCACCGTGCCGTTGTCGCCGGCGAAGTCGAAGTCGGCGACCTCGAAGCCGAGGCGGTAGGCAGCCGCGTGGCGCTTGACGCCTTCCTCCATCGCCTCGCGGGCCTGGCGCTCGCCGCGCGACAGGATCACCCAGCGATCGCGCTTGCCGCTCGCCGCCGCCTCGAAGCAGGCGTCGACGCATTCGAGCGTGGTGGTGAAGGTCTTGCCGGTCTGGCGGGCGAACATGCCGATCTTGAACCGCGACCGGTCGAGGAACCAGTCGCGCTGGTAGGCGTGCAGCGGAACGGCGGGGCCGCTCACTGGTCGAAGATCCCGTAGATGTCCTCGCGCACCTTGCGCAGCACCTCCGCGCCGGTCATCGCCTCGATCTTCGTCACCATGTCGTCGACGACCTTGTCGACGGCCTTCTTGGTCTCCTTGGCGAACTCCTTCCGCATGAGCAGGATGCGGGTGTCGTCTGCCTTCGCCGCGCCGGCGAGCGACTGCAGCGAGCGCGACACGAACAGCACCTGCTCGGGGTCGAGTGCGACGCCACCCTCCTGCACGGCCGAGCTGATCAGCTTCATGACGACGCCGTGCATCATCTCGATGTTGAGGCGGGCCAGCCGGTTGTCGGGCTGCTCGCCGAAGTTCGCGACCAGCGCCTCGGCGACGGCGCGCGACTGGCGCATGTGCTCGCCGATCTCGTCGATCTTCTGGATGTGCCGCCCCAGCGCCGAGCGCGAGACGTCCACCTCGAGCAGCTGCAGATGGGCGAGGATCTCGTCGATGGTGCGGCCCTGTTCGCGCAGGCGGCCGATGCCATCGCGAATGGCCGGGTCGAGGCGGTCGATGGTCGAGGGGCGAGCCATGGCGCGCCCCTCAGTCGGCGAGGAAGGAGGGACGCTTCACACCGTCGACGGCGATCGCCCCGGTCGCGACGTCCTGGCCCCGGCGCTTCAGCGTCGCCACTGCCACCTTGTCCTGGAACCACTCGAGCGAGACGAGGCCGCGCTCGTCGAGCCAGCGCAGATCCGCCCGCACCGCGTCGCGCGTCAGGCCGAGCCGATGGCCGAGTGCGCGCAGCGCCGTCTCCAGGACGCTCTCGTTCGCCGCACCGTGCATCTCGTTCAGGAGCCGGAGGATGGCGAGGCGCCGATCGGCGTCGAGGTGATCCTGGTAGCTCATGAGTTTCGACGCTCGTTCAGGAGGTAGCTCTCGACGCGCGACGTTCCCTGCTGCACCTGCTTCAGGATCTCGGCCTGCGTCTTCGACGTGCCTTCGATTTGCGCCAGCGACACCTCGAGCCGGTGCACCTGTTCCTTCGTCGGCAGGTGCACGAGCTCGGTCTCGAGCTTCTCGACGCGCCGGCCGGTTTCCTCGATCCGCGTTGTCAGCTCGTCGATCTCCGACCGGGCCGCCTTCGAGCGGGCGGAGATGATCGTGTAGCCAAGCGCGATGACGGAGATCGCCGGCCCGACGAGGTAGGGCAGATGTTCCACTGTCAGCCGCGCTCCGTCCCGGTCGCCAGCGGTGCCATCTCGGCCAGGCGGGCGTTGACGATCTCCCGCACCGCCTTGAGGTCGGCCGGGTTCTGGCCGAGGCGCTGCAGCGTCTGTCGGCCGTAGCGGGTGGTGTAGGCGGCCGCCTCCTCGACCAGGGTTGAGCGGGCGGCCATCGTCAGCTTGCCGTCGAGGCGGCTGTTCGCCTGCTGGGCGGCCAGCATCAAGCCGCGCTGGATGATCTCCTGCAGGCGCTGCCGCCGCGCCTCCTCGATCGTCAGGCCGAGCATGCCGGCAACGCGCACGAACAGCCCGGCGAGCGCCAGCGCGATCGGCGAGCCGAGAACCAGGAAGCCGATCTCGATCCACGGCCCGATGAGCGAGCCGATCGAAACGGCGGTGTCGGGCTCGGCTGCCAGGGCAGCGTCCTGAAAGACGACACCGGGAAGGATGAGCGCCAGCATGGCGATTCCGCCGATGCGCCAGTAGCGCCGGAAGACGCGGTTGGCGGACCAGATCAGCCCCAGTCCGACCCCGACGAGGACCATCACCACGGCGGCATGGACGACGGCGGCGAGCAGCCGTTCCTCGACGAACACCATCATCGGGGGCGGGAACGCGTCGTCGAACGGCGCCGGCAGCGGCGCGGGAGCCGAGGCGGCAAACTGGCTGAGGGCGAGCATCGCCATGCCAAAGGCGACGAGCACAACGAAACCGCGACGCATCATGGGGGCTCCCTTCAGTCGAGATCGAGATAGGCGCCGTGCACCCAGCCCTCGCCGAGGCCGGCGGCATCGACGAGGAACCAGTGCTCCATTGCGCCTCGGGTTTCGAAAACCCCCTTGCGGACGACTGCGACCCGGGTCGCGGCCGGAAGGACGCGAAGGATGTTGTCGTTGAGGCTGGGCCAGCGGCGCTGGTTGACACCGACTGTCGTGATGGCGTTCGTCCCGTCGGCGTTGGTCATCGCCTTGCTGTCGCCTAACGCCACCTCGCGCAAGGCGGCGAGCGGGAACTGAGGACCGGTGTCCACCTTCCGGCCGGGCGAGACTTCCCAATGGGGTGCCAGCCAGGCGATCGCCGGATAGGCGGCCCGCAGGGCGCGGACGATCGCCGTCACGGCGGTGAGCTGCCTCTCGGTGTAGAGCAGCCAGCCGCCCTCGCCATGAACCGTCGAATTGAACCACTCGACGACATGGTCGTCGTTCTTGGGGATGCCGGCCCCGAAGGAAGTCCGCCAGCCGCCATGATCGGCGGTCCGCACCAGCTTCCCCGGATTGACGATCTCGATGCCGACCGAGAAGCCGTTGCAGTTCGGTCGGCCGCGCCAAGCCGAGACGCCGGCGTGCCAGGCGACGACGTTGAACGGCACGAGCTGGGTGACGCGGCCGTCGCGGTGCACGACCAGGTGGGCGGACGCCTTCGCCGCCTTGTTGCACAGCCAGTCGACCGAGCCGGTACCGGCGAGGTCACCGGCGGTGTCGTGGACGATGATGCCTTCCGGCGCGAGTGTCCCGCCGCGGTTCGGCGAAGCGCGGTAGGCGACGGCGGCGCCGTCGACGGTGAGGCGGTGCGCTTTGACGGCGACGGTGGACATCGGCGATCCCCGGTTGCAGGATCGACCGTCGCATGCGTCGGCCGGAGGCTTCGCCGGGGACACGGGTCCCCCGCAGCGTGAGAGGCAGCTACCGATGCTTGCGCTTGACGTCGTCGCCGCGTCCGAGGTTGCTCAGGCACCGCCTGACTATGTCTTCCCCTACCTCGAACTGGCCGCCAATCTTTTGTCGGCACTGTCGTGGCCTGCGGCACTCATCCTCGTAGTCCTGATTTTCCGCAGCGAAGTTGCGGGCCTGCTGGGTCGTCTGACGGTGGTGAGCGGACCAGCGGGCCTTTCAGCGAGTTTCGACAGTTGGAAAAGGAACGAGCCGTCACTGAGCTCTCGGAAGGACGGCGAACGGAAGAGCCACCGATCCCCCCGGAATACCTTTTTATTGCAAGAACATCTCCGCGGAAGGCAATCCTGCTGGGCTTCAACTTCGTAACGGATGCCATTTTGAAGAAGGCGTCTCAGAGCACCCAGCACCGACCGCTAGCGCCCGACTACGCTATCTGGCACTTCGCCGTGGATGACGCAGCAGCTCCCCTTTACTCGCTCTACAGCGCACTCCAGGAGGCCTCGGAGGCGGTTTGGAAGTACCCCGACGAGCCGGTGACAGAGGAACATGCGGTGCGGTACTGGCGAGGCGTACAGGCATTCGTCGGGTTGTTGGAAAAAGCAAAATGGCTCGGCCCGACCCACTAGAACAGCCGGCCCTGCCGCCCGTCGTCGTCGTCGCGCAGCCGCCGCCGGTTCCGCACCACCGTCCTGCGGGTGATGCCGAGCGTGCGGGCGATCTCCCCACCCGACTTACCCTCGGCGATCATCCGCTGCATTGCCTCGCGGCTGCGGCTGAGTGCGCCGGCCGGCCCGAGCGGCACCTCGAGCTCGATCGAGCCGCGGGAGGTGAACCGATCCGCGATCTTGAGGGCCGCCTCGCGCCCCACCAGGTCGTGCAGCCAGTTTCCCGGACCAACCTGGGCGGCCGCCGGGAAGCTCGCCCGGTCACCGCCGCGCTCCCGCGCGACGAGCAGCGCGGGTCCGAGCCCCGCCACCTCTGCGATCTCGGCGAGCAGCTTCGGCAGGTAGGAGAAGTCCTCGCTCACCAATGCCTCCGCCAGCTACGCAAGCCTTTCAGTCGGGAGCGGCCGTAACTCACGCTCCCGTGACCGCAGCTCCCTCCGCTCTTGTGGCGGGTCCCCCAGCCATTACGTTGAGTTGGAAGTACTCGACGGGGGGAGGCTTGGTCATGCGAACAGCCGTTTTCGCTGCCGCTGTGTTGGCGACGGTGGGTTACGCTTGGGCGGATGGACCGCAGCCCCGGCCTAAGCCGGAGACTGGCCCCGGGGCCGAGGACGTGTCGCCCTACCCACAGATCACGGCGCTCGAACTCGCGTCGCAGCACCGCCGCTTCAGTGGTCAGTACGTCGTCGTGCACGGCTGCACCTTCTTCGGCGCTGGCACCGACGTCGTCTTCTGCGCGTGGGGCGAGCGGGCAGAGGAGCGGCTGTCGATTCCCGTGAACGCGGGCACGATCGCGCCGGAAATCATGCAGCGCCTGTTGGCGGATTGCACAGACTTCAGACTTCGTGATCGCTGCCAGTTCCCGGTGACCGCCAAGATCGACCGCAACATTTACGGGAGCGTGTTGATGGCCTTCGTCCGGACCTACGTCAGCCCTGAAGAGTTGGAGCGCGCCCGAGAGAGGATGGCGGAGACGCCCGGGCGCGGCTTCGCCGAGGGGTTCGACGGCAGCGAGTTCATCGACAAGGATCTCTGACGCCCTCACGGCCGGTCCTCGTTTGCGGCCGTCGGCCGGCCGAGCTCGGCGACGAGGGTGCGGCGGGTGATGTCCGTCAGCAGCATCTCGAGGCCGATCCGCCGCGGGCTGCGCGCCGGCAGCTTGGCGATCTGGCGCGCCAGCCGGTCGCGCTCGACCTGCAGCACCGCCGCCTCACGGCGCCCCTGCCACCCGAAGAGCGTGTCCGGCGCGGCGGCGCTCATCCCGGCGGCTCCGACACAGCGACCACCTCGAGGCGCAGCCAGCCGGCCTTCAGCTCGGCCGTCGGCACCTCGGCGATGACGGAAAGGCCCGGCACCGTCTCGACGATCGAGCGTCGGTCGCCGTGGTGGCGGTAGGCGAAGCGGCCGGTGAAGCTGCCGTTCGGGGCACGGAAGATCCGCGACGACCGGCAGAGCACGTAACCGGACGCAAGCCGGCGCCGGTGATCCTCGCCGACGACATGAGCGGCGATGCCCTCGATCGTCTCGCGGTGCAGCCGAAGCGCGATCGTGGTGTGACGCGGGCTCATGCGGCCTCTCCCCGGCGCCGGAGCTCACGATTGAGGCGGAATCCCCGCGCCGCGATCAGGCTGTCGATCTCGGTCTCGGTGGCCGTGGCGTGATCGAGTGTCGGCCTCGGCTGGGGCTTCGTCTCGAAGGCCGCGAGCCGCGCCTCCTGCGCCCTCAGGATCGCGAGGCGCACCGCGCGCGAATCGTCCCCGGCCCCCGAGGTCGCCACGGGCCACTCGACGCCCGCTTCGCGCGCGAGCCAGGCCTTCAGCGCCTCGATGACGCGGCGCGCGTCGCCGGCGTCCCGGAGCCAGCGGGTGTGCTCGATCCCGGTCTGGCGCTTCAGGAAGGCGCAGAGCGCGCGGTCGGTGCGATCGCGCACCACGCCGAGGTGGTAGCCGGAAATCCACAGCGCCCGGAGCTTGCCGGCATAGGGCCCGGTGAGGTCCATCGCCCCTTCCACGCCGCTTCGAAGGCTGCTCGAAAGCCCCTGCAGGCGGTCGATCACACGGGCGGCCGCGCCCACGTCTATCGCCTTGGCCGATCGCTCGCCGGTCACCGCCTGCAGCAGGTCGCGGTAGCTGTCGTCGTCGAGCCCGGCCTCGCGGCGGAGGGCGTGGATCTTCTTCAGCTGGTCGGGCGTCGCCATCAGGTCTCTCCGAACAACGGGCCTGGTGTGGGGATGGTGCCGAAGCGGGCGACGTCGGTGTCGCGCGTCAGCCGCAGCTTCGCGTCGTAGGGGATGAAGATGAGCCGGGGCCCGGCTTCCCTCGGGGTGTCGTGGTGCCAGACGAACCAGGCATAGGAGGTCGCTGTCCCGGCGCCCGGGTCCCAGCGGCCCTTCACCATCGAAACCCGGCACATGAAGACCGCGACGTGCGTCGGCGGGTGCTTCTGGAAGAACAGCCAGCGCTCCTCGCTCTCCATCCAGGAGAGCCGCAGCAGCAGCGCGCAGCCGATGCGCGCCTCGGCAATCGCCCGCTCGGCGAAGGCGAGCCCCTTGTTGAACGGCGGGTTCGTGATGATCCAGTCCGGCGCGAGCCGCATCTGCAGGCGATCGAGGCCGCCGCCGACGAAGTCTCCCAAGCCGTCGAGACCGCCATAGTCGTGGATGTCGGTGCACGTCACGTCGATGAAGTATTCGCGCAGCACAGACGACATGTGCCCCTCGCCGGCGGCGGGCTCCCACACGTGCCGCCCCCAGGCTCGACGATCGGCGACGTGAGGAAGCACGTGCTCGAAGAGCGCCCGTGTCGCCCAGGGCGGCGTCGGGAAGAAATCGAGACTGTCCGGCGGCTCGCGCCGGCGCGCCATGACTGCGGTCGGGGCACGGGTCATGGCGAACCCTTCCCGAGCACCGACTTGATCGTCAGCTCGTTGCGCTGCAGCCACTCGAGGGTGCGGATCGCCGCCTCGAGGTGCGCGTTGCAGAGCTTCGCCTCTTGCTCGCTCATCTGGCCGCGGGCGATCGCAGTCGCGTAGGTGAGGTCGCGAGCGGCGCGCTCACGCTTCAGCTCGGCGATCTGCGCGGATAAAGGCGTATAGCTGCCGCTCACGACAGGTCCCCCTCGGCTGGCTTTGACGTGCGCTGCAGCCGCACCACGGTGACCCGGTAGGCGGACGGATCGGTGCGGGCGAACTGCAAAGCGAGCTGGACGAGGGTGTCGCGGTCCATCGCCGCGACCTCCTGGTGCAGCGCGCCACCCTCGCAGGCGGGGCAGAGCGTCGCCTCCGGCCAAGGCTCAGCGCCGATGCGCTCGAAGCCGCGCGGCTGCCGCGTGCCGCAAGACCGGCAGACGCCGGGCGGCGGCATCGACCCCGCCCGGCGGACGTTCAAGCGAGCAATCGCGATGACACCGGCGGTCGCGGCCGCCCCCATAGCGGCGCGGATCTCAGCGTTACCGGCGCCGGCCTCGACGAGTGACTGCGCCGCGGCGATCGCGGCCGGGTCGTGGGTGAGCCCGGTTGCCATCACGCCGGCACCTGTTGGCTGGACCAGCCGCTCTTGCCGGCGAGGCGCAACTGGACGAGCGCGGCGAACCTCTTGGCGGCAGCCAGCGCCTCGACATCGTCTGGCGCTTCCGGAACGCCCGGAACGAGCAGGGTGCGCCCTTCGTAAGCATGACGCGCGTTCACGCTGACGATGTCTCGCAGCCGCCGCGGCGAGCCACAGGCGAGGTCTATGGCGCCCTTCGGCGCTGGGTGCTTCGCAGGGCCGAAGCCAATCGCACCCGTGCGCCAGCACCAAGCGCGCGACGCACGCTGAAGCACGATGCCGCCGAACATGTCGGTGCGACGGCGGCTCACGACGCACCTCCGGCCGCCTGGGGTTCCTGAGCTTCCGTCGGCAGCCAGCTCGCGAGCGCATGACGGGCCGCGACACCGGCGGCGATCAGCCGATCGATGTCGCCAATCGCCGTCCTGGTCGCGACGGCGATCTCCGGAAGGTCCGAGCGCGGCGCGAGCGTCAGGCCGAGCGCCTCGGCCGACTCCTCGAGGCAGCCGTCGCAGATCGCGACGCCCGCCACGGCATTGGCGACGAGCCGACCGACCGCGTCGCGGCCACGGCCGCAGAAGGAGCAGCGGATCTCCATCGCGCCCTCCTCAGACCGTCGCCACGTCAATGGAGATCGCTTCCCACCGCGCCTTCGGGCTCGCCCGGCGGTAGAAGCGCACGTACTCGCGCGAGCCGATGACGCGAATGGCGTCGCCGATCGCCGCCATCGCCGCCTTCCAGGTCGGATCGTCGATCTCCAGCCGGCGCAGCTGGAACAGAGCCGCCCGGTTGATCCGCCCTTCTCGATCGACGTTGAAGGCGTGCTCGACGAGGGCGCGGATTTCCGTCCTCGCACCTTCGGCCCACGCTGTGATGCACTCGTCGACGAGCCCCTTCGCAACCTGCAGCTCGGGCCCGAACGACAGCTGGTCCTGCACCTGCACGACGACGCGCAGGCAGCCGTCGTAGGAGGTGAGCGTCGTGTTGCCCTTCGCGCCACCGCGGCGGCCGCCATACTTCTCGGCGAGCAGGTCGACGAAGGTCGTCACGTCGTCGAAGCAGTGAACGCGGAAGCGGGCGATTTGCGCCGACAGCTTGTCGGCGTGGCCGATGATGTCGCGGACGGTCTGGTCCTCGAGCAGGTGCTCGGGCTTCACGACGGCGAGGGGCACGAGGCGATCGCCGGCATCGCGCATGTAGGGTTTGCCGGCGACCTCAACCGCGCCCGGCGGCAGCTGCTGCACTTCGGTCATGTTGAACCTCCTTCAGGGGCTCGGGGGAGTGCTCGATCTCGTCGATCGCCGCCTCGAGGGCAGCGACGGCGTCCTGGCTCACGCGGATCGCCGCGGTCCTGGCAGAGGCGCTAGCGAAGGGGGCTCGAAGCGCGCGGCGCGCCTCGATGACGTCGCGGGCGAGCGTGAGGGCGTGCTCCCGGCGGTTGTCGCTG
>JAESGX010000339.1_pt1 | contig 20523 bp, 13 predicted proteins | sample 9269801 | NCBI WGS metagenome assembly JAESGX01 (sample SAMN16773122, study PRJNA677054) | algae metagenome | isolation source: Pleurocapsa minor GSE-CHR-MK-17-07R and co-occurring heterotrophs from wet... | place: USA: Lower Calf Creek Falls, Grand Staircase Escalante National Monument, UT ... | reverse complement strand
AAAGCTCGTGGTCGAAACCGAATTCATCACCGCCGCCAAGGTGCGGCAGAAAGTCTACCTACCGGCCAACGAGGAAAAGATCCCGCTGCTGATCGGCCTGCTGTCGCGCAGCGAAGGCGCGCGCACCATGGTGTTCGTCAACACCAAGGCCTGGGTGGAACGCGTGGCGCGTTCCCTGGAGCGCGCCGGTTACCGCGTCGGCGTACTGTCCGGCGACGTGCCGCAGAAGAAGCGCGAATCGCTGCTGGCGCGCTTCCAGAAAGGCCAGCTGGAAATCCTGGTGGCCACCGACGTGGCCGCGCGCGGCCTGCACATCGACGGCGTGTCGCACGTGTACAACTACGACCTGCCGTTCGACGCCGAAGACTACGTGCACCGCATCGGCCGTACCGCGCGCCTGGGCGCCGAGGGCGACGCGATCAGCTTCGCCTGCGAGATCTACGCGCAGAGCCTGCCGGACATCGAGGCCTTCATCGACCAGAAGCTGCCGGTGGAGCCGGTGACCGCCGAACTGCTGACCGCGATCCCGCGCGCGCCGCGTGCAGCGCCGCAACCGGGCGACGAAATCGATGAGGACGCCGGCGAAAGCATCGGCGCGATCTTCAAGGAAGCGCGCGAACAGCGCATCGCCGACGAACAGCGTCGCGGCGGTGGCCGCAGCGGCGGCGGTTCCGGGCGCGGCCCGGCCGGCGCGGGCCGCCCGCGCAGTGGCGACAAGCCGCGCGCGCCGCGTCCGCCGCGCAGCGAAACCATCGCGCCGGCGGCCGCCAGCCCCATCGTGGTCGCGGCGCCCGCCGAAACCGCACCGTCCGACGTCGCGCGTCCGCCGCGCAAGCGCCGGCGTCGCCGTCATGGCGTGCCGCTGGACGGCGCCAACCCTGCGCCCGGCGCAGCGCAGCCAGCGCCGTCGTCTGCGACGGTCGCTGTGGCCGCTGCGGATGCCTCTTCGTTCCTCACCCGCCTGGGCCGCAAGTTGAAGTCGTTGGTGTCGGGTTCCTGATCGCGGTTCCTTCTCCTGTCGGGAGAAGGGCGCGGGAACGGGGCATAATCGCGGCATGACCGTCCTGCGATTCGAAAACGTCAGCAAGCAGTATCCCGGCGGGCACGAGGCGCTGGTCGATGTGAGCTTCGAGGTCGCGCAGGGCGAGATGCTGTTCGTCACCGGCCACTCCGGCGCGGGCAAGAGCACGCTGCTGAAGCTGATCCATCTCAGCGAACGGCCCAGCCGCGGCGCGGTGCTGTTCGACGGCAGGAACCTGCTCAAGGTGCGCGGCGGCCGCATCCCGCTGCATCGGCGCGAAGTCGGCGCGGTGCATCAGGACCATCGCCTGCTCAGCGAACGCACCGTCGCCGAAAACGTCGCCCTGCCGCTGATCCTGCGCGGCGACCGCCGCGGCGAGATCGGCAAGCGCGTGCGCGAAGTGCTGGCGCGGCTGGGCCTGGGCCATCGCGAACAGGCGCTGCCCTCGCAGCTGTCGGCCGGCGAGCAGCAGCGCGTCGGCATCGCCCGCGCGATCGTGGCCGAACCCAAACTGCTGGTCGCCGACGAACCCACCGGCAATCTCGATCCCACGCTCGCCGCGGAAATCATGTCGCTGTTCGCGTCCATGCCGCAGCGCGGCACCAGCGTGCTGGTGGTCAGCCACGACCTGGCGCTGATCAAGCGCATGAAGAAGCGCGTGCTGGTGCTGGACCACGGCAGGCTGACCGACGACATTTCCCCGGCGGACCTGGCCGAATGACCGCGCCGCACGCCAAGGTCGCCAGTGCGCGGGCGCGCTCCGGGTTCGGCATCTGGCTGGACCAGCACCTTTACAGCGTCGTCGCCAGCCTGGGCCGCCTGCTGCGCCGGCCATGGGCCACGCTGCTGACCATCGGGGTGATGGCGGTGGCGCTGGCGCTGCCGCTGGGCCTGGGCCTGGCGCTGGCCAACGTGCAGCGTTTCGCCGGCAGCGTGGAGCAATCGCGCGAGCTCGACCTGTTCCTGAAGCCCGAAATCGAAACCGCGCGCGCGCAGGCCCTGGCCGTCGAGCTGCGCGGCCGCGCCGACGTGGCCAAGGTGGAGCTGCGCACGCCGGAGCAGGGCTTGGAGGAATTCCGCGCGCGCAGCGGCTTGGGCGATGCGCTGGCCGTGCTGGAAGAAAATCCCTTGCCCAGCCTGCTGATCGTCACCCCGCGCCAGGACGACGCCATGCTGGTGAATGCGCTGCAGCGCCTCCCCGAAACCGGCCTGCTGCAGCACGACGCCGCCTGGCGCGAGCGCCTGCAGGCGTGGCTGGGTTTCGGCGAGCGTCTGGCCTGGGTGCTGGCGGCGCTGTTCGGGCTGGGCGCACTGCTGGTGGTCGGCAACACCGTACGCCTGGACATCCAGTCCCGGCGCGAGGAAATCGGCGTGCTGCAGCTGCTCGGCGCCAGCGACGGCTTCATCCGCCGGCCTTTCATCTATCTGGGCGCGTGGTACGGTCTGGTCGCCGGCGCGCTGGCCCTGGGTCTGCTGGCCGCCGCCGCGCATGCGCTGCGCGCGCCGCTGCAGGCGCTGGCGCAGAGCTATGGCGGCGTGTTCGTATTAGGTGGCCTGGATACGCCGCGCGCGCTCGCGGTATTGTCCGCCGCCACCGCGATCGGTTGGCTCGGCGCCTGGCTGGTGACCGGGCATTTCCTGCGCCAAACCCGTCCCACGGAAACTTGAGCCATGTCCACGCAGGAACTCCGCCATCTGATCAGCGACACCCCTCGCGTCATGGTGGTGGACGGTTCCAAGATGGTGCGCAAGATGATCGCCGACGTGCTGACGCGCGAACTGCCCGGCGTGGAAGTGATCGGCTGCGCCAGCGTGGCCGAAGCGCGCAATGCGCTGGAGGCGGGCAGCGTGCATCTGGTCACCACCTCGCTAGCGCTGAAGGACGGCGACGGGCTGGAGATCGCGCGCGCGGTGCGCGAAGCCGCCGGCCAGGCCTACGTGCCGGTGATCGTGGTCTCCGGCGACGCGCAGCAGCACCTGGAAGAGCGCCGCTTCACCGAATACGTCACCGACTACTTCGACAAGGCGCTGGGCCATGAAGCGCTGGCCGCTTTCATCCGCGGCTATGTGCAGCCGCAGCCGGTGGCCGGGGCCACGGTGCTGTACATCGAGGACAGCCGCGTGGTCGCCGAAACCACCAAGCGCATGCTCGAGCGGCACGACCTGAAGGTGGTGCACGTGTTGACGGCCGAAGACGCCTTTGCGCTGCTCACCGCCGAATCGCTGGGGCTTTCCACCCACCGCTTCGATGTGATCCTGACCGACGTGACCCTGAAGGGCGAGCTGAGCGGCCGCGACGTGGTCCAGCGCGTGCGCGTGGATTTCGACTACGGCAAGCGCCGCCTGCCGATCCTGGTGATGACCGGCGACGACAACCGCGACAACCAGTCCGCGCTGCTGCAGGCCGGGGCCAACGACCTGGTGCTCAAGCCGATCGAAGAACGGCTGCTGGTGACCAAGGTGCTGTTCCAGCTGCGCCTGGCCAGCATGGACGAAACGCGCGCGCTGGTCTGAGCCGATTTCACCTCCCCCTTTGCAAAGCGGGCACAGCAAAATTTTCTAGATTCCCGATTCCCGATTCCCGCCATGCCTGAAGAAGAACGCATCAAACTGGAACCGTCGTGGAAGGCGCGCATCGGCGACTGGCTGCTGCGAGAGGACATGCGTGAACTTTCCGCGTTCCTGCGCCAGCGCAAGCAGGCAGGCGCGCGCATTTTTCCGCCGGGTCCGCAGATCTTCGCCGCGTTCGACGCCACGCCTTTCGACGAAGTCAAGGTGGTGATCCTGGGCCAGGACCCGTACCACGGCGCGGGCCAGGCGCACGGGCTGTGTTTCTCGGTGCTGCCCGGGGTGCCGGTGCCGCCGTCGCTGGACAATATCTTCAAGGAAATAAACAGCGACCTGGGCATCGCGCGCCCGGATCACGGCTGCCTGTTGCCGTGGGCGCGGCAAGGCGTGCTGCTGCTCAACGCGGTGCTGACGGTGGAGGAAGGCCGCGCCGGCGCGCATCAGGGCAAGGGCTGGGAAGGCTTCACCGACCACGCCATCGAAACCCTGGCCAGCGAGCGCGAGGATCTGGTGTTCCTGCTGTGGGGCAGCTACGCGCAGGCCAAGGGCAAGGTCATCGACGCGCGCCGCCACCGCGTGCTGCGCGCGCCGCATCCGTCTCCGCTGTCGGCCCATCGCGGCTTCCTGGGCTGCGCGCATTTTTCCGCGGCCAACGCGTATCTGGCGCAGAAAGGAAAAACGCCGATCGACTGGCGATTGCCGCCAAGCGTGGAATTGCATTTGTAGGAGCGGGCCGTGCCCGCTATCCCTTTCCTTTCCCGCCCGAGCCCCACAACAAACGCGGGCAAGGCCCGCTCCTACAACCGTGGTGGCGTTGCTCGGCGCGCCACACTCCACCCCGACCGCCATCGTGCCTACAATTGGCGCATGGGGAGCGACGCACTCGAGATCACGCCCACGCTGGCGATACCGGAGACCGAACTGGTCGAACGTTTCGTGCGCGCCAGCGGCACCGGCGGGCAGAACGTCAACAAGGTCTCCACCGCGGTGGAGCTGCGCTTCGACCTGGCGCGTTCGCCCTCGCTGCCCGACGCGGTCCGCGAGCGCTTGCTCAACAAGCGCGACCGCCGCATCACCGACGACGGCGTGCTGGTGATCGACGCGCAGCGTTTCCGCACCCAGGACCGCAACCGCCAGGACGCGCGCGAGCGTCTGGTCGCGTTCATCGCCAGCGGTCTGACCGCGCCGAAAAAACGCATCGCCACCAAGCCCTCGCGCGCCTCCAAGCTGCGGCGCCTGGACGCCAAGCGCGGCCGCGGCCAGATCAAGCAGGGCCGCGCGCACAAGGGAGAGACCGATTGAACGACCCGCATGCCGTGGTGCCGCGGGTGCCGCCCAACATGCCGAAGGTGAAGCCCAACCGCTTCACCCGCTGGCTCGGGCGCAGCGTGCTGCGGCTGTTCGGCTGGCGTATCGTCGGCCCGATTCCGGACCTGGCCAAGGCGGTGCTGATCGTGGCCCCGCATTCGTCCAACTGGGACGGCTTCTGGGGCATGGCGGCGAAGATCGCATTGGGGCTGGAAGTGCGCGTGCTAGGCAAGACGCAGCTGTTCTGGTGGCCGCTGGGACCGCTGCTGCGCCGGCTGGGCGCGATTCCGGTGAACCGCAGCTCGCCGCAGGGCACCATCGAGCAGGCGATCGCGATCATCCGCGATTTCGACCGCATCTGGTTCACCCTCACCCCGGAAGGCACGCGCAAACGCGTGGACAAATGGAAAACCGGATTCTGGAAGATCGCGCGCACCGCGGAGGTGCCCATCGTGATGGCGTATTTCCACTACCCTGAAAAAACCATCGGCATCGCCGAGGTGTTCCACCCCACCGACAGCCTGCAGCAGGACATGGCGCGCATCCGCGAGTGGTATCGGCCGTGGCAGGGGAGGAATCGCGGGACGGTTTGAGTTTTTCCGCTCTTCATAAAAAATGAAGAAGCGGCCGGCGCTTTTCTGAAGTTACCCTGCAATCTTCGATGAAAGATTCGCTGCACCGCAATTACGGATTCTCCGCGTCGCGCCGCAATCCATGCGCCGCCAGCATCGCAGCGATGCGCTGCCGCGCGTGCGCGAGGTCGTGCGTTTGCGCCTGCGCCAGGATTTCGCCGGCCAGCGCATCGAACTGCGGCCAGAATTGCGCTTCGTGGCGCAGCTTTTCGCGCCAGGGCGGCAACTTTTGCGCCAGCTCATCCAGCGCGGCGTCCAGCTGCGCGCGCGTGATCATGACGACGGGCACGGCCAGGTGGCTTCGACGTGGTGGATGGATTGGTCGTCGACCAACTGGAACTGCAGGCCTTCCTGGGCGAAGCCGTCGACCTGCAGCGTCGCCGCGCCCGCGTCGGTCTGGGTCACGTGGATCAGGTACAGGCTTTCGCCGTGGCGATACTGCAGGCGGTACTCGGGCCAGTCGGCGGGGATGCACGGGTGCAGGCGCAGCAGGTCGCCTTCGCGCTGCAGGCCCAACAGCGATTCGGTGAGCAGCCGATACATCCAGCCGGCCGAACCGGTGTACCAGGTCCAGCCGCCGCGGCCGATGTGCGGCGCCACGCCGTACACGTCGGCGGCCAGAACGTAGGGCTCCACCTTGTACACGGCCGCGGCTTCGGCGGTGCTGGCGTGGCTGATCGGATTGATCATGCGCGCCAGTTCCCAGGCCTTGTCGCGGTCGCCCAGGTGCGCGAAGGCCATCGCCGCCCACACCGCCGCGTGGGTGTACTGGCCGCCGTTTTCGCGCACGCCGGGCACGTAGCCGCGGATGTAGCCCGGGTCTTTGGGGGTCTTGTCGAACGGCGGATCCAGCAATTGGATCAGGCCCGCCTCGCGCTTCACCAAATGGCGGTCCAGCGAGTCCATGGCCTGGCGCGCTCGCGCCGGATCGGCGGCGCCCGAAAGCACGGACCAGCTCTGCGAAATCGAATCGATGCGGCATTCGTCGCTCTGCGCGGAACCCAGCGGCGTGCCGTCGTCGAACCAGGCGCGGCGGTACCACTGGCCGTCCCAGGCGTGCGCTTCCAGATTGCCGCGCAGCGTCTGCGCCGAGTCGGCGCAATACCCCGCGAATGATTCGTCGCCGCGCGCGCGCGCCACATCGCCAAAGCGCTGCAGCGCGTCGTACAGGAAGAAGCCCAGCCACACGCTCTCGCCTTTGCCGGCTTCGCCGACCCGGTTCATGCCGTCGTTCCAGTCGCCGGTGCCGATCAGCGGCAGGCCGCGTTCGCCGAGCAGCTCGGCGCCGCGGCGCAGGGCCAGCGCGCAGTGCTCGTAGAAGGACTGTTGCAGGCCTGAGAGCACCGGCAGGTCGTAGTAGGACTCCTCATCGGCGTTGACCAGGCGGCCTTCGATGAAGCGGACTTTTTCGTCCAGCACGCTGGCGTCGCCGGTGACCTGCAGATAGCGGCACGCGGCCAGCGGCAGCCACAGGTAGTCGTCGGAACAGCGCGTGCGCACGCCGCGACCCTGCGGGGGATGCCACCAGTGCAGCACGTCGCCCTGCGGGAACTGGTGCGCGGCGCTCAGCAGCAAGTGTTCACGCGTCAGCGCCGGCTTGGCGTACACCGTGGCCATGGTGTCCTGCAGCTGGTCGCGGAAACCGAACGCGCCGCCGGACTGGTAATAACCGCTGCGCGCCACGTAGCGGCAGGCCAGGGTCTGGTACAGCAGCCAGCCGTTGGCCAGCGCGTCGACGCTGGGGTCCGGCGTCTTCACCCGCACCGCGCCCAGCGTGTCCAGCCAGTGGATGCGCACCGCATCGAGCGCGTCGTGGGCCACGCTGGAGCCTTTGGTGCGCTGCGCCAGCTGCAGGGCGGCGCGCAGGTCCGCGCCCATGCCCAGGCGGAACACGGTTTCGTAACTCTGGTCGGCGGCCAGCTCGATCGGCACCTGGATCGCCGCGCACGGATCCAGGCCCACGCCGAGCCGGCCGGACAGGCGTTCCCGCAGCAGCCCCGCCGGATGCCCGAGATCTCCATTGCGGCCGAGGAATTCGGCGCGGTCGGCGGTGAAGCTGCGGCGCGGCGCGCCCTCGATTACTTGCGCATCGACATCGAAGAACGCCACGCGTCCGCCGAAGTCGGTGTTGTACGGATTGCGCGCGGTCAGCACGCCGCTGCCCGCATCCAGTTCGCTGACCACGTGCATCTGCGACCGGGTGCGGATATCGCCCAGCACCCATTCCACATAGCCGGTCGCCGACAGGCGCCGCGCGCGGCCGGACAGGTTGCGCAGCTTCAGCACCGAGTACTTCACCGCATCTTCCAGCGCCACGTACACCCACAGCTCGCTGGCGATGCCGTCCTCGATGTGCTCGTACACGCTGTAGCCGAAGCCGTGCCGGGTGCGGTACGCGCCGCTGCCGCGGCACGGCAGCGGCATGGGCGACCAGACCCGCCCGTTTTCCTCGTCGCGCAGATAGAACGCCTCGCCGCCGCTGTCGGCCACCGGGTCGTTGTGCCACGGCGTGAGCCGGAACTCGTGCGCGTTCTCGAACCAGGTGTAGCCCGGCGCGCTTTCGCTCAGCACCGTGCCCAGGCGCGCGTTGGCCATCACGTTGCACCACGGCGCCGGCGTGGGCGCGCCCGCGCGCTGCACGATCACGTACTCGCGGCCGTCGCCGGAGAACGCGCCGGTGCCGTTGTCGAACAAGAATTCCTCGGCCACCGCTTCGAACGGCCACAGGTCCTCATCGTTGGCGGCGTCGGCCGGCGGCAGGCCATGCAGCGTGTCCGCATCCAGCGCCAGCAGCTGCGGCGCGGCCGGCGCGTCGTCGCTGAGCAGATTGGGAATGGCGCGTTTGGCCGGCAGATGACGGCTGACCTGCGCCGCCAGCGTACCGCGCTGGTCGCTGACGATCACCCGCGCCACCGACTGCAGCAGAATCCGGTCTTCCTGCGAAATCTGCTGGGCCGGACGCACGAAGATGCCGCCCGGGCGGTCCAGCACGTTGCCTTCCGGCCCGGCCGAGACCAGGCCCAGGATCTGCTCCTGCAGCTGCTGGCGGTAGCCGGCCTGATCCTCGTTCCAGATCACCAGATCCACATTCAATCCTTTCAGGCGCCAGTACGCGTGCGCCTGCACCATCTGCCGCACCAGCTCGATGTTGGCCGCATCGGAAATCTGCACCAGCACGATCGGCAGATCGCCGGAAATCGAATGCCCCCACAGCCCGGACTGGCCGCGCCGGTTCTGCAGCAGCACGGCCTGGTCGGCGCGCAGGAACGGATGCGCGAACACCATCAGTCCGGCCAGGCGCTCGTACAGCTGCGCATCGGCTTCGGAGGCGTTGATCTGGCGGCGCACCACCTGGCTGTGGGTCCAGGCCAGGTCGAACACGCGGTCGGCCAGGTAGCGGTCGCGGTATTTGTCGATCAGCGCGGCGCAGGCTTCGCGCTGCTCGCCGACGCCGCTGACCATGTCGATGATCGCGGTCTGCTCCGGCGCCAGCACGATCCGGCAGCGGATCGCGACCACCGGATCCAGCACCGAGCCGGCGGTGTCGGACAGCTTCGCGTCCGCCGTCAGCGCGCGCGGCGCGCGCGGCGTGTTGCCGCGGCCGACGAAGCGCGCGCGATCGGTTTCATAGGAGATCTCGCTGATGTCGGCGTCGTGCACCGCGACCAGATGGAACATCCACGGCGGTATTTCGTCGTGCGCGCGCGGCCGCCGGGTGCACAGCAGCGCCTGTTTGCTGCGTTCGATCTCGGTCTGCACGAACAGGTTGCTGAAGGCCGGATGCAGCTCGTCGGAGATCGACGGCGCCAGCACCACTTCGGCGTAGGTGGTGATTTCGATGGTGCGCGCGCGGCGCGAGCGGTTGCGGATGCGCAGCCGGCGCAGCTCGATGTCGTCTTCGGCCGAGATGGCGATTTCCAGATGCGTGTCGTAGCCGCGCTTGCGCCCGCGGAACTCGGCCTTGGCGTCGGAAAAGATCGCCTCGTAGTGATCCACCGCCACGCAGGTGGGCTGATACGCGGCGGACCAGAACTCGCCGCTGTCCACGTCGCGCAGGTAGCAGAAGCTGCCCCAGTGGTCGCGCGTGCCGTCCTCGCGCCAGCGCGTCACCGCCATGTCGCGCATCCGGCTGTAGCCGCCGCCGGCGCTGGTCAGCAGGCCGTGGTAGCGGCCGTTGGACAGCATCTGCACCGCCGGGCGCACGCTGTTGGGATTGCGGAACACGCGCAGCCGCGTCTCCGACGCGACCGGCGCCGCGCGCCCGCCGCTGGTTTCGGCCTCGTGCGGATGGAACACGCCGGTGCGCGGAATGCGTTCCTGCAGCAGCAGCAGCGTGGCCTGGAATTCGGCGTCGGCCATGAAGCGTTTCTGCATGGGCTGGTCGCGCAGCAGATACGCCAGCGACAGGAAACCCATGCCCTGGTGATGGGCCATGAACGAACGCACCACCGCGTGGGTCTGACCGCGCGGCACCCGCGATGGGGTGTAGTCGATCGCTTCGTACAAACCATAGCGCCCGCCGAAGCCGAGTTCGCTCAGGCGCTGCAGGTTTTCACAGGCCGCCTCCGGCGCCACCATCAGCGCCATCATGCTGGCGTAAGGCGCGATCACCAGGTCCTGGCCCAGCCCGCGCTTCAGGCCCAGGCCCGGCACGCCGAACGCGCGATACTGGTAGTTCATGCGCGTGTCGACGGTGTTGTAGCCGGATTCGGAAATGCCCCACGGCACGTCGCGCTGCGCGCCGTACAGGATCTGCGCTTCGACCGCGTGGCGCGCGGTCTGGTCCAGCAGCGTGTCCGGATAGCTGGGCATCACCAGCTGCGGCATCAGGTACTCGAACATCGAGCCGCTCCACGACAGCAGCGTGGCGTCGCCGGCCACTTCGGTCAGCAGCCGGCCCAGCGCGAACCAGGTTTCCTGCGGCAGCTGGCCCTGGGCGATGGCGACAAAGCTGCACAGCCGCGCTTCGGAGGCGAGCAGGTCGTAGTGACCGGCGTCCAGGCGGTGTTCGTCGACGTTGTATCCGATCGACAGCAGATGCCGCGCGCGGTCGTACAGGAATTCGTATTCCATCAACGAGAACTGGCCGGCGATATGGGCCAGGCGCTCCAGCTGCTGGATGCGCTCGCGCGCGCGCTCCTGCACGCGCGCATCGCCGCTTTGCGCGCGCAGCTCGCGCAGGGTGGGCATGCGCGCGTCCGTTTCGGTTTGCGGCGCGGCGCGGTCGGACGTTTCCGGCGCGAAATACGCCAGCTCGTCGCACGCGCCGCGGCAGGCGGCCAGCAGCGCCTGCGGCCAGAATTCGGTGGTTTCCTCGGGCGTGTCTTCGGCGCCCGGCAGCCAAGCGGTCGAGATGGCGCTGGCGCGGGTGGCCAGCGCGCCGAGCGCGCGTGCGTAATCGCCCGGCGAAACCGGCGGCTGCGCGCGCACCTTGCCGAGCAGTTCGCGGAACGCCTGCAGCGCGCGTTCCAGCTCTTCGCTGGCGATGCCGGCGCCGCGTTGGTTTTCTTCCAGCACGCCCAGCGTATCGGCCAGCCCATCGAAGGTGCTCGGCGCCAGCAGCGGCGCATCCACCAGCGCCAGCAGGCCCTGGCGCAGGGTCAGCAGATGCCCGGCCAGGTTGCCGCTGTCGACCGTGGAGATGTAGTGCGGCGGCAGCGGCTGCAGGGTTTCGGTGTCGTACCAATTGTAGAAATGGCCGCGGTGGCGCGGCAGGGTTTCCAGCGTGTCCAGCACCAGGCGCGTGCGTTCGATCGCGGCGCCGACCTGCAGGTAGCCGAAATCCCAGGCCGACAGATTGGCCAGCAGCGACAGGCCGATGTTGGTCGGCGAGGTGCGGCGCGCGACCACCAGCGTCGGATGCTCCTGGAGGTTGTCGGGCGGCAGCCAGTGGTCTTCGGCGCGAATATTGACTTCGAAAAACGCCCAGGTGCGCCGCGCCAGCCGTCCCAGGAACGCCAGCTGCGCCGGCGACAGGCTGGCGCGCTGCTGCTGCAGCGGCTGACCCAGCCACGCCATCAACAGCGGCGAAAGCAACCACAGCAGCAGGATCGGCGACGCCACCCACAGCGCCTGCGCGTTGGTGCGCCACAGCAGCCCGGCTGCGGTCAGCGCGAACACCGGCGCGAACCACATCCCGCGCAGCTCCGCGCCCATGCTGTTGCCCAGGCTGCGCTCCACTTCGCTGGACGGATTCCACTGCAGCAGACGCCGGCGGCTGATTGCCATGCGCCACAGCGTGCGTGCGATCGCGCTCAGGCTGAAGAACGCTTCGTAAGGCAGGCAGGCCAGATCGACCGCGGCGCGCGCCAGGCTGCGCGCGGTGCCCTTGAGCACCTGCATGAGATGGCTTTCCAGCGGCATGTCCAGCGGCTTGGCCAGCAGGTCGCGGATCGCCGGCACCAGGCGCGGCAGCAGCGACAGGCACAGCAGCCACAGCGTCCACGCCAGCGGCTGCGGCAGCAGCGCCCAGCCCGTCACCATCAGCGCGGTCACCGCGGCGGGCACCAGGCTGCGGCGCAGGTTGTCGAGCAGTTTGCCGCGCGACAGCCACGACAGCGGGTTGTACTCCAGCCGGCCCTGCTGGCGCGGTACCCACGGCAGCAGCCAGGGCAGCAGCTGCCAGTCGCCGCGGATCCAGCGATAGCGCCGCTTCACGTCGGCGGCGTAGCGCGAGGGATAGTCCTCGTACAGGCGCACGTCGCTGACCAGGCCGGCGCGCGCGTAGCAGCCTTCCAGCAGGTCGTGGCTGAGGATCTGGTTTTCCGGGAAGCGTCCTTCCAGCGCCTGCTCGAACGCATCCACGTCGTAGATGCCCTTGCCGACGAACGAGCCTTCGCCGAACAGATCCTGGTACACGTCCGAGACCGTGCGCGTGTATGGATCGATGCCCGGCTCGCTGCCGTACATGCGCGCGTAGCGCGAGCCACGGCGGCCGCTCATGCTGCTGCCCACGCTGGGCTGCAGGATGCCGTAGCCGCGCGTCACCCGGCCGGTTTTCTTGTCGAAGCGCGCGCGGTTGAGCGGATGCGCCAGGGTGCCGACGAACTCGCGCGCCGCGTCGCGCGGCAGCCGCGTGTCGGTATCCAGGGTGATGACGTAGCGCACGTTGGCCAGGGCCTCGGTATTGCCGGCCACCTGCAGGAACGCCTCGCGCGCGCCGCCGCGCAGCAGGCGGTTCAGCGCCGCCAATTTGCCGCGCTTGCGCTCGTAGCCCATCCACTTGCGCTCGCGCGGATTCCACAGGCGCGGGCGATGGAACAGGAAGAACAGATCGCCGTGCTCCGGGGCGTAGCGCGCGTTGAGCCGCCGCACCTCTTGCAGCGCATGCGCGAGCAGCGCTTCGTCGCCGGGCAGGGTCTGCTGGTCCGCGTCCAGGAAGTCGGTCAGCAGAGCGAAGTGCAGGTGCGCGTCGCGATTGGCCAAAAAGCGCACTTCCAGCCCTTCGACCAGCGCATCCACCGCATCGATGCTGCCGATCATGCTGGGCACCACCACCAGCGTGCGCGCGCTGGATGGAATGCCCTCGGAGAAATCCAGGCGCGCCAGCGGCTGCGGCGCGACCAGCACGGTCGCCGCCCAATTGACCAGGGCGATGCCCAGCTCGCTGAAAGCGATCACGCCCAGCGCCGCCAGCAGCAGTGTCGGCCAGCCCTGCAGCTGCGCTGCCGGCAGCTCCAGCAGCAGCGCCGCGGTGAACGACGCGGCGATGACCAGGATGGGCAGCAGATACGCCCACAGCGGAATCCGCCGCGGCCACAGCCGCACCGGTTTGCGATCGCTGCCGGAAGCGGCTACCGCGGCCTTGGTCTGGGCCAGGCCGTCGTCGACAAGGTAGTAACCCACGTGCGCCTGGGTGTCGCGCGCGATCGCATGCTGCCGCGCGAGCCCAAGCACGCACTGCGCCACTTCGGTTTCGCTGGCGCCGCTGCGCCGCGCGATTTTCTCCACCACGTGGCGATAGCTGTCGCGCGTGCTGAAATCCATCAGCGCATACGTGCCGGGCGGGTCCTGGCGCAGGATGGCATCGACCGCGCTCATCGTTTCCACGAATTCGCGCCAGTCCATGTTGGCCAGGAAGCGCAGGCTGCCGATGCTGTTGCCTATCGACACCTGGTCGGCGGCCTGCTGCTGGCTTTCGGCGTGCACCAGCTCCTCGATGCTGTGGCCGCCGTCGGTCACCCACTGCTCGATCCAGCTCATCGGCATGGCCAGCGCGGTGCTGCGGCCCTGCAGGCCGCGCGTGATCTCGGCCACGAACGAGCCCGACAGCGGCGGCCGCGAGCGCGCCATGTCGGCCACCACCAGCACCACATCCTTGGGATTGTGGTCGGCGGTGTCGTTGAGGCGATCCGCCCATTCGCCGGCCAGGCGATGGTCCGCGCCGTCGCGCATCACCCGCACCGCCATGCGCCGCAGGTTATCGATCAGCGCCAGCCGCAGCATGATCGGGATCGCCCACAGCTCGCCCATCTTCAGCGGCGCCACCGACTGGTAGGCGGCGGCGAAGCGGCTCAGCGTTTCGGCATCGATGCGGCCATCGCCGTGGGCGATCGCCTCCATCGCCAGGTCGTACACGCGCGGCATGCCGGCCGACGGACCTTGGCTCAGCGACGGCAGCTCCCGGCTATAGCCCTTGGGCAAATGCCGGCGCGCCGTGCGGATCTGGTCTTCGATCAGGTAATAATTGTCCAGCAGCCACTCGCCGGCCGGGGTGATGCGCACGTCGTCCTGCACCATGCGCGTGAGCAGGGTGCTGGCGTCGTCCAGCAGGCCTTCGTTTTCCCTGAGCCGCGCCAGCAGCAGATCCTCCTGCGGGTCCGTGTGCAGACGGTGCGCGCGCGCTAGCGCCTTGCCGTGCTGTTCCATCTGTTCGACGCTGAACAATTGCGAGCGCAGTGGCTGCTCGGCCTGTAGCGGCCTGTTGGTCGCGGCGCGGCCCCAACGCAACAGGCGCCTGCGTAAACGCAGCCAGCGGCTGAAGATCCTCCACGCGTTGGGCATATACGGACCGACGATGCGAACAGGGTTTCGATCATCGCATCCAGCGTGGAATGCGGCTGTGAAGCGTTGCCGCACTCACGCGCGATGTCCGCGGCATGCGCAGACGCCGTTATCGCAGACGAGGACGGGATCGCCCTATCGCGATCCCGTCTGCCGCCTTGCTGTGGCGTGTAGCGACTGCCCGATCAATCGATGCTCTTGGCCGCGGCCACGATCACGTCCGCCACTTCCTTCGGTTTCGACAGCATCGGCACATGGCTGCTCGGCAAGGCGATGGTGGTGGCCTTGATTTTCTTGGCCAGCGCACGCTGGGCGTCCGGATGGATCATGCGGTCCTGCTCGGCCACGATGTACCAGCTGGGCTTGGCGCTCCACGCGGCCGAGGTCACCTTCTCCTCGAAATTCGCACCGCGCACCGCGCCCTGCGTGATGGCGATCAGGTTCGCTTCCTCCGCCGACACGTCCTGCGCGAAATCCTTGCTCACGTTGTCGGCCGCCAGGGTGAGGAAACCATCAGGCGTCGCGATGGGGCTGGCCAGGCCCGGCGAGGCCGGATAGCCCTTCACTCCGTCCAGCGAGGTTTCGCCCACCGACGGCGCGAACGCGGCCACGTACACCAGCGCCTTGACCTTGTCGTTGGCGCCGGCCTGGGTGATCACGGTGCCGCCCCACGAATGGCCCACCAGCACCACCGGACCGGTCTGCGCATCGATGACGCGCCTGGCGAACGCGACATCGTCGGCCAGCGCGGTGAGCGGGTTCTGCACCGCCACGACTTTCAGGCCTTGGGCCTGCAGCAGCGGAATGATCTTGCTCCAGGACGAGCCATCGGCGAAGGCGCCGTGGACCAGCACCGCAGTGGTCGCAGGCGCGCCGGCATCGGTTTTCTTCTCCGCGGCGGCCGCGTCGTGGGCAATCGCGCCGCCAACGGTCAGCATGGCGGCGAGCAGCAGGTTATGCAGGATTTTCATGGGCGATTCCTCTTTCAATGGCGGGGAGGGCGACGGCTCAGACCACCGTCAGGGTGACGTCGATGTTGTTGCGCGTGGCGTTGGAATATGGGCACACCACGTGCGCCTGCCGCACCAGCGCTTCGGCCTGTTCGCGCGGCAGGCCGGGCAGGGAGACGCGCAGCTCGACTTCGATGCCGAAGCCATTCGGAATCTGGCCGATGCCGACCGTGCCTTCGATCGAGCTGTCGGCAGGCAGCGTGGCTTTTTCGCGCGCGGCGACATGCTTCAGCGCGCCCAGGAAACAGGCCGAATAGCCGGCCGCGAACAGCTGCTCGGGATTGGTGCCGTCGCCGCCGCCGCCGCCGAGTTCACGCGGCGTGGTCAGCTTGGCATCCAGCACGCCGTCGGACGATCGCGCGCGGCCGTCGCGGCCTCCGGTAGCGGTGGCGGTGGCGCGGTACAGGACTTTTTCTATGGACATGGGGATTCTCCGTTGGGATGGATCGAGCAAGGGGAGGGCGGCATTAAGCGAGTCGACAGCCCGCCGCCGGCGGCTGTTGAATGGCAAGCGAATATATAGTGCGTCATGCATATGTCAGAAATGGATCGCGTACGGCGGGGTCCGTTCGACTACGCGTTCTTCAGCAGGCTGGCGCGCAGTTTGTCGAGCCGCGCCTTGGTAACGCGCAGCTCTTCGGCCGAGCATTCGCTGGCGTAGAACACGCCCGGCGGCACCGCCTCGGCTTTCTTCTTCAGCGCGCGGCCCGCGGCGGTCAGCGCGATCAGCACCTGGCGCTCGTCGTCGCTGGCGCGGGTGCGCGTCACCAGTCCGGCGGTCTGCAGGCGCTTGAGCAGCGGCGTCAGCGTGGCCGAGTCCAGCATCAGGCGCGTACCGATATCGGTGACGGTCACTTCGTCGCCGGCCCACAGCACCATCATCACCAGGTACTGCGGATAGGTCAGCCCCAGCGGATCCAGCAGCGCGCGGTAGACCTTGTTCATCGCGCGGCTGGCCGAGTACAGCGAAAAGCACAGCTGTTCGTCGAGCTTGAGCAGGGATTTAGGCGGGGCTTTGGCGGGGGCGGGATATTTGTTCATGCCGCGCAATATAGATCGTGCACGATTTAATGGCAAGCACTTCATCGCGCGTCCGGGAAGCGCCCGCGCTGTCGACCGCTCTGGCCAGCGCCACGGCGCTTCCAGCCCTCTGCGTCAGTTCAGCGTTCCGACGGCCCCGCGTCGTCGTAGCTGCGCCGGGTGAACAGATCCGGCTGGATCAGCTCGATGAAGGCGCGCGCCTGCGGCGACAGGTACTTGCCCTTGCGCACCACCACACCGTAGCTGCGCGACGGAAACCACGCGCTCAGCGAACGCGCCGCCAGCCGGTCGCGGTCGGCATCGGTCAGGCAGATCGAGGTGATGATGGAAATGCCCATGCCCATGGCCACGTATTGCTTGATCACTTCCCAGCCGCCGACTTCCAGCGCCACCGTGTACGGAACACGATTTTGCTGGAACACCAGGTCGACCAGGCGATAGGTCACCAGGCGTTTCGGCGGCAGGATCAATCCGTACGGCGACAGATCCTCCAGCTTCAAGCTGCGCTGCTTGATCAGCGGGTGGTCGGGCGGGGCGATCAGCAGCGGCTCGAAGCGGTACACCGGCGCGTAGCTCAGGTCGGCCGGCACGTCCAGCATCGAGCCCACCGCCAGATCCACCGCGTCGGACCGCAATAGATCGGTGCCGTCGGCGCTGACCGCGTTGTGCAGGGTCAAGCGCACGTCCGGGTGCTGGCTGCGGAAGTGCTCCACGATCTTCGGCAGCAGATACAGGATGGTGGAGCTGTTGGCGGCGATATTCAGTTCGCCGGCGTCCAGGCCGCGCACTTTTTCCTTGAAGCTGCCCTCCAGCCCGTCCAGGCTTTCGACCAGCGGCTGCGCCAGTTCGTACAGCAGCTGGCCTTCGCGGGTCGGGATCAAACGCCGGCCGCTGCGCTCGAACAGGCCCACGCCCAACTCGCGCTCCAGCGCCTGCAGCTGCAGGGTGATCGCCGGCTGACTGACATAAAGCGCCTCCGAAGCCCGCGAAACCGACCCAAGGCGCACCGTCTGACAGAAAGCGCGCAAGGGCTTGAGCCGGTCCGATTTGTAAGGAAACCGTGGGGTTGCGACCGGTTTGTCAGGCATTGCGATGCACCATATAAGCTCAGCTTATTAATTGCATTGATAAAACTGTGTTGTCAAATAATAAGAGCAAGAGCACCTTGGCCGCCCAGTCCGAAGCGTCCCACAAGGAGCTACCCATGTCCGCTCAGCCTCTATCGGGCTCTTTCTCCGCAACATCGCGCCATCCCACCCGCGGGATTGAAGTGACTGCCGCCTTCCCAGGCCAGGACGCGCTGCTGCCCGCGGCGGCGCTGGAGCTGCTGGCCGGTTTGAATCGCCTGATCGAACCGCAGCGCCAGGCCCGGCTCGCCGCGCGTCGCGAGCGCCAAGCCTTCTTCGATGCCGGCGGCTTGCCCGATTTCCGCGACGACACCCGCGCTATCCGCGAAGGCGACTGGAAGGTCGCCGCGCTGCCGGCCGCGCTGCAGGACCGCCGGGTGGAGATCACCGGGCCGGTCGATCCGAAGATGGTCATCAACGCGCTCAACTCCGGCGCCAAGGTGTTCATGGCCGACTTCGAGGATTCCACCGCGCCGACCTGGGCCAACCTGATGACCGGCCAGCGGTCGCTGAGCGACGCGGTCGCCGGCACGCTCGAGTTCACCGCCCCTGCCTCTGAAAACGGCATGCCCGGCAAGCACTACGCGCTGAAGCCTTTCCAGGAACAGGCCGTGCTGATCGTGCGCCCGCGCGGCTGGCATCTGGATGAGAAGCACGTGCGCATCGACGGCATGCCGATCGCCGGCGGGTTGTTCGACCTGGCGCTGTTCGCCTTCCACAACGCGCAGGCGCTGGCGGCGAAAGACCGCGGCCCGTACTTCTACCTGCCCAAGCTGCAGTCGATGGAAGAGGCCGCGCTGTGGGAAACCGCGCTGTCGCACCTCGAAACCGCGCTCGGCTTGGCGCAGGGACAGATGAAGGTGACCGTGCTGATCGAAACGCTGCCGGCGGTGTTCGAGATGCACGAGATCCTGCACGCGCTGCGCGGCCGGATCGTCGGCTTGAACTGCGGGCGCTGGGACTATATTTTTTCGTATCTGAAAACCTTCCGCCGGCATCGCGACAAGGTCCTGCCCGAACGCGGCCAAGTGACCATGACCCAGCCGTTCCTCAAGGCCTATTCGGAGCTGCTGATCCAGACCTGCCACCGGCGCGGTGCGCATGCGATGGGCGGCATGGCCGCGCAGATCCCGATCGGCGGCGACGAGGCCGCCAACGAGCAGGCCATGGCGCGCGTGCGCGCCGACAAGCTGCGCGAAGTGAGCGCCGGCCACGACGGCACCTGGGTCGCGCATCCGGCGCTGATCCCGATTGCGCGCGCCATTTTCGACGAGCACATGCCGAGCGCCAGCCAGCACGCGGTGCTGCGCGAAGACGTCAAGGTAACCCGCGACGACCTGATCAAACCTTCGCTCGGCACCATCACCCGCGCCGGTTTCGAGGGCAGCGTGGAAGTGTGCGTGCGCTATCTGGCCGCATGGCTGGACGGCAACGGCTGCGTGCCGATCCACTGGCTGATGGAGGACGCCGCCACCGCCGAGATCTCGCGCACGCAGCTGTGGCAGTGGCTGCATTCGGACAATCTGCACCTGGCCGACGGCACCCAGATCGACTTCGCATTGCTGGAGCGCGCATTGCTCAATTTGCCGGCACGGCTGGGCGATACCCGCGCCATGCCGGGCGGAAAGCGGGTGGAAGAAGCGATCGCCATGCTGGATGCGCTTTGCCACGACGGGGAGCTGGTTGAATTCCTCACCCTGCCGGCCTACGAGCGCCTCGATTGACCGTAGGAGCGGCCCATGGCCGCGAGCGCTTGATCTGTATCCCTGAAGAGCTCGCGGCCAAGGGCCGCTCCTACAAAAACAGTCAACCCATTACCAACTGAAGAGAACGACCATGACCACCCAAGCAACCGCCGAACAGATCCAGAAAGACTGGGACAACAACCCGCGCTGGGCCGGCATCACCCGCAACTACACCGCCGCCGACGTGGTGCGCCTGCGCGGTACGGTGCACGTGGAGCATTCCATCGCCCGCCTTGGGGCCGACAAGCTGTGGAAGTCGCTGCAGACCGAGGACTTCGTCAATGCCCTCGGCGCGCTGACCGGCAACCAGGCCATGCAGCAGGTCAAGGCCGGGCTGAAGGCCATTTACCTTTCCGGTTGGCAGGTCGCGGCCGACGCCAATCTGGCCGGGCAGATGTATCCGGACCAGTCGCTGTATCCGGCCGACTCGGTGCCGGCGGTGGTCAAGCGCATCAACAACACCCTGCTGCGCGCCGACCAGTTGAACCATGCCGAGGGCGACGACAGCGTCGATTACCTGCAGCCGATCGTGGCCGATGCCGAGGCCGGTTTCGGCGGTGTGCTCAATGCCTTCGAACTGATGAAGGCGATGATCGAAGCGGGCGCGGCCGGCGTGCATTTCGAAGACCAGCTGGCCAGCGTGAAGAAGTGCGGCCACATGGGCGGCAAGGTGCTGGTGCCCACGCGCGAGGCGATCGAGAAATTGAACGCCGCGCGCCTGGCTGCCGACGTGCTGGGCGTGCCGACCCTGCTGGTCGCGCGCACCGACGCCGAAGCCGCCGATCTGCTGACCAGCGACATCGACGCCAACGACAAGGACTTCATCACCGGCGAACGTACGGTCGAAGGCTTCTACAAGACCCGCAACGGCCTGGACCAGGCTATCAGCCGCGGCCTTGCATACGCGCCCTACTGTGATCTGGTCTGGTGCGAGACCGGCAAGCCGGACCTGGAGTTCGCCCGCAAGTTCGCCGAAGCCATCCATGCCAAGTTCCCGGGCAAGCTGCTGGCCTACAACTGTTCGCCCTCGTTCAACTGGAAGAAGAATCTGGACGACGCCACCATCGC